>Ga0179593_1585179_pt1 | contig 10783 bp, 14 predicted proteins | sample CZODoug2_1_08_16_FD_185931 | JGI IMG/M metagenome (GOLD analysis project Ga0179593, IMG submission 185931) | Vadose zone soil fungal communities from Angelo Coast Range Reserve, California, USA - CZODoug2_1_08_16fungal (PacBio error correction) | ecosystem: Environmental > Terrestrial > Soil >... | reverse complement strand
CGCTTGCCTTGCATCCCCAACCATGGCCTCTGCGCGCTTGCGAACGGCTTTCGTTGATGATTTTTTTTCAGGTAAAAGGCCCTACCCTCTGTTTAACCTAAAAAACAGTTTCCATTTTTCCTCGCACATCCCCCCCTCTCAGAAGAACATGGATTTCACATAATTTCAGCCCCTTTTCATGGCCGCCTTCCAATCAAGGTTGGTTCCTCCCTGGCGAGTATTATGTTGAAGATTAGGAAGGTTTTTTCGTGCCCGAGCTTTTCTGCCATTGCATTCGCTGATGCATTGGAAAACTTGGTTCCTCGTTCTTTCCGGAGGATTCTCTGGGTGTTCCCTGGTTTCCCCTATTGGCCCTGATGGAAACTTTTTTCCCCAACCAAATCTTGCTTTTCTTCACCCAACCCTTTTTTGTAGTTTTCCACCTCCTTCTTATCCTTCTTCCGTGACTTTGCCAGATGTTTCCGTCCTTGTTCGCCTTTCCGTCCTTTCTCTTTCTTTTCGTTTCTTTTTTCCCCCTCTTTCGCCCTTTTCCTATAATGCTGCCGGGGGAAGGTCTTGAAAAAAACAGTTAGTTCGTAATAACGGTTGCTGAATTTTCTTTCGAAGGACGCGGTATTCACTCTTGCAAACTTCCCTGTTTGAGGTGCTCTGGAAAAAACACCACATGCCCAAGGGCCTCTCAGGTCCAGAGTCGGGGGCGGATATGGCTGGGGCACCCGCGTCCCGAAACTAGCAAAAATTAAAGCGGCCGTACTCCCACCAGGAAGGAGACGCGCACGTCGAAACTAGGTTGTCCCCAGATTAGCCCAAAGTGAAGAAACACCCATTACGGGGTTATGACAAACCCCCCGGGCCCGGGGCCCCTCGTCACGGGGTTACGCGCATACATCCTGTTTTTGCACGGTTTTTTTCACATTGAGCATGTCTCCTTTACAGTGGTGTTTCCCCTCCTGCACGGTCTTCCTTCTCTGTAACTCCTTTTCTTCTCGTGGATTTCAGATTTTTTTCCGTTGAACTCCCCCGCCCTTCAAATCAGATGGAACTCTCTCAATACCTTTCTTCTCCGGAGACGTCTTTGCGCCGCTTCCGACAAAAAGGCTCCTACTTGCTGCGGCATTCCCTGCAATGAGGCAAACTCTCCCTGCAGACAGCCCATTGTCCCTGGCCCGCGCCGTCTCCTCTCAGGCTTGTTTTGCGAAGAGGCGAGCACTTTCTTTTAAATGCCCGTCTTTTGGTCCTTGCATTTTTTTTTTCTGCTTTTGGCTTAATTTGTGGACAAGTTTTCTTTCACATTCCGCCCACCGGACCCTCCAACTCTTTCTCGTCAAAATTGAGGCCCCTCGGACAAACGGCCTTTTCCCTCTTCAGCCAAACTAGTTAAAAGTTGATTTGGTCTTTTCCCTGTCATGGAAAATTCCGCCGGAAACAACTCCAGGGACACCGTGAAATTTGTTGGCCGAGAAACGGCCGTGCTTCCCCCCGTATGACTTGCATCCACCCAAACCTCCGATTCCCTTTCCTCTTCCCCTAAATGGAAGTCGGCCAAAGAACCCCCCCAATCCGTGTGTCCCCGATCCGCTTTCCAAACCTCCTTTTGTGTCAAGTGATCGGGACGGTGCCACGGCATCCACTTTGACCAACACAAAATAAGGTTTCTTGGCTAGTTCGTGGGCCTTTTTTGATGCGTTTGTTACTGTGCTTCCGACCGCCTACATACTTCTAAATCAAATTTACCCCGTCTTTTTCCGTTTTTAGTTAGCGGCCTTTCCTTTGTCCATGGAACCAGGGCCACTCTCCTTGATGTGCGTTGGAATATCAATTAAATTCGTGCCTTTGGACTTTTTCGCTTTTTCCCTCAAACATTTTTCGCTTCCGCTTGCTCCTTCGGTGGTGATGGTCCACTCCGCTCCCCGAAAAACGAGTAACCGCTTGCCTCTCCCCTCGTTATTACTCCCCGCACTTCCAATATTACCAATTACTTCTCCTCATACGTGGTTCTTGTCACCTCGTTCTTTGAAGTATTCGAGGCCTCCGCAGATGATGGCCCATCGTTCATGTCTTTTCCTTTCCCGAAGGATTAAATGATTTGTCCTTCTTTCCCCCGGCATTTTTTCTCACGGAAAGTGTTCCAACCTTTTTTCTTTTCAAGCCTTTCTCCTTCGGTAGCGGGGTATCTTTTTCTGGTCACTCAGATTCTCTCCTTTGTGGTGTTGAGACTTCTGATTGACAAGTCCCCGTCTCAAACCCGCCCCATCCGTCCTTTTGCAATGGCGACCCGGTCCCTTTCCGTTTTTGCAACACGTTGGCGTGTTTCTCGTTACAAATGGCCTTTCCAGAGCATCCCTCTGCCTGAATTGAAGACGCATTCCTCTTTTAATTTCACCCTCTCGTTTCTCTAATAACTTCCTTCCGAAAAACTTCCTGACCGGACCCAATCTCCTTCTTCGTACTGTGGTCCTCGGCCATTGCCGGCCCCCCCTGCGGACGTTAAGAGTTATCCCTTCGGCCTTCTTTTCAAAAGGGGTAGGCAGGATTTATTCACCACCCTTGCTTCTTGGTTAGCAAGATGAATCTCACACAAATTTTCTCGCCTTATACCTCCTTCCCTGCAAGAAGGGGTATTTTCTCCTTCAAGGCCGTCTTTTCCCCCCCCTACGGGCGGTTACTTCCCCCCGGCAACTTTATGAAACAAGAACAAAGGCCCTCTTTTTCGGCCATGACCTTATCGGCGGCTGCCAACCAAAACGGCACAGCTTCCCCCCTTCCCTTCACCAGGGAATCTCTCAAACCGCTTTTTTTGATTCCACGTCCTCCTTTCGTGTCTCCGAGCCGTTGAGCACAATCGGTTGATCCCGAGAAGATTTGGTTTCGTTCTAATTCCGATTAATATGCCCTGATCGGGTCCTTTAACGCAATAGTCCCATTCTTCCCTTTTTCCTCCTCCGGGCCCCTTCTCCAAGTTTTCTGGGCTTTTTTCTGGCACGGATACACTTTCTTTCCATTCTTAGCCAAGCATTTCCCCCCGTTACCCTTTTTATGTTCTTGTATTTGCTTTCTTCTGGTTCTGGCAGCGGTTCAGCCCTTCTCGATATGATGAAAGTCGCCTTCCCTGTTCTTTCTTCCTTTTCCCCCCCAGGACAGCCTTTTTTTAAAAAATGCCACCCTCCGATTCCGGGCAAGCTTACTTGCATTGCTGACCAGAAACAAGATCTCTTCCTGGGGAACTCTTTCCATTAATCCCGTCCCCAAGCGTTAGATCGATGGGCGGGCCCCCCTTTCCCTCAAGTCTCCCGTATCGGAGCGTTTGTCTCTTCTCCTTTGTTTTCCATTTCACCCCCACCCCCTCCTCCCTGTCAGGAAAGAAATTTTTCCTCTTGTTGACCATTTTAACGGGCGGTTTTCGTTAACGGGGGTCCCTGAATCTGAAAAATCCCCCCGAGATTAACAACCTCCCTTCATATTTTTTCAGGCTTCTCGGCTGTTTCCGAGGTAAAAGACCCCCTTCAAGGGAGCCGGCCAGGGTGGAGGGGATAAAAAACTGTGAACGTTCTGTCTCTCAGAAAACTTTGGCCCCCGGAAATTTGTGGAAGACCTCAACACGGAATTTTCTTTTTCTTCTTCCTCACTCCAAATTTTGCTGTCAAGCTTATCTCATCCGTCCATCAGTTGTTTGAGCTCTTCCTAAAATAGATCCCCATATCACTCCCAGTATGGACAGTGCCGTCTGTGACAACCCCCCTCCACCTGCTATTTTTCCTTCCCCCCCCTCCGCGCTGGGCGCGTACTCATTGCTTCTCCAATTCAAGACAACCCATATAAACGGTTTTCATCTCCAAGTAGAGGTTTCACAGATCCTTCCTTGTTTCCCCAGAGTGGGCAAATCCCAACCTGACCCCCATAATCTCCAATACCCCGTTGGTAAAAGGTTACACCCGGAACAAATGCTCTTCAAAGTCCGGTCCGGCAGAAGTTGTTTCCCCTTACTACCGACTCTTTTTTTTGGCCAAAAAAAAACAACCGTTTATGCCCAACCTTCTGGGTGGGACCCCATTTTAAATGAAGCAAGTTGTGGCAACCCCCCCCTCTTCCTCCCCCTCTCCGGAGATTTTTCTTCACTACCTTTTTCAAATTACCTTGAAGGCAAATGGCAACTCCCCCTCGTGGCTGTGGCCCTTCCCCCCTTCTAATATTCACTAAATACTCCCACAAACCTGATTTTACGTTTCTGATAAAAGGAGGCGTTTCCTGGATGCTGAATGGTCCCCCCCCAATTTTCTCTTCTTTTTTTTTTTCTTCCCTACTTAAACCAAAGTGACTTTTCCCTTTTTCGGTTAAACCTTTTTCCCCTTGCTTTTTCCTCCACTCTCATCAAGCGCAAGCCGTTAGCCGTTCATTCCTCATTTTGTTGTTTTGAAGCCTGCGAGGCTTTTTCTTCTTCTCCTTACTACTCTTTCGAGAGATTCCCTCTCGATCTTTCGAAACAACCCCCCCCCCCATGAGCTGCGCCCTGCCTTAACAAACGGCTTTTTTTCTGGCCGATGTTAAAGCAAAGGGACCCTACACCCTCTCTTCCCAAACATTTACCCTGGTTTGAAAACTTCCTTCATGAAAGGACCCCGAGCACCTTTGGTTCCATTATATAGAGCTTTCAGGTCTTAGACGCTCCTCCTTTCATAAAGGTTGGTAATACAAGCTTTCTAGGGAACGGGATCCCTAGTCAAAACTCCCTTGTGAGCCCTCTTCTTCGCTTCCTTTTTTTTTCCTTTCTAGGTGTGCTCGGAGGGAAAATAGCATTTCTTGGGCACAAACTCTATGCATGGGAAATTTTCCCAAAATACTCTCTTTTTCTCCCAATGTTTTTTTGTAGTCCAAAAACTAGGCGTACTTTTCTGCCGTGACCAAACGTTAACTCATTGGTTGGTTTTCCCCTTCCTGATAATGTTCCTTCTTTTTGTTAGTTTTATTGCCCGTTTTCCTTTAAAACTTTTTTTGAAGGCCCCTCTACTTGTCAAAAAAAACCCGTCTCATTGGTTGAGTCCAACTTTTATCTTAATGGCTCTCCTGTCCGTCGCAAGCGCGTATCCATTCTTTTTTCAAAAACCTTCTCGTTTCTCGTTGGTCACCACCCGGGAAGGGCATCTTTTTTCCCTTTTTTGTGGCTCCTTTTCTCTTTAATCTCAACACTGGAAGATGACACGGATGCTGCTTCTACTGAGCCTGCCCCCTTACTCGTTCACGTCCTCCCTCCTCAAACATGACGGGTTTAACCCCTTTTGCACGGTGCATTTGCATCCAATCTCTAATCCGCTCCTCAGGTCAACTACGGCTTCGGATTACCTTTTTTGTGTGATTTCTTTAAGCACAAGCCGCTATAGCGCTCCTCGGAGGACCATGGTTTCATTTTCAGATTTTCTGTATCAGTCGAACGTCAATCCCTCCACAGGTATTCCCCCCTTTTCTATGGAAATTGATCTTTCCCTGTAACGGTGGTTGACGGCGGAAGACCCGTTGCCATCCCTTTCATCCCCCCCCTTTACAGATACGTCATAACTTCTGCGGCCATCTGGGCCACCCTTTTCGAACGACTGCCGCCTCCAACCTTCTTCCCCGTCCCGAGTGTCTGACTCTCTGCTCGTTCTGGTCACAGAGGCGGCACTAATCCAATTTCCCCCTTCACTCTGTTGTTTTATGCTATTGCTTTGACAAGGGTTTTAAGTCCTCACCGACCCCTGTTTTGGTTTGTCTCGTTACAATCACCGTCGGAACTGCAACACGCGGCAGACTGAAAATCCCGAAAGGTCCCACCTAAGAAAACCAAGTTGCCCCTTTGGAGGGCGAAGGGAAGGAACATCCCCTTTTTAGACGAGCTTGACCCCCCCTCCAGAACTTTCCCCTTTTCCTCCGCCCCGGACGTGCCTTTTGCATGAGATTGACCTGGCGTGAGTCAACCGCCCTCTTCTTTATGCAAGAAACCTTTTCCCTCTTCCGAGAAATTCACCCAATCTTCTTTTTTTTTGTGACGGATATGCTTCCAAAATTCTCTTTGCTACCGTTTTTTGGCACACGGCCAAACGCTTTTTCACCCGTTTGATCCTCCCTGTTTCTGGCCTTAAGGGGTCCGGCCCTTGGTTCCCCTTCTTTTTTGAAGCCTCGCGGTTCCGCCCCGCCGTCCTTTCTCCTCAATCCGTGCCGACCCTTCTTTTCTTTTCCTGCTTCGCGGCTTTCTTTTGGGTGAACCGACTTCTCCAGTTGAATAAGGATGGACTCCCATTCTTTCGGGGTTTCCGAACCTTTTTTTTCTATTCTAAAACAAAGACCCTTTTTTTTATTGGTAAACCTTTCTCCAATTTGGGCAAACCGATAACGTTTCCGTTTCCACCCCACGTCCTCTGGCCGCCCGTGCCAACCCCCATACGGAATCGCTCCCTCCTTGTTGCTTTCTCCCTTTATTCGAGGCCACTCCGCGATCCCCCCCTCTTAAATTAAAAATAGTTCTTTCTTTCCGGCAGGATTTTATTTTCCAAAGGCAGTGGTTTCTGGGGCAGAAACGCTTTTTCTTGAACCCCAAATCGGGTCTGGCCCTCCCCTTTGTCGCGCTGCCCTTTCTCGGGTTAGAATTTTTTCTCTCTCTTTCCTCCCTCTCTTTAGAGAGATTCTGCTTGCAGCAAAGGTCCTTCAAATACAGTTCATCGGTCTCCATGGGCGACCCCTTTTCACATGACGTTTTTCCAAACAAAGTCCGTCCAATGCCGTTTCTTAGCAAAATCATTGAAGCTTCTCATTCATGATTCATGAACCCCCCTTCAAATCGCTCTCCTTCTTCTTCTCCCGACGAAAAGGCTTGCCCCAAGAAACTCCTTAATGGTACCCTCTCATTGAGGCAATGCGGACGTTTCCTTTTCGCCTCCCCCCCCCCACGGTCTTTCCCCCCCCCTCTCCTAAAGGTCGGCATTGACTCCAACCGGCACTCCGCTGCCTCTCAACCAATGGTTCGGTAGCCTCTACTGTTCATCTCCTCGCTTCATTTTCTTTCCCCCCGAAAGTCGGTGTCACCAACCCATTTCTTTTTTTTCATGGACCACTTCTTAAAAAGAAAAAGGCCTTCCCCCTGCACGATTGAAAGTGAGGAGTCCCTTCCGTTCTGCCACCCCCCCCTTTCCAGATTTCCCCTCACGGGAACCAAGGGCCGCATCCTTCTTCCCCCGAACACCGATTTGTCTCTTCAACGTGACTTTTCCTTTTCGTCCGTGGCCCCCTTTTATGCCACAGAGCGGTTTCATCGTCACAAACGCGCTTCTTCCCAGTTCTATGACGATTGCTTCTGGCACTCCTTTCCCTTTCGGTTGTTTTTCCTTCAATCGTAATGCCGGGAGAACGTCCCTTTCGATGTCCACCCCAATGTTTCTGGGTTTGTTCACTCCCTTTTACCACGGTATTAACCATAAAGGATCTCCCCTGTCCACCTTTGCAACGTCTTTTTCTTTCTTTCCTTTCTCTCGTGGAGCAAGTTTTATTCCCTCCTGGACCTCGTTCCCTACCGTTGGTTCAACAGGCAGCACTTATCAAAAGGCACACGAACCCTTTCCCCTTTCAGACTTTATAATCGTCGCTGACCAGTCCCCCCTCGTCAGACACTCTTTTCCTCCCCTCAATTCCTTGAAAGCGTTCGCCCCGACATTGCTGGCCCTTGCCGCCTCAGTATGACGTTGCCGTCGTGCACTTTTTCTTTCCTTAAAAACCAACGGTTTCCTTGACCTCCCCCCAAATTTCCCTAACGGGCGGTGGCGTGATGACCGTTTTTCATCAAGAATCTGAAATCCCTCCGAACCCCCATGTCTTTCCCTTGAGAGACGTTCTTTTTTGAAAGACACAACTCCAATTAGACGCCCCTTGGAATTACCCAACTCTCAACGGTAGGTACCTCTTGACAACTTTTCCCCCTCCCGTGCCAACTTTTCGACCAACGGATTCGGATACCTTTTCCGCTTCCACACTTTTTTTTTTTTCGTCCCCCTCTAGTCAGGTCCCCTGCCTCCATGTGAGGACTTTTCCCGTCCCCCAGATTCTCCCCAGTATGACTTTTTTGGTGACAACGAGCCGACACTTTTGAAGGTCCTTTCCCCGTTTCTCGAATTCCTTCCTCCCCACCTCCACCCCGTTTCCGAAACCCCTATGACCAAGTAGAGTCTCAGTATCGTGTAAAAGGCGACCCATCTTTGCCCAGACCAACCCCCTTATCATTTTTCCCCTCCCAGTGCGGGGTACCCTCGAACATGACGGCCTGCTGGAACGTTTCGTCCGGCCTTGATGGAAAACTTCTCTTGCTGTTTGGAACTTTCCCACCTTTCGCCAACCGGAGATATTGTTTCCCCCACCAATTTCCATGCATCCCCATTTACGAAAATCCAAATGACGATTCCCTCTTCCCGCGAACCGTTTCCCCCCCCTACCTCAAATGTCCTCCCGCCTCTCCGGTTGGACAGAAAACCTTTCCTCTCATACATAATCTTTTCCTTTACTGCGTGGAGGCGGCACAATTTTTTTCATGAATGGATGCCGAGATCTCCTTCCAAACCGTTGTCTTTTTCATGGCTCCTCCCCCCACCCCCCAAGGAATAACGTTTAGGGTAACCCATTGTAATTTCCTCCTGGCAATCATCAAGTCTTCCCTCTCTAGCAGAGCTCAGCTTCAGTTTGGCGGTTCCCTTTCCCTTTTTTCTGCGTCATTTCTTTAATCACTAATCCCTTTCTTGATAGAGATTTCCCCCGTATGCTGCAACCGACCCATTGCCGCTGCGCGCTGAAGGATTCCCTTCTTTCGCATGATGGCGATGGAGTAAAACTCCTTTCCCCCTACTTACAACCCTTGGGTTTAATTCTGCCCTGACAGCCAATCCAGAGCCCCGGTCTTTTCACAATCATCCGAGTTTCTGAATCCTCTTTTATCCCCTGCCCTCCCCTGTAATCACAGGTTGGACTTTCGTAGTATGTTGAAGTCTTTTTTCGTCAACCGAGCCTCTGTATTGCTTCCATTTTTCATTGATTCGTTCATTTGGAAACTCTTTTTGAAATCGCATTGTGTCTTTCGTAACCCTGTTTCCACCCCTGGAAAATTGTTTCCCCCCAAATATCTGGACAGGTTGGCGAAAACTTTTGTAGTCAAACCTCTTTCTTCCAGTAAGTTTTCCGGCTCCTACAGCCTTTTTTTTGTTTCGCTTGACCCGCGACTGGTCTCCTTTTTCCACCGCTGGTCGCCTTCCGCGATTCAGCCTCCCCTTTTCCCCTCAACAACCTTTCTTCCATTCAAACGGGGGTCGGAATTGTTTTTTTTCCCCTCCGTATTCAATTCCTTGCACCCTAGCGAGTTCTGTGCTCGTTTCACCAAATCCGTTTGCACTTCTCTTGTTTGTGATATTGGGGTCTCGGTATTCCCCAAGTCCTCCTGAGCCTGATTCCGAGAATGCTATCACGTCGCCCCCTGTTTTTCGTAGCTCCCCCTACTTCAAAAATTACGGGTTACCCATTGTTCCTGAATTGTCAATGTTTCCCCGCTTATCATGCTTTCAGCAGGTTTTCCATTTTTTGCTACGTTAGTGTGTCTTCTTCCCCTCCTTTTGCTTCCCTAGACGCCTTCCTTCCCCAGGTTCTTACTCGTTTTTTTAATCTTCTTTGAGTCGTTGAACTTTAACCTAAAGCACAATGCCCCCTTGTCGTCACCTCTTTCTGACAGGTAAGCGTTTGGTTTATGGACGTCTTCACCGTTTTAGCCCCACCCCCGATAGTTCCCCTCTTCTTCCTTCCTTCCTGAGGGGCAAGCCCAGCTTGCCGCCCCCCATTTGAGGCATCCCGACGCAGCGGCCTGTCCTTCCTTCCCATGGCGATCACTTCAGTACTCCCGGTTTTCTTGCATTTTGGATGCATGCTCTTATTCCTTTTTTTACCCCCTTCCCACTAACTCTTCCCCTTCGTTTGAGAAAACTTGCTGCTGCAACGTGTCCGACGGACATTCCAGACAAATCTTCACGTGCAAGGTGCTTGCGGCTCATGTTATGTACTTTTCTACGTGTCCTTACCCACAAAGCCCAGACCCTCCCTTCTTGTTGGTGGACATCGCCGTGATAACCGGCCTCCGATTAAGCGACAACCCACGATTCGTGATATGCAATCACCCCCTTCAATAGAAAGGAGGACCCCCCTTGTGACGATATGACCGTCTTGTGCCTTTCTTCTGATTCCCGAAATCCCTCCCTTCCAGCTAAATGCCCCTTTTTCTTTGGCCTTAATTTTTTTCTGGATGCGTTGGAAGCGCGGTTTTTTGCAGACAGCGATATCTCTTCCCCCGTGCCGACCCTCTTTTCATAGACTTGCGCGGATGTTTTCATGTGACTTGACAAAGAATTTTGACAGTGAATATAGGCCCTCCCCCCTAGGGTGAGGTACTGAGAACCCCTTTTGTCTATTTCAGCTTGCTATCACCCCAGTGCGGCGCTGCTCCCTCTGCCTCACCTTTTTGCCTACGCTTGCCGTCCCCCCCCCGTAACAAGTAGATAACGCGAGGCAATATCCTTATGATCGCATTCTTTTTTTTTTTTTTCCTGTGGGGGCCCTCTTTTCGTCTTTGAATATCTTTCCGCGAGCTCTCTTTTAAAATCAGTTATGCGTAAGGTTCCCTGCAGGCCATGCTTTTCCCCGTCCTTGTCCTTACGAAAAGAAAAGTGTGTGCCCCCGTCATTTTCGGGTCGCTTTCTATGAACTGATGGCTCTTTATCCTTGATGGTAAATC
>Ga0179593_1470381_pt1 | contig 10783 bp, 15 predicted proteins | sample CZODoug2_1_08_16_FD_185931 | JGI IMG/M metagenome (GOLD analysis project Ga0179593, IMG submission 185931) | Vadose zone soil fungal communities from Angelo Coast Range Reserve, California, USA - CZODoug2_1_08_16fungal (PacBio error correction) | ecosystem: Environmental > Terrestrial > Soil >... | reverse complement strand
TTTTTTAGATCCACCATTTCCTCCCCTTCTCCCCCCTGTTTGCAGTACCCACTTTTAGCTTTCTGGGTGTTTTGTACCTTTTTTTCCTTGTTATCGGGTTTTTTTTTACGTTGGACCATGGGGAGTCCCTAGGTTTGCTCCCCCCCCACTTCAGAGTTCCCTTGGGCATTTTGCTCCCGAACTTCCCCGTTCCGAGACTTCTTCTCCATTATGTCGGGGCCGGACGAATTTTTCTCGTCAACGTGGACAGTTCCTCGGGATTAGTTTTTTGTGGGTCCCCCCCCCTGGTAACCCCGCTCCTATTTTCCACTTCGGTTTTGAAGAGTCCTTGTAGAACCTGATGCTTTTCACTTTACTCCATTAATCCTGCTTGTTCCTTGTTTGTGGTGCCAAACAGGTCATCCATGGGCTTTTTTTCTTTCTCTTTTTTTTTTTTTTTTTTTTCTTTTTTTTTTTCTTTTTTTTTTTTGTCGCCAATCCATGTTTTCCACTTTAAGCCCCCCGTTTTTGATCACGGTGTTATCTCTTCTGGTGGCCGGCCTTGTTTTTCACCGCGGGCCACAGTTCTTCCCCCCGACTCCCCCTCCCCGCCCCCCCCTTTTCCAGTCGATCGGTTCCCCTGGTCCAGCGCCCTCTCTCTCCCCACGGTGAGGAAACGACCTTTTTCCCCGCCTGTTTTTCCCCTATGTCTTACGTGGTTTATTTTTTCTTCTTCTCTAAGTTGAGTTCCTTTCCCAGGTAAATCAAAAAGCCATTTAGGGGGGTTCTTTCGGACGGCACTCACTTCTCGATGACTGTTAATCAACCTCTCCTCCCCTAGTGCCCCTGTTTCGATCGAGACATACGTCTTTTTCTCTGGGCTTCCACAAGTAATTTCAAGTCTTCCAATTAGCCAATCTATGGACCCCCCTTCCCCATGGGTTGGAGAGCCTTCCCCCCCCCGCGTGTTTTCCTTTTTTTAGCGGCAGCGGTTTTTGTTGAAGAGGACAATCAATTCCTCGTCTTTTCTTTCGTCGAGCTTCTTTTTCTTGGGCGTTTTCTGTGCGGTTATTGAAGTTTCTCTCCCGAAACCGGTTCACCGTTTTTATGTTGTTCTGTGTGCGGCGGTTAGCTTCATCGACCTCCAAGATTTTCCCCTTCGGGCATCTCCTTCTAGCTAATTTTATACCCCCCCTTTTTTTCTTTTTCAAAGTTAGAATGCCTTTGGGTTGACTCAATTCCTCTACTTTGAATGATCCTCCCGTGGTTGGTCCCCTCCGTGTACTAACCCAAACTCCCCACCCTCTGTACTCAACTTCACTTTATTGTCCCCCTTGTTTTCTCTCAGTTGTTGCTTAGTGATGTTACTCTGATCAGCTTTTCCCCCCCCAAACACGGGTCCTTTTTGGCTAGCTCCCCTCCCGCTTCCCCTTGGGGTCGTGGTGTTCGTTTCTCACCTTCTTTTTTTCGAATGTTTTTAGCTTGCTTCGTTTGCCAGAAGATCCCGTACGACCAAATTTTCTCCCCTCTTAGCACCCTTTGTTTTTTTCTCTTTTTTCTTTGCTTTTTTTCTTTTGTTTGTTTCAGTCTGTTGAAGTGCGGGGTTTTCTCTCTCCCTGGGCCTGAGTTATTTTCGGGCACTGCGAGGACGCACGACCCCCATAGTTTCTGGGCCTTGTGTGGTGGCTCTTCTGTGGTGGAGATGGGTCTCTGAATTTTCTACCCGTTCACATTTCCCAGAGATACGTTAAAACGTTATTTTTGTTCACCCTCTTTCCCGTTGTTTGGTTAACGTTTTAACTATCTGTTTACTTTTTTTGTGGTGGGGATGCCGCTCCCCACGTTTTGAGTTACTGGCTGGCACCTGCTTTCCACGACCAGAGCCTTAAAGTGCGGTTCCCTTCGGCCTCGGGTGTGACTTCAGCCCCCCCTTCCTGAATTTTACTCTCGTAAGCTAGGATTCGGCTTGATGGAAGTCTCCTTGACCTGCAAAGTTTTTAGCCTCCCCCCGGGCAATCTGTTTATGCCCCCAGCGCTGGGTCCATGGGATTTACTGTGTTAGCTTTTTTACCCCTTTTCATTAAGTTCCCCACTTCCCCTTTCCTACGCGGGATGGGAAATTTTCCCCTTCTTCCCCGTTATTTACATTCTTTCCTTTGGGCCAAGGTGTTCGTCGTTTGGAACTAGTTTTTTATCTGGTTTGGCGCCGCAATTTTTGCCCTCCCTCTGCCTCCAGTTATTTGGAAAAAACTTTTTGGCCACCGCCGCTGTTCCTTTCTTCTGTTTGGTTTCTTTTTTTGTGTGGTGATTTTTCCTCCCCCTTTTAACAGTCAATATGAGGTCCCTTCCTCGGTTTACCGGGCAGTTTTGTCCCCCTTTCCCCCTGCGACCACACCCACCCCCCCCCTTTTTACAGCTTTTTTTTTTTTTTTTATCGCGTGGGTCGTTCTGGGTTTTTTTTTTTTGATTTTCTTCGAACTTAGGACACCGTCCTTCTCCTCCAAGTGCTTCCTGCCCCTTTATTCTTCCGTTGTTAGAGGATCATGATATTGCTGGTGTAGTTGCAACTGGTTCTACTCCCTCCCCCCCTTTACCGAGGCTTTTCCCCTCGAAGCCACATCACGGAGCTTTTGGCCCTGTTCCTCCAAAATGTGAGATGGCGTGTTTTTCAGTGTCTTTCTTTTATCGCTCTCGATTTCCCTTGCCTCTTCTTCTCCCTCCTGACCCTGAAGGGGTCATCCCCCCCCCTTTTTCTCCGATAGAAAGTTCTTGGAGAGGTGGGTCTTGATCCCCATCGTGCGTGACGCCACTTTTTGTCCCCCTGTACTCCATATGTTGTGTCATTTGTCGTAACTTTATAGCTAAGCTTTTAACTGCTGCTCTTCCTCCCCCTCTAGATGGGGCGTCCGAACGTTGTTTTTGTGGAGACTGATTTTGTTAGTCTAACCTTGAGTGAATTCTTCCCCACCTATGGCTGGCCTTATTTTCTGTTTTCCAATTTCCCACCCACCACTCTTGAATACCTCCCCCCCCCCCCACCTTCTTCAAACCGAAGATTTCTCAATCTTCCCCCCCCCAACTCTCCCCACTACCTTTGCTTTTTTTCCTGCTAGAAGAGCTGACCCAAGTAATTTTTGCAGAAAGGTCCGTATACTATCCCTTTCTGCTAACTATGACCCCTCCCAAACATCCCTCTCTTACATTGTTCTTTTCCTCACGTTTCAACTCTCGGCTGCCCTGGGATTAATGGGTCCCTTAATCCCTCTTCCCCCTGATGGATAGCCGTTGTGACATCATTTGCTGGAATTTAATTCTCCCTTTTTGGCTGCGGGGCTTTCGATCATCCCGTGTCATTCTTTCCTAGATCCCCCCCAACCCCCTCCACCTAGAGGACCCAAAGCTGTGGTGTTTGGAAGGAAGATTCCTGCCCCCGGGCTGATTCCAGTGATGTACTTTTTCCTTTCATATTGCTGGTTTTTCCCAAGTGGGTCCTAAACGCAACACACCTCACAAGCCACTTTTTTTTACCCCCCCTGGACCCTCATGGTCAAACTCTCTTTTTTCTTGATGTCGGATCGAAGGGTTGCGTCGGCACCGCATATTTTTCGTGTCCCTCCCCCCCTCAAAACCGTTTCCCCCCAGCTCACCCAGTGGACAACCTTTTCCCCCCTTTTCTTTATCGTAAGCCAAACCATTTCTTCCATACCGTTGATTTTATTTTTTTCCTTTACGGAATGTACCCAATCTGCCCCATTCCGTCCAAAGCGCCCCACGTTTTTAGGAGGCTAATACAGTCTTCTCTTTTTTTGTCCTCACCTGACTGTTCTTTCCCATTTCCTTTAAGCACCGCCTTTATCGTTTTCACCTGCTATTCCTCCAATTTTTTCGCCGACCTTTTTTTTTCCTGGTTGATTCGACCAGTTTTCTTTTCCTGTCCCAGCCCTATGTTTCTGGCTTTCCATCTGCTCCCCCCCCCGGACTGTTCTCCCAGAAGCAGCCCCATAACCCCTCCGGACAATTTTCTCCCCCCTGTTCCAAAATTGGTGCTACCCCAGAGATGTTAAACTTTTCCCCCCTTTTGTCTGAATTTCGAGAACCACCTTTTTTCTATTCTCTTCTTCCACCCCCCGCCACCCTGACTTCCCCGACCCAACAAACCTAGCCCAGTCGTGCGGTTACTGGCTTTTCTTTGCCTTCCCTACTACACGTTAACTTCGTCCCTTGCTGCGTTTCCCCCGTTTGCCCTGCCTTTTCTTTTCACCTAACACCGTCCCCCTACCATTCCTCTTAACAACAAACTCTGAGCCTCACCCTGGCTACCAGTTTTCGGTGTTTCCCCCCTTGTTCGGGAAGTATCCCTCCTCCCTGGTCCCCCTCCCTGTTCTATCCCTGCCCCCTTCCACCAACGAGTACATTTGCATGAATCCTGAGACCTTCCGTGTTCCGCCGCTTCCCTGCGAGCATTTCAACCCATCAATCTGGATTCCTTCCCCCCCTCTTTACTATTGATGGCTGGTCCCCCAGATTGTGAGGGTCGGTTTCAGGCTTTTTCCCCGATGTCAGCAGCTTAGTTTCATGCGGTTTGATTTCCCCTTCCCTTTTCTCCTTTTTGACAAAACCCACAGTTTTCCCTCACTCGGCCTCTTTCCTAATTTGAAGTCTCCCCTCCTTGTCCCATGGCACCCGGCGCGACCTCCCCCCTTACCCACGGTTTTTCTTTCGGCTTCACCGGTCACTCCCGGCAACGGCCACCCGCCATCATCTACTCCCTAAAAACCCCTTCTTGCTTTTTTTTTTTCCTTTCCAACCCCCCCCAGGCCCCTTTCCCCCCCTGCGAAACCCGCTTTTTGTGTCGTTTGAACCCTGATGGGTCCTCTCTTTTTGACCTTTTTCCTTTGTCCTAAAGACGGATTTCCTCTAGTCGCAGTTGAAAGATTTTTCCGGATTTTCGTGTTCCTGACTCATTCATCACGGTCATCTTTCGTTTTCCCCGGTCACCGCCCTTTTTCTTTTCTTAGTTCCATTTCGAACTTTTTTTAATTAAATCTGACCCATCGTAAACCCTCTTGTAAGGGGATTGACGGGAGTTCCCACCTCCTTTGTTTCCCCCCCCCCATTCTGGAGCCCATGAATCCTCCTGCCCCCTTTTTCGGTCCGTAGTCTTCGTCTCTCCGTTTGTTGAAAAGGGAACATGCTTTGCTTTTTTCCCCTGAGGCTCATCCTCTTGCTTCCCGGTCGTTTTTCGGGTACTTCCCCTTTTTCCCCTCCACATCCAGCTTGATGCCCCGTTTTCCTTGCCAAACATTTTTTTCAGGTTTTCTTCCCTTTTGACTTTTGTAACTGACAGCCCTTGTCGAGGGGCTACCACTTTCTTTCGGTGGTATGCATCGGCCTCTTTTTTTTTTCCTCCACTACTCGCTCTCCCGTCTCCGCCAAATGTTTATTCCATAAATAACTTGTCCACCCCTTTACGTCTTTCGTTTCTCATCCTACCGATCACGGCACCCGGCATTCCTGATTGTTCACCCCAAATATGGCATCCACCCCCCTTGAGTGAGGTTTCAAGCCCCCTCCCCAACTAGTTCTTCCCTCCTCAGGTGAACTTGCCTGGGTTTCTGTGTGTCCCTCCGTCGCCTCTACTTTGAACGACCTCCAGTTTTTGGGGATAGTCGATCCCTTCTTGTTTTTTTTTTCACCTTTTCCCCCCCTTCCGCATTCGATTGCCTCCTGACCTTTGATGCGTTCACCGCCCCACTTTTGAAGTGTTCCTATAAGGTCGGGGTCACCTTTTCCCTTAGTTTCCGTTGCTTATCGTCACTTTCTTTTCGCTGTGAACCTCTGTCCAAAGTATGGGCCCCTTCCCTGTGCATGGTTTCTGGTCTGGTTGGAGGCGCTCTTTGTGGGGTTATTCTCCAAACGTAGTGGTTTCCTTCTACACACACTAGGTCTTGGGTAAACGATTGTTTTTTTCCCTTCCTGATTTTCATTTTTCATCTTCTTCCCCCGTTTCTACATGATTTTTGAAGTGTTTTTGCTTTCCCAAGGATCCACTCTCCCTCTTTGGATTTGGGTCCCCCTTTGTTCCTCACCCCTCCCGGTTGAAAGTGAACCCCCCCTTAGTTGATCCCTGATCCTTCCTGTTGTTTTCCCTTCTCCCATTCCGTTTCACCGCACCGAGAGACGTCACCTGAAATCTTCTCAAGTGAAGTCTGTGCCTGCTTCCCCCATGATTTTTTCACTCGGGCTTGACCCCGCTCGTCACGCCGTTTACAACACCTCCTTGTCTTTCCCGATTGGTCTTTCCTTTTTTATCTATTTCTTTTTTTGTTTTTTTGAAATTTTGGCAACACCATGCCCACCCTCTTTCGCTCTCCCTTTCTGGACCCTTCGCGTGTTTTTCTTGAAGGCTTATCACCCTCTTTTTTTCTCCGTGGCAACATGTGCCTTTTCATCTGCCCTCTTCTGAGGGTATACCAGCAATTCCGGTCTTCTTCTTGCAGTAGAAAACCTCTGTACATCAGGTTGAACTCTCAAAACCGCTTTTCTCTTCACTCGGTTTGTGCACTGAACCCCCCCCCCCCACGCCAAAGTAGTTGTCCGAGCGTTATGATGGAGGTTTTCTGTTCGCCGTGTATTGTCCCGTTGTTTCCCAGACATTCCCCAACCCGTGTCCTTCATTTTCCCATCTTTGGGTTGTTTGCTTTTTGTCCTAATAATGATTCATGTGATTTCTAAAGATTCTTTCTTATTGGAAGACCCTTATTCCCTTTTTTTTTTTTCAAAGTAGAACACGTTCCTAGGGTCCATCGCCCCCCTTGAAGCGGTTGCACAAGATCAGTGCCCCCCTCGTAAGCAAAGCCCACCTGATTTAACCCTTTACCCCCCACATACACCTTCTGTGGGCATCCCCCCTGACCATTTGCGTCCCTTTTCTTTTTTATCCCTTTTCTTCTTTGCTGCTTTTACAGCATGTCTGCGATGTTAAACCCCCCCCCTCTTGCTCTTTTCTTATTTCTCTCAAATTAGTGGGTGTTTTTCCTGTTGTTGTCGTCTCCCCCCCCTGCTCTGCATGCTGTCCGTCCAGAAGCTTTAAAGATCCTTCCCCTAACCTTTTTTTTCCCAGCCATTTGATTCCAGTTTTTTTTCGCTCGTTCATGGTTTATGGGGCGTGTTTTCCGTTTTGGTGACACCTCTTTTGACAGTTGCCCTTTCGTCTGATACCAAAGGGTTTTCCCATAGTTTACCGTGTTGACCTCTACTCTTCCGTGCAGACTGTCCCCCCTCCCAGAGCCGAACCTTCATTTGCCTATTGTTTCTTCTCTGGATGTGTGGGTGACATGGGTTAGCGTACCCCGATTAAAATTTTTTCCTCTCCCTAAATCGCACATCCTGGTGTTTGTTCAACCCCCTTTTTTCCCCCCTTTTTTTGGAAATTTAACTCTCATTGTTCTTGTTCTTGGGTGATGTATGCGATTACCTTTAAGTTTGCTTCATTCTGCTTGGGCAAGCCATCGGTACCCTTTTTTTTAATAATTATTTTTAGTGGGCTATCCATTCCCTTTGCTCATGCTTTCCTTCCCTCGTACCTTTTTTTGCATGGGAGTCCTTTCTTTAAGATACTTCTGCCTTGCATGAATAGCCTGTACAATCCACTGCTTACCACATCCCCCCTGGTATTCCTTTCCGTCGCGCTGGGCTGTGGGCTCCCTTCTTTTTTTTGGTAAGTCTGACATTCCCCTTTACCGCAAGGTTAATCCCCTCCAAAGACCTGTCCTTGGATACACGTTCATTTCGTGGCTTCCATTTCTTTTACCATTTCTTTTGGCTCTTTTTTTTATAATATCCATGATGCAATTTCTTCCCTCCTGTGTTCTCTGGAAGAGGTTTTTCGCGTTGTTCTACCTCCCCCTTGTCGACTAGCCTTCCTCATCAAAAAGGCCCGCGTTTTATGGTTCTTGTTTTTTCGGTTTATGTTTTTCTGTCTTTGTCTGGTACCCTTTTTTCCCCCCAGTACCTTGATCAGTACATTTCTTTTGTCTTCCCTGGACGTGTTTGCCCTTGCATTAACACCCCCCCCCCCCTCAAAACTTCTCTTTTGGGGGTCTCGCTTTGGTTGACGTTCTTTTTTTTGTTTTTGATTGGCTCGCCCAATATGACAGGCTTCTTTTTTTGCCCTCCCAATTCTTTTTCCATCCGTTCCGGTTTCTGATAATTGTCTCTCTGGAGCCAACGGCCTTCTGTGGCAACATTGTTCGATTCAAAGTGGCGGTTCCCCTCTCCCCGCGGCCCGTGTCCCCTTTCGCCAACTGGCATGCGGGAGTTTTATGCCCTTTGTCTGGTTCTCTTCTAGGAGCGCGTACCCCTGTAGCCCCCTCTTTCCTTGGCGTATGCCTTTCTAGCCTCGTGTTCTCGCATTTTGTCGTCGATTTTTGGAGCCTTATTTCTTTTCCCCGCCGTTTCTCCATCTTGGGGATTGGCCACAACTGTTGGAGAGGCAAAGCCCCCCTCGTTGTCGGTCCGCCTCCTCTCCATCCTTTTTTTTTCCTCTACCCTCTTTTGTTTTTTTGAGATTTTCGTAGGCCTTTTCTTCACCGATTTTGGATTGCCCTCCGGTGAAATTCCCCCCACCCCCCCCCTCTTTTATCCCACTCCCCCCTCCCAACGGCCTTTCCCCCCGCGGACTACCTTAATATACCCCCCCCCCTCCAAACTGCGCCCACTCTGATTGTCCTTATAAGATAAAGGCCCAGAGTATTAGACAGCAGTGGACCTCCCTGGCCGGACCCCCCTGATTGAGGTTTTCTCCCCCCCGAGGGGGTCCCATTTGAACTTTTATTACTAAAATTACAAGCCGCGGTCCCTTGGAAACGTTACAACTGACGCTCTGACGGTATGAATGTTGCCGTCCTTCTTTTTGATGGGCCCGTTGCTACCCCCTTTTTCCCTTCTCAGCGACGGATAGGACGATTTATATTGTTCGCGCCTTCGTGGTGAATATTTTCCCCGTCTTTCTCCCCAACACACCAGCACTTTCCCCCCCCCCGCGCTACCCCAAAGCCGTTTTTCCCTTGGTGTTTTGAGTTCGCCGCGTTTGAAAAGTTTTTTGCCCGGCTGGAGTCAAATCCCTTTTTTTTTTCCTTTGTGTCCCCCCGCATATGATTTCGCCACTTTCTCCCCAAGCACCCCCCCCCCCTCCCCCAAACACAAACCTGGGAATTCTTTTTGGACAAAGCCAGCACAAACATGGTGGTCTGCGGGGTTGGTTCCTTTTGCTTGCTGTTTTTCTCGAGGCGATTAACATTGAGGTCCCCACCATTTTTTCAACAATCGGGTACGAGTAACCTTGCCAATTCACCTCCATGTCAATAACCTTTTTTTTCCGAACCCCTTAAGCTGTTATTCCTTCGATGTATTGGTAGGTGGCCTTTGCTTTCCCCTGATGTACCATCTAAAACCACCTGGAGCCCGTCGTCCAAGGCGGTCGATTGTGAAGTAATTACGTATGTGATTATGTGGTGCTGTCACACCTTTCTTGTGTGTCCTTTCGGTCATTCCCAGACCCCCTTTCCCGTCTGTAGAGCGTACGCATTTTCCGATCATACCGACCTTCCCCTAGCTTCCTTCCCCCCCCCATCCCGTGTCCACCCTGCCCCTTGCTGCTGACATAGGCCGTCCCCATTCCCGAGTTTGAAACCTCTCCCCCCATTCCCCAGTGAAACCCTCCCCCCCTACAAGGCTTTCCCCCCTCCACAAGGGAAACCTTTTCTGTTTTTTGTCAACACCGTCATTTTTTATGATTTCCACGCGACCCCCCAAAGGTTCTTATTCCCTCTGAGACCCACCCACAAAGAATCCCCGCACCCCTCAGTCAGCCGGTTTTCGTTTGGCTTTTCTCTCCCTAGTCCGTCCCCACCCACTTCCATCTTCCCCCCCTCTTTGGCCCGCGACTGCCGTCCCGCGTCACCCTTCCAAACTCCCCACCACCCCTGCCCCGTTACGCTCTAAGAGAAAAAACCCAAAGTGGTGCGAAAAAAAGCCAACCAATTTCGTACATGTTTTGAGTCCCCACTCGGCTTTTTCTTTCTGTCGAGGGGCGATCCCCTTTGCGACCCCAGGGCGTTGCCCTCCCCCACCCCCTTTTCCACTCCGTTCAGCTTTTCCCCTTTTACCTTCTTCTTCCCCCCTCGTTTTTCCCCTCTGCTTCATGCGAGCCCCCCTTTCTTGTGCATCATCCTTCCCCCAACCTGACGAGCAGAGGGTCCGGTTTTTTTTTGCTCCCCCAGTTGTGAGGTTCCCCTTTTTCCCCCTCGGCCTTTCACGATCTTTTCACTCTCTTAATCGGCTTTGGCCTAGCTTCTAACTTTGACCAACCCCCATCCAAGTTCCCATTTTTCGACCGACGGCCGGGCACCTATATCATGGAAAGCATCAGCTTTCCCCCAACACCCCTTTTTCTGGACCCCGCGTACACTTTGTTTAGGTTTTCTCTCACCGGTTTTTGCATACCCTTGCAAACCTCTCCCTCTCCGACGCAAGAACCACTCTTATTTCTACTCTCCTTTTGCGGCCCCCCCCCCAAAACCCAGTTCCCTTCGTCACTGCGTTCGGTCCGCCTCTTCCCGCTATTGGTCTTGTCGCCGCTGGTTTTTGTGTACTTCCCTTTTTCCCAAGACGGATTCTCGGATAGGTCAAGTGTCTACCGATGACGACTTTTGGGATATCTTTTCCTTTCCCACGTCCGTTCGTCCCGGACTCCTTCCTTGTTTCCTTGTAGTTCTTTTAGATCTTCCCCTTAGCTCCCCCC
>Ga0179593_1755418_pt1 | contig 10784 bp, 11 predicted proteins | sample CZODoug2_1_08_16_FD_185931 | JGI IMG/M metagenome (GOLD analysis project Ga0179593, IMG submission 185931) | Vadose zone soil fungal communities from Angelo Coast Range Reserve, California, USA - CZODoug2_1_08_16fungal (PacBio error correction) | ecosystem: Environmental > Terrestrial > Soil >... | reverse complement strand
TTTCCTAGATTAGTGCCGAACACCTCCCTTTCTTTTTCAGCTTCCTTGTCCTTGGTTAAGGCGGTTTGCTTTACTTTCCCCATTCTTTTCGCACTTAACGATTTAAGTTTGGGAACGAGACTAGCTGCCGTCTCCTTCTAGGGCTGTGAATTCAGGGTCCCCATCAGGCGCAATCATTGTCTCGGTCCCAGTGTGGCCCACGGGTTAGAAGGCTATCCCCCGAGCTGCTTCTCTGTTTCCCCCCTGAGACTGAGATTTGCTCTTTTTCCCTTTTCTCCTTTTTGTCAGTGTCGATATATACGCTGCCCCCAAGCCCTAAAGGGAAATCACAGATCCCCTTGAGGCAGGTTTTCTCCTCTTTTGACATTCCAAGCTCTTTGTTAATGGCGCCGCCACGAAGTTCAACAAGATAAGCTCCCCCTTCCCACGGGGTCCCGAGTTACCTTTGTTTCTCTGACCACTTTTTCGCCGAAAGTTTGAAGTTGACTCAACAGCCGGACTTGGGAGCCTTCCTTCTCCCTTGGGACCTCCGTATGGGTCTATCCGTAGGGGCCTGTTGGTGCGGCCTTTGGTTGTGGACGTGTCGCGAGTCAATTTTTGTCTAGCTTGTGCTTCCAAACGCGACTTTATTCCTTGTTGTGGAGGGTCCCCTTAAAATAGGGTTTCTCGTACCCTATTTTGTCTCGTCTCTGCCGATGTCTTCTGTTTTCAGGTTCGAGGACAGAAGGTGTGAGGCTCTTTGAAGTTTTTCCTCTTAAATTTAAGCCCTGCTTTGTAGTTGTGTCTCCCTGTTTTTTCTTTTCTCAGTGGTGACTTTTGAGAAGATAATCGCCTTCGTGCATCCCATTCTTCCTTTATTTTTTTCCAAAATGGTGTCTTATGGACGCTCCTTTGTTTGAGCTTTAATTTTTTCCTTCGTTTTTTCCCGCCAGTTTAAAAATTGCAAATAGTTCGAAGGCCGGACCCCCAACTATTTCTGTTGAAAGGCTATGTTTTCTCTTGTGTTGTCGTTAATAGTGCCCGGTAGATGCGTCGCCTTCACCCCTTCTTCTTGAAACATTTTTCGGATTTTTTTTTTAACACCCCTCTCTGTAATGGAGCAGTCTGGAGTTGCGAAAGTGGGTTACTTGAATATATATTTACCTCTCCTTTTTCTTGTTGAGGTAACCCTTTTCCAACCTTCAATGAACCCCCCAATAGCCGAAATGTGGTTCCGAATCCCGACGCCTATCCTTCTTTTTCAAGTCCCTTTTTCCCCCGGGCCTTTCCTTCCCCTCCTCAGCCTTTCTCCGTTCTTTTCGCCTTCACAAACCATAGCACCCTCGTGTTCCGGCCTTTCTCACTCTTGAACATCTTGGTACCCACCTCCGGCCACGCTGACACCCCTTCCCTCTTATCCCTCTCCCCTTGCACCTTTCTGGAAAACAGCTGCCCCCGAAATTTAAAGAATTCGCCGCGATATCGGGACATTCACCACCTACAAGAAAGTTCCAACTACCGTTTCTCTTCCATTTTCCCAATTTTTCCTGTGCAAACCCGGCTCTCCATCCCTCCTTCGAAACTAAACCCCCCGCGATGGACTGGTGAAACCCTCTCTTTTTTCCTCACCACCCAATTCCGAAGACCCTCACTGTTTTTCCAGGGACTTCTCCATGCGTTGGCCACACATAATAGAGGGTTTCCTTTCCCTCCCCCTTCAAAAGCGTTCTACACCGTAACCCTGACTACCTCTTCGCCCGTCCCCCATCTCCGTCGATTGGATTTTCTTAAGGAAGACCACTCAACCTCGTTTTTTTTGCCCGGACAGCTTCTGTATTAATTCTCTTTTCAACCGGCAAATGAGCTTTTCTTGACGGAACGTCCTTCTTTTCAGAATTTCCAAGATTGGCTTATTGCCCCGCTCTTCCCCTCCGACCAGCGGCATAGTGGCCGGATTTCCTTTTTAACAGAATTTTAGCCTCTCTATACGACGACACTCCCCCTCGCTTTCCAACTAATCATCAATTGGGCACTGTCACTTCATCTCCGTTTTTACCTTTTTTTAATCTTTTTCATATTTTCCAAGCAGAGAGTCAAATAGTCCGAAAAAGATTTCGTCGAACTGATACTGCAACGATAGTCGAAGTATTTTCTTCACTTTCCCTCCCTCCCTGAAGCATGCATGGGCGAGAGTAGAGACCCCCTCATTCTTCCAGTGCTTCTTCCATTTTCCTTTTTCCTACTTTTCCCTCCAGACGTCCCTCCGAGCCAACTCATGGAGTTTTAGAACTACCTTCTCTTTTTCATCCTCTCTGTTTTTTCTTCTCTCTTGAGAAAAACCGAGGTGGTGTTGCGGGCTCGTCATTTGCTGTACTTTTTTTTTTGTATTTCTTTTTCCCTTCCAACTTTTTCAAGGAGATTACTTTTGAAGGACTCAGGCTCCCTGCTCTCTTCCCTTTCTTTGAGATCCTTAGTACTCATCTCCGGAATATTATCTGGTTCTCGCATCCTCTTTTCCTTCGATGTGCCATCTCTTCGTTCATGGGCTTTTTAAGGCAGAGTGAGGCAGTTTATCCCTGTCTATGTCTCTTTTAGACTTGTTACATCTTCTTTGAGAGCTTCTCCGTTGAACGTTCTTCTCCGATTTTGGGGCTTTTTCCTTTTCTCTTGATGCAAGCCTCGGAGGGAATCAGTTTGAAGGCGCCGCCGATGCGTCGTCCCTCTGACTCCTTGAACTCGTTTTCCAGGGGTTAATTTTGAGCTGTTACCAACTCGGGTCACAGTTTCTTTTCTTGTTGCTGCATTAGGAATAGTTCCTTATGATGGTCGCGGCTAAGTTTTCTTCTTTCCCCTGTTTGAGGTTCGGACTTTTGCTTTTCCTCGCCTTTTCTCCACTGCTTCTTCTAAGGAATTCCTTGGGGTCTGCGGGTCGCTCCTGAAAAACGTAGGATCTGAGTCTTCATGATTACTTCTCTCCCTTTCTGGTTTTAGTTCACTCCCTTTGATGGCCTTGCGTTCCCTTGTAGAGTCCTTTTTTTGGGGTTCTCTCTACGGGTTTGTCAGCTTTTGCGGCCGATATCGGCCCTTTTTGAATTATTGAATTTCTTTTTCTCCTGTTTCCTTCCCCTGGTTTCTTTCCGCGCTCGTGAATTTTGCTTCTTTTTCTTTTTTTTTTTTTTTTTCTTTCACCCCTTTTCACCTAGTTGATCCTGCCGGAAAAAAGCAGTTCCTCCCGAGGGTTTTGAAGGTGAACTTTTCTCGAGTTGTCGTAAGTCGAGTCCCTCTTTCCCTTGAGTTTTTTTTTTTTTCTTCTGGACCCCCTCTCGGAGTTTGAAGGTGAGAAAGGTTGGAGTTGCCGACTTTCTTTTTTTAATATCTTTTATAACCGTTGTGTTGTTTGTATCTTAGACCACCCCCATCCTTTTCACCTAATCTCCGATGGGGTAAAGCCTCCCCTCCGACCACTTTCCTCCCCGGATGTTGGTCAATTCTTTTCCCTCTTTTTTTTCCACGACCCCCCCCCCCTTCAGACTCCAGGTATTCGCTTAAAAAACCTCAGGCGAACGAGTTTTCGTCCTCCAAAACTTATTTTCACTTAAACCTCTTCCCTCTCCCAACCTCCTCCACGCTGGCAAAACTTCAAAAAACATTCCGCATCCCCCCCCCGGGCAAACAGCTCATATCCCACTCTTCCCCCGCTTTACCCCGGCCCCCCATTTTGCTGAATTAAACACCCCGTAACCGGCTAAGATGGGCGGGACCACGCCCAATTTATCCCCGGCCTTCTTCCCCTCGCATTCCATCACCTTCTCTACAAAACGCTTCCCCTTTCCGCCACCCTTCATGCCCCCCCCCCCTTTATGGACGAAGACTTACAGCTCTACGTTCGGCGCTACGCAGGCCCCCCCCGTGAATTTTAGTTCCAGGGCCAACACATACCTCTGTCTCTCCCCCCATGCACCCTCTGCACAAACGGGTCAAACCTCTCCACTTCAAAAAGCCGCCCCCCCAACCCTCCCCGAGACATCCGTTAAGGTACCTCCTTCACATTCCGGTTTACGGCAGTTCGTCGTAATGACCCGCCCCAAATTCGAGTTTTTTTTTTTCACGAATTGTACTAGTTTCTCTTATTATTCTTTTCCCATTCCCTGTATCTCTTTTTTCCTGAGCGCGGACCGCGAAGCCGCCGCCGCGGCTTATTGGTTTCTTAACCTTGACTTACGAGACGAAGAGGCATACCCCTTTAGTCCTTTCCCTCCGCGTTCTCACTCGCCTTTTAAGGAAAGGAAGAAGAGAGTCCTAGCTGCTCGATGGATTTCCTTTCCCGTATCCGATCCTTTGATTTCAGAAACCTTAACAGCTAAAGAAGACCTGGTTCCCAGCAGGAGGACGACGAGTCGTCCCCAATCGTCACATTTGTGTGGGGACCGTCCACCCGCTTTACTTACTCAATGCTCTTCCTAGCGCCTACTACATGGAGTTTTAGACCCCATCTCTCTATTTTATCCTTCTTTTTGTTTTTTTTTATCCTCACACTTCACTAGTAGGTGTTTGCCTTGCGTATTCCTTTCCAACTTCTTTATAGGGTTTCATTAGGAAGTTCAACCTTGCGCACCAGATTACGTTGTTGCCGCTAATTCTCTTCTTCTCTTCCATTCCCTTGGTCGGTTCAGGTCTCATCTTGTATCTTTTTCCTTTTATGACTTTCTCACTTGCTATCGGGTTAGCTCTGATTGGACTTGCTTTTCCTTTTCACCAAATTTCGCCTGGACGATCTTGGCCAGTTCGATCCTCTTCTGTTCTTACCTCGCGGTTCTCATTTTACGGTGATGGAATCAGTCCCATAGCCCTGCTTCTTTCTAGTAATTCCCCCAGCTGATAGATTTCCCCCAGCTTTTATTTTTTTCTCCGCTTCTTTCCAAGACCTCCCTACGGCCTTGCAGCGCCAGGGGACTCGACTTTGACGATTCCGCCGCCGACACTGGACGTCCACTTATTTGTCCTCTCCCTTCCCGGTCTAGTACTTAATCGGATGGTTTCGCCAGGTTAGGGGACTTTGGGCTTCAGTTTGAGTCCCCAGTTGGTAGCTCTTCTTTTGCATTTTCGGCGATCCTTTATGTTTTTTCCTCCCCTCCCCTGTCTTTTTCTTCGCGCAAAACCTTGAGCGTTTTCCTGATTTGTGGCTTCGAACATCGTCCCTCTTTTTTTAGTCCCTCTTTCCATTGAAGTCTTCCCGCCGTTTCCCTTAATACAATTGGAGCTTGTAGAAAGAGGTCTCTTTACGGTTTCTCTGTTTCTTTTCCAGACTGCTTGCATCTTGTTATGTCACACTGGCCCTTTTCTTTCTGATTGTTCCCCCCATTCTTTTTGCAGCGTTGTTCGTTTTGAGGGACGGCCGTTTTCAAATTGAAATAGACGGCGGAAAAAGATTCTCTTTTTTCCGGCGGAAGATTCCGGTTGCGATCTCTTTCGGTCTAATTTTTTGCCACCCCTTCTCCTTTCCCAAATTGATTGATATTTCTGGATGGGGAACACATACGGACGAGGGATTTAGCAGGTGATTTTGTTTCCGTTGCGTTCTCTCTTTTCCCCTGTTTTTTCGGCTCCCACAACTCCAACGTACGTCAACTCAAGCCTCTTTCCGTTCCTCTCCCTTTTGTGACCCGATCTGAGCACTTTTTTTTCCACTTCTTCTTTCCATTTCCAGCATCCCCCGAAATTCCGACAACTAAAGAAGCTTATCTTCTCGCCCTTACAACCCGTCTTTACGCCCTTCGGGCCCCCCTTAAACTCTACGTTGAAAAACTCTTCCAATCCCCCCTTTTACGTCCTCCCCAAACATCGCAACCTTCCCGACTGATTCCAGGCACACCATTGGGTGTCCCCATTCTTCCTCCCTTCCTCCCATTGGCACCGATTTTACGAATCCGTCCACCAGCTGCCCTCCACCGGGTCTGTGCCCTTTGACACCGCCCTGCTACAATTTATACGAGAAGTCCCCAAAAACTTCCCTCACTTTCCACCCCCCGCGTGAACCCCCCGCCGCTGACACTCCCAACCCCCCCATCCGGAAGTTCCAGATCCCATCTCGTTTTCCGCGACCCGTCCCATTCCTTCCGCAGTTTTTCGGGCATTTCCAACCCCTTTTCCTATCGTTCGTGTCGCCCCCAAATTCACCCCCCAGCGCAAACTTTTCCCACCCTACCCCTGAAGCCTCCCCGACCTAACCTAACCCCCCTCGGTTTTAAGGAATCTCAGAATTTTTTTTCTTCTGAAAAAGTCTTGTCCCTGTCTTCCCGTTCTACTGCTTTTACTATCAGTCACACTGTCCGCTCCATGGAGAGTTAGTTTCGTGGATTTCTTCGTTTTTCCCCTGGATTAAACTCTGTCTAGAGAGGACCCGAGAAAGCCGCCTCTCGGCTACTTCTCAGGAAACGGGAATCACCCTCCCCCGCTTCGACTCTCCCCAGTCTTCCGTAGCCTATCGAACGTGAATTAGTGATTAGAAGGATCACTTTTTTGAAGGAAGCCATGACCCCAGAGCTTCCTCGTTTCCAATGGGGTAGATCTTTCGGTAACGTGCCGAGCAAATATCCCTATGGGCCAAATAAGATCGCCGCCAAGATCCTTTCTGTGCTGACTCCCCCAACTCAATAGTCCCCGTGTCTGCAGTTTCAATTCTCGACCATTCTTCTAAGACAAATTTTTGACTCCATGACGTCCCTTTTCTCCCCCCATGGAGTTTCGCCACTTCTCGCTCGCCGTTTTTTTATTATCTCCAGTAGTCTTCTCCCTTGCTTCCCGTCTTAAAGTCGGTTTCGGAAAAGAATTATTCAGGGAACTTGCGCACGTCCGCAGTAACTTTTTTTGTTCCTTTCTCCCGCTGCCTGCTTTCTCGGTCGCTTTGGGGAGCTGATCTATCTCCCACATTCGGAATTCTTTTTTTTGTGTGTCGCCTTTCTCTTGCATAACTTTTTCGTGAGCAGAGATGGACCCCTCTCTGGCTTTATGGTCAAGGCTAGTGATCCTTCCTGAAGGCACTGCTGATACCGTTCTCCCCCGGTCGTATACTCTTCTTGGTCCTTGACCTACTTCCCCCTCTCTTCCCGAGGGAGGCTTTTACGCGGATGACTCCCCCCCCCTCGGGACAGAGGTACCCGTTCTTTTTATTTTCCCCGCCTACGGTTGAAACGTAACTTCACTTCTCCCCTTTTCTCTTCGCCAGTCTCCAAATGGGCTTTGGAAAACAGGTCTTTATGTGCTTGCGGTCGGCCCCTTTATGGAGTCGATGGTGCGCTTCTTCCATTTTGCCTTTGGTAGAGTGAAATTGTGCAGCTCTTAAACTTCGATGTTCAATTCCTACAAGGAATCCGTTCGGCTTGGCTCCGAGAACAACCGTAATAGAGGGACTCATTTTTTTTTCCCTTCTATTTTTTTCCCGCGAGGTTTCTTTAGTTCGACGGCCTTTTGTTTTTTTTTTTTTTTTTTTTTTTCTTTTTTCGTGTTCTCTTTTTCTCGTTTAATCCTTTTCGGTTTTTCTGTCTCCCTCTTTTTTTCTCAGCTTTTCTTTCTCCGATACTCGGAGTGACAATTCTCTGCTTCTGTCCAGGGCTGTTCACCTTTTTTTCTACCAGCGCTCGGGAATGCGCTTAATTCAGTTTCCCTCCTTAGGACTTGCCCCCCTCTTTCCTCGGACAAAATTTCGGAGAGGGTTTTTTCGCGACCAAGTTCCCTTCTCGCTTTTCCTTGTCGTACTCTTTTACCCGGTCCCTTTTCCCCCGTCTCCCTTTGCCACCCCACATGAGAGATGATAGGAGGGACGGGGAAACTCGGCTTCTTTCCTGAGCATTTTTTAGTTGTTTTGCTTTCCTCTTTGTGTTGTCTGTTTTGATGGAGATCCAACAGAAAACTCGGAAACCTCCTGCTCACCCTCCTCCGATGTTTCTTACCCTCCCAAGTCCACTCTCACTTTTTTTTTCCGGTTTGGCAAGGTGACAACGCATATTCTCAAGGTACGCCGCATCCTCCTCTTAATTAGCCTTCAACCAATTGGCAGATCTTCCTTTCCCCCCTCTTTCATTTTCCCACCTTCGGCGTCACTCCCAAAAACGGACCCCCACCCGCCTTCCCAACCAATTCGCCCCACAGCCGCACCTTTGTTCCCTTTTACCAATCCACTTCAAGAATTTCACGCATGCGATCTTCTCCCGCCATCAACAAATAAAGAAACAAGTACGTAGCCCCCCTTTTCTTCGACAAAGCGTTAAACTTAGTACGCCTTCCCTTTCCCTTTCATCACCTTCTCCTTTTTCCCCCCTTTAAACCCGCGCTGACCGAAGAACAAAAAAATCGACTGACATCCACCAAATCCTTTAAGTCAGCAACGATCTACGTTTGTCTCTGCGGGTTCCAGTTTCCCTCCTTTCATGTTTCCACCTCGGCAGAGAGTTCTTTTTGGCGCCAAACTCTCAAAGCCCTCCAAATACCCACTGAATCCCCCCCCTCCCCCTCCCCTTGTGAAATCGGTGTAAGGAATCCCGGAAGGCCCCACAATTTCCCCCCCGAAACGTCCGTGTCCCACCCAGTTCCCTTTTAAAACCGCACATCCAAACCTTCCTTCAGTCCCTTCTTTGGTATCTTTTTGACTTTTTCCCCAAGTCTGATCCATTGTCGAGAGACTCCAGCGTAGACCTTCCGTCTCCGTTCCTTATTCCCGGCACCGCCTCGCGCCCCTTTTCACTTTTTCTTTTTCACGGTCCCTCCCGTCCTTTTTTCACGATCGCCTCTCACTCGCCTTTAAGGGACTTCAAAGAAGAGCGGTTCGCTTTCCCCCCTTCGCTTTTCTTCGTCGCTTCCCTATTCGTCCTTTCCCTTCTGTGTCAATCTCCCTATCCCCCGTGAAGCCGAAGGGGGCAGAGAGTCGACCACAAAAATTAATCCTTAAATGTTCTCCTTTACCTCTTTGTCCGAGCCTCCTCCACTTTGTTTTACGCCCATATATATATTTAATACCTACCCCTGTTTGATGATATTTCCCTTTTGGAAAATCCAGGGTGGGCGACTGGAGGTCAGTTTATTTCTTCTTAATCCCCCTTTTTGGCCCCTTGGCCCCTTACCTTTGTTGTGGCCGTCGCGACTCAGTGCCTGATGCGGACGCCTTTACGCTTAGGTTCGACCACCGGAATATTGAATCTTTGGGCTTTAGACGTTCCGCTTCTCCTTTCTCTGGATTTTGGTACTTTATCTTAACGGCGAGACTGCACGATTTTCCTGAATTTCCAGGTCGATTTTCCGTCGTGTATGCGTTTTACTATCTCTCCCTACTTCGTTCTTGAACCTCTGCTTTTCCCTTCTTCTTCGTTGAGTGAAGAGCTCCTCCCGAGGGGGCATACAGTTTTTTCCCCCTGGCTTTCCGGCCATTCACCGACTTCTTTTGCCTTTGGATAATTGCCGCGGGCAGCGCCGAACGTTTTGCACGGGTTTATTGTGATTGACCCCCTCTCGGCCTCCTTTGTTCTTTTCCGGTAGGTTGAAGGCTGATGAAGTGTCGAGGGGGGGGTCTTTTGAAATTTTTTTAGCCGGAAGACCTATTTTCCTTGGCCACTGCTTCCCCCCCCTCGCATTCATCATTGGTCTGGGAGCGCGAAACCCACCACAAGTCGGCGGTCCTCTCTCTTTTTCTCCCCGATTTTCATTGCGTTTTGTTCGAAGGGAGTTGATGGGAGGGTAGTCCTCGCGGGAGCACTTTATCTTTCTCGTGTATCGGTTAGATAGTCTTGGTGATCTTCCCTTCCGGTTTTTTCTTTCTTAGTTTTTCCCAAACTGTTTTTCCTGCGCTTGGAATGTGAGCTAGTTTTGCAGCGTGGCGTCGTTTTAATCCTCCCCCCTAATAGTTGACCGTTAAATTCTTCTTCCCTCTTTAGGTCTTTCTTTTTAGCTAGTTTTATGGTTGAGTAAGTTTTTTCTATTGAGGTCGCCCCTTGCCAAAAAGTCTTCCCCCACCATGGGAGTAGTTTCTTTTCTCGGGATTTTTTAACCCCCTCTTTGTTTGTTTCTGACGTTTTGATGGTAATTCTCCCCCTTTTTTCATCCTCACCCAGTTTTTGTTTTTTCTTTTTGTTTTCTTTCCACCCTTTTTCACGTCTCCTGTGCTCCCTCGATTTTTCCCGCATCCCGACTCCACTCTAAATTTTTTCAAGGACTTCCCTTTTTTCAATTCGGACGCCCCATCTTCCCTGTCTTCCTCGGCCTTTCGGTCTTTTGCCTTCAAACCCACTTTCGGACGACACGCTTTCGGCCGTATCAACTTTTCACTTTTCCCCCCGCGGCGTCCTCAAAACTGAAGCAGCTGCAAACCTTTTTTAGCAAACTTTCTTCCCCTTTTTCAGTGCACCCCTTTTGACAGAAAAGAATTCCACGATCCCCCTCCTGGCGCCATCACCCTTGAATCCGCCCCCGTCTCCCCGATTTGACACCAGCCGCTCCTTCCGCTTTTCTTGCGTTTTAACCACTTCCCGGCCTTCCTTCCAAATTCACGCGTATCACCTTCACCCGCGCTGACTTCCAACTCCTTCTTCCCAACAAATCCTTGCCAAGTTTCCGTCTCTTTTGTTCTCCCCGCCCGTTCTTTCCTTAATCATTCTGCAGCCGTGGACAACAGCCACCCTCGAGCCTTCTTGTCCAACCTCCCAGCGCTTTACACCAACCACTTACGCCTCGGTCCCCCGAACCATCCGCGGTAAGCCTCATGCCGAAAGGTCCACCTCCCCTTTGGCCACGTCCAAGGGGGCGCTCCTCTAAATTCT
>Ga0179593_1719266_pt1 | contig 10784 bp, 14 predicted proteins | sample CZODoug2_1_08_16_FD_185931 | JGI IMG/M metagenome (GOLD analysis project Ga0179593, IMG submission 185931) | Vadose zone soil fungal communities from Angelo Coast Range Reserve, California, USA - CZODoug2_1_08_16fungal (PacBio error correction) | ecosystem: Environmental > Terrestrial > Soil >... | reverse complement strand
CTCCTTTTTGGTCCTTTTTCCACTTCCCCGGCCCCAAATCCCCCTTTCCCTCTGGCGGTTTCACCAGGCGTCGGTTAGCGCCGGCCCCTCGAGACCAACTTCCTGCTTTCCCGGTGGTTTTGAGCGGCCGGTAGAGTTGACGTCGACCTCCGCTTCTTCGGTCTTTTGAGCACGAAGCGCCCTAAGAGCTTCTTTTTCGTCGCGCCCTGACCCCCGCTTGGAAAACCGTCCTTGGCCTGTAGGCCAAGGGACCCCTTTTCTTCTCCCCTCTTTCCTTCGTCCCTTCCCCTTCACGGTGTCATTGCCCAGAACTTCGATATTTTCCTGTCCTTTTGACCCTTCTATTTCTCTGATAGCTTCCCCATCAAAGACTGCTTGCCGGCAATCCCCTCGGCTTCCCCTTCTTCGAGGTCTGAAATTGATGACAGACGGACAGTCTTTCCTCCCCCCCCCCCCCCCCCCCCCCCCCCCCCCCACCCCCCCCACCATGGATTTGGTCCTTCCTCCCTCCTCCTCGTTTTTTTTTTCCATTGAGCTCCCTCGGAGGATTTTCTGTCTTTCTTTCTTTCGATAGACAAGATTTATACACCTCAGGGTTCCACCTAGCCCCACCACACCGTAGAGGTACCTTTTAAAAAAAGTCTTTTAAAAACTCTCTCCCTTTCCCCTTTCCGCACTTATGTTTGCAATTATCAAGTCGTCTTTCTTTTCCTCCTCCCTCTCTTGTAGGAATGCCTGAGTTCTCGAGCGGAGCGAAGTCGTTCCTTTTCCGGAAAAGTCGATTTTTGTTTCCTTCCTCCTATGCCTTTTCGGCGGTAGTCCGACGATTCAATGCTCCAGTCTCTCCCCCATCTTCCAATGGTACTCCTTCTATTTCGAGAGAAAAACGAATCTTGCCTCCCCTTTCCTTCTCTTTTATGGCCTGCACCCCCCTAAGAGTACATGCCGTTTTTCATATATTCACCATTGACTTTATATATGCAATTCCCTCTAGTCTTTTCCCTTTCTTATCCCTACCCTTTCCGTCATGTCCTTTTACTTCCATCTCCAAGTCTTCTTTCCCTTCTCCCCCCTAGATCCTTGTTCTTTTTTCCGCCTTCCGTCATTCACCATAACCTTTGCCGCTCTAAGGCTGGACGACTCGTCGACGATCCGCCATATCTCAGCTCTTTCGCCACCCGAGCGCAGTCAAGCTCCTCCCTTTTTTTTCTGTGCAGAACGCATGGGTGTCTTTCCCTTCGCTTTGGTCCTTTTGTCCGCCGGTTCTTGTCACGGTTTAGGCCGGATATCCTGGTCTGACCTTCCTCTCCTCGTTTTTCTTTGATGGCTTAGAGCTAGCTGGAAGAGGACACACCCTCTTTCTATCTCCTTTATTCACAAAGCTCTCGGCTTCTAGATATCAAGTCCCCCTCTCCGCCATTTCGTTTCCACGGCCTGGCAATATCGCTCTTGTCTTTCTATCCACTCCAGGTGACATTTCTCCATGAACCCAGAAATAGGATAATTTTTCACCCTCATCGGCAACCCTGTAGAAAAATCGTCCCCTCGATGCAGTCCCTTTTCGGCTCACGGTTTTCCAGAAGGTGAAGCTTTCATAACCTTTGGAGCCACCTTTTTCGACTCTCTTTTGATATCATCCTCAAATTGAAAAAAATTTTTATCTCGTCGCCCCTCCCCACCGCAATGTCCGTCATTCTCGTAATAGCTTTGACCCCCCCCTTGCCCCCCCGTCTGTGTCAACTGGGAGTCAAAGAGAAAGCGGGAATTTTCCCGTCTCGCCCTTTCGACTAACATCCGACGACACCCTCCCCCGCCAGCACACGTGAAAGACAGCTCTTCCTAGACAGTTGTGGCGTTCCGCTCTCCCCCCTTTCTCTTTCCATTTTCCTCCTGTTTAAAAAATGAAGAACTCTTCCCGTCCTCATCTTAAACATTTTGTAGGTCCACTTCGCTCTTGGGTCCTCTCTTATTTTTTTTCACAGCGAGCAGCGAGTTTGAGCTTAACTTTACCCTTCTCCCTGGCACGGCCGCTTTTCTTTCTCTTTCTCTCGGATCTGAAGCAATCAGACGGTCCGCTTTTTGCTTGTTGCTCCGATCCGTGAGGTCGTACTCTCTTTTCCTCTTGTTTTTTTTTCTAGATCTTCAGACATCAATGCCTCTTCTCGCCAGGAGAAAAATCTACCTCCTTCTGTGAGGGATTCGCGCGAATATCAGAGATCTTTCCTTCGGCCGAAAGACGGGGCGCACTTTCCCGCCCCTCCTGTCCTCTTTGTTTTCGCCCCACACGTGAGCTAAACTCGCCTTTCTTGACCCCCTCTGTTTTTTGAGCATTCTTGCCGGCCGATGTGTCTGCACAGTTTCCTTTCCCTTGTCTTTCCTTTTAATCCCTCCCGACACAATATTGAGAGGCTCGTCTCCTTTTTCTTCCCCTTGGTCTTTTCCTCTCGTTCCGTTCGGCGCCCCTAAATGGACCTTGCAGACGCTTATCATTCCCGCGTTTTCAAACCTTCCCCACTCTTTGATTGGTGAAATTTCTGAGTTGGGTTCCCTCCGTCCTCTTATTCCCCGCTTACATTTTTTTCCCCCCCCTTCCCCTTTGCGCTGAGGTGGCGTTGTCGTAGATAACCGCGTTTCCTTCCAATTTCCTGTTAGCTTCTAGACAGGGTGTACACCCGCCATTTCGGTTTGATCTAATGATTTCGACCACCTTGTCCCCATACCTGGTGCTTGATGTGAGAAGGATTTTCTCTGTCCTCTCTGGCAAGTGAAATTCCCGGCCGGAGGCACTGACCGTTTCCTCATGTGATCCTTCTGACTCATCTTCATTTTTCCGCGCGCTTGCCGACCCCCAGTTTGCGGCTCTCCGAGCACGCCTCTTCTATCCGGCCTTCCCTCGCATAGGCCCTTCTCTTCCTCCATTCGCGACAAGCCCCTCACCCAGCTAACAATTTTCGCTCTGGGCGATCTTTTTTTCAGAAGGAGGAAGCCGAAACCAACTCCCCTCCCCTTTGCACGGCTTCGAAAGACCGTTTTCGAGGGCCTAACCCCGTTTATGCCCACGTTAACCGGCCGCGAAAGACCCTCTTTTCTTTTTAATTTGTTCACGAATTATAAGCCCCTTGATTATGACCTTCGTCCGGACAACAAAGTCTAGCCTTCACTTCCCCTTTCCCCATTTGGTTGCGGACGTTTTCTAGCCCCCCGCAACTCAAGGACTATAGGAAATCGTAATGCCTCTTTTCTTCCCCCTTTATAATGCCCTGACGTATCAGCATTTCCCTTAATTTTAACCCAAAGAAGTTCCCTCTAAGGGAAATTGCCTTTCTACTTTCCTCCTTTCCATGTTTCCCCTTCCACCCGGGAATGTAACTCTTCGCTTGTTTACTTTCCCCTCCGCTCTTCCTTTTTTTCCCTCTCTGTTGCCCCCCGCTTCGTTTTTCGATCTCCTTACACCCCTTTTTTTCCATCCCCGATTGTTGGGCCTCGAACTTAGGCAGTAATGACCCCTTTGGTGGAAAAAGAAACCTCTTTCGTTCCTCGTCGGAATCTACAAGTCAGCTTTTCCGGCACCTTCCTCGCCTTTTTTTTCCCCCTCGCTCTTGCAGACGAACCAAGCGTTGGGGGGACCTCGAGAGGAGGAAATACTTCTGTTAGCGTTGAGGTTTGAACGCGGCGAGTCGAAAATTATCGTTTTCTCGTTTTTTCACTTTTTCTAGTTTTGTTTATCAGGTTTTTGAACTGACGTTGATACTTCGTGTCAGCCAAAGGAATAAAGCCTCGCCAGCCTCTTCCTCTGACCGAGCTTCCGAAATCAAAAGGCGCTCTCGGAAGCGTTTTCCGGTTTCCTCTTCAATTGGCACGCTATCCCCATGTCATTCCTTTGCAAATCTCTCTTGTCGAGTTTTTCCTTTGTCACGCATTCTTTCCTAGGGGCCGGAGAGAGCCATTTTCCCTGGCGTCCGGTCATCCCTGAGCAATATCGAATCGGCAATGACCGCCACTTGCTGGTCGTTTCCCTCATTAGATGCATGGTTTCCACTGGCCTAGGTAAGGAAACAAGTGTTCTTCAAGATTCTTATCTCCTACTGCCCTAGTCTCAATTGCTTGTGATCTCGTCGACTTCCTTCTCAGGCCTCTCACACGTCCGTTTTTGATGTTTAGGAGCCTCCTCCTTGTATTAAAAAGTTTCTTTGATACCCAGAGAGATTGCAGTTTATTCCTTCCGGCTAATGTCCCTGACAACACCCTCTCTTTACGCTTTTTTTTCGTCTTGATTCCGCGAAGGTGAACTTCCCCATCGCGGCTTCTATCTTTTTCCCTTTTTTTTGAGCTAGATATGCGTCCCTCTGAAGGTAATGCGGAATGACGATGCGCGCCGATTTTTTTTTTTCCTTGCGGCGTTTCTAGAGCCGTTCGGGCATCGAGAAATCTTCTATTATTCCCCCTTTTGACCCCCTTTTTTCCGGTAGCCCCTCCGTGACCTAAACCTCCGTATTCGGGCATTTTTTTGATGCGGTCTAATCTCCTCCTCGATCGAGTACTGCGCGTCTCTTAGAGAACACAGCTTTATAACCTTTTCAGTTTTCCTCCCCCCAAGGTCCCCCCTTCATGGCTGCGCTGGGATTTGAAGTCTTGATCCACGCCGCAAATTTTCTTTCCTAACTCCGAGCTTTTTCCGCCTCCGTCCTCCTGAGGACAGGGACGATTCCTCGCCTCCACTCACCTTGCGCAGCGGTCCTCCCACTCCCTTTCCTCGAGTCTTTTGCAAATGGACTGCCATTGAGGTCTCCTCACGTTTTGGGTACTAGGGCCGGTCCCCCGCACCCTATCTTTCTGGACGTTCGATCGCGGAGAACTGAATTGGTAGAAGAGGATGTTGAGGCGTCTTCTCCCCACTCGGGATAATCCCCCCCCTGGCACCAACTTTAGCCCGCACCAAAAACTTTCGATTTCCCTAAGCCCCCCCCCAATTCCTGTAAAACGCGCACCCTTCTAGCGGAACCCGCAACTGCAATTTTTCGTGCTTCTCGTTCTATTTTTTTTCCACCCCCCCCCCGCTTTTGAGGCCGAAGGAGGTTATCTATTCCCGCCTCGGCCCGTTTCTCATTTTCCCCCCCCGATGCGACGATGCTCTCGCGGTAGGTTTCCCGAAGCTTTCCATTGTCCGAACTCCTTTCCCAACTCTTCTTGCCCCATAGGACTTTGTACTCGATATTGCTTCCGCTGAAACACGTTTTCATCTCTGCCCAAACGTGATCTCTGTCTTTTTCGCCCCTCCCCCCCACTCCTCGTACTCAAAGGGTTAATAATATCGACCACAACTCTTTCCTTGCATTTATCGGTTATAATTGTATTTTATTACATTCCCCTTGTCTCTTCTTTCTGATTACCTTACAGAAAACCCCTTGAGTGCCGCTTAGTCTGACGCCTTTTTGATCTCCCCTTTGATTTGAGGGCTAGACTCGATGAAGCCGTCCACATAACTTTCACTCCTCCCTCTTGCATTGACTTCCCCCTCCGCCGAGTGTACGCGCCCCCCGATTTCCCCTTCCCCCCCTTCGAAACCCTCCAAAACTCCTTAGCTCCACTGATCGCAGTTCTGTAGCCTGTTGTCCGAAGTCGGCGTGGGTCCGGCACGCGCTGGCGCGTTCGCCGTGTTCCCTCTCACGGTTTGTTCCCCTTTTATTTTGGTCTGCTTTAAGATCTTCGAGCGTCTTTGTGACTGGTTTCAGCGATAGAGCGCCGAGGTCCAAACTCTGAGCTGGTCAACCAGGCGTCGCCCAAAGTCGTTCCATATATTCGGAAATTTACGCTCCTCCTGGTCGTCTGTAAGAGTCCGGTAGGCGTCCCGAGCGCTCATTCGCAGTATCAACATGCAGGCGATGCTTGTCCCTGCTCCGTCCACTTAGGAAAGTCTCTTCCATTGCGCCCGCCTCTTTCGTCTCACAATAGCCGCTCCTATGGCTCCCTTATGGCGTTGGCCAGGTGGCGACAAGGTTATCTTTGGCACTCCCCAATGGCGGTGACCCCTGGTTTTCGATCTTTCCAAGGCCCTGTGATGCTTAACTCTCCCTCCGGTCACGCCGATCCCCAAGGTGGGGGGGGTGTTTTTTTCCTCTCGGTAAAAAGAAAACTGTCTCATATTTCCCCCCCTTCCTGTAACCCCAACAGAATTTGCCATAACCTGTGGATTTGCAAGGGTTTTTCCCCCCCTGTGAATGAGCTGCCGCGGACGGTCCATCTTCCCCCGAACCCTATCCCCTAACCCCCAGTCGCCCGACAACGATTGCCATGATGCCTTCCCTCGCAATTTGTTTTTCGGAGATGACCCTTAATAGCGGGACCCCCCTCCCGTCACGATCCTCGGTCATTGAAGGCTACACGAGGTCCACGGTGTAGTTTCCTCTTTTTAGTGCGCTGGCAACGGAGCATGAGCGCGATTGAGGCTACTTCCCTTTTTCTTTTAGATTAATTGCCGAATCTCCCCGGAAATCTCGCGCGGTGGGAGATTCGCCGCTTGCCCTCGAGATCCCGTAAAGTCTTTGTCTCACAGGGAGAGCGCCGGATTTGGTGTCTCCCCCCTCTCTCTTGGAAAATAATCCAACTTGTGTTGAGTTTAGTTCCTATAAAGGAGCTTCCGCAAAATACTTGTTGATCACCTCCCTCCGCGGGCGGGCGAGAGAGAGCACTCCAGCCGCGCTCGTTACGGGCATTCTTTCCATTAAGCGACGGGCTCCCCAGACCTTTTGCTTGATTCTCCAGCCCATGCGAGCTACCCCCCCCCAGCGCTCAGCCCGACCCCCTTTCATTTTAGCCTTCGTTTTAGCCGGTCTTTGCGGCAGATCTTTCCTGCTGAAAGGTCCCTGAAATTCCTCGCTCCCTCCCCCAAATATTGCTGAGGGGAGAGTCATCCTGGCATTTCTCTATGAAACCTTTCTTGTTCTATCGGCGAGGGTGGCGCCTACCCCTACTCGCGGAAGCGATCAGTCCCCGCGATAAAAAGACTTTTCCCCTCCCAGTTTTCTCAGGATGGGGTTTAACGCGTAAGCGAGGTTCTTCCTCGTTGACTTTGGCAAGTGCGGGAGTTTATTTGATTCCCACCTCTTTGGTTTCCTTTGAAGAAAAAAAGGCGCGATCCTCGTTGAACCTTTGCTTTGATGAGATGAAAAGGCTTGTAGACACCTATCCCCTCGTGCAGCGTTTCCATCATGCGGGTGTCGTGATTGGCAACTAGAATGGAGGGTCGCCCCGGGCTCAGGACAGCGACGCTCCGTGCCCCCCATCGCCCCTCTCTTGCCTTCTGCGACGAACCGATGCTGCTTCTCGACAGGGCGCGATTTTGCCGATTTTGGCTCGCTTTGCCCCTCGATCTATTGACCCCCCTGCTTCTTGACCTAGTTGAAAGCGAGATGTTGTCAATCGCTTATATCTGCGACGAAGCCCCCAGCCGACATTCGATTGCTCTCTCGGACGGCAGACCATTTCATCGCCCCATAACGTGACCCCGGCATTTCAAGCGAGAATGCCCGGCCCTTTCCCCAACTTTCTCTTATCCCCCCCCTGCGAAGCCCCCTGAGCATGGAGCTCGAACCGTGGTACTTTCTTAGTTCTTTTGCACGAATTTCTTTTCGGACAACATCGTCGCTGTCCGCAAATTACAGCCGGTAGTCCGGTCTTTGTCTTTTTTTCGGCTTTTTTTCATAAGCAACTCAAGGAATGCTCTCCCTCTCCCTCTTGCCGGCATTTTATCTGGAGTATACTGCCATTTCTATCAGCATCCTTTTAATAGTAAAATACGAATCCTTATCTACGAATTGCATATTCATATCACGTTCACTTTTTCTCTTTCTACCTTTTTTGTACTCTTCGCTGTTGAATTCCGATTCCGTTTTGCCGTATCGCCCCTCTGCTTCGTCGTCCCCTATAAGCAAGATCGGGACACTCGGGGCCCCTTCGGATTTTGACTTTTCCTTCATTGAACTCGGGGAAAAATTACCGTCCCATGCTTTTTCATAGTCCCTCGGCTTTTCCTCCCTTTCGCCGCGGCTGAGGCAGTCTCGACCCATGCTTCTCGTCATTTATTGGTTTTTCTTCTAGAGCCTCTTCGGATGGCACTACATTTGTACAACCCGACTTTTTCCCCTTTTTTAATCAGGCGGTGGGGCCACAACGCCTCTCGTCTCTTTTTTCAACGTTGATACCGGGGCGCCCTCCCTCTCCAATATTCCATTCACGCGTCCCTTTCCACAGCTAAGCAGTCGTTCCGCGCTTCGAACCCCGGCTCTCCCTTCGTTCCTTCTGTTCCACGATCACGATGGCCTATCGGAAATGGATCCGCTTTCAACTTGGAGGCCGCCGCGAGTGTTTTTCCGCTGCCTCCGTCGGTTGCTTCTCTGGCTCGGCTTTTCTTTTTTTCTATCTCGCCCATGACGCGCGTCGCAATCTCGAAGTGGTGTTTTCCTGACTGCGGTCGTGCTTCCGTCAACTCCCGAGGGCGACCGGGTTGCCCTTGTCTTCCTTTGTAAGTCCCACCCTTTCCCTTTGGGCTATTCTTTTTTTCTCTATTCCAGCTTCTACCTTCATTGACGTGCGTTTCAGCCCTCCTCACGTCCGGCCCCCTACCGCTTTGCCTTCTTTTAAGGCTTTCTATTCCTTTTATTTCAGTCGCGATTGTCTCGTTTCTGCCGGGCCGGATAGCCTATTTGTCTCACTGCCCTACTCTCCTAGTTTGGATCGGCCAGCCATTTCCCTTCATCGCTTGATACCCCGTTGTGTGGTGAATTGCATTATATTCCTCTTTCTTTCCCCACCTGGCCCCTTTTCTCCAATGGAATCTCTGCCTCGATTGCTCGACATCGGATTTCTTTCTGCCCCAGGCTTTAACGAGAGACATATAGCGTCATGAGCGCCAACGTGTTGACATCCTATGTCGCACGACGTCGACCAGGGTCTAGGGCGGATCGTGAGGTCCTTCCGACATACCCAACGTTTTTTAATTCATCTAATTTCCTCTGTAGTTCCCTTCAGAACCTCCCTTTTTTTTCCGTCGGGCCATGGACATGGAACACGGATGCTGCGCCCATTTCCTTGCCGTCGTCATCACTTTGCAATGCTGCCAGCACCTATCTTTTTCCTTAGAGCGGTAAGGGCCTGATAAGTCGAGCGCAAGGACGTTCGCTAGATGACCCCCCCTTAAATTTTCGGGCAAGACAAAGAGGAGGTAGTTGGAAAAGCTGTCTGCAATTTTATGACCCGATATCCGCCAGTAGTGTCCTTTTCTCCTACTTCCGAACGAAGCGGGAGGAATTGAATCCCGCTTCCCTCCTTTGAGCTGCGGCCGAGGCTGGCTTGAGGCGGGATTCTTTACGAGCGGGACCCCAGTAAGTCCAAAAAACGAAAAGCACACAAACTCTTCGAGTCTGTCCTTCAACCACGGCCTATTCCTAAAAGATGCAATCTCGCCCCCCCCCTTCCCCCCAGTACGCATGTAGTGCCTTTCTCTAAAGATTGATCCTTCGCTTTTCCCGCCTTGGTTGCGTTCAAGCAAGCAGGTGGTTCTCGATTGCGCGGCTGACCCCCTCCAGACTGGTCCCGGATGACCTACTCAAGTGAATTCGGAGGCACACTCCCTCGAGTCCTCCCCCCATCTGAATTGCCCCCATAGTTTTTCCCCCCTTGCTTTCTAGCTCTAGAAGCGTTCTTCCCCGGGCGTTTTTTTCCCAACCCCGGAGCCCTTTCCATGCAACAAGCTTCGATTCCTGCCTTAATATAATATCAGACACTTTCACGTTATTCCCCAAAGAGGCCTTCGATACTGTCTTTCAGGACTTACTGTGATAAGGCATGGCATTACCTTCCCCCAGGATAAACAGTGTGCCGGCTTCTTTTCCGTAAGGTCTAGATCCTTGAGTGGATTAAGGTAGCCTTCCAGTCTCCCCCCCCAACTGGCAGAATAAATCTATGGACCATTTTCCCTGGTAGTTGTTCATCCTAGGTCCCTTTGCCGCTGAATTAGGTTACACCCCTTCGAGCCAGTCAACTCTCCGCCTGCGTTTCGTGAGTCAGTAGGCTATGGGTTTTTCGGTCCCGCTTCTTTGTGTGATAGCGTGGCCGAAAGGTGATGGTCCCAGGTGTGAGGCCGTCTCCTGGTCTTCCGTCTCTACTGCGCAGCGGTCATTCTTGGACTTCTTAGCAGCTCAGTTCAGAGGGAACCCCACAATATCGCTTCGAGCGAGGTCACCTCTTATTAACCCCCCCCCTCCCTCCCGTGAGTCCTAGATTCGGAGAGAGAAGAAAATGGTCCGTTAGTCCCTCGCGTAAGCCAATGATAGATTCTCGTAGCCGCAGGATAACGATCCCGGCGAGGCAGGATCCCCTGAAAGCCAGTCTCCCCCCCCCAAGCGGGCGCCCGCATTTTGACAATCCCTTTAGGCACCCCCATCCCCGCCGATGCCCCCGTCCCCAGGAAGAGTATTTTGGTGGCTAACTCCTTGTCATACCCCCCCCCCCCCCCCGCACAACCTGCGTCAAAAAAGGGTTAGAGCGCGCTCTGTCTTTTATGAAAGGAAACCAAGCGGTACGCGAGGGGTCACTCCCCCAGCCAATCTTCCTATTTTTCTTCAGGGACCCCCAGCCTGAAAAAATCCTGGGATTGGAACCGGCGGGTTCCCCCCCGCTCCGACATTGGAGGCCGCGGCGACGGTACATTTATGAGTCCCCTCCCGATCCAGTCCTCCAACATTCCTCCATTGATGACTCAAAATCTCGAACTTGTTTTCGCCTTG
>Ga0179593_1711983_pt1 | contig 10784 bp, 9 predicted proteins | sample CZODoug2_1_08_16_FD_185931 | JGI IMG/M metagenome (GOLD analysis project Ga0179593, IMG submission 185931) | Vadose zone soil fungal communities from Angelo Coast Range Reserve, California, USA - CZODoug2_1_08_16fungal (PacBio error correction) | ecosystem: Environmental > Terrestrial > Soil >... | reverse complement strand
TTTCCTTTTCGAGAATTGCCTTTTTTTTTTAATCGCCTGGTGACGTTTGTCGAATGTAGAAGAAAATCGGCAAACTGTAGGAGCTTCCAGGACGGATCTATCTGCGGGATATTTTGTCCCCTGGCGGGCTCGCACTTTCGGGGTATAGCACAGAGATGTCTCAATGTTGAAGAAAACCCTTTCCTTCCTATTAACCTCACGACCCTCCCAGGAGGCTCCCCCAGTTGGTGATTTTGGGGACACGGAAGACCCGAAGGTCCCTTTCAGCGTCATAGTACATGATTTCTCGTGATGATTAAATAAAGCCTTCCCCAAGAGGACTCTAGGACGCAAGACCATTTGAGTTTCTACTACTAACTATGTATCCACTAAGATTAGGGGAATAAGACTTTTGCGGGCTAGGTTTTGATGGATCCGGAGTATTCCCAATGCCCACCCCCAATTCCACTCAAGGACCCGAGACGGCTCCCCTTTACATCCCCCCCAGCGCAACCCGGGTCTAGCGTTACGACGGCCAACTCGAAAGTCGTCTTAAGGTCTATCTCTAGATGGGTGCTTCCGGCGTTGTGGTAGTCCTGGAGCTGCGTAGACGAATAAACTCTGCTACAAGAGCCCGAAGGCATGAGAACTTCCGGAAAAGATCCTCTCCTCGTAATCCTTTTTTTTCTTGATGATTCAAGAGACACCCGATGCCAGTAGTCCCCCGTGGCATAAGGTGATACGGTTGTGATTGTTCTTTCCGTTTGACAGGTTGTTCTGAAAGCCCCCGATAACGAGTAATTCCCTTGTCGCACCAACAAACTTGTGAATTGCTTCTTTTTTTCTTTGTGGCTCCCCCCCCACGAAGCCCCCCTTTGTTAGAAAGGAGTCCTCTTTAAGCGTACCAAGCTTACCCTTTCTTAATGAGCTCTTTTTTCCAGGAATTACCCTTGTCTCCCTAGTACCTAGTTAGACCCTGGCGCCAGAAGTGTTCCCCCCCAGGCCCCGGATCGGTTCTTGGTGAATGGGTTCCTCGGATCCTCCCTCGTAAGTCGAAGCGCAGTGGCGTAGCCCGGAGCTTAGTGTGGGTGGCCGGACGAGATGTCCGCAGTGGTGGTAGGATTCACCTGTGCCAACGATTCAGTGCGGAGATTTCGCGTCTTCTCTTCCTCAGATTTAAACGTCGGCTAAACTCTCACTCCTCTCACAAGTCCCCCACTCTGACTCTGCTCAGACTGGTTAGATCTGTCCTTTGGAGGGGACGTTTGGTTTCCCTTTCGGCCCGGGCACCTACCCTCCCTACGTTTTTGACACACGACAGCCGATATCTGTCTCCCTGGGCACCGGTCGATTCCCTCACAGGCCCTCCTCCCCCAAGCACGTTCTCTAGTATTCCCTTTTTGACGCTATTTGGATGTGCGCACCTTTCCCTGAGAAGTTCGGATCAAGGTTGGATGTGGCTGGTGTGAATTCCCTACGCACGCCCCCGTAATTTCTCGCGATAAGTGTTAACTTCCACGTCCCCTGATTATAGTTGAACCCACTAGACGATGGACGGGCCGTTTAGCAGCCCGAGTGGCGGGAGTCTTGTAATTCCAGGACATTGCACCTCCCCTTAGGCTAAAGGAAGATTTCTATGGGTTGGCAGACCCCTCCTTGTCCTTGACCTGAAGAAGACTATACCCACGCTCCCTCTCTTAAGCCCGGATCTAAAGGGATCACACCAATGCTGATTCTTTCCCAGGGCCTTGTGAGTCAGGACGAAGCTCCACCCGTCCCGCGACTGCCGGGGAGTGGAGACTTTGCCCCCATAGCTTCTGTCTTCCTCGGTTCCCGACGATCCTCTAACACGTTCCGATGCACAACAGCCCCTGAGGGGTCTCTCCGGCAGCTTCCAGGTTTTCCAGGAATGCGTTGCACGACTCCCCCGGTTTGGATCTTGTGCGGCAAGTCTCCGTCGGTTGCCAGTTCCCTTCCACCCGTCACGCCGTCCCGCTTGGTTGTGAAGTCCCCGAAGACTCTTCTGCTCTCGTTCTCTGAAATTTTTCCGGTTGAAATCCCAATTTCCCCCCCTCCCCCGCGGTGGTCCCTTCCCCTGACGTACTCTTTGCACAATTTAGAGTTCCGAATTTGAGACCATTTTGCTGAGGTTACGTGCTGGACCCTTTCTCATCCTTTGTCCCCCCCAGTGGTACTGGATATGCCGCAATTTTCTCGCATTTCTTTGAATCCGGTTTTATTGTTGTTCTGTAGCCTGTTCCACCTGTATGTTGCCTTCGATATAGCCACGGATCGCTTCATTCTGGAGTGGTCTTTTCTCGGTCTTTCTTACCAACTTCCCTTCGGTGAATCACGTAGTTTTTCCAAACCAAACACGGCACCCACGCAATGCCTTTTCCTTTTTTAGTCTGGTGGAGTTCGTTTTTCTTGCCTTTTGCTTTTAGAGCGTGGGAGGACCCCTCTCCGGTGCATCTTGGCAGGCGGCTTTCTGCTTTCCCCTCTCTCAGTCATCTGTCGCGCCCTCTGCTATCTTCTTACACATCCTGGATGGACCTAGCGGCTCAGCAGTCCGTAACTATTACTCCCCCTGTTTTCCACGCAGATAGAAGAACCCTTTACTGGGCCAATCTATCATTGACTTTTTGATGACCCTTCTTTCGTAGATGAAGCAGTTCTTTTCTTCACGGCCTGGAGACCGTAGAATGATTCAAGCAGACCACCCAGGAGGTCTCCCCCCCCCCCTGAATGAAAAAACCACTCTGAATTTCGCGATCCTGGCGATTCCGGCTTTCCACCCCTGTTTCCCGGTCGTCTCGCATTTTTTCGTTGTGGACGCCGAAGTCTGGTCTCCCTTACCCGCTGAATCACGTCATGGATACAAGACTTTTTCCCCTCGGTGAGTACGATTCTAGAGCTATGAGTGTTCGATGAGAGATCCCTTCTGCTGAACCTTTTCCCGGGAGGACGATTTAGCCTTTGGGGCCCCGGGAGGCCTGCCCCTTTATAAGATCGTTCCAATTTGTAATTTCCCCCCCTTTCCCAAAAGCAGTGATTTCGTTTTTACTGAGTTGCTAATGTTCTTGGAATCCTTTGGTGCTTTGCGACATTTGATGAGTCAGTCCTCCGTCAGACACCCCCCCCGGAACGAAGTAATTACGCCAAACATTCTTTGGAACGAATAACTTATCTTCGCTGCAAGGTTAAGTATGGTTTCCTCAAACAGGGGCGTGGAGCAGATCCGTCCCGGTTGTAGTCCTTTTCCCCCGTCGTCGCTGTTTAACGCGCCCGGCCCAAGGATCACAGGCCAAACTACAGCTGAGGCATTAGGGGTCACGACTTCTTGCGACCCAACGTCCTGGTGACCCTTGAGGGACCCTCTAAATTCGTCACGATTCTTCCCGTATAGCCCCACCCCTTGTTTTTTTCTATCCGTTCAGTAAGATTCGGTGCTATATAACTCTTGATACTTCAATGCAGCTTTTGGCAAGCCGAACCCTTCGGCCCTCCATCCTCAGGTTCCCTGTGAAGGGTAGAAGGCTGTAAAACCCCAATCCTGGCATCTTTCGCTTTTTTTGGAGCAAATATCTACTCCCCTCGCCCTCCGCCCGGTGTTGTCTATGATATTTCTCTACAGAGCTGGCTGAGGGCGTGGAGCAAAGTCGTACCCTTCCTCATAGAGCTGGGTTTATGGTGGAATTTGTAGTGCTGTCTCAAGTCCCCCCTCCAGTCTCTGCGCTCGACCCACCGCTGTGGCTCATTTCGTTTGTGAGCGAACACCCTTTTTGCGGATCGGTTCACGGATAGCTTTTACCTAGATTTCCCCTCCCGGGCCCACCGTTGCTACTCCCCCTTTTTTCACCCCCTCTTTTAAAACCCTTTTCTGTAGGGGGCCCGGATTTTCCCTGTCGCGACTCTGGAGACTGCCGATCGAAGCCGCCCCGCCTTGATTTCCCTATCTTTTTCGGACCTTTCACTTTCATGGACCTAAATCTGTGATTGCGGGCCCGACGTGGCGCACCTGTTCTCAGTTAGTCCACCCATAATCTCTTGACAGACTTCCACCTTTCGAAACACAAGTCGGGGTGGGGTAAAATATTCGCAAATTCGTTCCATAGTTTAGCAGCTCTGTTTCCATGGCCATGTGTTTCCTCAGGTATGCCTTGATTTCCCCGTTGGCCTTTAAAGGCATGCAACAACCCCCTAACAATATCCCTGTCCCCCGGCCAACTGGCGCAAGACGCGCAAGACCGAAACCCTCGACGTTAGAGTAACTGGCCTTCACCTCTTGGCAAAATTTGTTGTGTTTCAATCGAAATTGCGTAAGTGGGCTGCGAGGTCTTCCCCTATTAGCCTTCCTAGACCAAAGCCTCCTTCCGATTATCGATTAGATGTGTGAAGAAGGTAGCCCAGTCGTTGAGGAATGCCAGAAGCTGAGTTTTCGGTGATTGGGCCGGTTGTCGAACCCTTGGTCGGATTTTGCGGTTCTTTTTCGTACTTTCCGTCCTTCCGAAGCCCTATAATCTACCTCTTTTGATTCGTACTCATCTAATTTCAAGGCTTCAGACCTTTAAAGTCCCCTGGTGGACATAATGGTTCTTTCTCTCGAATTTTCATTTTAATGAAACCCTTAGATTGCACTGTTAGATTATAGCCCTTTCCCAGATGTTTTCACGCATTTCCCATGGGCCCCCCTCTTAACTGGGAATACGGATCGAAATTTCCCAAGTTTCCCCCCCCCTCACCAGTTCTTTGACCTCACGTTTTTTTCTTTCCAAAGAGGCAGCCGAAGGGCCTTGTCTTATTAATACCATCCAAGGATGATGCCAGATGGCCACAGTTGCATACGTTAAGACCACTGGTTGTTCAAAGCCGAGAAAAGACCAAAAAAGGAGAGACTCGGATGGATAAAGCCCCGAAGCCTACTCAGTTCATGTCTAGAGTGTGCAGAGTTAGACGGTCTTTTTCCCTAAGGAGTTACTGGAGTTCAAAGGAGACAAGCCCGGAAAGGTCATGCGTTCGTCAGAAAAACCCACGGTTTCCCCCGTAGCTACAGAGCCTGCAGGTTACAAGCCGGATCCTCACGATCCCAGAGGTCGGTCAAATCCCACCACTAGACGCAAACGTGCCGTCTTACAACCTTCCCGGCGATTTTCCTCGGGCGACCCGTGATCTTCACCTTCCAAGTTTTTACTCGCCCTTCACTAGCTTTTTATGGATGTGTCAAATAAGCACCGGCATTCCTTTTCCCGAAGTATTTGTTCTCCGGAGCGATGGTTCTGCCCTCCATTCCATGTTTTTGGAGTGTTCGTTTTTTGTTAGTCCTTCCTGCGCAAGGAGTTTGCAGCTCCCAGAATTGCCTTGTTATCACGCAAGTGGACGTTTCTACCTACGACCCCCCTCTTTTATGGAGCTCCCCCGCCAACTGTCTGAGGTCCCCCCGTCTTTGAGGACCTTTGGCCCAGCTTCTCAGCGTCTTTCTTGTCGGAGAGGGCCGATAAACAATCCAGACCCACGGCCAGGGCGGACTAACTTCCCCTTTTTCGATCCCTAGATCCTTCCACGTAGAGAATCGCCTGAAGCCCCCCCCCCCCTTTTGGTGGGGTAATGTGATGCCAGAATTGTGCTTTCCTCAGATCCCTTTTATCGACAGATAGTTTTGCCCTCGGCCTTTTCGGGCACTTCGAATTCCGGACACCCCCCTGCGCCTGACACTCCCTCCCTAGCACTGCTGTATGATCGATGTAGATTGGCCTGGGATTTTTTCTGGGCATTCTTTTTTTTGGAGTTCCCTGATCGGGCCCTCTATGCGACAAGGCCTCCGGGAAGTGGTTTTTTAATGGCTACCACCCTTTACACCTCTCGACAGAAACTCCACCCTGTCCCCTCCAAGGGTGCTCTTAAAATTCGATTCTCGAAAACAGTTTTCACTCCTACCCTACTTTCCTGGGTCCACCCGTCTGAGAGCGGTACTTATCTCACCTTCTGGATCATTTGTAATTAAGGCCCACAACACAAAATGTTTTTTCATTAATCCTTTTAGCTAGTATTTAATACAGTGATCCCCTTCGGAAGTCGTTTCACCCCGTTGAGAAACTTTTGTTTTACGTAAGACCCCTTTTAAAACTCTTAGGTTTGGTGGCGCAGGTCGTCTATTATCTTCTTTTCTAGTGTTCTGGTCCCATCCCACAATTTGACAGCCCACCGAGTACCCCCTCAACAACTCTCCTGTCTAAAATATAGGCTGGTTAGCCTTCCCTTTGATCTACGGATTTCTTTATAACCAAAGAAATTTTTGACGTTAACCCCATCTAGATTATTTTTCAGCATTGTCAGAGAATGACCCTTCGGGCGCGACTCATTTAGTCTCTAGAAATTCCCGATACGACACTAGGACCCGTAGTATCTTCGCAACCTCTTCGCTTATTTTTGTCTTACCACGTCGAGGGGTTTATCGGGAGGCACTCAAGTTCATCCGTGTCGAGCGCTTTAGGAGGCCTTTGGGGAGTGTATCGGGTTAAGGACCCCCCCCTAAATAAAGAACGAACCCGCCATAACCTCCCGAAACTTTCTCCCACCGGCTTGCAAGTTAGGTTGACCTCCATCGTTTTTCTTTCCCCTCCCCCCAACGTCAAAGTTTGAATCGGATTCACTTCCCGATACTTAATTTTGCAGTAATGTGCTCTAACTTCCTTATCTCAGACTTAGAACCGCCTTTCTTGGCTTTCCCCAGCCTCTTTTCTTTCTCCGATACGTATGTTATAGTGCGTCCCTCCGGCATCCCCCGAGGCCCCCTCTCGCCCCCGAAGTATTGTAAATCTCCCTTTTCGAGCTCCTCTTCTTGGACGCAGGGGCTGCACCTCACTCTTTAGGCTCCCATTTCCAAGTAACGACGTCTGTATAAAAGGACCCGGCTCCCTGACCTTTTCTTCTATATTTCCCCCTTATATCCCCCTTTTTTTGTTGTGAGACTTATAGTTATACACGAGAAGTTAGGAGGGTATTTCTCCAGTGTTTACAGCGCCGGGGGTCTCCTAGTAGCCGGTGACCCTTAGCTCCCCTTCTTACCTCACGAGGATACGAACTTGATCTGACCCCCTTCTTGCGAGTTAATCGAATCGGTTTCGAGCCCCGATCTTCCCGATTGCCTCCCCCTCTATCGTATCGCTCCTCCCCGCAGTCCGTCCGGGGGAAGAGACGGGAGATACTTTTCTGATCCCTTCATTTAACGTCCCTGGCGCGTTTGAGGATCTTGACCCTCCTCCGCCTTCCTTTTTGTTGAGCGGGTTGGTCGCAGTTCCATTTTGACACTCCCCCCCTATTAGAAGTGAATCCCCCCGTCGTCCCATGGAATCTCTGTTCGCCAGTTTTGTCTTCATGTCCCCGCCGCACTTTCCCCTTCCCCCGTTCCCAACGTTTCCCCCCCCCGGCGTGGACAGGCTTCGTCCGCACCCCTTTGATCGCCCTTTTTTCCTGACTTTCCCGTCGAATTTTTCTTTTACGGTTCCTATAGGCTGAGGGAGTGTTTTTCTTCGCTCGCTTCGTCGACCCTCAATTCCTGACAGACTCCAGCCGCAAGAAGGACTGCGCCCTGCAGGAACAGCTAGCCTGATGTTCCCCCGGACCTTTTGTCGGGATGATTCTCCCTCGACCCCTTTTTACCAATGAACTCAATTTCTTTAAGGGTTTTACCAGTAGAGTGGACCCCGGGTTTTTCTTTTAAGCTAGCTTTCACCGCTCCTAAAGCGTCCTGGCTGGGTAAAAAAAATCCCTAGTTTCTTTTTTTTGGCACATGCCCCTTCCCCTCACAAGCCCCCCCCCTTTCTTACACGTCAAGCATGTGGTTGGATTCTCACTTACTGTTTTACTTTTGCGGGCCAAGTTGATTCCTACTCCGATCCCAACGTCTTACCTGCGCCTTTCTTTTGAACTTCAAATTTTCTTTTAAATACGTCTTTGTCGACACCGCCGCCACGGGCCCTTATATTTTTCTCTCTTGACGGTGGTAGTCCCTCTTCGATTTCTAGTGGAGCGTTAGAAACAGGTCCTTCCCCATTTCGGCTGTGGGTGGAGAAGGGACCCCATAAGGATTTGATGATTCCCAAGTGGTGTAGGCCCTACCCTGGGCCCGTCCCGAGGATTGGATCTGTTTCGAGTTCCCTCCCTCTCTGAGCCAACGTGACGAAAAGATTCCGAGCTTTACGTCCCAATCGCCCTCTCTCCCTACTGGTAGTATGGTCTTCTTCCCCGCCGACCTTCCCTTCGCACCCCACTCCCCCCCCCCCCACCCGCGCCCTTTACACGACCCCTCCCCCCCCCCCCCCCCAGTCCCTCTTTGCAGAGAAGCCCCCCAACCGCACTTTCCGTCACCAACATTCCCCCCCCCCCCCCACCCCCCCCCCCTCCCCCCCACCACAGCCCCCACCCCTACCCCGGAAGAAGCCTCCCCGTTAGTAGTTCTAGAAGTGGCCTTCTCTTGAGCCCTCCCCGTGGCTGCGCCGTTTCTGACTGGATTTGGGGTGGGTTTGATATCGTTCCCTTTCGAAGCCTTAACCGACTCCCCTCTGTGGACTCTTTCAAAGGCCTCCTAGAATGTTCCACAGCAGAGCAGTCTTTGGGGCCTCTCGGCGATCGAACCAGTTTTAGCTTTTTTAATGGGACCCCATTGGAACGGACTCTAATTTCAGGACATTTAAAGTAACCCAAATCCTTGGTTCTGTTTTCCCATTGCCCTCTCCCCCTTTATATCCCCCCCGGTGTTAACATTTTTTTCGATGCGTCCCACTCTTTCATGGTCGATGACCCCCTGATTTCGTCTGATATATCCCCCTGTGCGTCTGGACGCAGTTGTTGCAAGCAAGGCCCTCGCGCACGGTGCAGTCAACCCTTTGCGTTATTTCCCCTATGAGACACGTTGCTATCCCCCGAGAGAGATTTTTCGCCCGGTCTGTCTTTCCCTATCTTGTTTGACCACAAATTTTAGCCCCCGCCCTTCCTTTTAGAGTTCCGTGACGCTTGATCCCTTTTGACCCCTCCCCTTCAGTCCTACATTCGTGAGGCTACGGGATGTAGATAGGCAGCTGCGCATTCTGGGCTGAGTCTATCTGTGTATATTGTTTCTCTGTTACCTCCAATATTTGTTTAAGTTCTCCTATAGTGGTAGCCCCGAAAGTTTCCAGTTAAGGTAGAGTCACGCCGGTTTGCTTGGCGTCTGCGAGCTGCCTAAGTCAAGCTCCTATTGCTCTTTCAGGTTTGTTTCCCTCCCTTCACTTTCCAAAAGACACTGCCAAATGACAACTGTCCCCTAGACCCTAGGCCCCCTTCTCCATTGATTCCATTGCAGGTGCTGCGCATGTAGGGGCTTCCACTTTCACCCCCCCCCCCCCCCCTTTATGCATACATTCTACGCCTTCCCTCCTGATCCCTTTTTATCCTCATACTCCCCCGTTTTTCTCCGATTGTCTCATGTAGGACGAGGAGACTGGTTCTTTTTTTACGATTGTGGCAACTTCTTCGCCTAGGGCCTCCCGGTAATAATGGGGTTTTCATTCTCCTTGGTAGCATCAACCAGCGTGTGCGCAGCAACTGACGATTTTCCCCCCCTTCCGACATTTGTTCACCATCGCCCTCTCAGCTAATCCGGTATTTCTTGACCTCTGGACCTTAGTTTACCCTGCTCTTTTGCTCGTGGTTTCTGAAAGACTGTGGCTTTGATCAAGTAAGGACACCTTTTTTGTTCCCCTTTCCTTCAGTCGGCCATGAGATTTGCGAATTGTAGTGCACAGAGGTTTTTTTTTTACCCACTGGAGCGCCTTTTCCTCCTTCCCCCTTCAACCCGGCGACTCTTCCAAGGTTGCTCCCCCTCTCTTTGCTCCTTCTTTGTATCTCGGTACACTCTTAACATCGTCAATGTGACCTCCTTCCATTAGATGAAATGGAGGTCGGGAAGGCGCCTCGCGCGGCGGTTTTTTCCTGTCTCAGCGCCCTTCGTACGTATTTCCCTTTTATCATCCCTTGTCAAATTGGCGTCACCCTCCATCAAAAGTACCCCCCGTTTTGCCATGCAGCGCGCCCTTGTTATTGCCGGCCGTAGAAAGCCCGCACCCCTTCTTCCGTTACCGCCCTCTCCCCAGAATCGCCCATTGTAGGACTTCCTGGAGATAGACACCGGCTGCTATGAAATCACATTTCGTTTTAATGTACTGCGGGTTCGAGCCCGCGCTGCGGTTCCTCCTTTAGCCTCTGGTTTGGAGATCGCAGCAAGAACACTTCGCCTAGCTGTCGACCTCCGATTTTTCTTTTTTTTAATAACCTCTTCGCTGTTGCCTTCCATTCTGTAACCTTACTCATTTCCCTGTAATGTGCCACGAGGATTCTATTGAATTCTCTTTTCGTTCGGTTCCCCGCACTTCCCACGGCTGGCGACATCTAACCCTTAGAAATGTGCTCGACTGGGATTTCGCTCTTCCGGATGAAGAATTTGTAGTGACTTGCGTCCGTTGGTCGAGCATTCTCTCTCACCAGCCAAACCATTATCTCCTCAGGCGCCGATGCGGTCTTCCTCGGCCAGCCGGATCTCTGCAGGGGCTATCCGCGATCTCATCGCCTTGCCCAGCCCTAGGTCTATCTTAGGGTATCCCTCATGTCTGTGGTTTGACCCCCCTATTGGTTACGTTCCCTTCTTTTTTAACATCATCACGTTTCTCTTCGAGGCGGCCACTGTTCCCTCGCGCATCTGATTTCTTTTCTCTGTTTTTTCTGTTGTTTGTAAATGCCATATTTCAGAGGCTGGAGTACTCTGTGTGGGA
>Ga0179593_1616251_pt1 | contig 10784 bp, 10 predicted proteins | sample CZODoug2_1_08_16_FD_185931 | JGI IMG/M metagenome (GOLD analysis project Ga0179593, IMG submission 185931) | Vadose zone soil fungal communities from Angelo Coast Range Reserve, California, USA - CZODoug2_1_08_16fungal (PacBio error correction) | ecosystem: Environmental > Terrestrial > Soil >... | reverse complement strand
CTGGGTGCAGTCGCCGGCCCGCAGAGAATCCCGAGGAATGAGGTTTACTAAACCGTTGTCCCCCCCGGTTTAGTTGGTTTTCCCAAAGCCAGTAGCTTTGTCGTCTCCTTCCTTTTCTATCATGGACGGTGATTTTTGGCTAACCCTTTTGGCCCCCCCCAAATCTCGGGCACTATGCCCCAATTGGACCATGGCCTCCCTTCCTCTCCTGCCGGGAAAAGCTTTGCCACCCCTGCTTTCTTCCAACCTCAAAAACTCGTTGGCGTTTTTATTAGAACGCTGGGGACATTCTTGCTTTGCGACCAGTTTGTTCTTGGGTTTGTAAAGTACCCCCCCCCCCGGAACCCCCGTCCCTTTCGACTTTTGCAACCGACCGGAACTTTCTTCCCCAATCGGGGAAAACTCTGAGCTTGTCCACGATGCCCCCATCAATATCTTAGGACACCGAGTTGGGCGGGAGTTTCTCTGTCTACAGACTCGTTTGACTTTTGCTCCTGCCACCAAAACGTGTTCTCCCCCGGCAAATGGGGTTCCTCTTTCTATCCGGGTGCCGGAAAAACGTTGAAAAGTTTTGACCCCCTTGAGCGCTTTCTGGCACCCAAACCCCGGTGTTTTTTTTGGTTTTTTTTAAATGATGTTCGGAATGCTTTTTCAAACAAAAAGGGTTTGATTTTTTCTCTTGTCAATGCACCAAAGACGGTCCCCCACTTCTTTGTTGAAAAGACCAAACAAGGATCCCTTTTAGAAAACCCCAGTTTTCAAAGGCTGGAAACGTTTCACGTCGGCCCCACTTTAGGTTGGACCCCCCCCCCCCCGGGCTGTATAGGACCCCCTTCCGGCGCGGGATGGGGCTTGCGCCCTTTGTCTTTCCCACGGGAGCTTGACCAGCCCCCTGCTTCCTTTATCTCTTAGTCTTTTTTTATCGATTGGTTAGTCCCAAGGAGCATCGCATGGTCGCCCTCTTGCTTTTTCCTTTTTTGGATTGTGTGGGCGGTTTGGGAAACATTGTTTCCCCTTTTCTTTCTTGCTCACGTGTCCACAACCCCCCCCCAAAAAACAACAAACTCCCCCAAACCAACGTCCCTTCGCCCAGGGTGTTTCCCCGACACTGGCCGCCGCCGTCCGACTGTTTTCACCTCCCTGGCTCCCAGTTTTACTCTCCCCTCGTCAGTTGCAAGAACTTTTCCGATGTACTGATAATTTTGACTCTTCCCCCCCCGGTGTCTTTTTGCCGGGGAAAGTCTTTGAAGATCCCTCTTTTACAAGGGCTGAAGTTGCTTTTTTGCTGTGCTACGGCGACCCTTGTTAAAAGGTTCTTTCTTCCCCCCCCATTTTGTTGGGGGAGCCATCCCTGGCCTGCTTGCGGTGTCCTTCCGTTGTGCTGCCCCCCTCATTCTCGTTAGTTTTGCGGTTGCTTGTAATTCCCATATGAGCTTCGCGACGACTGTCTAACGTTCGGGGTCTTCTGTGATTCGGTAGGATCCCCTCGCCCGAAACCGCGGTTTTCAAGCTCCCTCCCTTCTTTTTTCGGTCCGCTAGGTCCCGGGGCAGGTGAGGGCTGTTTGCCCCCCCCTTTTCGGTTGTTTGATCCGATTTTTTGGATGTTGAACCAAGCGGGAGTTCGTGTGGCCCCTCCCATGAGGCCGGTCACTCCTTCTGAGTTCCCCCCGCCAAGTCGTAACGCAAAAACAGGGACTCTCCTGCACATAGCTGTCTTTTGTCCCACTTTTACACCCGACGTTGACTCTTTTTTCTTGTGACGCCAGGGCCCTTTCTCCGTCCCGATGTTTTTTTTCTTGGTACCTGGGACCAATCTGGCGCGTTCCCCTCCCCCCCTCCCTTTTTTCCGGAACACCGGGACTTCATTGTCGGTCGGATTTTCCTGCCGAAGGTTTGTTGGAGGCAATTACCTTCCTTCTGAGGCGCCCTTCTTCAGTTGTACCCTTTCCCCAATTTGTAGATTTTTGCTATTGTCGTTTTTTTTTGGAATGCATCCCTTCCCCCGCGCAACCCGGCTCTTTTCGAGGTGATTGTTTCTTTTCCAACCGGTATCCTGTGGGGATCCCCCCTTTTCTCCGACGGTTCTGGAGTTTTATTTTTTTTTGTTTTTTTCCCCGTAATTGAGATTTAACCCCTGTTCGCGGGTGTGCGAGTGGGGTTGATGCGTGCCTTTCCCCAAACTCTTTTTCAACCTGGACGGGTTTAACCTTCTTTTTTGAATCTGTTTATTCGAGTTTTCCGGTTGGGTGTTGCACCTTTGGCTCGCTTTTCTTCATTGGGCTTTGGAGCCCCGAACCAAATGCTTTTTTCGGGCTGGCCAAGCGGTTCTGAAAAGCCTTCCGCGTCACGCCCATTGCTCCTTCTCTCCCTTTTGTGGAGGCGCACTCCCCCCTGTGGCGTGTTAGTGAGGTGTGTTGGAGTCTTTTTTTTGTGAACGTTCGCAGGGTCCGGGTCGTCTTAGAGACTCTGTTCGAGAAGTGCCATCCCCCTGTTTTCTTATTTTTTTGGGGGCTTGTCCTAACCGGGGGAGGGGGACGGCACGTGGGCCCCTACCCGTCCAAATTACAGGCTCCGTGCGCCCACCGACCAATCCGGATTTTCCCCGGCGTCCAGGCCACCCCGAGGCCTGGGTCCCTCAAGTCCTATGATCCCTTGTGATGTCTTTTTTGAACTTTCTCTGAAAATTTCCCCTTTTTCGGCGAGTGGTTACTGAGGATTGAGCCCACCTTTTTTTTTTCGGGCGATCAAGTCAAGTCCTCTCGTAACCCTTCCGAACGACCCAGTCAGATCATTTTCGTACCTCCCCCATTCCTTCCTGACAAGGGCTGAATATTCCCCTTTTGTGAAGATGATTCGGTGGGTGGTCCCCCTTTTTTCCCGGGCCTTTCCAAAATTCCCTGGGCACCCCTCGACGCGTCCGGGTGTGTCACAGCAAGCCCGGCCCCCCCTCCCTTTTCTTTGCAAACCTGTTCAATTGAACCCCCCCCAGTCCCTGCCTTTTTTCGAATACGTTTGCCCTCGGCCCCTTTACCCTTTGCCCGGTTTCCCCTGGAAGTTTGTCTTTGTTCCCACCCTCATATTCACAACCAGTATTGTCTTTTCCTTTTGGCTTTTTGCCCCGTGGTTTTCGGCGATGAAGGGTATCACCTTTCCCCGCGATGAATGTGGTGAAGCTCTTTGTGTCTTCCCCCTTTCCGATTGCTACTTGTCCTCCGCCCTTTTGAGAAGTGGCTTTTTCCTTGATTGATGTTGGTGCCCAAGAAGGGTTGTCTGCTTCCTACGCGCATTTTCTCCCCTCCTGAACCGTAACCTCCTTCTGAGATGTATTCTTTCGTGAACCGTCAATTTTTTCCGGTGACATCGGCCCCAGTGTTTTTTTTGAAAGATGTTGTTTTGCGGACCCTTCTCAAACAAGCCGTCGTTTTTGGTGAACGCTGGTTCGCGAAACGCTCAGGATTGGTCCCTTTTTGTTGTGCCCAGGAGGAGCCCCTTCCCCCCTCCCTGGCAGAGGTCAACAATTCTTGTATCTCTCTCCTTTTCCTCCTCCGTTTTTTTTTTGTTTTTTTTTTAGATCCACCAGAAAAACTTTTAACCTCGGCAAGGCGGATCTGCCTCGTGCAAACAACGCCCCCTGAGCGTTTCTAATTCCCCTCCTTTTTCTTCTTTGAAAAATGGTTTTTTTCCCAACTCTGTCGTCTCACCCCCCCCCCTGGTGCGTCCCGATGTCCCCCCCCGGGGACACCTTATACCCTGGTCGCTCCCCATCTACGGATTTCCCTCCGGCATTGGTACACGTCGCCCTGGCGCCTTTTTCGGGGCGCAACACTCGCCCGGCTGGCCCCACCCCAGATCCCTTTGAAGCCAACCTCGCCAGGGCGGCGTCAATTGATTCCCCCTCACGTCGGTTTAAAGAATTTTTTTCTTTTTCTCCCCCCCCTTCGCCCCCCTTCATCGCGGCGAAGGCCCTGATACCTCTCGCTTCCCTTGGGCGCCACTCATCACCAACTGGTTTTGAATATTTCCTTTCCCCATCTCTCAATTCCCCCCTTTCCTTTCTCGGGGCGGCAAGTATTCCCTTCTTCCTCGTCCTCCCCTTCATCCCCCCTCCCCTCCTCACCTTCTTCCCAACCCCCCCCCTCTTTTTTGTCCTCCTCTCTTATTAGTTCTTTCCCCTCCTACCCTTTCCCCTCCACCCTCCTGCCCTTCCTCCCTCCCCCCAGAAGGTTTTTTTCTGCAATTGGATTTTCGGGGTTGGCGCGGCTTGTCTTCCCCTTTTCCCTTCAGCTTAGGGTAGTTTTGGCCTTGGCCTGTTCTTTGCCCCACTACCGGACCCCACGGAATCTCAGAATATTCCTCCTTTGATCATTGATGAATGGCTTTCCGAATTCCCTTTTACTAGGACCTTCGTTACGTTTTACTCTCTTTTTCTTGCCCAGCCGGCTGCTCAATAACCTTTACAGGGGACTCCGAAGATGGTGATTTTCACCACCTTTCCCCCCCCCCACAAAGATTCATGCTGTAACCCCCCCTCCTGGTGTTGCCTGTTTTCCCTCTAGGCAAGCCTTTTTTCGTTTTTTTCGGACACCGGCTCCGGTATTTTCTAACACCTTCCCCTGCAATCCCGCCCTAATCTGGCCTTTCCCAATGCTATACCCCCCCCTTCCCGACCCTCACCTACACGGCGACAACCACCCGCAATATACCGCGAAGTGCGGGCGATAAAGTTCCCCCTTCTTTCCGAGATGTTGACCCGCCTTTGTCATTTTTTTTTGGGCGGCCCACCCTTTGGCTTCCAAGCACAATTTTTCTCCTTCTTGCCAAATGTGCAACCCCCCCCCCCCCCCCCAAACCCTGGGCCATAGAACTTCCCCCTTCTCCCCCCCCCCCCCCAGCATGTTAAGTCAGGTTTTTTTTTTCCCACTATCTTTTTTTAAAGGGCACGTCCCCCTCCACACGCTCCCCGATAACATTCCAGGTCCAGAAACTCCCCTTCCCCTTCTTTTTATGGGGACCCCCCTAAAACGGGGGTCCCCCGTGAAAACGCAATCACTCCCCCCCCCGAGACACATCTCCGTTTTCTGGGCAGAATGGTCTTTCCCCCCAAGAAGCGCAAGTACATACAATTCCTCACCCCCTTCCCCTGGAACACGCGCCTCTCTTTCCTTAAACAGTCCTTTCTCCTACACACTTCCTTCCCCTTCAATCGAAGAAACCCCCTTTCTTACACTTCAGTACGTTCCCTTGTTTTTATATGCGGACGACGCCCCCCCCAACCTATCGTTCCCCCCTCTCCCCTTCTTTTTTTATCTCTTTTTTGAACGGGACGTCCCCTACCTGAGGCATAGTATGGGCCTCTCCCCTTTGGGACCTCCACAGCTATGGTTCCCCATTCTAGTTCCCGTTTTTTTTTTCTTTTTCACTTGGTCTTTTGCGGATTTCTCAGAGGATTCTTCGTCAGAATGGTCTTCAACCCCTACTCATCTCTTTTCTCCCAAACTCGGATTAAAAACCCCTCCCCTGCCTCCTGACCGGGCCCGGGAACTCCGCGACCCTTATTATTCAAAACTTCGGTTCGCTCTTTTTTTTTGCCTTCACAAAAACCTTCCCGATCCCCTGTTTTTTTCCAAAAGCCCCACTCATTTGTGAACCTTCTACAATTCACTTTCATCAATAACTATACCGGTTAGGCACCCGGCAATTTAGCCCCAATAATCCCGTCTTTGCAGCCCCCGTGCCTTTGGGCCCCCCCTTTTTTTAGGGACTTCCCTTTACAGGGCCCTTGCACACCGCCCCCCCGGGCTCAAAATTAGCCCTGGGTTTAGTTAATCGTCCCTTTTTTTTCCGGTCAGATCACCCCCCTGAGCCACTGTCTTTTTTTCTACATCGTCCATCGGGCTTTGCACCAGTCTTCCGGAGGTTTTTTGAGAGTGAGTGCGGTTTACGCGGTTTCTTACCCCCCCTTCGGCGGCTTTTTTTTCCAGGTTGGTTTCACCCCCCCTTGGCTTCTTTTTCTTTTCTTTTTTTGTTGGACCCGTTCAACCTTTCAACCCCACAGCCTGTTAACCCCCCCTCCCCTGCAATGCTTGGAATTACCCAATTCCGATTCACCTCCCCCCCCTTTTTTTTTTCCTTTTCCCCCGCCCCCTTTTTCCATCAGCGGCCTTCTTGTTTACGAGAACCCCCCCCCCCTTATGGTCTCCGAACGTTCACTTTCCAAAGTGACCCCCCCTCCCCCCCTGTTTCTCGACGATCCATTCCCTTTTCAACACTTCTTCTCCTTTTTTGCATTCCTTTCCCCAGCTACCCCTTTTTTGTTTTCCCGCCCACTTTAACTATTTACCCCCCCCCCACGGGGGGGTGTTGCCAATGAGGCGCCCCCCCCCCTTTGCAAAACTAAGGGATTTCTCTCCCTTTTTTTTTCCCCATTGCGGTTTTCCCCTCCTTTTTGGTGTAACAATTCGCAATGAACGGGAATTCTTCCTCTCCGAGGACCCCCACAATCTTCCCCATCGGCTTGGTTACTATTGGAGCGGACCGGGGACATCCTCCGCGTTCCCTTTTTTTCTTACCCCCGTTTTCCTTCTGTAGTTGTAAGTACGTCCCGTTTCGTTTTCGTTTTTTTTTACAAAACCTTTCAAACGGTCTCCCCCCCCTTTCCCAGGAAGGGAATTTTTCCAGCTTTATTAAAGCCAAACGGCGTTGATGTTGGCTTTCTGGGTGGCTCTTTTTCCGGCAGCGATTTCCCCAAGGGACGGCAAGTTTCCGATTGGACTAGTGCCTTTGTGGGCTCTATTTTTTGAAGGTCGATCTCTCCAATTGTCTTTTTCCCCGCCCCTGCCTCGTGAGACTTTCCTAGACTGCTTCAAAGTCACTACAATGGACTCTCTAAAATCCCTTCTCTGGCATGAAGGATCATTAGTCTTTCCTCTTCCCCCCCGGCACCCAGATATCCCTCTCCTCACGTTGTTTTTTGTTTTTTTTTTTTTTTTTTTTTTTTCGAACTCTTTTTTTTTTTTTTGGGTGGCCGTGAGGCGGGCATTGCGACTAATCTCAGCTCCCTCCGAGACCCAAGGTCTTTTTTTGTTTCTTTTCCCCCCGTTTGTCCATTTTTCAGTGGGGCGTTCTCCCCCCAAGCCAGTCTCAGGCCGTCTTTTGAGGCAGTACTTACCGCTTGCAGAGAATTTTCCGATTTGATTCATGTGCCGGGAAACACACCCTGTTTTGCACGAGCCCACCTAGACCCCTTTCTTCTTTCCGACTTGCTCTGGAAGAAAAATTTTGGTGGGAACCAGAGCGCCCTCTGCCTGGCCCCCTCAAAACTCGTTGGCTAGGAAAGCTGGCCCCCGGCCTGATTGCTGTTGCGAACATTTTTTGCTCGGGTTCTTTTTACCCAAACCGTTTTTCCGAAAACGGTTGGTCCTCTTGGGCAAACCCCCGTTTTGAAATTTCCTTTGTGTGGGTTAATCGTTCCCGGGCCGTTCTCCCTTGTTCCACCGATGTCCCCCGCCAAGTCTTCTTAGACACCCCCCCAGTGGGGTCGGAGTTGTTCCTTTATCTCATTTACCGTGTTTTGCGAACTTGTTGCCCAAAGGGCTCGGCGCCCGCCAAACTTGTCCCCCTCCCTTGAGCGCCCGGACGTTCCCCCAGTTTGCATTTGCCGCCCCTTTTTTTCCACCCAACCCCGGTGTTTTTTTTTTTTGGGTTTTTTTTGGTCCCCTTTTTTAAAAGCCGTTTGAAATTGCTTTTGCAAACAAAAAAACGTGTTTTTTTTCGGTTTTCTTTCCCTGCCAAAGATTCCCTTCCAGAGTTTGTTTTTTTTTTGAAAAAGACCCAAGGGATAAAAGGGTCCCTTTCCCGAGAAACCCCCGGGCTGTTAACGTTTTTTTCACTTCCCCCCAGTTCGTTGACCATCCCGTTTTTTTGGGGTCTCGTTCCCCCCTGTGGGGTTGCGGTCGGATGACTGGTTTTGCTTGGTTCATGGAAGGTCTTTGATTTCCTTGACCTAAGACGGGTCCCCCCCCTGTTCTTCGGCTTTTTTTCAGTCTCACTCATGGGATGTTTTCTCTTTCAATGGTTTATTTGTTGGAACGGTTCTGTGGGGTTTTGCTGGTGGAACGGTTTTCTTTTTCTGGCCCCCCCCTACTCACAAAAAAACAAAACAAAGACACCAGAAGGCCCCCTTTCTGGCTTAAAAACAGACACTGGAAGCAGACTTCGATGTTAGTCCCTTTCCGGGGTTCCCCCCCCTCCCCTTTATACTCTCCCTAGTCCCAGATTTTTGCAACTTATTCTGGACGCGCGAGATCATTGCCCAAAGGTTGATCTAAGGGAAAGATGGACCCCCGATTCCCTTTCTGTGACAAAACGGGATTTTGCTTTTGAAGTTGAGCTGGCCGTCTTTTCAAGGGCGGAAAGGACTTCCCTTCTTAGGCCAAACTGCAGAGTGTCCCCACAGCCTGGTTTTCCTTGGTGGCTCACGTTTGTGATTTTTCCCGAGTATAGTTAGTGAGGTTTCTTGAATGGGAGGGCCTTCCCCCCCATGTGCTGGGCTTGGCCCTCTTTTTTTCCCACGGCGTGTTTTTTCTTTTGGTCGTGATTCCTCTTCCCCTGAAGGCGAAACCCCCCCCCAAAACGAATTTTTTTTCCGTCTAAACGACCGTTGAGATCCTGTCTTGTGGTTTGAGCGAGTAACCTGTTTGGGGGCCACCGGGTCGGTTTCTTGTTTTGTCGTTTGTTTCGAATCACGTCTGTGGTTCTACGCTGGTAGAGTTGGCCGCTCTTTCTTTTTCCCTCCTTCTCATACAAGCTGAGGTTGCATTTCCTCCCCCCCCCAAGTTTCCCCAACGACGGAAAGGTGTCCTTGAACCCCCTAGCTTGTCTAGGTACCCAATGTTTTTAGCCCTATTGCTCTGGTCTTTTTTGACGCCCCCCTTTTTCGCGATCTCCGTGCCGAGGGTTGGTTCCGGCCCCATTTTTGTGTCTTTTTCCAGGAAACGGAACGCCAGGACCCCTTTGACGTTTTGCCCGTTGTCGTCGATGTTTTTCACCTGCCGAAGGTTTGGTTTTTTTGTTCTTCAAGGCATTCCAAACTGTTTCCCCGATACTGATTTTCCTGGTCAGTTGGACCTGTTCAGGTTCCATTTGTCTGTAATGGCGTTTTGCTTTGTCCCCCTTTCTCCCCTTCTCCAAAAACCGGCGACTGTTTTCGGCTGTGTTTTTTCTGCGCGGTTCACCGTCAGCTGTTTGAGGTTTCCCTCCCCACGAATTCCGTGGTTTTTTTTTACCCTGGACCCTTGAGATTAATTATTCCTGTTCCGCGGTGTTTTTGGCGGAGATGTCCTTCCCCCCTTGCCCCCCCCCCCCCTCTCTTTCTTTTTTTTTTTTCTTTTGTTTGTTACCCATTTCCCGGACATTGTTGTTGAATTCTGGTCATTCGAGGCCCATTCCTTGTTGCACCCTTGCTCGCGATATCTTTTTTTTTTCCCTGCTTGTTAATCCCCCCACAAAAGATTTGTGGGGAGTTTTGATTTGGTCTTTTTGACACAAAAAAGAACCGGCGCTTTCCTTCTCGGGTTTAGCTGCTTTTCCTGAGGCCCCTCCGAACCACTTCGTGGAGTTTCTTTTGGCGGGATCGGATGTTGGCGGCCCTGTTGACCTTTTGCTCTGAAGTTGGAGGGTCTTTTTTTAGAGAATTTGATAGAGGGGACTTTCCCCCGGTTTCCCGACGGGGTCGAATGGTGATGGCTTCGTTGGCGGCCCGTAGTGTCAATACTTTTTCGCCGGTGGCGACGCCAAACTCTCCCGAAATGACTTTTCCAGGCCCCAAAAAACCCCCTAGCCTGGAGTCTCAAGCCCCCTTGATCGTTGTGTAGGCTTAATTGGTGTCAAATCCCCCTCCCAGCGGCTTTGCTTTGCAATTGGGATGCGCACCCTTTGCTGGTCGGATCAAGTCCCCCCAGATCGTCCAATACACGAGCCGGTTTAAAAAATTCCCAGCTTTCCGGTTCCCCATTTCGGGACGAGCCATGTTTCTTTCGCAAAAGGTCCCTTAATGAAGATTTTTTTTTTTCTTCTCGTGGTAGTGTTTTCCTTTAGTGGGGATTCCCGCCGGAACCCCCTTCTTTTTGGGCAACCACTCCCAAACTATCCCTCCCAGTCCGTCCCTTTTCGTGGGTGTTGCACATTTTCAAGCACGCGACGCCTCCCTGGTTCAATTGGCCTTGCCGAAACCTTCTTCTCTTTTCCTTCCCGTAACGCCGGTATCTCCCCCGGGAATGACTTTTTGGATCTTTTAGTCCAGGGACTATTAAAACCCCCATTTCTTTTCCTGTAGAAAGTGCGCCCTTGTGCGAGCGGATTTTTTTTATCCAACCGGCTTTTTTTCCTGATGAATGTTTGGTTTCATCCGAGGGCCCCCAACCAATGTTTATTCGTCCCTCTGATTCCGTGAGCACTCTTTGGGCGAACTATTCCGGATTCTTGCTGGTTGTTCAAGACGGGGTCCCTCGTGTGTTGGTTTTGTCGCGCGCCCTTTTTTCCCCGGCGCCTTTAAACCATTTTTTTGAGAGACGTAGATGTTGTTTTCTTTCCCCACCGGATAAGGGTTTGTTCTCACCTTTGTGGACATCGTGATTTTCCCCAGTGTTTTTCTCCAACGTTTGCGACCCGGCCCTTTCCCCCACTGACCCCTGCCCGTCCCTCCCCCTAAAAAAGTGGGCCTTGCGAACAACGGATCAGTTTTGTTCCTTTGTTGCAGATTGTTTTTCCCCCCCTTCCAGCCTGCG
>Ga0179593_1608654_pt1 | contig 10784 bp, 10 predicted proteins | sample CZODoug2_1_08_16_FD_185931 | JGI IMG/M metagenome (GOLD analysis project Ga0179593, IMG submission 185931) | Vadose zone soil fungal communities from Angelo Coast Range Reserve, California, USA - CZODoug2_1_08_16fungal (PacBio error correction) | ecosystem: Environmental > Terrestrial > Soil >... | reverse complement strand
CCTGCCGGGTCCTTATCTAGCTCCTCTTGATGACTGATACAAACATTGTTTCCGGATTAAACCTGATTTCCCTTCTTTGAGCTGTCTGCCTTTCCCCCTTCCCCGGACCTTTTGTCAGACCGGTAAAGGACGGATTCCACGAACAACATACGAGAGTCTAAGCCCTCCCTGACCTGCTAGGGAGACACCTTTTTTTCCCGCGCTCCTTGACTTGAGGTGTTTTCTCCAGGCGCTTCATCGACGTGGTTGAATCCCTGCCTACCTTTTTAAACACTTCGACAATCCAAAATCGAGACTTTCGCCCAACGGCTTGTCTTAGATGTTCGCCGGCTTTCTTGGATCTCCCCTGCTTTTCCTCTCCGAGAGTCTTCTCGATTCCCGATGGAGATAGGGTCTTCCAACATCAATCGGCCTCCCGCGATGTGGTGCTTTAGGTCAGGCCCTCTAGGACTTGACGATGAACGCTTTTTCGTTCCTTATTTTGGATGTCATCGGTCCTTCACGCCCGAAATAGTCTAGGAATTTCCCTTGATGCCAAGTCCTCGTAAGAACTTCAATCCCACATACCGGTTTCCCCCACTTCCTGTTTTGCCCCCCCCCCTCCCCCGCCCCCTATTTTTCTCCTTAATGCGAATGATTCTTCGAGGAGTGGATCGGAGTTTTCATCCGCGCTTCGTTAGGTTTCTTAGGCCCAAGTCAACTTTTCTGTTTCAAGTGGTGGTCCCAGTACTGCCTTTCTCCCCCCACTGGTACGGAAAATCTTCCAAGACCCACCCGTAACGGGTGGAGGAGCGCGTTTGAGTTCTCCAACGAATAAAGTTATCTTTTTGAGAAGTTATCCGGTACCGGTTTTCCCGCGCCCGTCCCCTCTTTTTCGAAGTAAGTCTAGTGCCTCTCGTGATTTGTCTTGGCGAACCTGACGCAGCATGATTTTTGCTGTTGACCGCGGAATTTCACTTGATCACAATTGTTCCCACCCTTTCCAACCCTCATTTTGCACCCCCAGCCCCCCTTTTAAAGTTTACCTCCGGTTAGTTCCCAAAGTCAACAGGCATCCAAATATATGGTAAGAAAAACCTTCGTTCCCCCCCCCCAATCGTAAACTTATATATGCTTTTGCTGCTCATTTGCAAGACCCACTCCTAAGTTGCAATTTGCCCCGCAAATTCTAGTTTCCGTCCCCAGGTGAGGTTATGGGGGAATAGTTTTCCTTTATCCCGGCAGGACTCTCCCCGCCTCCTGTGTTTTTTTTCACTCGTATGCTTCCCTGGTAATGATTTGTATGTGAACCATTATTTATGGCCTTCCCCCCTTTTCCCCCCCTCCTCCCCGGTTTTTTTGATTGTATGCAACTCTCCCCCCCCCGCGGGTAGGCGTACCGGAACAGGAGAAAATATTCGGACCTCTCCCACTTTTTGACCATGATTCTGGATTTTCGGGCCTTCATGCAGTGCCATTCGTCCGATAAAAGTTTTTCGTCTTCTTTATGGTGTTTTTCTTGTCCCAAATGATACCTCTTGGCGTTAGAAGCTGACTTTTCATCTTCCAAACTTTTCTTTTTTTTCCTCCACCTTCCATCGGCTCCGTATGTTTTTTTACCTGTTTTTTGGGCTGGCTCAGCCTCACCGCCACGCCAGACCCCTCTCGGCGATTTCCTTTTTTTCTTGCGGGGTAGTATGCCGCATTCCGGAACTATATGCGAACTACCCCCGTTTTCCCTGTCCCTTCTTTCCTTCTTCTTTTTTTTCTTTTCCTTTTTACCTGTTTGTGAGACAGAGATGGGTTCAACCACCTGAAGAAAAACCTAAGGCCCTTATGAACGGGAAAACGCCTTCTTCTTTCATCCTCTCGTACTTCGTTTTTTCCCCTCACTTACCATTCAATCCCGCGCGTTAGCTGCTTTTGTTTGCGTGATGCTTGACTTTCTCAGCACAAAAACAAACTGAACGCTAGCCAACCCCCCATATATGTCTCTTTCTTCAACGTTCGCTGTGTGTTCTCGTAGCACGGCACCCAGAGGCGCAGACGTCCCGCCACCTACTATTGCTCTCCCCACCTAAACCCTTTTTTTCTCCCCACGTTCAGTTACCTCTGCCCGAGCTCCCCTTCCTGAAACTAGCAGTGATACGGTTTCCGTAAAATTTCCGCGGCCAGATACTTCCCTTTGCTTAGCCCGTTGAGCTCCCGTTTTGCCTCAACAGTCAGCACCCGGGGCGAACGGTCCGGGCTGGAATTCCTTACTTGCTCATTTTTTCACCTCTTACGCTCCTCTCCCCCCAGCCACATGACGCGGATGCGATACGGAGTCATTCAGGCCGTTTACCGGAAAAACTTAAGGCGGTTGGAACTCCCCGGAATCCCTTTTCCCAAATGGTCCCCCTTTTGATTCAGGCATCTCCGATCTATAGCAGTTTCTTGATATTTACTATGAGAAAGAATGTTGTGATCAAGAGAGCTTTTTTTTTTTGGACACTAACGGTCCGTAGCCTATTGGGCTATCTCACGACTTTGAGGTTTCGTTGCCCTTCATGTTTGCCCAAATTGGGATCCATTTAATGGTCCCCGCGGTCAAACAGCATCGTCTTTCATGCTGCGTCGGTACTCCTCCCCCAACCCCCCCCCAACGAGTCCCCCCCGCGGGGCTTCGTCTGTATATCCCTGCGCGCCATTTTTCCCGGGTTGTTTTCATTCGGATATACCCTTCCTGTTACCCCTCCCCCTCCCACCCGCCTCTGGTGCTTTTCTCCGTTTACCAGTTTCTTTTTTTCCGATACGCTCCCCCTTTACCCCTAGGTGCTCCCACCACTTGAACCCAACGTTGACTTGGGCATTTTTTTCCCCCCCCGCCGATTCTCTCCCCTACATCGCTCCCATTCTTTCGGCCATTACGATCGGCGCGGGGGTATGGTTTGCGTCTCACCAGGGGGACATCTCTTTCCTTGTCTTTTATTCTTACCTGTTCCATCCCTAGTTCTAGCCCCTCATTTTCCGGCGTTGAACGACCACCCCATACCCCTGCACCATCTACGACTCGTGCAAAAAGCGGGCCCAAGCTCATGATCTGAGGTTTTTCCCCCAAAATCTCCGATGCTTGGCAACTTCTTCTCTGGCTCGTCTCTTGCCGACCCTTTCGATGTCGCCCATTGCAGTTGATCAATCCATGTGATATTGCGCCCTTCTTTCCACTGCCCCTCGATTTTGGTAAGGTTCCAAGTCTTGCCGGGAGCCGCCAAGGTCTCTTGTTTAGCGATGCAGCGACCTTATCGTTGACCCATCCCCCAACCATTCTGGACTTTCTTAACCTAATTTCGACATCCGGGGGCTTTTTGCTAGACGCTTACGATCTGTTTTCGTGTTTTTCGTCCTTTACGAATGGCTGGAACACCTCCCTGCCCTTTTCCCCTCCCCTAAGACGACTTGTCTCTCGAGTCCTCCTGCCATCGGTGAACGGAAAATCACGTCAGGTTTTATCAGTAATCCAGGCGCTAGAGAAGGACCGCCTCTTTTAAGCCTCCTCTTTCTTTTATTTGGTCATTCCTTCCTTCCCCCTCTCCAAATATTTTCTTAAAAGGCGGCAGGAGTGCTCGTAGAGAGTTTTAGAATGTCGTCCGGAGATTGATAAGTCAGTAATGCCACGGACTTCCCTTTTTCCTGTAGCAATTTAGTACCTCTTTCAAACGATCTTTCCTGAATTCTATTACGAGTTCCGCCTAAGCCCTTCCTGGTGGTTCCTGGTAACGGATACTGTTCCTCTGTAGCATCTACGTTTTTGAATATCACGCAATCTGCTTCGCCAACCACCACCCCCTTCCTCGCCCCCTTCGACGACTGTTCTCGGGTTGATTCCCCGATGGATGACCAGATGCATGTCCATAGAGAGCGTCGGCACTCGATCCAGAGGAGAGAATTTTCTCCACGGTTCGCCCCTCCCCTCTTTTTTCATCAATTTGTAATTCCATCGCGCTTTTCCGCTTTGTTCAGCCCCCTCTCCTTAATGGTGCAGATATTGATTTTCCGTGAGAGGTTCTTGCTCAAGCCGAACCTTTTCCTAGGACTTGGCATTCTTTCCCTTTTTTACCCACTCCATTTCCAAATATCTCTTGTTAGACCCCCCCCCCCGCCGCGATTTTCGAGAATGCGGGTCCTTCGAAACGATTTCGAGGAGTGGCGTTCCCGCCCGTTCTTACTTTTTCCCCCCAGTCACCTGGTGGGAATCGATCTGAGAGTCCCTTCATGCAATCCCCTGGTAAACCGGACCCAGTCCCCAAGCACACTTTTCTTTCGTCTTTTCTTCAACCCCTTTCTAGGCTTCGTTCTTGCAAACACCCCTTTTTAGGTCCCAAATGCGGGGGCCTGGTGAGAGACTCCAAACTCCTCCTGGTCGAAGTTCCTTTCGTCTCGTCCAGTTTTATTTCTCCTTTTTCCCCCCTTGTTTTTGGGAACGCCCTTTTCTTTTGTTGGACGCGCCTGGACCTTAAATTTCTCCCAATTGGCCCCCCAAGGGACACCCTCAAAGGCGTTGCTCTTGACAATCCCTCTCCTTTTCCTTACGTTTGTTCCCTCCACAAACCCGGACCTCACACATTATTTCTCCCATTAAATAGTCAATATTTCTATGCGGGAGCTGCATCAAGTAGCAAAATGACCTAAGGGGCAATTTTCCAGTTTCCCATTTTGCCTATCCCCCCGGGAGGAAAGGTTTTCTTGAAAACAATGACTCACTTGATCGCCTACGACGTTCATTGTTCTTTGCCATCACTAGTTATGGCATACATCGGTAATGTCCTTTCACTGATTATCGGGTCCATTCAGCCTGCGTCTTTCGAAACGTTTCTTGCAGATGTTCTTGGCAAACCCTGGGCCTCACTTTTTTCCCCAGTCACTCCTCCCTTTACATAGGCCATTGCAGATCCTAACTCTTCAATTTTTCTCTTTTATGATAGTTCCATTCCAGAAGTGCCTTCGAGATCAAAGTGGTCTTCTTTAATGTGTTTGCTTTTTGTTCCCCCTGCTCTGGATTGTTTCGCTCTATCCTTTTTGTCCGGTCTCCACCACGGGGGATGGATAGCCCTACAGGACATCGGCAGTAGGTTTTTTTTCCTGTAATGTTTTTGGTGATGGATCCCCGTAAAGAATCACCCCTCCCCCGATCCCCGACTCTTGCTCTTTTTTCTTTCTTGTATTGCTGCAATAGAGCCGAAACTATTTTTCCCGGTGTCCATCTCATGGCTTATGTTTTCTGTGTGGTTTCCCCATCTCTCTCCGTTTCCCTCCAATAAGTTGTGTGTTTCCGTCACCACACCCTATTATGGCTTCTGCTTCTTTCCATACCTAGTGCGGCCTTCTCCTGCGGAATACGACACCGCAAGAAAACAGAACAGGTGCCCGGCCGCTGCGGTTCGGCTCTTTTTTCTGCTGCACCCCAAAAACCGCCGTCCCCCCAAACCCCCCTCCCGTTCAGTCCGATGTCAGGTAGTTGCGATTCCAGTCCCCCAGTTCTGTGTGAATCTAGCACGTTCCCCATTGCCTTGTCGCCCCCCTAGTGCTAGTTCCCCACCCAAGACGACCTTTCGCGCGAAGTTCCCATGGAAGGCCCGGAGCTCAAATCCGCAATAAGAAGTTATCGGTACATCCCTTTTGGCCCGATTTTGAAGCATACCTGAGGTCCTCAAAGGCCACTAAAAGCGCAGCCCCCGGGGGAGGCATCGTCATGATTGGATTCCTCTTGTCTTATCGTCCCCCCCTCCCCTACGATTGCCCCCCGCACTTGTTCGGCCCCATTACACACAGGAACTTGAGGCTTGCCGTTATCGCCTCTTCATCCTCCCAAAGTACCTATTCTCCCGAGTGGTAACTCTCAATGGTTTTCAATTAGTCCCCGGATGCTTTTCAAATGGACCCTTTTTCCTTCGGTTTTTTTTTTGTTTTGGTTGTCCTCCCTTCTAGCTTCACTCTTATGGTCTGAGTCTACTTTGTTTGCCCCCCGGAGAGTGTGATGCCTGTGAATTTGGAAAAACGGAATGAACCTTTTCCCTCTGGGTTCCCCCTCTTTCCCCGCCTTTTTTCCCCCTTATGTTTTTTTCTCATTACCTTTCATTCGTCGAGTTCAAACCATAGAAAATCATGCGCCCCTTTAAGCAGAGCCAAGACAAATCACCCTACCCTAGTCTCCCTCGCACCCTCTTAGTCAGATCTCTCCATCGAGCCTTTTCTCCCCCTGGTTTTTGTTTTCCCAATAACTCGGATATACCTTTAATTCGTTTTCCCAACACTCGCACCCTCTTTTTATTTCCTGTTACCCAGGTTTTTCGAGTACGCTAAGGTAACTCCTATTTCATAGATTCAAACTTGAACCAGAGACACTTTTCCGTCCTGACCCCTCATCTTTTTTCTGCTCCTCCGCTCCTTCTTACCCTCTTTTCCTCATTACGCATGCTCCGAGGAAAATCGGCGTGGGGGATGGGTGTTCTACCCCCATCCCTTGGTTTTTTTGTCTTTTTCCTCTATTTTTTTTTTATTTTGTTTTTTTTTTTTGATTTTTTTTTTTTAGTTTTCTTACCCCCTGACTTGGCCAGCAATTGTCACTAGAACGATTTCGGTCGCTTGACCTTCGGAATTACCCCCCCTTCAACCACCCCATACGAAGTCCGTTTTCCCCATGGGCAAAGTCATAGTCATGTAATTCATAGAGGGTCCTCACCCTTCATAACCCGCGCACCTTTTTTGGATTTGTCCCTCGGGATCCTGATTTCTACTCTATACGAGGTAGTCCTCATTTGGGATCATCTCGTGATATCAAGCCGTAACATCTTCGTGTGGGCGCTCCCCGAGTTCTTTTTTTTTTTGTTCAAGTCTCTTCCAGCCCTTTAGTCTCTAGGCAGCCCCTTCATACGTTGACAAGCCCCCCCCCCTTCCGGTTCGGAAACACCCTTCCCTCGCTCGCCCTTTTAGGGGCGTGGTTTAGAACGCTAGCCGATCTGTTTCCGTTTTGAATCCTTCCTTACGAAATGCGGAATTTTAAAACCGCCGTCAGTGTTTATTCCTTCCGGTACAATCTTCCCCTCCCTTTTTTTGAGTCCTTCCCCGGTCCCCATTCATTTTGATCATTAATCAGCAATTGCTCTCTAAGGACCGCCCCCTCTCTTTTTCTCTCCGACGTTTGAGGAGATTGCGTTCTTATCATAGAGCCGCTTCCCCACCGGTATTCGACCCCCTGATTTTCTCTTCAGTTCCTTCTTCTTTTACCGGACTTTTTCCACGGAAAGGCTTTGTTCCTGTCGCCCTTTCGTACTGGACGATTTCCCACCCACAGAATCGGTCCGTGCTCATCGCCCGATTCCAGTACTTCAGCCTCTTCCAGGAACTGGTCTTGTTGATGTCCAACGGATAATTGCCCTCGCTATCATCGACGTGGTGTGAATTCCGAAAGATCCCTTCGCCAAGCCACCCCCCGATTTGCGCTCCCCACTCTTGCTGCTTGACGTCTTGCTCCAAGTGGCCCGAACATAGTCTTAGCGTCTTTCAATCTCCGATCACGCTGTACCCCCCATCGGACTTTTCTTCTTTTTTTCTTCAAAGAGGCCCTCAGGAATTCCTTTACCGATGAACGTTTTTCTTTGTCGCAGATGTAGTATTGTTGGATGTTATTGGTTTATCCTTTTTTCCTCCGACCTCTCCTTTCCCCTTGATGGATGGTTAATCCTTAAATGAACAAACATACCGGTCCACCGAATGCTTTGATTTGGAGCCGCCCCCCGCCAGTCCTATCCTCCCTATGTACCGAGTGATTTCCCAGGTCTTGAGACTTCTTTCGCCTCCGCTCTGATGTTAGGTTTTCTAAATGCCCCGTCACTTTTTGATCGTGGTGGGAACTCTCTCTTAGCGCCCTGAGTCGTACGAGGAAGTTCAATCCACATGAGTAATTTTTCAACGTCAAAGCACCTCTTTATTCGGGGGAGCGCTCGTTCCCCTCCTACTTTGTCTCTCCAACAATTTAGACTTCTGCGATGGACTCCGAATCCCGACCTCTTGGTTCGAAAGTTAGGTTTCTATTCGTTGATTTGTTCGGGTCTTCTCCCCCGCCCTGATCCTATTTTTTTTTTTTTTTTTTAATGGCTCCAATTTTCCCATTCCAAGGGACTCCTTCCCACGTCGTTGACACCCCCCGATACCCCCAGCGGCTCCCCTTAAAAGTTTACATTCCGTTTAGTCCAAGTCACAGGCATTCCCCCCTCTTCGGCACCCCACCCCATCTCTCTCCGGGACTTCCCTCCCTGAAGAACTTCAAATCAAGGTCTCCCAATTTTTGAAAGATAAATTATCAGTCGTCCCCAGGTAGGACTGGCTTTAGTTTTCCCAACAGGATTCGATCTCCTCCGAGCTTCGTGTGTACTGCCCATCAACCTTTAAATGCCCCGGTGGATGTTTCCCCCAGTTTCTCTTTACTTTCCACTCCTTCGCCCAGTCGCCCCGTTGCGAAGCTGTTTGCCCCCCCCCTTGCTGTTTTTACAGAGAACGGTCAATTACTATCGGCCGTGCAAATGGTGATCCAGGATAACTGCCTTATATCCCCTGTTTTTGTTCCATGCCAGCTTTTTACTTGATCCACTTTTTCTTTTTGTTTTTTCTACCATTTTTCAAATAGGCTTTCGTTACGCCTTTTAGCTCTGTTTGCCGCTTTACGATTCAACACACGGTGGACTGTCCCTTTTCCCCACTCTAGCCTGTTGTTTTGCTGGCTCAGTCAAGCCATCACCGCCACCTCAGACCCGCCCCTTGTTTTACTGTTGTTTTTGCGGTTTCTTATGCCGCATTTCGCGCACTCCTGACTCCCTCACACCCCTTTTTCCGTAATCAATGGCTATTTTTACTGTGTGGGGGTCCCCATCTCTCTCTTTTCCTATAGTTGTGTTTTTTTTTCTCCTTTTTCCCCAACACACCTTTTCTGAACGTTGAAACGATTGCGGATTTTCCCCTCCTTTCGTGCGGATCGAATGAGGCACCCCCCCGACAACGTCCCGGCTCAGCACAGTTTTTTTTTTTTTTGGGGGGTTTCTTGAGGCGGTGGCCGTGTGATGATTTACTTGCGAGCCACAAAAACACCACCTCCCCACAAAATTTTTTCCAGATTTCTTCGTCCCTCCCCCCTTTTTCGGTGTGGTTCTTTCTGAATCGATGCCCCCCGGCCGAGCTGCCAGCTGCGAACCTGCATATATTGCTAGGTCCCTTAAAATCCAATCTAAAGCCCTCCACTTTTTGCCCTCTCCGTTTCCCTGCAGGAAGTCTCTGTAAACCTTTTACCCAATTCCGCCCGGTAAGTAACCTTTCCTCCGGAACTTAGTTTAATTGCCTGTTCTCCCTTAAGCCTTCCTATAGTGAGGCTACCATTTTGACCAAAAGCCTCCAGGGGAGCCGGGAGATTTGGAATAATCTCCTTGACTCCTTTTTCCCACCAATTACTCTTGCCCAGAGGTGATGGCACCATTTTCCCCAGGAACTCTGGACTTCCTTTTTTTTCTAGGCAACCTATTCTTCGAACTCTAAATTGCCTTAAAGTAGTCTCGACATTTAGCTTTTCACTTCCTTTTTCATTTTGCTTTTTTTTCTCCCGACTTTTCTCCTATGTCATTCAAGAATTGTGGGACAATTTTTGTGATCCGTGACTTTTGAACTAACACGTAATTCAACCTACGTTTTTTTTGTGCTCCTCTTGATTCCCCCCTTGTCCATTGACAATTGGATTACAATTTAAGGTCATTCTCTTTTACAAAAAAGCATGAAATCATGCTGCGCATTTTCGCCACATCCCTACCCCACCTAGAACTTCCCTTTTTCCCCCAGAGGGTCTTTCTTTCGAGTCTACCAGGATGCGCGCCATTTATAACCTGGTTTGTTTCAATACCTTCGTATATACCATTTAAATTCTTTTTCCCAACTTTCTACCCGACCCTTTTTTCTTTTTGGTTTTCTTTTTTTTTTCCGGTTCGGTGGATTGCTTAGAGTACTCCCAGGTAAACTCCGGGGACTCGTTTCCCACAAACCCTATCCTTTCTTGCCATTTTACCCCAATGCCTTCTTCGCCCCCCTCTCCCTCACTCCGGACAGCACTCTTCGAATTCCTTATTCTCGAGAAATCGCCTGAGGGGGGTTTCTTGTTTTCCCCCCCATCCCCTTCTTTCTGTTTGCCGGTTATGTTGTTTGAATTCCCTTGGAAGGACTTGGGCCAGCAATTTTTCCCGTATCGAACGACTTGTGAAGCCAAAGTCTCTCAACAAACCTTACCCATCTCCCCGTGAACCTCTTATCGTTGCCTGGAATTCATAGATTCCTGACCTGAATAACCCCCATCGCGGACGTCCTTTTTCTTTTGGCAACACTTCTCTCATGATTGCCCGTTTGCTCTTTCGTCGCTTTTTTAGTGACCCCTTTGAAAATATTCTCCCCTGTGGTGGCGCCAAGATTATCGATGCTGGCGAAGGTTTCCAGTATTGAAGGAGATTCCTTCGATCTATGTCCTTCGTTGCACCCTCCCCCTCATTCCTTCTGACTTTCCCCCCCCTTGCGTAGATCCCGAGCAGTTCAGGGTTTCGGGCTTAGACGATCCCCCGATTAGGTTTCGTGCTCCCCTTTACGAATCGTCCCTTCCCCCCCCCCGCCCCCTTTTCCTTCACTTCCGTTCCCATCTCCGCCGACCTTCTCCCCTCGAGAGCACTCCTGCCATCCGAATCGGACCCCGTTCCATTAGGTTCCATCAGCATCCCCTCGGTAGAGACGGTCGCACGCCA
>Ga0179593_1515298_pt1 | contig 10784 bp, 11 predicted proteins | sample CZODoug2_1_08_16_FD_185931 | JGI IMG/M metagenome (GOLD analysis project Ga0179593, IMG submission 185931) | Vadose zone soil fungal communities from Angelo Coast Range Reserve, California, USA - CZODoug2_1_08_16fungal (PacBio error correction) | ecosystem: Environmental > Terrestrial > Soil >... | reverse complement strand
CAAATAGACATGAGGCTGCCCCCAGATATTTTTTTTTGGTTCGCACAAGCGTTTCTCGTTTCTTTTTCTTCCCCCTTTTTTCTCAGCGACTGAACGACTGGGTGTACCCCCGGCCCCTCTTACCGATATCGACCCCGGCCGAAATCTTTTTCCATACTGATTGCGCAGAACGTCTGCAGCCCCTGACTCCCTGACCCTTTTGGGATTTTGCAAACACTTCTCGACTTTTTATGGTTTATGGCGCGCGACCTTTCTTCCTTGTTTACCTCCGCTGCACCCTCCGAGTGTTCTTCAATCGTTTTTTCCTGGTCTTGACCCCCTCTTCCCCCCTCCCCCCCGAGTTCTTATTGGTCGCACTCCCCATCATCACGCAGGATTTAATCCCTTTCCCTTTCCCAAGTGTGCGGACCGCCTTGCGCCCCCCCCCCCCAAGTCAATGATTCACGCCTCTCTCGCTCTTTTTTCCTTTTCCGATGTCCATCCCTTTCCCGATCTTGGAGTTGACCCCCCTTTTCCTCCTTGTGAAATTGCGGGTGGTGTACTGATTAGACCTCGGAAGGATTATTTTTTTTTTCCCCCCATCACCCCCATTCATTGCGAAATCCCTTCCCCATGCCGTCATATAGTTTCATGACCCCTCTGAAATTAAGAGGCTTTCTTTTATCTCTCGTCTGCGTAATTTTTCCCCCCTTACCCTGAACGTCCCCCAGATTATTTTGAGCTCTACCCCTCACGGTGTTCCGTGTCCTTTTCTTTCGTCCTTTACTCAGTTCCCCTTTCCTTCTTTGACGGTTGCCCTTGTCTTTTTTGCGCCCCCTCCTCCCTATGCCTTTTTCCTCGCCCGCACGCGAACATATCCTGCCCTCTTCGGTTCTAAAACATCTCCAGCTGGCGCCCCTTCGCTACCAACTTACCCCGCTTCTCTCCGCGGCATAGATCTAGTCAGTTCCCCCACGAAATTGAATTCCCCCCCCAGTCCCAGAATAGGACTAGTCCATAATTTCTCTTGCTATGAAGTGGCCCCCGGCAGCTTCGGGGTTCCCCTATTTCTTTCTCCATGACCCCACAACCTTCGGCGTCCCCAAGCTCGCGACGTTTTTACCTTTCTTCCCGCTTACATCCGATCATCTCCTGATCAACTTTCGTCCCAGCCCCGTTAGAAGCTTTTTTTCCCCTTCTCCATCATAACAACTTGCAAGATCAGGTGAATTCAGCCTCTCTCTAGAAGCAATCGATTCCCTGAGTCCTATTTGGACTTCATTCCTTTACGGGTCGCTTGTCACCGCACCTCCCCCTTCTTCTCCTTAACCGTCCCCCTCCTTCTTGAGTTGGCTCAATCGGAAATGTTTCCCAGTTTCTAGTAGCATATAACCTTGTTTCCCTGACGTGGCCGCCCCCCATTTCTTTTTTTCCTTACCTCCTTCTAGACCCCCTCTTCGACTCCTATTCCCTCCTGAACGTAACACTTTCTTCAGACCCCCCCCCGTCGCCGAGGGGGCGTGTGGTGAGTTCTTTCGCTTGGCCCTCTTTTTTTAAGATTTTCCGACCGCCGTTTTTTTTTTCTCCTCCTGTAACTTGGTGAGTCATTCTCCCATTCTTTTTTTTTGGCGGTCCGCTATAAGGCCACCCTAAACGAGTGATCTTCCACTTTTTTTTGATTCCTCTTCCCCTCGTTGGCCCCGGCGGTCCATAGACTGGCGCCCTTTTTTTTTTCTTCCTTCAAACTTTTGGTGCTCCCTTTCCAGATTGACACAATATCACCGACCGCAAGCCACCTTCCCGTTCCTTTCCTTTTTAATTTTCCTTTCTTCCTGAGCACCCCTACCTCCTTTCAGACAAGCATACCAGCGGCACCCCGGACTCCTCCCCTGAGCCGGATCGCTCTACGAGCCGGACGCCCCCAAGACTGCCTCTCTCCCCTTGTGACAGTGTGACTTCCACTGATTGTTTTTTTCCCCCGGGCGTTTCATTCTTTGATGGCAGTGTCCCCCCCCAACTGTGGAGGTTAAGGAACAAGATCAACGTCTTTTAATCCTTTTACACCTCAGTCACGACTGATCCCCCGCCTCCTGTCCCCTGTTTTTTCCCCACACGCCGAGCCTTTTCCTTTTCAGGTTTACAGATCTCCTCTCTCTCCCCTTTCCCTTGGATTCTTCCTCTTCTTTTCTCCTTTCCCCCTTTTTTTTCTCCTGATTCCCCGAAGTGCGAGTCTTAGATCTCTGTCCTCTTTTTCCCAATGGGCCGGCGCGGTTTTCAGCCGTGGGCTAGTATTGTCTTTTTTTTCCTTTCCGGTTTTTTTCCCTTTATGTACAACGTTTTCTGAGCTTATCTTTTCTTCCCTCACGCGACCTAATTTTTTTAAGATCTTTTCCCCATCGCTGGCACAAATGAGGTCCTCCAGTGGAACGCCCACACTTTCTTCCCCGGGGAATGATTTATGCTCAGTCACTCTCCCGATGACGAAATGGAGGAGTTCTTCGGTCCTCCGTTCTTATTTTTGCCAATCTGGTCCTTTTAGCGGCCCCCCCCCCCCCCCCCTCGTGAGACATCACTGTCCGCCTGGCTTCGATGTGTTCTTCTCCGTGTCCTTTAGGTATTTTCTACCAGTCCATTGGGTAGACTTGGCGCCCCTCACCTTTTTTTTTATATCGATTTGGAACCTTTCAGGCGTTCATTTTTTTACCCACCCCTCTGCGATCGTTTAACCTTTTGCCTTCACTCGTTTAGTTTGCCTTTCCCTTCCGCCAATCCCTAACATCAGTTCTCAGTTCCAACCTTCCATTCTATTTTCCTTCAAAACGCCGCGTGCCCCCGCTGGGCCAAAGCGAACGATCTTCCAGTTCTGGCGCCTTGTCTTCAGAGTGTCCGTTCCCTTTCTGTCGATCCTTTTCGGGCTTTACTTTGTTAGTTGGGTCTCTATTTTCGAGTTTTAAATGGTGAGCTTGAGCGCCCTCGGTTGATCTAGGAATATTTCTTCCAGTGCCCAAAAAGCAGTGCTTCTCCGGTCTTTGAGTCTGATTCCTTCCTCCCCGTGATGCTTTTTTTTTCTTTTCCCTTTTTTTCGACCTTCTTTAGCAGGCTTGCGTACCATCTGTCCCGTGACTACCCGGAAAGTCGACTCTCATTTTCTCCCGTTTCCGATGGGCCTGCTGGCTATGCCAGCGATGTCCTTTATCGTGGTCGCTTAGATTCTCAAGGGCTCGCTGGCGGTTGAATCCTCTCCGTTACAGTCTTCAGCCGTTCCTCTTTTAACGCTTTTTCCCCTAACACCAGGGTGGTTCCGTGTTTCCCATATCGTTCACCCTGAAGAGTTTTTTTTCCCATTGCCTTCATGACAGATGCACTTATCTGTCCTCATTTACCTTGTATTTCATATTCCACTGCTCTCCTAGTTACCCCTCTTCCCTCGTTCGTATTTTGGTCCGTTTTTCTTCCGCTGGAGATCTCGTGGAGATTGTTTGTCCGGGATCATCCCCTATTGTGCGATCCACCAGAACGTCCTCCGGATTTTGAAGGACTGCCGACACCTGAAGAGGAAAAAGTTCCCACTCTTGAAACAAGCTTCCACCCCTCCCCCCCCTTGACCAGAAGTACGTACTGGCCTGAGTTGAGCGAATCGTCACCACCCTTCTCTCGTTTTTTTAGATGTGAAAAGTTTTCTTCACGCAGCCGAATATTTCTGGTTTCTCCTCGATTTGCTTAGGTGTCCCCGTTCCTTCTCCCTCGCACGCTCTGGCCCCTGGAGTCGTCCTTGCTCTCACTCTCATTACCCCTCGTTCCACCTCATTAACGACGTCGAAGCTCCCTCCCCCCCTCTCGCTTTTTTTTTCTTTTCAAATGCTCCCCTGGTATTGGAGCTGCTTTTCATCCGTGACTTTTCTTTAGTTCTCCCTGTTGACAATCATTCAGCTCGTCATTCTTCATTCCTCGCTTCTGACCTATGATTGGTCGTGCGGACCATCTTCATCGTTCCTCTTTTTCAGACTTCTTCCACACATTTCCCCTCCCTGACGGAAAGTCGGGGTGCCTTGCTTTCCCAACTGGGACCTGACAATTTTCTCTCAAAAACGGTTTTACAGTCGAAGTTTTCCTTTTTCCCTTTTCTCCCAGATTTTCAGTTTCCTTTCGTTTCTGCTCAAAATAGATCATTTCGTCGGTCGAGATCGCGGAATCAGTTCTCGTGGCTCAGTGTTTGATGCGCTGCGCTATTAATCTTCGTCGCTTTCCCCATTGCCCTGAAAAGTCCAAATCTTTTCCCTCCTTCTCTCTCCTTTCTCCTCCTACGTGTTGGTTGTTTCTCCATCACCACGGCTCTTGAGGCCTAATTCCCTTTTTTCTTGTTCTGCCACCCTTCGGCGGGTTTCGATTTCCCTTCTCTTCCCTCCTCTTGCCAACGCATTTCCCCTTTCTTTTTCCCGATCTCCCCCTCACAACTATTTTTTCAGCACTAAGCTAGAGTCAGCTTGGTCACAGAACCCATCCCCCTCCCCCTTTTTACCAACTTTCCTGATTCATTCAAACACTCTGACTGTTCACTTTTTTATTTCTCTAGAATGGTCTTTCCAAAGGTTTTTACTCGACCCCCGTGCCTTCAGTGTTCTGCGCCTTTTTCCTTTTGTCCAACAAATCCCTATTCCCCAGCGTTCCTCTTATTGTCCCTCGGTAAAAATCGTTAAGCACTAGGGCTCTTCATCCTATGACGAATATGCTTTCCCTTCCCCCCTTGAGGAATCCCCTCCCCTTTCCCTTCCACCATTCCGTAACGTACGCTGATCGAGTGCAGTTCATGACCTCACTTTTCCCCGTTGACCCCTTCGGGAGTTAGTTGAATTTTTGTTTTCAATTAGCCTTCTCTGAGGACCCCCGTTTTTCCCCGCATTTCCGCCGCTCATGCCTATCCGTCATCTCGGTCTAGTTACCCAACAGTTCCCCGTTCTTCAGAATATTTTCCTGCGCTTTTCCAACCTTTTCTTGACAGCGGCACGGCCCCGTTTTGTCTTGCTTTTTACCGCACCTTTAGCTGCTTTTTTTTTTTCAGGATTTCCCCCTTTCCAATCATCTTCTTTCTTCTTTTTGCAGCGTTTTTTTTCCTAAGTGCAGGTCGCCTCCAGTCTTCCTCTTCGCGACAAATTTCTTTTTCCCCCCTTCCTTGAGTCCCCCTTCCTCCCCAGTGAAGATTGTCCGCTTCGCTTTACAACTTTTTTTCTCCTAATGCGGGATCGACTCGCCGCTTCATTCTTACCACGAATCTGAAGCCAATCAGAGAATCGGTCACTCGTTCAGTTCTTAGGGATACGGATATGTCGTTTCCCTGCCAGATCAATGCTTCAAGGATTTCTTTATGCGAATCACCCAAAACTGTTTGACCTCCTAGGCCCCCCTCCTAGAACGTTGCCCCCTTACGCTCCTCAGATCTCGCCGACCCCACCCGCCCTTCTGCGGCCCGAGTCAATAGACCTTGATGCCGATCCTACCTTCTCTCACCCCTGGGCATCCCCTTTTAATGGTCTCCCCATCGTCTTTTCCTAGCCATCAACTCTCTTCCTTTTTTTTCCACAGTAGGTACGGCCGTCGCTGTAAACCCCCATGCTTTTACTTCCGCCTCCCCTTTTCTTCTCCACTTTTCTCGGGACTTTGCTCCGTTCCGGATACTGCGTTTCAATTTCTTCCCGGATAGCATAAACGCAGGCCGCGCCCCCCCCCGTTAACATCTGCTCCTCCCCTTCGCGCCCCTTCCCAGTCAATCCGACGCACGTTGCCCAGACCTGAACGGCCGTAACCCCCCAACCTTTACCTGTTTTCTTTCTGTGGAGACTCCCTCCCCTACTACCCCTTCCTCGTTCGTTTCATGGCATTTACCTGTAACTTCGCACCTTGATTTCGGGCGTTCCGTTTCGGAACGTATACTTCCAACTAAACGCCCGGCCGGCTCGGCGCAAAGCGCCCAACGCATAAGGTCCACGATAGTCGGCCCCTTTTTTTGTCAAGTTACCAGTGCTTTTTTTGTATATCTCCTCTGACAATTCCCTAAACGAACCTTACTCATCCCAATTTGATGCCTTTGGCCTTTTCTGAACTTGATTTTTTTCCCTGCTTTCCGTTTGCCCAAGCATCTCCAGCGGACCCCTCACAGGACCCACTTCCCGAGACCTGATAGATTACTCGCATTGATACATTCCCCCTTCCGCGTCTCTCGCACTGTGACGGTCTTTCCCCCAAATGGTGCAACCTCAGTTGTGCCAGTTCCTCTTGAGCTTGCTGGACCAACCGATTCGCGAGGAGGATTAATTCAACAGTCTTCCTTTTTAATCCCCAGGAGCTCCTGGGTGTACTTCCCCTGATTTTTTCATGTCTCCCCTCTAGATAAATCCCCCCTCGCCCCTTGAGCGCTAGCGTCTTCTGAGCCCACGAGTATCAATGCTTCTCTTCTCTTCTTTTCCTCCCTCCGTTGTTTTTTCTCTTTTTTGACTCCTTTCTTCCACGCGTGTTCCTCTATCCTCCTCACACAGTTCCCCCTTCGCGGCGTTTTCTTTGTGGTGCTTTTCACTTGGATAAGGCGTGGACTGGATGGATGTCCCCTATATATCAGGGTTCTTTTTTTTGTTTTCCATTCTCTCCTCACTTCCCCATGTTGGTCCCCTCGCCACCCGATCCCCCCCCCCTAGATGGCCCTGGTTTTTCCCCGAAGTTTTTTTCACCTTCTTCCCGGGCGAGAAGATTCTTCTAGGTCTTGTTATGAGAGTCACGTTACCGATTAGTGGTTTCTCTTGTCTCGGCTTTTTTGTTGGCCCCTAAAGCCTTGCTTTAACCCCTAAGTGTGCGTTTAACCTTTAGTTGCATCAATGGGATTCGCCCGGTTGATTCTTTGAAGAGAGAGGATACAACCGGACCCCCCCCCAATTTGTCGCCTTGACGAAAATTCTTTTTTAGATTCCCCTATTGGAAACGAGTGGTTCCTCTGTTCCCCCCCCCTTTTTTTCGGAATGGTGAACCCCCCATAGTCCCGGGTACTACGCATGACCCGGACTACTCTCCCGTTGAATCCCCACCACTTTACAGCTGCCCTATTTTCCCCCCTTCTTGCGCCCCTCTTCTGGAGTAGGGCCAATCGATCTCAGCCACCTCGGTTTTCCTTTTCTCTCTTTCAGTTTTTAGGTTCGGTCGCCCGGTCAGACTTCGGCGGAATGTAATTGATAGTGGTCGAGCAGTTCGCGCTTTTTCCCCCTTTTTCTTGTTCTCTTCCCTTCAGAGGCGTCCTTGCCTGACGCCAATAAAGCAGTATCGAAGGTAGCTTTCTCTAAACGTGACGATGCGCTGACTTTCGAATCAGTCTTCAGTGCCATGTTTTCTTGCGTTTAAAGCTCGACGATTCCCTTTCCGAACTTCCCCCCCCCCTCCCTCGGCTGGATTCTCCTTCCATTTCTTTCAGTTCAACTTTCTTGGGCTTTTTATGAGAATGTCTCTTCTCATTTCACGTTTTGATCTACGGCTCCCTCCTCCGTCTTTTTTGCCCTTTCCCTTCCCCTGAGATCGCTAACGTCACTCTTCTACTAGCTTGGCCTGCTTGTGGGTTCTTGGACCATCCCCCTTACCCCAAGCCATTGAGCTGCCGTGCAACCTGCGTGCCCTTATTCTTGTAAAGCTTCCTCTTTCTCTGACTTTTCCTCCTTCTTTTAGTTTGAGTCCCCCTCCCTCCGAGTCAGTTATTCCGGATTTCAAGTTGTATCCGCTGGTCCTCCGTTGCGATGTTTGGTTCCGCCCTCCTTTCCCCCGTCTTCTCTCTTTTGGCTGCGCTTTCCCCACGGAGCGCGCCTTCATCTTCGCGAGCACAGGACTCCTGCCATCCTCCGAGGTATGCCCCGGATTTTTCCAAATACTCCTCCTTCCCTCCCTTCCTTAACCCCTGCGGTGCGAGCCTCCCCAACCACTTGTGTCTTCCGTTTCCCGATCCATGGCCCCGCAGACGCCTTCCCCTAACTGTCCTCCGCGCAATTTCCTTTTCATACGTGATGAGTCTTTCACCTTGCCCTGGCAAGGATGGTGAGCGGTTTTCCTACTTTCCCCCGTTTCAGCCCGTAGCCACCCAGCTTCACTTTCTTGTCCCACGCCAAGATTTCGATTTTTTCCTGCCCCTTTCCGTTCCTTGCGAGAGTCTTGAAGCAGGACTGTCGGTCGGCGTTTCCTCGTTGGGACAATCAGTCCTCCCTCGGTTCAGTCTTGACTTCTCGGATTGGTCCAAGTGACCCGCAAACGGCTGGTCTCCCGTTTTGTTCACTTACGGCTTAAAACCGTGTTTCCCCCAACGACTTTTTTCCTTTTCCCTTCGTGTGTCACCCCCCTGTTTATTCAATTGAATCCGCCCCCCAACCCGGTCACAGTCAGCACTTTTTTTTTTCCTCTTCCTGTATTCCTCGATTGGTCCTCTTATTTTTTTCCCCCTAGTTTTCATCCCCCTCATTGCGGCCTAGTTCGGTCGGTGAGTTGACTTTTAGTCAGGCTGCGTTTGGACGCCATCCAGTCGTTGTCGTGCTTCTCCTCTCCGTACTCCTCCTTTTGGTGTTCGTGAACCAAATTTCGGCTGTCCTTTCTCCTTCCACGATTATCTTTTCTCCCTCCTTTGTTGGGGTTGATAGATCCCTCTCCCTGAGCTGTCCCGTTCTCCCCTTTTTTCTCGGTCTAGACTTTGGATTCCTCCCCCTCACCGCCAGACAACGACTTGGATTTCGTTCACTCCCTTACTTTATTCACTGCTCTGGACCCCTTCATACCTTTTCAGCCAATTCTCTCCTACTTGAGAACAAAGAGGACCAAGAAAACACACCGAACGTAGGACATTCCGGGGCATGTTCAAGCTCACCCTTTTTTTGTGTCCCCCTCGTTTATTTGCGCAGTTCTGCACTGGAAGTAACCTGTTTGGACCTCCTGAGAGCCCCTACGGGCGTCATGTTTTCCTCCCCCGATTTTTTTCCGACCTCGAACCCTGATAAGATTTTTTACGCGTGAAAATTCCAGATCCTCCCCCTCCTTTTTCCTTGACGATCTATGATTGACACCACCTTTTCGCGTCCTTGGCGCCGACAACTTTTCACGTTTCCTACGCGCCAGGAACGATCGTTTTGCCTTAATGACCACTTTTTTCCTGGCTTGACATATCGCCTTCAGCGGCTTGGTAGCTTTCCGAGGAGTATTGCTTAACCGCTTTCACTCCCTTTCTTCCCTCGCAAGTTACTTCCCTTCTCCCAGTTCCTTTTCCACCTCGGCTTTTAAAATCATTCGAATCGTTTGCCGTTTTTCAGAACTTTTTCAACACTTTTCAAGATTTCACGACGATAAGTTGTGGCCCTACCCGCACATTGTGTGAGGTCTTTTCCTTGGAGGATTTACATACGTTCCTCCCCTGATTGGATCTTTGCAGCTTGTCTTCCCCCTTGATTTCCGCGCTAGAGTGGGTTTGCCAAATTATGCTGATTCCTTCTTTTCAAAAATCCCCTGCTCATATCCACGGCACCCCGGCCTTCCCCCCCTGCCCTCCTCGGAGAATCTGATACGTTCTAGGCAGGGACCCCGAATATTACCCCCCCAGCTGAGAATAGGCCTTACGAGCAAAGGCCCTCGGGTATTGAATTTTTTGCTGCTCCTGTCAGGGGGTCTATTGCCCTGAAAACCCAACCCTGGTGTTTGCGTTGCGGCCACTTCTTCTTTTCCGGAAACTCTACGTCCGATACATGGAATCTCTTCTTTCCTCCTAGCTAATGAAGCCGCTCTATTTTTCCGTCCTCGACATTATCCATCGGCATAGCCCCCCTGCCGGTTTTGTCCTCCTCCCCTCGTCGCTTTTGAAGAAATCGCCCGTTTTTCCTTCGTTCCTTCCCCCGTAAGGGTTTTTTCTCGCCCGCACATGCCACCGCTTCCTGCCTGATGAAATCGTCACGTTTTCGAGCGGACTTCCCTCTCACTGTGCGTCCCTTGATCCTGGTTTTCCCCCCCTTGAACTCTCACAATCTGTCTCCTTTCCCCGCATGAAGGCCGCCTTTCATGTCAACAGTTGCAACCTGCCTAAATGCCTGCTCACCCAAACTATCAAATTCAATTCCTGGTCCTTCCTCCCGCGACGAAGGGACTCGTAGGACAAACCGTCGCAGTTGTTGTGTTTTTTCGCTTGGCCTCCCCAAGGACGCCCTGTTACGATGCCGGATCTCCATGGCAATGTCCTTTGTACTCCCCTGATGCTGGCGTTCCGTGCCTTTCTTCCCGCTTTCAAAACCGATTTGCTTTCTCACCCTCCTTCCCCTTCTGGCCCAAGATAAGGTCCCCCTCTCCTTGCTTGTTCCCCCCTTCTACCAAGTTTGCTCCCTTTAATATCTTCTCCTGCAACTATCCACGAACAACCCGACTTCATCCAATTTCTGCAAAGGTTACGTTTTCACTCCCTTTTGGCTTCCCTTTTTTTCTTCCAGCTCCCTCATATCCAGCGGATCCTACATCCCCTCCCCCGTTACTTAGACGATCTACGAGCAGGACGCCCTGACCAATTTTGCCTTGCAGAAGACTCTCTCCCGTGCCTGACCTTCCCCCTTTCTTTTCCCCTTTTTGACAGTTTATTTCTTTGTGGCAGCTATCATTTCCACATGATTGCTTGGATCTTCCTCCAAGCATCCGCTTATAATTTCTCTCCCTGCGAATTCCATCCAGTCCACTCTTGCTCAAGTGTACCACCTCTAGACCTTTACGTGTGTCCCACCCCTCTGCGTTATTTTCTCGTGACAGAGATCTATCGTCTCTTT
>Ga0179593_1427540_pt1 | contig 10784 bp, 9 predicted proteins | sample CZODoug2_1_08_16_FD_185931 | JGI IMG/M metagenome (GOLD analysis project Ga0179593, IMG submission 185931) | Vadose zone soil fungal communities from Angelo Coast Range Reserve, California, USA - CZODoug2_1_08_16fungal (PacBio error correction) | ecosystem: Environmental > Terrestrial > Soil >... | reverse complement strand
ACCTCCCTCAGGGACTTTCTTAATGATGCCGGCGCGAACCTGGATTTGGCTCTGCATTGAGCCGGGAAAGCTTGCTTTTCTCCTTTTTTTTTCCTTTTTCGCAGGGAGCGCGTATTGGTGATTTTCTTTCGTAGTACATCGGCAGGAGACTGGTTTCCCCCCCTCCTTGATACGTAAATAAGGGTTATGGACCGCAATTTGTGTCGCAAAGGGTGTTTTTCCTTTCACCCAAGGCGCCATGTTTCGCCAGGGAACGTCAGTCCGCGGCCGTTCCATTTTTTCCACCGCGCTTTCCCTTATTTCTCTTACGGGGTGCCTCGGTTCCACCTGTACCCTTTTCCTAAAAGATGCGTGGCCCTCTTGTCCAAAGGATTCCTATCCTTTCGGGGTGGGGGTTTCCCGAACCCGCTGCGGCCTCCACCTGTTTCGCCTTCGAGTCCTTTCGGTCACTTAGACTGTCTCTTTTACTATGCCCCTTACCCGCTTGCTAAAACATTTTTTTTTTCCTGTCTGTCCGCAAGGCAGCCGAAAGTTTTTTTAAATCAAAATTGGGCACGAGCATCTCGGGACCCCTTTGGGAAATTGGTTGTCTCTTACGTACTCCAGAAAATGTGTTAGCCCTAGGACAGTGCAGAAGGTCAACGTCCTACTCACAGGTGGGCCAGCGGCTGTCTTACCCAATTTTTTTTGGAATCTCCTTTTCCTCTTGAGAGTGTTAAGTGCTCTACTGTCGGTCCCTGTGACCTTAAGTAGCTCCATCCTACGTGGGCACAGTCCACCACACCTGTTCTTTTTTTTTTCCATAGTCCTTTTTCCTTCGTGGCCGCCGCGTCTGCAGAATACGAAGTACCTCGAGAGACCCCGTCACTATGATCCCTTCCTAGATAACTAATTCCCCCCGCCCTACGCCTGCGAACAAGGTAAGAACCCCTGAGGAACGGCAGCTTTCCCCAATTCAGTTTTTTACCGACCCCCGCCTTTTGTTTAGAATTCGCCTCTCAATACCTTTTTCCCCTGTCGATACCGAGATCGACGGTTTTTATCCTTTCCGCGTGCCTCCCCAGAAGTCCCAGTCAATCTTCTCCACATGTTTTTTATTCGCCGCACTGAAAAAATCAGTGATGATAGAGCGCTTGCGCGTCAAGACCCATCTCCCCCCCTCTTCTTTCATTAGATTTTCTCCGTCTGCGCCTTATCTTTTTTGATGCCCAGTTAGTTCCATCCACCCTTTCCTCCCCTCTGGTCGGGAAATACGTCCCTCCAGTTAGTAGTCTTTTATAAAGTTAGGTAATGCAATCTCCTCACCAAATCGTTCTCCCTATTTGCAACCTTTGGGCCGCCGGCTGCCTAAGTTTCTCTTTCCTTTTGAAACCCACACTCCCGCTTTTACATGAGGCGAGATGTCCATTTCCCGGCGCCAACCACGTCTCAATTGAAATAGAAACCAATCGCTACGGTACGCCTCTCTTCGATCTTTCTTCCAATCTTTTTCAGTCGCCCCGAGCGTCTCTTGAACTACTCTCCTCAAGGTTCATTCGTACGAAGTTTTGAAGTTCCAAAACGGAAGAAGGTCCCCTCCGAAGCGTCGTAACCGGTTTGTAGCCGTTTTCCCCAAGTTGATCAAAGGGCGTCATGCCCGCCCCATTCGATCGACGTCTGCCGACTCCCTTTTTTTTGACCTTCCCTCATCGGCGCGATTCCCCCGCGGATTTGCTGAAATAGATTTAACTTATCGGGCATAGCGGTCGTCCCCTTTTTTGAAGGCGCGATCACGGCCCATCGAGAACTCCGACGCCTGACGACGCGATCAAGGCAAGAACAGTTTCCCTTAATCCGATTGTTTCGAACTTCCCCCTGCCTCTGAATCTCTTCACCGAGATTCCCTTCCGTTGATCGAAGTTCCTTCTTTTCTCCACCGCATTCACATGGCGGATAGTCATCCATCTCAAATGGAAGACTCGACGGACAGGACGAAGCTTTCCCCCGTCACTAAAGGCCTTCTTCTGCGCGCCGACCTCACGGGATCCGCTTTTTTAGTTCATTCTCGCCCCACCGGTCGATTCCACTTTTTCTTTTTCCCCCAGCCCCCTCCTTGCCGAGTCATGTTCGGCTACCCGTGATAATACCTGATTTTAAATGTTTGTACTTTCGCCTCTTTCCACGCCCGAATGGCTTCCTCGGGGGATGTCGGCTACGAGGAGATCTCTTAACTAAGTTGTTTGTTGATCTGACGAGAACTACCTTTCTCCTCCCCCACCCTGAGGGCGAGCCGATGATTGAGGTTTTTTTTCATTTCATGTTTGTACTCGCCCCCTCTGATTGAGTTCGCGGTCGCCTCAACTAATTTTTTAACTCGGCAGGGCGCCGAGGAATTTTTAGCAGACTCCATTTTGGCCGAGGAAGATGAATCCCGATAGGGGGATCCAGTCGGCGCTCCCCGAGGCTTAGTTCTTCCTGATAGAGGTTCCCCTGCTTAATTGCCCTCTTGCTCGCTAGCCTTCACCTTGGATTGAGTTTTTGCAGTCTCCCCTTGTCCATTTTAGCGAAAGCAGGCCCCTTAGCTCAACAAGTGAATGCGTTGTACCTATTGACGAAGACTTCCCTTCTCTGGTCTTTCTTATTATGCGTCGCGCTTTCCTGCCTCTTCCTCGAGCAGGGGGCGATTTCTCGTAGTCCTGCGGCCTTTTATATCGCACAATGGAGATCCCTTCTTATTATCGATCTATTATCTCATCTAAAGTAAGGATGGGCCGTCATCTCCCTCCTTTGCGTCGGCGCTCCAGGCTTCGTCCCCAAGTACCTCTCCTTTGTGGGCAGGATTAGAAAGGTTCTCCCGGGAGATTCTTTTTGGTCAGCCTTTCGATTCCCGGTCTGGGCCCTCACTCCCCCCCTTGTTGTTTTGTTCACGCCTTCGTACTCGTGCGCATAAATTTGCTCTTCCGGATATCTACGCTCGGGGCTTCGCCCTCACCTTGGTTTTCACCAGTTTTTTTTTTCGTCCTTCTCGAGTATTTGCTCATTCGTTCTCTTTTTTTTGGTTTTGATTTGACTCACATCCGCCGCGATTCGCGCTTTCTTTTATTCTGTGCGCTAATCGCAATCTGCGTCTAACAAGGGGTGCAACTTCATCGATTCCAAGTTAGGTTCTTTTTGGTTTGTTTTTTATTTCGTCATTACGTTCTTTATTATTTTTTAAATTGCTCCCCCCCCCCCCAAAACCCCCCAACGTACGTTTCGTTCCCGCCCTCGTTATAGGACTCGGTGATGCACTTTTGTTGTTCTCCATCCTCCTCCCACTTCCTAGGCATCCCCGCGAGGGCCTACGCTTTTGGCCGTCTTGCCCACGCCGGTCCCTTTTGAAGAGAAGAAATATTGTTCGTGCTTCTTCTAGCCTTTTGCCTCTTTTTTTTTTCTTTCTATCCTCGCGCGGCCGATCCGGATCTCGCCCTTTGCCTCTTTCACCCTTCGGTCAGCGGTACAGGCTCAGAAACCTTTTTTTTTCACTTCATGACGTTTCCCTGATTTCTCTGATTTTCCTTGCTCAGATTCCGGTCGGGTGAAATTAGGACTGAGTCCTTCAGACAGTTGAGGGTGAGATTCTTCGATTACCTCTTCAGCCCTCTTGCGCCAGGCCTTAGGACCTCCCCCTATTTGGATTTTGTTTCGTTGCCCCTAGTCCTCGAGACTCTTTTTTGGTTCTCTCTTTCTTCACTCTCCTCTTTTGTACTTACCCCACCACACTTCTTTTTCCTTTTCTGCTGCCCACGCTTCTCGACAATTGAGAACTGTATAGGTCGCCCCCTTTTGTTTCTTTTTGAAAGTACCCCCCCCTGCCTCGCGATTCTTTCCGAGTCGGTCGCTTCTGTGCCAGTAGTTGAGTGAAACGGTTCTCTGCGAGCAAGGGCCCGTTGTTGAGCAAGCGGTGTGAAGTTTAAAATTTTTTCCTCTGACGTTCTCTTTCCAGCCCACTTTCGCATGTTCGCGGAGGACCCGCTTTTTCGGTGAACACCAGCAATCTTTTGTTTTCTAGGCCTCCGGCAAGATAGGAACCCCCTTTTCTCGAACCTTCCATTGCGCCCTGAGGCCCCCCAAATCCACTGCGCTGTTCCCCGCTTCCCCCCCTTATTTGCCTTACGGTCCCTCGGACTGCCCACCTTTTTTCCCATTTTTCGAACTCAATCCGACTAATTTTCAACAACCTTTTCCCCCGTTCTCTCCTTCATTTCCGTTCCAATTTGAGGTTGATTTGAATCCCCTTCCCTCGATGCTGTACGACGCCCACCACAATTTCTCCCCAGTAGACGACTCCTCGGCGCACCAGTCACCCAAGATGATCGTTAAATTTCATAAATCTCCAGACTACTTTCGCCTGCTCAGTCTTTTATTCCCCCATTTTCAGCGTAGAGAGTTCTTTCCCACAACTTTCATCTGCGGAGAGCAGTTCGATTTGCCTAGGCGATTTTTTGAAATTCATTTGCCGTATCTAGACAAGAGCGCGGTCATCTATGCGGGACGGGCCTTTTTTCTTTTATCGAATCGTCGCATCAGTACTTGCTTATAAGTGATAACCCCTTCCCTCTTAGATGCCCGCGACATTGATATTCTTGCTTCCATTTTGCCGTCGACCAAACCACCCCGTTTTTCTTAACCTGTTGGTCCACCTACGACCCCATTCCATGATCCGTTTATTTCTGCCGCTCGGCACTTTGTTGTGTTAGACATTATTGTACGCTTTCTAAAAACTCATCCGTTTGTTTTTCCCAAAGGAAGTGAGTTTCCAATTACTCACTTTTCCGTAGAACATTGGTAATTCAGCACGTGGAATTTTACCCTTATTCCATGGCCAGGTGCTACTCGACTTTCCATGCGGGACTCACCAATTCCCCCTTTTCTCACACTGTAGACTAGTTTCTTTGCAGCCAACCCTGACCCCCCGTTGACCCTCTATTGCCAGTATTTTTTAACGCCCAATTTGGCAGTGTTCCTCTCGCGGCGTTCAAAGATTTCTTTTCCTGATCTCTTAATTTTTTTTTTTGAATCAAACTCTTCGAACGCTTTCCCTGCTCGGCCTCTGAGCCCTGGAACCCGATTCTCTTCTCATCAGTTGTCTTTGATCTCTTTGTTCCGGATTCTGCGGACTCAAGCAAGAAGAATTCTTTCCTAGCGCGTTCGAAGAAGTTTGCTTCTAGGAATGCTGTTGCCCCAGGATTGAAATCCGGTTGACATTTTTTTCCCCCCTCGAGACTTTATCAAGTTGTGATGCGTGATTCGTTCGACCTTTTTAACCCTCCTCTCGCGTTGCCGGTGGGCCCCGTCAAGGAAAAGTGTATACAAGATCGTTCCTCCTCAATTTGAGTACCCTTCTTTTTCCTTGTCCCCCCGGTCGCATGGCGTACCGTTGTGCCCCATTGGCTATTTCACCTCACCTTGCCGGAGACTTCCAACGGCAAATGTCCACTGCCCAATCCAGTTTGTTTACCTACCCCCCTTGTCAACGGCTTGACCAGGCCATTCAGGTTAGTGCCCCCCCCCCCCTTTTGACGACGCAGGACATCGAATACATTCCCCTTCTTTGTTCTTGGCCTTTTCATTTTTATAGTGAGCCACCAATGTCGCTGGGATTTGGCTTCCCACCCAGCATCGCTTTGACGCTCTTTTTTTTCCCTTTCCTCCTAGTATTGACGAGGGACTTGGGAGCGAATTCGACAAGGTCTGATGCTTTTTGCATACTTTTCCCGGCGCCCCTATCGGATGACTCTGCCATCTTCTTGCGATACCCTTTCTTGGATGGACCCCCCTTGCCGTGCGGAAAGCGTCGATTTTTTCGTCCTCAGACTTCGACCTATTGCAGGTTGCTACCTACCTCGGTTTTCTATGTCCTGCGCCCCCTTCGGTCAATCCCGTCCTTTCCTTTACGGGAAGGTCAGGGTTTTCATTTGTGTGGACCTTTGCTTTTGTGCGCGTTTGTCTGGTTGTCGTTTTCCAGCCCTCTGCAGGATCAGGGGGAGGCAAATAAGACCTCGTCCGGTTTAAAGAAGTTTCCGGCAACCAATTTTGTTTCCAAGGAGTTTTTATTGACTGCACCTTCGTCCCCTTTGGTGGCTTTTTTTAAGTCACCTCGACAGTGGGCCCCCGCGGAGCCCCTTTGCCCTGGGGCCTCCTGTTCCAACTGTAATTTAGTAAAGATTTCTTGTTTTCCGAGGGCCGATCACCCCTATTGGTGTTACCGAAACTTTCTGACGCCTCCGCGCCCTTCTTAGGGACGGTGGGCTGCCCTGTCTCTCGTCACTGATTAACCCCCACTCAAAAGATTGCAAAAGGTCCTGGCCCTTTCCTCTCAATTTTTTGACTTTCCTTTGACCTCAAATACGTGGGCACGATTTTTATAATTTAATTTAAATCCTCTGCCAGGGTTCTCTTCACGTCACTAACAATGGCTCGACAGACAGTGCGCCTTTTGCTCCCCGAGTGAAGCACCCGTGGAAGACTGGGTCCTGAGACCAAGCTTGGCCGAATATACACTTCCGCTGTGAATACAGTTTTCTGTTCCCCCCTCTGTTAAGTGAAAGCGAAAGTCTCTCCATCCATTATAAGTGGGAACCTAACACATCATGCTTGTTCTTGATGCAAGGTTTTCTTTGTCTCCCCTTTCTTTGAATGCATATCAGCTTCCCCCCGAGCCACCCGCTCACTTCATCCCGGTCCCGATCCCTACTTTTCACCCCCCCCGCCAGCCGCCTATTCCCCCGGGTAGCCAGGGAAAGCCTTGAAGCGCAAGGCCGTGTTTTCCGAAGACGATTTGCGTCGCCTTCTTCCCCCTCTCTTTCCGATCCCCCCGACAGGCTCTACTCTATCCTGTTATTTACCCGCGTATCTCTTTCTCTTCCCGCGTCCTTCCTTTTATGCCGCCTCATTCCAACCCCCCCCAATTGTGATCTTAAAGCCGGCGTGGGCAAATACCCTTCCTTCTTCACCTTTACAGGGCTCGTCATTATATCGTCCCTTCCTTCAATGTTATCCGAGACCAAGAAACGCAGCAAACTAGACTCGCCCTGTATGTTTGCGGGCACGTCACATTCGCTTGTTTGGACGCGCACTCCTTTAATGTTCCTATTTTTCAACAAGACGTCATCCTTTTCCTCTATGCTTTGCATGCGCCGTCTTTTACTGCGATGGACGCGAGCAACTTCCAGGCTAAGTACGGCGAGACATTTATGCGGCGACACTACGACCCCTCTCATACATCCTCTCCTTGGACGTCCGCGATAGATCCTCCCTTCTTAGCATTTTTGTCAATAGACTCCGAGCGTCTCTGTCGAGATCTCCCTGACGAGACACGACAGGTCTAAGTCCACCAGGTTGAAGGTAAAAGACGTTGACGCTCTCGAACAGGCTGCCACGCTCACTCTCTCCTGTTCGTTTCCTGACGGACTGAGACTCTCTGGAGACTCCGCCTGCCTTACTCCGCATCGGCCGCGATGACGCCCGGGACGTTTCATTTGTGAAATAGCTGAACTCTCTTCTCGGTAAATCGCGGCCGTCTTTTCCGGGAGAGAAAGGAAAGGTTCGAGTGAAAGGCCTCCTTCCTCTCCGATCAGTAAGGCCCAAGGAAAAGCCCGCATTCTCTCCCCCATTTTCTTTTTGAATTTCTTTAGACGACATCGTGAGTATCGATGGCCCGGATTTTTAGTAACCTTCTTCCCCAGGCTGTTCAGTGGAGCTCCTTTCCAGGAAGGCGCTCCAGTTAAAGGTAATTGACGTTTGAAGACTCACCTCTCTCTCAATTCTCTCCCCCTGTTTTTCCATCAATTGTTTACCCTCTCCTCCCTTCTTGTTTAGACCACCGGGAGCGGCACTTCCCCCTCTGTCTTCCCCCTATCTTTTTCCGGCGAACGCGACGAGCTTCACTGATTAGAAAGTAGAGCTGAGAACACCTCCTCCTCCTCTCTCTTTCTGATCCATAAGTAGGTCATTCACTTCGCCGTTTTTGAGAGATCCCCGTATCCGACTAACCGAGGAGAGGACTCTCTTTTTGGCGGTGTGAACTTCTTCCATAGGAAATTCCTCTTGTTTATTGAGTGAGGGGTCGCCTACACCTTACTCGGCTAGTGCTGCGGTTTAAGGTGCCGACTCCTGTTTTTTGTTAATATTCAAGACCGGGCGTGGTTTCCTTAGGTCTTGTTTCGCTGCGGCGGGAGCGCCTTTCTATCGGTTTTTGGCCTGACCTTGCCCTGAGCTCTCCTGGTCAGTTTTTTTAGAATGTTCACTGGTTCGCGGGGCACGCCTTTGTCAACTATCTCAATTTTCAGTGTGGCGAAGACTCCTTCTTTCCGCTTTCGCGCACATATTTGGAGGAGGAGTTTTTCTCTCTCCCCCTTGGCCTTCTTATCGTGTCTCGCCTTTCTTTTATTCGAGAAGTTTTTGGCTGTCTCCTCCTTGCTCTGCGTCTTTCCTCTATCCATTTCTGGCGGGCGCGTACATCGCGCCGTGGGGTGCCGCGCCGTCCTCTTCAATGTCCCCTCTTCTCTTGTTCGTGAGGAACGACCGGTGGCTCCCCAATTGGTTAGATGTCGCTTGGCAGCATGTTCTATCGTTTTTTCCATTTTTTTCTTTATTCTCTTCGTGCGAAGGGCTTTAGGCTTAGGCGTTCGTTTCTCGGGGCTTCGCCTTCGCTGGAATGCCTTCTCTAGCTCTGCGTTTCTAGATATTTTGCGATATCGTTGAGCGTTTGATTCATCCCCTGAATCTCTCCGCGGTGGGCGTTTTGATGATTGCTCGCTTCGAACCCTTCTTCTCCCAGTCCCTCCACCCCTTTGTGCACTTCCGATGAAAAGGATTTCGTCTTTTTCTTCGTCTGTCGTCACGCTCTCTTTTTGCCGCGGTCCTTCTTGCCATCCCCATAAGGGCGACGGGAGGGTGATGATTTTGCGGAAGAACTAACCCTTCCGTTCAGCCTGTCTCTCCTGCGCGAGGCTTCGACTATTCTTTGGAAAAAGAGGTCTTATCATCACGTTGGATTTTTTTCTTTAGTCGGCCCCTCACTTTTTTCTTTCCAGTCTCGTCGGCTATCACCGAGATCGCTTAGACTATCTACTTTCGTTTTTCTTTTCGCGTGCGAAGGTGAACCACGCGTTTTCTTTCCATTAATGGTCCTCTGGTTTCTTTTAATGATGACCTTGTTTTCTATTGTTAGGGGCTTGGTGTCACCCTCATCCGTCCTTACGGACTGGTGCGGGTGAGATAGTTTTCATCATTCGAGATTCTTCAGCATTGGTTCCCTCCCCCGCCCTCACCTTCTCGCCTTACCTACTCTGTGTTCGTGCCCAAGTATGACCGCAGTTAGAAGCCTTCGTCCCTGGCCCGCCATGTTTTAGCACTTTTACGGAGGCCTTCCTTTTTCCCCACCATCTTGGTCTCGTCCTTTTTCGTCACAACTGATTCTGACCCATTCGCCCTTTCCCCTTCAGAGCCATTTTCTTTATTACTTTTCCCCAGGCTGATCTTTTAGGCCGAGCTTAGTATTTTCGGGGCCCCACTTATTTGGATTGAAACTTTCTCATTGTTCGAGCAATGCCATTACCTTTTGCTCACGGATGTTTTTGTTTTTCCGTTCCATTTGACTAGATAGTTTTAATTGACCCCTCCCCCTTCCGACGCATGTCTACTGTCTTGAACGATCTGTTCTCTTTGTTGAAACACAAGCAATTCTGGGGTGCACTAGGCTTTTTAAGATAGGACCAGTCCTTTACCGTCCTCCCTTTGCTCCCCTGAGGCCCCTTGCCCCGATTTTTTGCGGGCACTGTCGTCTCGCTCTTTCTCTTCTTCTTTTACGCCAACCTGGCGCCATCTGCATTCGATTTGCGCACATTGCCCGTTGACAATTGAGTTCTTTTTGCCCCTGGAGTGTCGGTTGATTTGCCCTCTAAGGTACTGACGATGTTTTTCGTTGTAAGACCGACACCACCGCTCCCCCAGCCGCGCCCGCCCCTGGGGGTTTCCACAAACCCGTTTGGGGGGGCCCTCCCTTGCGGTCAAAAGTACCCCCCCCTTGATAATCCGCCCTTTCCTCCAAATCTTTTTTTTCTCCCCGTTCCCGTTCCATTCTCATTCTCGTCGGTAGAGCCGGTCCTCTCAAATCGATCGCGTAGGCGAGTTTCTCCTCTTATCAGCGGCTTCTCTTTTTTGACCCATGTTTCCGTTATCTCCGAAATGGCTCTTCTTCACTCGCTTCTTGGTCGCTTTGATGTCTCATCAGGTGAAATTGTAGAATTTCCTTGACCCAAGGCCCTCGCCGATGTCCTGCTGAAAGGAATAGCTTTTGCCGCTCTTTTTGCCTTCCCCCACCGGCGACATTTTGGTGCTCCCTCCTACCCCCGAACTTCGCGTGGATGTCCCCTCTGTCCTCGTCTTGCCCGTGTTGTGTTAGTGCGTGCCGAGAGGCTAACAACATGTTGGACCAAAATGGAAGTTGTCCACCCTTTAATGCCTGACTTTAGAACTGCCTTTAGTACTTTCCGGTTCCCTTTTGCAATCCAGGCCACGGTGCAGAAAGAGACAGTGTCCAGGCTTCTCCCCCATTGTAACCCCTTTTTTGTAATTTCATCCTTGTCGCCGCCGTTTTAATTTCCCCGGCAACGCGACGGAATTTCCTTTTGTGATCCACTGTCTACCCTTGTCCTTGAACTCTCCTTCCAAATTTCTCCGTAGCGCTCATTTCAGAATCTCCCGTTTTTTCCCCCGCGCTTTCGCATCGCTTCTTTTATGTTGCTGCATCATTCCCCCCC
>Ga0179593_1389668_pt1 | contig 10784 bp, 17 predicted proteins | sample CZODoug2_1_08_16_FD_185931 | JGI IMG/M metagenome (GOLD analysis project Ga0179593, IMG submission 185931) | Vadose zone soil fungal communities from Angelo Coast Range Reserve, California, USA - CZODoug2_1_08_16fungal (PacBio error correction) | ecosystem: Environmental > Terrestrial > Soil >... | reverse complement strand
CTTTTTCCTGTTTTGCAGGGTTCTGTTCCCCCCTTTTTCATTATTTTTCCGCGCGTTATCCTTTTTCGTTGCAGTACGTTCAGCTGGAGAGTTTTAAACTTTTTGATCGTGGCTTCTAAACCGTCTTTTCATGGACTTCAACTTGGAAGTTCAAATTGCATAGTGCGTTTTGCCAAGAGGCGGGTCGGTGTTTTCCCCCATTGAACCTGACTTTTCGGGCAGTATCATTTCGATCTTCCTAACAGCAGGTTTCAAAGACTTTACCCTTCTTTGCTTTGCAGAATTATTTCTCTGGTCCGGTGAGGTCCTACTGGTCCTAACTGGTTTCCCCTTTCCTCTATTCCCCTGAACCTCCTTCTTCTTAACTGCGCGAAAGGCTGTCGAGTTATTTGATTCTCTCTTTTCATTATTGACTGGAGTTGACAGCATTCGACGCACTCTTGCCTTTTTTTTTAATTTTACAGGCTTTTTTCTCCCCTTCGAGTAAGGTGTCCGATGTAATAATATCCCTTCTCTGTTTTATGACGCGATCATTCGCTTTTTCCATGTCGTTCGTCGTGCTGTCTTTTCCCGCCATGGTTCATCGACGTTTTCGAACACATCCAGTACCATTGACCTTCGTTTTTCCCATTCTTTCCCCCTCCTCCCCCCTTCCCCCGCGTGAGAGTTGTTTTTTTATTCCGAACTTTGTCCTTCTTCCGTTCTCTTAAAGCTCATTCTTTCTCTTTCGGACCAGGGCACCCGGATCTCAATTTTTCGCTCCTCCTTCAGATGGCCTTCTCTCTTCCTTTGCTAGGAGATTTTCCTTCCTTTGGAGTTCCGAAATAAGAATGAACCATGGTTGTTGGCCAATGTTTGGGCGGTGTTGTTGGCGTTTGTCCCAATATAATCTCTCTTTTTGAATTGTTTCAGAGCAGATTTTATGCTGGTGTGATTCCGGGACCCCCTTTTCTCCCATGTCTGAGTGCTTCGCCTCTCCCCCTCTCCCGGTGAATCCACTAGTCATTCATTATCCAGTATATTACCTTGCGCGTCCTTAGTCCCGCTATTTCTTTTGGGAGTTTTTCACGGGTGATCCCTCCTCGCATCCTGTCTCATCCCCTTCCTCTCCTTATCTTTGATTTCTCTTGCTCCCCCTTCACCGGTGTTGGTCCTGTTTTTTTTTTCACACCCCCCCGTGGTTTAGATCGTCCATCGAAACTTCGTCTTCCATTTCTTTTGTCCCACGGGCGCTATCTTTCTCCCCTTTCTCCTGCTTCTTCCCGAAAGGGTGTGCCGAACGTCTTCGTTTTTTTTCACCAGCCCCACCATCCCTTCACTACACAGGCTGACTTGGCTCGCATGTTGGTGAGTTTCCACACCAGGAAAAGTTCTTCTCTTTCTTTCCCTCGCCCATTCCGCACCCACCCCCCCCTTGAACCGTGTCTTTCAGTCTTTTTTTCTTCGCGAACTCTTCACGTACAAAAGTGTTCGCTTGAGTTTCCGTACTCCTGTGGAAGGCCCCTTCTCGTCTTCCTTTACAGAACATCCATTAAGCCCCGTGGGGGGCCCCTTTTGTCAAGGGTGGGCCCAGCTTCTTTTCGACTTGGTTTTTATTGAAATTTTGTTGAGCGCCCCCCGTTTGACTTTCTTCGTCATTAGTTTCCCCCTTTTCCTCGGACTTTCTTTGGTGACCTTTTGACGTTCCGAGGAAGCTCCTATTCTTGCGCCCATGCTATCGCGTACCCCCGGATACGAAAACGATCAGCATCTCTCTTCCCTCATATAAGGTTTTTTATTCTCTTCTCTTCCATCGTGTTTTAACTTTCTTCTTTGATAGTTGTTAATTTCTCCCCTCTCGTCGTTTCCCTTCTTCCCGAGCTTCGCTGTCCAAGTCCGACAAAGAATTTTCGAGTTTGCCTCTGAATCTGTGTTACTTGCTTTCTTTGTTCCTTTCTTCCGAAACACTACTGCCGTACTTGCTATTTCCATTCCCCCTCATCTGCCCCCTTCACCGTGGGCTTCCTCTTTTTTAAGTTTTTTATCCTGTAAGGAAGAAGGTTCAATTTTCACTTGCGTCCTATAGTCTCGTCACTTTTCTCACTGGGGCTCTTTAGTTTCAGTCAAGCCTCCGAGAGTTTCCTCGGGGGTGAGTTTTGACCTGGCCTTTCTACTCGAGACCTTTATCCCCTTTTTGCACCGTTCAGCACACGTCTGCGAGACAAACATACTGCCAACTTTGTAATGCCCTAGCGCGGTTTTTTTCTTTCCCCCCAACAGAATACTCCCCTTCCTTTCCCCTTTTCGGGTCCTCGCGTCCACGTGCGCACATCAAAGGATCCCGTGTTCCCTTGTTTGCCTTCCGCGTTCTGCTGAAATTCTTCGTTACTGGTCGCCCTGTTTTGCAACCCCGCGCAAAACAACGTGGCTGAGACTTGCCCCCAATCTTTTTTCGCGGTTCTTCTCCCTTTCCCTTTCGTCGCTTTCCGCCCTTGAAAACAGTACCCCCAACAACATGCACTTTCGGCCTCCTGGCTCGATCTAGCTGCGACCGCAGAGTGCCTTTTCCACCTGCTAGGGCCCTTCGGCGCGCCCTTTCTCACCGGGTTCGGTACATTTTACAAACGTAACGTTTTGCTCCAACAATATGATTGAAAACTTTTCTCTGCCTCCCAGGAAAGATCGCTTCTATGGGACTCCCCAAGCCCACTGTAACACAATTACTTTTTTTTCTTCTCCGCCCCCCCCCCCTTTTCTCTCTTCTCCATTCCCACGAAAGGTTTTTCCTTCATCTCCGACCTTGCCTGCCCTCTGTTTAAGGGTTTCCCTTGGTCGTTTCCACCCAAAATTTTTCTTTCCTACGTCAGATTACGGCATTCTTTCTGTTTTTTTTTTTGGTTGTTGTTCCCCCCCCCCAATTCCCCTTTTCTTTTCCTTCAGGAAAGAATTGTTCCCTCTCCTGTGTTTTGGTTGGATTTGGTTTTTTGTGAATTGCTTTAGAAGAAAGAAGCCGACCCCTCCCCCCCTCGGTCTCTCCCCTTTCCTTTTTCCCACATGCTGGCCCAGAGATCTTCTTTCTTTCTCCCCCTCGCATGTCCTTAAGGGATGCGTTTGCTTCTTTTTGTCCCCACCGCCGTCATGCGATCCCTCACCCATGGAGCGACCAAAGTAATTTCTTATTCTTTATGTTGAATCGCTTCCCGTTCCCCCCTTAGGCGCCCGCCGGACGCGGGTGCCCGTTCCCCCCCTCTCTTCTAACCGAAAATCAATTTTCCGTGTCCCTATTTACTTCCCCGATAGGCCTGCCCAATACTGTTTGATCCCTTTTTTGCTTGTTTGACCCCCTAAATCCACGGAATCCCTTTGCCCGTCGCATCCATTTGAACTTCCCACCATCTAACATAGCAGTGACTTTGTTTTCGCCTCCACTTCTTCCCCCCCCACCCTTTTGACGATAAATATCATGACCCCCCTTGAAGCCCTGTTCCATATTTTCATAATAGCGGAGTGGTTGTTAATAAATTCTCTGTGATTTTTGGCAAATCAAAATGACCATGAACCTTCCCCCCTTCTCGGCTGCATCATCGTCCTGCGTTGTATTCCAAGGGTCAGGATTAACCTCTCTCCAGCCGCACCCTTTCCTGGTCTGGCTTTTCGTATAGGGTCGATCCTCGTGATGGAGACCCCTCTTGGTCCGGAATTGCCCCCATGTAAGTCGGTGCCAAGCTTGTATATCACGCCTATTCGGTATTAAGAAATAAGCTTTTCTCGCGTCATCGTTCCGATTTCACAAACCAGTTTCCCAGCAGGTGCTCCCCGGCTTGCGTCAGACATTTCGTTTCTTCCCAGTCCCCTCCACACCGGGTATTTTTTTGATCTTTCTCACGTAGGCACGCACGATTTTCCCGCTCTCGCTGGTTCGCCCTAATCTCTCTTTTCATCCTCCCCGTTTTTTGTTGTTGCCTTTTCTGACCTAATCCTAAGATCCTTGCTGAGCCTGTTTTTCTTCTTGATTTTCCTTTTTTCCAAACCCTGTTGTGGCTGGCGTGGTTCTTTTCCTTCCTAAATGTGCTTCCATCCGCTTCTTCTTTTTCCGCGCAGGATGGTCCCCCCCTTCTTTTCTCTGATAATTGGTGGTTGCTATGCAGTGACTCTATCAGTGATGTGGCTCTTCATATTTTAGTATCCAGAGTTTCTTCTTCCAAATTCCCCTTCCATAAGTTGTCTCCTCAGCTTTTCATTTTGCAGCCCGATTGACCCGTGGCCGACTGCAGATCTCGGATGGAATAAACTGTCATTTCAACTTTCCCTTCTGCGGCAGTTTCCCTCCAGATTTAGCGTACGAGACGGGATGGAAGGTTCTTTTGTCTTTGTTCTGTTCCCTTTCCTTACATTCTTATTTCCTTCCCTTCTTATTAAATTGCTCAGGTTTATTGCCTGGCGTGCTGGTGGTAACCCTTTGTCGTTTTTCCTTGTTTAAAAAAAATGGCCGTTCCGCTATTTCCCCACTTTGAGTTCCCCCCCTCTTTTCCTTGTTGTTTTGTTTTTTTTTTTTTTTTGGCAAATTAGGTGGGTCGTGCGTCATTCCAATGCTAACCGGGGGATTCGTGTCTGTTTTCACTTCTTTTTCAAATATGGGGAAGCTTGTCTTCGTTGGCCGCTTTTCTCCATATTTTCTTTTTTCTCCTTTTCGGTGCCGTGCTTTTTTAGACGTCCTTTTTTTCCCGGTGTAAGGTCTATAGACCCTGTAACCCTCGGTCATCTCGTACCGTGTTCGTTCCAGGTATGGTTTCTTTCTTGACTTCCTCCCTGATTTCCTGGGTTTGGTTGGACGATGTTCGAAATTTCAGACCCACGGAAGTGAGACAGTTATTGGAGTCGTAGGAGTGATAGGCCCCTCTGTTCCATTCATGCGAGCTTCTTATTTTGGCCTTTCTCGAGCAACCTTTATTATAGGATAATTTATTGACGTTGTCGTGGTCTCTCCCCTTATGCAGCTCCCCTCCCCCCAGAAAAATACCAAGTTCAGTTTCTTACATGGTCGCCCCTGGTACATTCTTCGGCAGAAAAACCCAGCCGCTTCTCTGTGTGTCGCCAGGACGCCCCGGGCCGATTTTCCGTTCTCCTTTCACCCTTGATTGTTGCCCGGGAACCTTGACTCTTCACTGTGGCTCCGTTTGTCTCTTTCCTTCTCTCGGACGTGTGAGTCGAGAGAAGCCGGTTTTTCGAACCCTAAAGCCGCCTCCTTTTCCTTTTTGGCCCTTTGGGCTCCTGTATAATAGATTTTGATTGAGTTCCCTGACTTTTTCCTGAAATGAGTTTTTAATCTTTTTTTTCCCGTTTGCAACCCAATGGACCGCACATGTGATGTTGTTCTTTTTCGCGCCCTAGTCATGTGCAGGGATAACTTCCTTTCTCTCTCCGCCTCGGATTGTCGAGGTTTTCCCCTCCGATTGGTTTTTTTCCTTTTTTTTTCAACGGTTATGGCGGCAATCTGACCGCAGCCCTCCCTACCTGCGATATTTTCTTTGTGTGATTTTATTTGTTCACCTGTTTCGCCTCCCCCTGAAACGTTGTTGGCGCGGTTTCCCAGGGAGAAACGTTACCTCCGATTTCCTTCCCGCGACTTCACCTTATCTTTCACACGTTTTTTTTAATGTGAGACTGTCTCCTTGCGCTCTCTTGACAAGACTTTTGTTTTTTGGAACGTCTTTCGTTGTGGTCCAAATGTCCCCCCTCCGCGAGTCTACAAAGGGGTGCCATTGTGGTATAGACTTTCCGATGTTGGACGGTTTTCCCCCCCGCTTCCCGTTCTCTCTTTCCCTTTTGCACTGCCCCCTTTCCGAAACCCCCAAGTTGATTCCCGCGCTTATGATTTCTGCGCGAATATGCATTTTAGGCCACCATAGCGTAAGATAGTAATCTTCTGTCATTAATCTTCTCTTCTCTAAAATTCAACTTTTGGAACTCCTGTTCTTTACTTTTTTGGGTCCACTATTTCTTCGTGCACTTCACATTATCTCCCTCTTGTTGCTGCGCTTTTGTTCCCGGTGAAACTGCGGAGCGGTCATTAGAGTATTATCCAATTGTTTGCGAATACCTTTGACGCTTTCTTCTAGTCATACTACTAGCTTTCTTTCTCCAGGCTACTCACCCATTCTAGCACTCTCTATCCTCTTTTTCTCCTTCTTCCTTTTGTTGTTGTTTCTCTCTATCGGCCGCCTTTTATACCCTGTCGCGCGTGGCGTCCACTTCTGGATTCTTTCTCGCTACCGCTTCAAGTTTCTTCCTGCAACCACCCCCTTTAGGAATAGAAAGAGGACTCCAGAAGTGGTCCCTAGGTTCACATTTTCTTCCCCTGCCCACAAGAGTGGCGTCATCTTTTCCGAATTTAAATCTTTCACTCCCCCGTTTTCCCTCCTCATTTCATTTTTTTCGAACGGATGTGTTTCATTTCGTGTTCGACCCTTTTTTGTTCCTTCTCTGACAGCCCTCTCGCCTCACCGCCCAAGGCCGTTTTGTGGATTGATGCCAACGGAAAGAGAGTCCCTTTCCTTTCTTCTTTCCCATCTGACCTTTCTCCCCCCTTCAGCCTTTGTCCCTTCCATTTTAATGTGCTTTCTTTCCCACCAAGAAGCCTTTGTTTTTCACACCATTTTCGTTTTTTTCTCTCTCGATGCGCTGTCAACAGTGTTTACACAGAGATTGAGGGCTCACTTCTGAAATGGCTTCGTACTTTTTTCCCTTTTTGAAAACAACTCCCCTCCCCAAAGTTACTTTTCTGCCTCCGTTTTCCAACAACCTTCTATTCCTCCGGTTTCTCTTATGCGCGATTGCCGCCAGTTTACCCAGAAAACAGTGTCCTTGAATACGGCTCTCCAACCTTTCGTTCTTTCTCTGCCATGTGTGTTTCCATTTTTTTTTTTTTCCCATTGCCCTTCTTCGAGCATTCACCCGTGTTGTTCCAAATGGTTCCCCAAGTTTTTACCAACAAATATGCCCTTTTCTTGAAAAATATGTGGCTCTTTTTTCCGAACTCATAGCTTCATTGGTCTGTTCCCCCCCCCCGCCCCCACCTTTTCCAACCATTTCAGGTGCGTCCTTCCTCCATGTTTATCCTAATTCCCATTCATTGTCGTCAGCCATCTCATTTTCGCGCCGTGTGAATGCGTCGGGGTTCTGGTCGGATTTCCCACCCAAATTCTACTTCTTCCAGTTTCTACTTTTCAGATCCTTCCCCTTTTCTATCTTGCCCCCCTCCTCCCTCGTCTTTTTGATTCCCCCGCCTTTTCCCCGCTTCATCTTTCCTGGTTATTTTTCTTTTTTTAGATGCTATTTGATTAACTCTCCTCCCGCCATTTTTCCCCTCCTCTAATCAGAGTTTCTCCCTTCATGCCACCTCTTACAGGGCCTCTATGCACTAAGTTTTTCCTCTACGTTTGTCTTCCCCCGCCTTTTACAGGGATGTCCTTTCTTCCTCCTTAGTCCCCCCACCCTCCATCCTCGATGGATTCACTCCCCAAATGTCGATAGACAGATTTTTTACGCGTCCTACCCTCGCCTTTCTTTTTCTGCCTTCTGTGCAAACTTCGTTTTTTTGACAATTGCACGCCCCCTCTCATTTTCTTCCCATTCTGCCCCAAACGCCCTACAGGGTCAGTTTCTTAAACTATTTAGCGACGTCCTTGTTGGTTCCCGCCACTATACTTCTTTGCTTTGAAAGTCCGCCCCTCCTTCAGCCCCCTTCACAAGAGCAATAAGGTACCTTCCCCCCCAATTTTACCTCCCTCAATCTCATCGGTGGTGGTGAGGCCCCATTGATACAAAAGTTGACGCTCCAGCTTCGCCTTAACTCTTCTTCCCCTCTCATTTCCCATCCTTCGTTCCTCCCCCTTCCTTCTTGAAAAGGAGGAATCACCCATGCACAAACTGAACTTCCCTTCCGTTTAGGTATCCTCGTCTTTTCCTTTATCCGGTCACATTTTGAAATGTTTATTTTTCCTCAGTCGGATCGCCTGGTTTTCGACCCTCCTTTCTTTCCGATGTCCCCTCTGTTGAGTACCTTTCTTTGGCCGTTGAATTCTAACTTCCGCGGCTCTGTATCCTTCCCCGCCGGCTCGTGGTTTGTCCTTCCAATGATCCTGCGTTCATTTCCTACCGCAGACCCCACTGTCCCATCCTTCCTCCCGGATTCCCACGCACATTTAGGCCTTTCCCAGACCCCCTCTCACACCGGGTTCTGGGCTTCACCTCCAGATCTGCTTTTTTCGGTTTGAATGGTAATTCTTTCTATTTTCCCTCTCTTTGTTCGTTGTCGCTCTCGCTCCCCAGCCTACTCTTTTTTTTTTGTCTTGGCCTGCCTCCCTTCCCCCCTTTGTTTATTCGTTTTTTTGGATGTAAATGTGTATTAGCCGCTTCGACGCGCATTCTTGCCTTCTTTTTGGTGATCAATTGCACATGGTGAACCTCTGACGCCCGTAAGACGGCCTTAGACCCGACTCCGCGTTATTTCCCTTCGCTTGTTCCCTTGTCCCAATTCACTTCCTGCCACGAAGGGACGCCATTTTCTGAGCAGTAATACTTCTACTTCTCCACACGGCCGATTCCGTCTCTCTTTCATAAACCCGATTCCAACATCCTTTGGTGTTCCTCAATGACTCGACTCTGCTGGACGGGTGTCCTTTGGCTGTGTTTTATGGTCCTCTGTACTTCTCTTTCTTCCGCTGCTTGTATTTTGCCTGCTTCTTCTTCCTCAGCTGGATTTGGTTTTTCCCTTTGGGATTTTTGCGGCTCACACAGAGCTTGAGAGTGCTGAGTAATTGGTTCAATTTGCGCGTTCCAGGAGGTTTCTTCTTGCGTTTTTACCACAGGATGTTCTTTGCCTTTCCCCTGCTCTCTTTTCCCCTCAAATAGGGGGAAGCTGACCATTGTCTTGTTTTGCAAAGAATTGTCCATGTCGCTACCGGTGACGGGCCCTGCTAGCTGCCATTGTTTGCTTTTTGCTTCCCTGGCAACTCCTCTTTCTTCTCCTTTCCGTCAAGCTCTCTTTTTTTTCGGGTGTCCTTCATCCCTGTCTTTTGAGTCTTTGCCGCCATCCCTTGAATTTGCCCTTTTCCTTAGATCCGTCTAGTCTCTGAGCGGCAGACGATTAGTTTACCGGGTGTATGCTTTAACTTCCTTTTGTATGTCGGTCTTTCTTTTAAAAAGACCCTTCCAGCGCAAAACCCATCCAAGGACCAAGATGCCCTCGCCCCCAGTTCCCCATTTCCTCTTCTAAACACTCCGCGTTTTTTTTCGACTAGTACGAACGGACTTGTACGGTAGTGCCGAGTGTTATTTTTTTGATTCCGTCCCCAGGGACCCTTCTTTCTTTCTCGTACCGGCTTCTTTCTTTGACTCTCGGCCTTTAGATGATTTTAGAGAGTACTCATCTGTTTTTTGTGTCCCTAACTCCCTATTCCCGGGTTGGGACACGGTGTTCGGTTGGCGCGGCCATACTAGATAGTTTTCGGGCCCCAGACCATTCCTTGATTGTTTGCCCTTTGTTGCTTTCCATTTGACTCACCATGTGATTGTTTTTTCTCTCGTACTTGAATCTTTGGAATATTCACAGTTTTAGCTTCCGCCTCTTTCGGTATTGCTCCCCTGTATGCTTTGGTGGTTGGGTACTGGTTTTCCGGATGGCTCAACGCGCCGCAGCCCCAGTATTTTAGACAGTATTGAGCTCTTTTTTTGACCCGGCGCATCCCCACTGGTAAGTCGTTGGAGAGGGTTACAACCCAAATTGCGAACCCCTCCCGCCTACTAATTCAGCTACCTTTCCCCTCTGTATGTTGGAACTTTCCTTTTCTCCCCTTCCTTCTCTATCTCTTCGGCCACGCGATCCTGAAAGTCTTAGGTTCCACTCCATGCGAGATAACCCCCCAAGTGCTTCCCTTGTATCGTCCTTCACTTCTTTAATTTTTTTCACACATGTCCAAGGTCTCTCTTCCGTTTAAAAGCTTTCCCTACACCAAGGTGTTTTTCGCCTGATTTTGCGCGAGAAATGATGTTTTCGAGTCCTCCCCCCTTTCGTCCTTTCATACTCCATGAATGAACCCCTCTTTCTCGGTTCAGTCTCCCCCTTCCACCTTCAGGACGGAGCCTTTTTCCCTTGTTTTTGGTTCCTATTCTCTTTCCTCGTGCCATTCTCACCACATCAGCCTCCCCTTTTGTCGCTTCCTTGTGACCTAGTACCCCTTCTGACTCCTCGTTCACCCTTTTTCGTCCAATTTTGTTGTTCCCAAGGACATTGTGACTGTCTATATCCTGAGGAAGTCGTTATTTCTGCCTTCTCGCGACAATTTCTCCTCCACCATTGAGTGTATTTTCTCTTTTTTCAATACCATTTCATGGCCGTTTTTGTGTTGATTGCTATATCGGCCTCGTTTTTTTTTCATTCGCATAGTCTGTTTTTTCCTTCTGGATTTTCTCTATCTTCTGGTGTTCTTTCTCACCCAAAAATTTTCCTAGAATTTACTCTGTGACGCGGCATTCTGACCTTTCGGGTTATAATGTTGATCGATCCCCCATCAAATTGGTTTTTTGCGACTGTGATGATGAAATTGTCACTCATCTGGCCCCCCCACCTTCCACGTCTTTGGCTATTGAAGGTTTATTTTCCTGACCCTGAATTTTCCTTCCTTGTCTTCAATTGCCTATCGTTACTGGTTCCGTTCCTTCCCCCCAGACTTCTCGTACAGCTTTGGCACAGAATCAGCGCGAAATTGGGGGAAGTCAATGCTTTCACCTTCCCCTCTAGACCT
>Ga0179593_1629650_pt1 | contig 10785 bp, 13 predicted proteins | sample CZODoug2_1_08_16_FD_185931 | JGI IMG/M metagenome (GOLD analysis project Ga0179593, IMG submission 185931) | Vadose zone soil fungal communities from Angelo Coast Range Reserve, California, USA - CZODoug2_1_08_16fungal (PacBio error correction) | ecosystem: Environmental > Terrestrial > Soil >... | reverse complement strand
GCCAAGACGTTAATTTTTTCTGGCTGTTTTTTTTGAAATGTCTCTCTTTTCTTTTACCCGCGCGCGATCGGTGATCGCAGATCTCGGCAGTCACGATCTATTCAATTTCTTCTTTTCCGCGCTTTTTCCCTTCTCTCTCTTCGAATAGCGCGCAGGAATTCCGGGTCTCCTTCCACCCGCAAATCGTCGTTCAGACTTGGTCCCTATTACGTCCTTCGGTCCTTCTTTTCGGGGACGGGCCGCCCTTTTTCCTTTCTTTCCAGCAGAAGGTGTCAGTCCGTTTTTCCCACGAAGACTTCTCATCTTTCCGATGCGCGGCGAGCGTTGCATTTTCCCCCCTTTTTCATTTCGCGCAGTCCCTCGCCGGATCCCCCCAATGACGACTTGTGTTTGCAGGTAGAGCGACCTTCCCCCTTCGAGGTTTTTTCCGACCTTTCTTGGGCGCGGAATTTCTTTTTTTTCCACCTTCTTCTTTCGGTATAGGACTTTTCCCTCCCTCTTTTTGCAAATTCCGTGTTGGCTTGGTTTCCCTTTTTCGCGACGGAGTTGCCAAACTTCTTCCGAGTGGAATTCTTTTAAGGTAGTATTCTGCCTTTCCCTTTCTCGGCGAACGGGCTTCTTTTTCTATTCAGAGACCCCTCGCGTCGTGTAGACTCGTGCTCTTGGCACCAGGCGCGTTTTCTCCCCCGAGGAATCCTTTCTCTCTTCCATCGAGAAGGCCTCTTTTCTCGATGCTCCTCGTCAATTTTTGCTGACATTCCTCAATCCGAATAGGTCGGTACCTTTTTTTCTTTTCATCCTCTTGCGGGTCCTCCGCTGTTTAATTCTTGGCGATGCGGGAGATTCCTTTCCTAAACTTTGACTTGCGTGTATTCCCTTTTCTTTTCCCTCAGTATTCGCAGGGGATGCTTTTTCTTCTTGTCGAATCGGTGATTTCGCCCTTCCCTTATTTCGTGTCCAAATTTGACGGCTTCTCGGTCGACGCGAAAACTTCTTTTTTCCCACTGAGTTTCATCTTCTGCTGAGACTTTTTTCCCGGAGTGGTCTAATCTCTTTTTTTTGTTATCCTTTCCTTCCACTGTAGACAAACTGGTTTTTTCTGATATGAGTTTTTTTCTCCTGTGTTTAAACCAAAATAAGGTACCCTCTCCTTTAGCGATCAGCGCTATCCTTTCTGAATTCTGCTTTCCCCCGGCGTATCGCGCAACGCGCTTCTTCCGGTTCCTTTCAAATTTGTGCACCCTGCCTCCTTCCTCAGGGTCTTTTCCTCTTTTCTCTGCGTTGTAAAGTACAACATTTTTTATGGTGTGGCCCTTTTTTTTTCCACCGGCGAAGCCCCTTCTATCGATCATCAGGCTGCCTCTTCCCTGAACCGGACCAGTCTCCTCCCTCTTTCAGGATCGAATTTGAAGACCCTTTTCCCCTTTTATTGCCTCCCTCTTTCTTTCCCTTTTCTCTGCAAAGCGCCAAGCTTTTCTTTCATTGAATAAAGCGCCATCCCCTCTCTCCTCCTCCATTTGAGGATTTTTGGTCCTTTCTTCAGCAAGCCAGCGAACAGCCCCCCACTATCTCTCGTTTACTCTGCCGGCCATTTCCCCGCACAATGCACAAGAAGAGAAGATAGGCTGCACCTCCCGGTTTTTTTTTCTTTCAGCATTCCTGCACGATGCCGCTTCCCTCCGATTCAGCCTCCCCTCCTGCACTCTTTTTTTTCTTGCACCGCCAAATTGAATTTCCCCTCGGTGACCAGGTAGATCGTAGTGCCCCTTTTTTTCCCGAACTTGCAATTTTCTTTCCTCCGTGGTTTGGCCGAATTAGAATAGTCCCTTTCCCAATGACATGGACCACTGGAACGCGTGCTTCCCGTGCGACGGACCGAAGAGGAGTTCGAAACAATTCTATGAAAGTCAGACCGCGGCAGTATCTTTTTTCCTGACTTATTGCTTCCTTTCCTCCCCCCAAAAAGGAATGTAATCCTGAGGGATTGCTTTTTTTTTTTAGCAGCTAAATCATGCGATTGTTTCTTCTTTTCCCGAGAGCAAGAAACCCCACAACAGTTCCTTCGAAGCTATTCCTCTTTCCTCCTCCTCCCTTTTCTAGAGATTCTTCTTGGTTGGCTTTTTTCACCAATCCATTTTTTCTTGTAATCGTGAGCAAAGACCAAACCCTTTTCCCCTTCCCCCAATTCCGTAAAAGACACTCTTCCCTCCTTTTTACATTCCGTTTTTGAACTTTTGTTCCTCTGTGTTTCTTCTTTCGATCCATAATGCGCGTTTCTGTTTTCATTGTTCCTTTCGGTACACTTTTTTTTTCTTCCTTGGTCCGTCCGAAAGGTTGTCCCTTTTTTTTTTTTTTTTTTCCTTCGAAATTGTCTTGCGCCTCCTCTCCTTCCTCCTTCTAAGCGGACAGAACCCTCCTTCTGGCGGAGTTATGTTCCTGGTACGCGGTTTTTTTTCTTATCTGGGCCCCCGTTCTACCCTCCTTTTTTTTTTTGGGAGGTGGCCTTCCCTTTTTCTGCCCGATCGATGACAATTTTCAGCCTTCGTCAGTATGCGATTTTTTTTTCGACTATTGCTCTTCTTGGCATTTATGTATTTAGGATGAATTCGATGGAAAGTTTTTTCTGAGTCTTTTTTTTTTCTTGAGCACGCGTTGGGCCTTCCACGGAACATCGCAAATGAGAATTTCTTATTTTCAGGTGGCGTGTGGTCGATCTCTCTCGTCCTTTTTGTCTGACCCCCGGTTCCCTTCCCAGCGCGGGTCAGGCAAAATCTTCCTTTCATCTGTTTCCCTTTTCCTTCCTTGCCTTCTTTATAAATGACATTGTATGGACGTCCTTCTTTTTCTTTGGGGCACACGCATTCGCGCCAATTGGCGTCAACTCCTATCCCAGTAACCTGTGCTTAGCTTCTTTTCCGACAAATTACCCGACCTTTCCTCTTTTTGCGGCGAGAGCGTGCCCACCCCCATCAAGATGTGGTGATCGTCTTCCCCCCTTGATTTGGACCTTTTTAAACAACGATCTTGCGCGGAATTCCCGGTTTTTTCCAGTAAAGAGAGAATTCGGTCTCCTCGAGACTTTCTTCGGGCAAAACCGGCTTCTCCCGTTGAACTAATTGAACTTCTCTCATTTGCGTCGTGGTCCTTGAAGCATCACGCCGTAATTTTTGACCACGAAATCTCCCTTTATGTCTCCACCTCTCGCCTCTTCTTCCTGGTCAGCGACCTTCCTTTGCATACTGATTGCAAAACCGACTTTTTCTTTTCCAGCAAACTGTTTTCTTTTTCGATCGCCCGCAGCGCCCCTTCCCCCTGAGTTACTATCGCCCGGGGTGATTCCTCGGTACCGACCTATCGGATTGCTTTTTTTCGCGCGAAATTGCGCTTCTTTTTTCACGCCGGTCCGACCCCTTTCATCTAAGGAAGGGCATAGGGGTAATGACTTTCTGCCTTCAGCCCTCGCAACGAGTCTTCCCTCTCCTTCTTTCCTGATCTCTCTCAAGACAGTTCTTCTCTTTTCTCCTCGGCCTTGGCAGAATTCCCTCTTTTCTTCATGGTGTTACAGTTTTCTTTCCCTTTTCCCTCAGAACGGATTGAACAATTTTTTTTCCTTTTCCGATAGAACTGTTTCGGTGGGCCATCGAAATCCCTCCCATATTTATGAGGTCGTCCTTTCTCATCAACCCACCTCTCTTTCTTCCTTCTTTCCATGCCCCGGAACCAACTTTTTTCCCTCCAGGAAGTCCGAGCTTGCTTTTTCGGTTTCCTGACGACGAACCCTTTTTCAAATGGCAACGCTCTCCTTTTTTCACGAGTCCACTCTTTTCCGAGAAGGAAGGCCCCTTGTTCTTGCAACTTCTCCTTTTCGCCTGTGGCGTAAAAGTTGTTCAGGTGACCGCGAACGAAGTCTTACTAACTTCCCCTTCCTTTTCCCTTTTTGGGTGGATTGCTATGGGTTTTTCCCTCTCCCGGAATTCTTCCGCGATTTCCTTTTTGCTCTGGGAACAGCGAGACTTTTCTTCTCATAGGATCGTGACGGCGATTACGACCTTTTTCCCTGCGACGATCTGCTCCGCTTTCTTCTTCTAGGGCATTCAAAAAACTCCTTTCCAGGCCTTGACTTCTTTAATTGGCAAATGTCTTCCCCCTTTTCTCCTCCTTTCTTTTTAGAGTTGTCGTCTTTCCGTGAAGTAATGGTAATGAATTCTTCTTTTTTGAAATGCCTATCTCCTTTTTTCCGCGCGAAGATCTTTTCCTCTGATAGCAGCGCCGATTTTTCCTAGTTCACTCTCACTATCCCCCGTGATTTTCCCCCCCCTTCTCGCGCGTTCTCCCCTGATCTGCTGCTTCTCAAAATCGCGGCAGGCCCTTTTTTTTTTCGCGCTTCCAAGACAAGTTCCCCCTCCCCACCCTCTTCTTTCTCCCGAAGGGACTTTTTTTTCCTTTCTTCTGTCCTGTCACCTTTTTTAAGGCGGCAACGGGGATTCTGAGTGCTTCGCTTCCGACGACGTAGTGGTCCCTTTTCTTTTGAGAAAAAAGAGTCTCTCTGCCAGATGAGCGTCGATCTTTGTCACTGCAAGCCTGAGGAATTGAGCTTTTTTTTTTCTTGCCGCAGCTCGGCTTCCTTCTTCCCAGGCCCTTTTTTTTTTTTTTTTTTTTTCGCGAAAGAAAAGATAGAGGTTTTTTTTTTTTCCCCTCGTCCGAGCTCATTAACTATTTTTTTCGGAACTTTGACTTTTTTAACACCGGATGTCCCCTTTCTCTCGCCTTTCCGTGGTCCCCTTCCCCCTCCTGAAATAAGTGCGGGATACTTTTTTTTTGAGAGACGAGTTGCCCTCTTTTCCACCGCGGCGGCCGACTGTGGACTCTCTCAAGAGCGTAGGCACCTTTCCTTTTCTTCTCGGCGACGTTTTATTCTCCCTTAACCCTTTCGGTCGTGTAGATCGTGCGAAGGCTTTCCTTTTTTTCGGCTCGGGGTCATGACCCCTCTTCCCCCTTTCGATCTCATCGCCGTCCGGCTGACCTGCCTTTTCCCCAATTTCGCGGCGACCAGCAGCTTTCCCCTCATCAGGCTTTCCCGGAAAGGATGGAAATCCCTCTTTCTCCTTTTATGGTGGCGCCGATTTCTTGTCTTTTTAAGGTGCGGACGACACCGTTGACCTTCCTTTTCCCTTCCCCCCCCCGGTTTCATCTTCTGCGCATGGGATTGAATGCATCTTTTTTTCTCCCAGACCCGTGTCCCTCTTTTCCTGCTATTTCGTGTTCAATCGTGTGCCTTTTTTGGCCTTTTTTTTCGCAAAAATGATGAGGGCGCTCTTCTCCTCGCTGGCTGAGATCCGTGTTTTCTGAGTTGGTCCCTTTCGGAGTTTGCCGAATTCGCGGTTTCATTTTTTTATTTGGTTTTTTCCTTTCTTAGGAGACAAAGAGAGGTGCCCCTTTTCCAAAACGCATATTCTTTAGGCGATCAAGAGGCTTTAGTGATGGCGCTATACCATTGTGCAAGACCTAGCCCTCACGCTCTTCTTCGGTCTTTTTCCCTTTTTTCGGAACCCTTGGCAGCCCCCTTTGAAGCACAGGGTACTCTCCTTTTTTACAGTCCACATGAACATTTGTCTCTCTCCTTTTTTTCCCCTTTTTTCACACTCGGCGAGTCTCCTTTTCATTATCGCTCATCCGTGCGTCCTTTTCCCCGGACCAGATAAGCGCCTTTTTCCATTTGCCGGACACGCGCTATTGCATTTTTTCAACGTTTTCCTGGTCCTCCCTTTGCAAAGCGACAAGAGCGAACCTTACTGAAATAAGCGACATCCCTCCTTTTCCTTCCATTGAGCCGGTCGTGGTGCGTGATCACATCATCAAGCCCGCGACACAGTCAAATCTGTCTCCCTTCCCTAGCACCTCTGAATGAAATAGGCCGAAATCCATTCCCTCCAATGCACAAGAAGAGAATCTCTTTTTGCGGAATGAAGATCCAATCGATCACCCCTATGACGCACTGGTCATTTCCTCAGAAGAAAACTTTTTCATGAGCAGGAAGGCCCTTAATTGAATTTTCGAATTTGCCCTGGTAGATACCTTTGACCCCGTTACCAGGAACAGAATTACGATAAGCGTAACGCTGACCCTGCTGGTTTCTGGCGAATCGAATTCTTCTTTTGGGAGGCGAAGCAATGGCCCTGGACCGGCCCTCCTCTTCCCCGGCAACCGTGCGACGTTTCTCCTCTAGAGGAGTCCGCTCCCCTAAAACCAAGTGTCGAACAGAACCCCTTTAAGACAGAATTCATTCCTTCCCACGCAATCGACATAGGCGTCCCCCCTCTTTTCTTCAAAAACGGAAGTACGACTGCTGGTTTCTCCTCCTGTGAATTGGGAATGAGGCGCATCATGCCGATTTTTCGGTGATCACGATGTCTCCCCCCTTTTGAAACTGCGATTGGACCACGCAACCCTTCTCCTCTTTTCCTCTCCGTTTTTAAGAGAGATAGCTTGAGTGGTTGGAGGGTCTTTTTTTTGGTTCTTGCTCAGAGTGAGCACCGCAAATCGCTTTGTGCTCCATTCCAAGTAAGTAAAGTCCTTTCCATTCCGTTGAACTTTGTTCCTTCTGTGTTTTTTTTCGGATGTTTCTTTCTCCCTTCCTGCCGTTTCGAGAATTGTGCTGTTAGATTTTCCTTTTCTCGGGCGTCCGTAGCATTTTCCTTCAAAATCTGCTTCGCCGGTCCAGTTTTTTCTTGACGAATTCGAATGCGGCCAGAACCCCCTTTCGCCTATTTGTGCGGCTTTTTTCTCGGTGGTCACGGACGAGCTACCTGGGTCCTTTTTTTTCTTTAACCTCAATTTGGGCGTGGTTTGCTCATTAGCTGAGTGCTGATGCGCTTTTTAGCGGCTCGTCAGTATGATTTTTTTCTCGCACGGCCTATCTCCTTTCTGCATTGCGATGTGAAAATGTCTTTTTTCTTTAAAGAGCTGAAAGGCCTTTTGGGCTTGTTCAGGGCTTTCCCTCCCTGCGTTGGGCAGTAAGCATTTCCCTTCCATGAAGTTTAGAATTGGTGTATTCCGCGTGGCAGTGTGGGAGCTTTTTTCCTTTTCTGTTGGTACGGACATATTTTTTCAATACCGCGCGGGGAAGGCCCCCCTTCATTTGGCGCTATTATGTCTTGTCCGGGTCCTTCTCCTTTTGATCGATAAATGACCTTTTTTCTTTCTTGGAACGGGCCGGGCCTCATCGCGCCACATTTTCTCTTAAAAAGCCTGTCATAACTCCCCTCCCCTGTTTTCGTAATCATGCGTTCCGTTGACAAATTAACAGTTTTCTCGGCTAGAGCGTGCACCCTTTCTAGCGCATCACGCATGTTTTTTCTTTTTCCCTAGTTTGGGAACCTTATTTTGTTTCACTCTTGCGGCATCAATGGCCCAAGCCCCCCCCCCCTCTTCTTTTCTCTTCCTCGGAATCCCCCGCATCGCTCGATGATACCATTTTTCCAACAGGTATCTCCAGCCAGCGCCCTTCTTTTGAGAGGAATAATAATTTTCTTCCTCCCCCTTCTCACGCCGTCCACGATTGAGACCTTAGTAGCCTTTCGACACGGTCTTGTTTTTTCCTTCTTTGCATGCAGCCATGCGCCATCTCTTCCTCCGTTGGCATCCGAAAGTAAATTTCTCCCTCGATCGCACGCAGCTCCACGACCCCTTCCTGCACCCTCGAGTACTATCTCCCTGAACTATCGGGATTGCGGTTTTCTCTTCGCCGCGACCATCTCTTGTCCCTTCGGTCAAGGACGGACGCCTCCTCGACGGAAGGGACCATCGTTTTTCCCGCGCCTGGTGACGAAGCGCCTTCCCCTCAAACGAGCTACACACGCTCTTTTCCTATCTAAAGAACGTTCGCCGCTACCGTCCTTTGGACTACGCGGCTGGCGCCTTATTCACGCTGCCGCCTGGTGACCCTGGTGGCAACCTTCTTAAATGGCCAGCACGGATTTCCCCCCCTTCGCATGTGCCCCCCCTCCCTTTCCCCTTCCCTGTTCCATAATTTTCTGCCCCCCATCGACCTCAAATCGCCCAAATATGTTTCTTAAATTGCCGTCGAGACCCAACCCTTCTTCCTTTCTTTCTTTCCGCTTTGACCCTCTCCCCAGTCAGTCATGGGATGACGACTTTTTCCCCTCCTAGATGCGGCAGCGGTTTTCCCTCGAAATTCATCGGTTCTTTTCTGCAACGCTCTTTTTCATTGGTCCTCTGCCGACTCCCGTTTAAGAGAAGGACGGCCCTCGGGCGTCGTGCCCAACTCTCCTGCCTTGTGGCGTCCCGGTGACAAGGACCGCTTACGTAAGGGACCAGTTTTTTGGCGTTGAAAGAAGATTTGCTTTCTTTTTTTTCCTTGCTCAAACTCTCCATGCCTGCCGCGATTCGCCTGAGCTTTCTTTTCTGAGGCAGTGTGTCTGGCCTCCTCTTCGTGCGTTCCCTCTCACTTCGATGAGATTCGGAGTCAAGCATTTTTTTTTTTTCCCTGAGATAGGCATTCCACCCCCAGCGAGAGAGAAGTTCTTCCCATGACGTCATTGGCACATTCTCCCCCCCCACTATCTTTCTTCCCCCTCCCCCTTTTCTTTTCTTTAGAGAGATGTTAAGAATGTTCCTCTTTTCTTTAATTCGATCTCTTGTTTTTTTTGAAAGTGAACTTTCCAGCGCGCCGATGCGGTTCCTTTCTCCTCTAGCCCCCCCCTCTCGCCCAGTAATCGGAAGTCACGATCTTTTCCAACTGCCGCTCTCTTTCTTCTCGCGCCGGCGGAATCGCTTCTTTCCTTTTTTAGCGAGTCAGACAAAGCCACCCCTCCCCCTCTCTCGTCGCCCTCCTCCTTACTGCGTCCCGATGGACTTTTTCCCCGTGCAGTCTTTCTTTGCCGCAAACTTTTTCTTTTCCTTTGCACGCGCCGAATGGTTTTTCTTCTCTTAACACTCCTCCCCGGAAGAGGACCATCTCCTCTGAGCGTCATTTCCACTAGGAATTTCGCCCTTTTTTCCCCCTAACCCCGAGCCTCCTCTCCTGAGGTCCATGAAGCCTTTTTTTGGCAGGTCGAGAGAAAGCCCTTTTCTTCGAAGGCAATCTTTTTCTACGATTATTTTTGGGATCTTTTGAATCTTTCCCAAAAGGATTGGAAAAGTTCCCTTTATCGACGACGAGGTCCCCTCTTTCTGGGCAAATCCGTGTTTTTCCTTTCATTTATTGTCGACTTTCAATGGTCAACCCTGTCTTTTTAATAGGCTCGGCAGAGTAGGCCACTTTTACGGTTTTCCTGAGATCATTCCGGCAACCTTTCGGTAGTCGTTGCTCTTTTTTTCTTTTCGGCACAGGGCTTTTTTACCACTCGGGCTCCTTTCCTTCCTGTCCCTCTCCCCAGGTGACATGAGCGATGCGCCTCCCCCTTCTGCGACCAGGCAGGCGGCCACCGTTTCCTCCCGAATAGTCTTTACCGGAAAGGATGGAAAATCCCTCTTGATATGAAACCGGGTTCTCCCTGATCTTCCTTTGCGGGCCTCTTTCCCAGGTTTTTTCCACCGTTGGACCTTGCGGATGCCTTTTTTAAAGAAGTCTTGTCTTGATTCCGTTCGTTACCCCCTCGATGTCGAATCTTTTCCCCCCCTATTTCGTTGTCTCAATCGTTTTCGTGATGTTCGTCCCTTTTTTAGGGCCTACATCAGTTCCTCTTTTTTGAGCTGGCTGAGATCCGGTTGCCTCCGGTTTTTCCTCGAGCGAGTTCTTTTGGTCCTCTCCGCGGGACTGTAGTCTTTGCCCGGAATGCCGTCCTCCCTATCGGTGTACAAATCAGTCCCCCATTGTAGACGAAAGGAGCGATCACCCCCTCTCCTTGTGGGGCTGCTCCTTTTGCACGCTATCGAAGCACTTTCAGGTCCGTTTCTTGCACCCCTGTTACTCAATTCTTCCTCCTGTAAGGTTAGATGTGATGACCTTCTCCCTTCCAAATGACCCTTTGTGTCAGCGCCTTTTTTTTGTGGCCCCGGCCCGGGTACAACCTCTTTTCCTTTATCGATCATCCGGCGCCTTCTTCCAGGAGAAATCTCCTTCCCCCTTCCTCAGAAATTGCCGGACACGCGCTCCCCTCCGTCCTGTAAACTTTTACCTTGCTGCAAGAGCTCGGCCACTTGAAATAACTCTTCCCCCCCCCAACTCTTTCCATTTCATCCTGGCTGACGGAAAAACTTTTTTGTTTCAAGCACAGCCCCAAATAGATAATTTTTTTTCCTGCCATCGGCCGAAAGACTTGGTCCTCTCTTCCAGAATGGAAAGTCTCTTCTTGATCCAATCGCATACTGAAAGAGGGCCGTTCTTCGTCATCGAAGCAGCACTTCCAGGAGCAGGAAGGTCCTTGAATTGCGGAACGGCGGTGCTACGTGCCCCTTCACAGGCCCAGAAATAAGAAAGTCCCCTTTTTTTTTTTCTTTCTTTCCCCCTTGAGATGGTTTGTCGTCATTTCCTCGGTTCGCGAGGAGGCGCCAAGGACACTTCCCTCGATTTAAGAAAAAGTTGCGACGGACCGCCCTCTTTTCCGCTCGTCAAAATTTCCTCCTCCCCCCCTTTTGGACGTCAGCCCCAAGCGTCCTCTCTTTTCCTCGTCCTAAGTAGTCTGTCCCACAGAATTTTTCCCACAAAAGTTCAAAACGGAAGGTTCCCTTTTTTCTGAAGTGGAATGGAGCAGCGCAATACGCTGTTGTCTGTTTCTTTTCCCCCCCAACCACAGTTGAAATTTTTTCCTCACCCTCGAGCTC
>Ga0179593_1581531_pt1 | contig 10785 bp, 14 predicted proteins | sample CZODoug2_1_08_16_FD_185931 | JGI IMG/M metagenome (GOLD analysis project Ga0179593, IMG submission 185931) | Vadose zone soil fungal communities from Angelo Coast Range Reserve, California, USA - CZODoug2_1_08_16fungal (PacBio error correction) | ecosystem: Environmental > Terrestrial > Soil >... | reverse complement strand
GACGCTACAAAGTTGTACTTCCTCTTTTTTTTTTTCTCCGGCCGGCATGAGTGAGGTAGGAGCCGTGAACAGAAGATGCCTGTCCCCTTCACACCTGAGGCTCTTCCTCCCTCTTCTTTTTTTTTCCCTTTGACGTCCGGATATTGCGGTGGGGCTGTGCTGCACGTCTTCCGGCGGGGCAGGTCAGCGGACCGAGAGAGATGAAGGCGTGCCTCCAAGGAGCTAGAGTTTCTTTTCGCCGGTTGGACAGCGCCGCGGTAAACACCGCGCGCCTGGCCCTCCCCCGTCTGCGGCGTGGAGGCGAAGCCGAACCCCCCCTTTAACGATTCCACTTCCTTCTTTTCCTTCTCCCCCCCCCCTTACCCAGAGCATCACTGGTAGTGGCAGGGACAGGCTGTCCTTGTTGCGCGGGGAGAAAAGGAATCGGAGAGTCCCTCCGAGAAGGGACCTCTTTTTTTTTTTGAGGGACGACGGCGCTTTCCCTTCCACGAACTGGAGGCGCTAGGAAGGGATAAGCTCGGTCCTCTTCCCTGAGACCTGGTTCCCCCTTTTTTCTTCCCCGTCCCAGATCATCAGAGGCCGTTCTCGCCTGCCCTGCGTTTCTTTCCTGACACAAAGGGCTGGCGCAGCCCTCTCCGAAAAAACCCATCCCTTTTTTTTTTTTTTTTTTTTTTTTTCCTCCCGAGAAGCTGATCGCCTCATGTCCTGCGAAACCCTTTTTTGTCCAGGACCGCAAAATGGAACATTTCTCTCGGCAGTTTTCCACCCTTTTTTCCCCCTTTTTCAGAAAGGGTGTAAAAATGGTAAGGCGCCGTGTCTTCTTTTTTACCCCCTTCTGCGGAAGGAGGTTCTCCCTCGAGGTGGCCCTGCTGCGCGCTCCATCGATGCTTCGCGGATGGTGTCTCTGATGGGAGCTCCCCCCCTTTTTTTTTTTTTTTGGTGTGGGAGCGCACGACATAGAGCCGGGCCGGTCCTGGCCTTCTTCCACATCGAGGTGCTCACCGAATGGTGTAAATAGACGGCGCTTCCCTGCAAGATCTTTTTTCCCCTTTCTTCCTTGCTCCGCATGGAAGGAATGACGGGGTTCCCTTTCCTCGGGATACGGGGTTCTGGATAAGCGAGAGGTCGTGGGAACCCTACCTTTTCTTTTCCTTTTTTCTTCCTTCTCTTCATCTGGACAGCGGGTGACCCGGATTGACGCGCCTCTTTACATCTTTTTCTTTACGACCAGGGGGCGTGCGGCGCCGAACGATATGCTGTCCTTCCTTCTCTTGATGTCTTCTTTTTCTTTTTCTTCTTTTTCACGGTTGATGACAATTATGAGGGCCTGCTTTCTGCTTCCGGTGCAGGAGGAGTTCAGCCGGCACCTCTCCCTTCTCCCCTTTCTCCTTTTCGGCGGTAGGATAATGCGGAGGGCCTTCCTTATCTACTTTCTCCCTGCACCCTGGACGGTGAGGGAGTACAAGAACATTGTGCGGCCTCTCCTTTAGGTCCGATTTTTTTTTTTTTTTTTTTCCTTTCGCCCAGACGATGTAGACAGCCGGTTTTTCTCCGGGTGCCCCCAATGGACGGCGGTAAGAAACAGTCTTTCCTTTGATCAATTGAATTCTTTTCTCCTCATTAGGAAGCTGAAAGAGGAGCGGAACACCCGCCTTTTCTGGTAGGAGCGATGACCATATATATATTTGGAATAATAATCCGTTGTTTTGTTTGATCGATTTTCCCCTTTTCTTTTTTCTTTCGGAGGGTGGTGAGAGAAGCGGCAGTCTCCTCTTTGCCCAGCCTCGATAAACGATTTCCTTTGAGCAGAAGTCCCTTTTCTTCTTAGGGCAAAGGACTCTGCTTTTTCCCACCTCGTCTGTCGACATAGTATGGGAGACGTACTAACAGCCCTTCACAGGCTCCGCTACTTTTCCCTCTCCTCCAAAATGTTAGGGTAAGCGATTTCCGCTGGAGAACTCCGGATCTCAGCGTAGGAAATAAGGCCAGGCCTTCCTCCCTTAGACCGACTCTCCCTCTTTTTCTCCCCCCCTCCCCCTGAAGGGAGTCGTGAAGGATGAATCACGCCTCCTCCTCCCGTCGTGCCGAAGGAACTAGATGGTACCTCAAAAGTCATTTTTTTAGCATAAGAAAGAAGAACGCGCCTCCTCCAGCCCTCCCTTCTGCATCCCCTATTGGTTTGTGATGCCTTCTCCCCCTGATGGTACTTTAAATTTCCTTTTTTTCTTTTCCCTCTTTCCTTTTTCTGACGTTTTATATCGGACCTTCAATTTTGTGCTTTTTCTTCCCCCTAACCCCCGTCTCCTAGGATGGGGAGGACAGAAACGGAAACCGTCCTCTTCCATCCTTGAGCAATGCCTTGAATTTTTTTTTTTTTTTTTCGTGAAGAAAACCAGGATTTCCTTCCTTCTCCCGCCATTCGGTGAGCACATCGATGGTGCCGGACGAGGCGGATTTTTTCCCTTCGGCAAGGGACGCTTTTTCCTCCCCCCCCACCCCCGGAAACAGGTCAATGAGCAACGACAGCTCCCCCCCTCCCTCCGCGATAATAGATGGCCGGCCTTCCTCTCGACGAGCCTCTTTCCCCTCTTGTGACAGACGACGCAGTCCCAGCCAGTCTCCTAGGAACACGGCCGGGACAGGTTGACACCAACGGGGTCCCCTTTTCCCTCCTCTCCTTCTCACGCGAGGAATGTGAAAGTTGTCTCCGTTTCGCGCAAGGAGGAGATCGCTCTCTTCGAGTTTTTTTCTTTTCTCACCGCGAGGAGGGGAGGCCTCGGGCGCGGCCCGCCCTTTCTTTTTGGACCTCCTAATAAAGAAGAAGGGCCGATCCCCCCTTCCTCGATGATCTGTTGTGAAGTTTTCTTTCTTCTCAGGTAATAGTCCGATTTCTTATCGCCGCAGGCCGGGGACGAGAGGCAGCCCGACCTGGCAGCCGCCGGCGTCTTTTTTTTTTTTGAGAGCATCCCTGTGCTCCGCGCAAGTTATGAAGATACCAAGACGTCCTTCCCCTAAAGGCTCTTTTTTTTCTTTTTTCCCTTCTGTGTAGGGGCATGGGTGCGATCGTACCTTTGCCGGACGTGGCAGACGGGCGACGATCTAGGCGGCATTCTCGGTTGCGTTCCCCGTAGGCAACATCTCCCGTTCCCTCTTCTTTTTCCCGGTCCGCGACCGGACAAGAAGGAACAGCGCTCCTCGGCCCCCGCCTTTTTCCCCCCCCCGCCTTACGGATAGAAATGGCCGAACAGGGATCGGTCGCGGCCTTCTCCTCTTTTTTTCGCGGCATCTGCTGGTCAACGGCGACGAAAACATCAACAGTCCTTCTGTCGCCTCTATGGCACGGACTGATTTTTTCCTTTTTTTTCTCTCTCTGACCGCGAAACAGTGATCCCAGAGACGGGCCATGCGCTGCCTTCCTCCCTTCTCCCAGCAGAGCAGCGGCCAGTCCCAGAAGAGGGAGAAGGCCTCGACCGTCTGCGTCTCTCTTTTTTTACGTCCGGAGTGAAGGTGGGGCACAGGTGAGCCTTTCCGCTTCTCTTTTTCCGCGAGCGTGACGGCGGACGCCCGCACAGGGCGAGATAGAGCGGCGGTCTCCCCCCCCCCCCTGTGCAGTCCTTTTTTTTTTTTTTCCCCCCCTCTCGACTTGAGACAGAGATAGGTCGCCCCTCTTCCCCTTTTTAAGCCGAACCGGTCAAGAGAGAAACAATGCCCTCCCACTCCCGGGATCCAGTTTTTCTTTTTTTTTTTTCCTCTTTTTTTTTTGCAGGGACCAGGAGGTTATCTTCCATCCAGCAACGGCCCGGCGAGTAAATGCGCGCCTTCTCCTTGTTTTTTTTCCCCTTCTTCTGCTGAGGGCGGGCGCAGGCGCTTCCCCTCTTTGCGGCGCTCGCCGGGATAAGATAGGACACTCCTTTGCCTGGGAACCCATTTTTTCCCCTTCCTCCCTTTTGAGGTCAGTGGATAGGAACGGAGGTGGATGAGGATTCCCCGCCCCTCTTTTTCCTATCGCGGGCCGGCCCGAGCGCGCGCCGACTCGAACGAGCAGCTTTCCTCCCTCCCCTGCAGAGAACCGTTTTCTCCCCTTCCCTTTCCTCGCGGAGAAAGCGCTGGCTTCGGCCATGCCCCCTTTTTTTTCCCCAGCCATCTTTCCGGGCGTGTCCTCGAAACGGAAGTAAGCAGGCTTCCTTTTCGAAGTGTGGTTTTTTCTCGCACAGAGAGGTGGAACGGTGCTTTCCCGGACAATAGCTGATTCCGCGTTTTTTTCTTGGTGCTGAGATTCCTTCCTTTTGTGGGGAGAGAACACACTTCTCCTCTTCTTTTCACCATACGATCGTAGGCACCACTCTGGGCTTCCTTTTCCCCTCCTTCGCAGCAACAGGCAGATCCTGTTTTTTTCTTCCTACGAAAAGGATTGTCCTCTGGAGGATGTCCCTTCCCCCCCCCCACTAGGGTAAGGGGGTTATGATACTCTCTTTTCGAAAAATAAAAATATTGTCCTTTCTCTATACCGTTTTTCGTCATTGAGGAGCCTTTCATGCTTTTACCCCCCTCTTTTCCCGATGATTCCCCTTTTTCCTCCCCCGAAGGGATGAGCCCCTCGGAGACTTTCTCAAGTCCTTCCTCCCCCGCGAGGTGATGTCTTCTCTGGAAGCCGAAGTTCCTTTTTTTCTTTTTTGATGGGACCCTTCTCTTTCTTGAAGACGGGCGGCTTCCCCCTCGTGAACCTGATTTTCCTCCCTCCCCCCCCTGAGTGAGGGTTATGAACGCCGGGCCTACGGTCGGCTAATGGCGGGGGCCGTTCCTTCTCCGATTTCTTTCCTCCCGGCAACCTGGGCCGTTTTCTTTTTCCCTTTTTGGCGGCGATCCGGGAGGGTCGAAGCGGGGTCCCTTTTTTTTACCGTGAGAAAAGACCTCCTGGTGGAGCTGGGGGGGGGGTGATGTCTCTTCTCCTTCCCTTCCCTGTAAAGAAAAAGATTGAAATGGATGCTCAAGTACATCTTTTTTTTTTTCCTAATCGGCCGACTGAAGATTGCGAGGAAAACCTCCTCCCCTCAGACATTTTTCTTCCCCCATCTTTACTCCCCTCCGTTGTGTGTGATCTTTATAAGAAAAGCAGCGTGTAGTCCTTCCTTTGGTTTTCATCGGAAGGAGGAAGATTTTCTCTAGGAAGCATAGATAAGCATTTCTTTTCAGGCAGGACTCCCTCGTCCATGTACGGAGGAAAAGGATCTTCTTCCCCCCTCCTGTCGACATAGTCTGGGAGAAAAGTACTCCAGCCAGGGCACGGCTCCCCCTCTTTTTCCCGAGCTTACATTTTCTCTCAGAAAAGGCACAGGTTGCCCTTCTCCCCTCCTTCTTTTTCCCGGCCCGGAAATAAGCCGTAGACCGACTGCCTTAATATGGCACTGTTCCTTTCTCTTTTCCGGATTTAACTCCCTTCCCCCCTTTTTCTGCAATAGATGCGTAATCAACCGGCGACCGTCGACACGCGGGCCCCCCCCTTCCCCCGAAAAGTCTGGCTTTCTCACTCCCCCCTGGTAGAAAAGAAATGATTGGTCTCCCTTCATCCCCTTTTTTCCCTGCAGGGGTAACCCGGGCTGTCCAGTGACGTCCCTCATTCTTCCTGACCTGGACGTTGATTTCCCCCTGTTCCAGAGACGAGAGCACGTAGCCTCCCCCCCCCTTTCCTTTCTTTGCCAGGAAACGGAACCCGTATCTTTTTTTTCTTCTTTCGTCAGGATGATGGGACAGGCTTCTACTCCCCCCCCCCCCTTTTTTTCCGTGGGGTTGTGGGTGGTGTGGGGGACCTTCCCTCGTTGGACAGCCGTTCCCCCTCCCTCGCGGATGTGATGAAAAGTCCTTCCCCTTTTCCCTTTTCCATAGAGTAGTGGCGGCTCCCCCCCCCCCCCCCCTGAAACCCTTCCCCCCTTTAACAGTAAACCCCTCCCTCTCCCTTCTTTTTTTGCGCGAGACGGGCAAAAGGCGTTTGCTCCTTCCCTCGTTCCGTTTTTCGAGGCACACTTCCCGACCAGGTTGAAAACAAGGGGATGAACACCGGGGTCCGTCCCCCTCATCCCCCTTTTTTTCTCTTTCCCGGTGGAGGTAATGGGAAGAAGGGCAGGGCGTTTCGCGCCCGGTCTTTCCCTTCTCCCCTTTCTTTCTGTTCTTGTAGAGCATCTTTCTTTCTCTCTTTTCTTTTTTCGCCAGCCGTGCAAGGTAGAGGTGGCATCATCATCCCTCCTTCCCTTTCGAGACAAGGTGCCGCTCTTTTTTCGCGGCCTTGGTAAAGGAGAATTTTTCCTTCCTCTTTTTTTTTCCTCCCATCCAGGTATTTAGAGATAGAAGGGCTGGGGACTCCTCTTTTCCAGAAGGACGTCTCCTCCTCACGGGAGAGACAGGGTTTTCCTTTTTTCTCCCCCATGTTATGAAGATAAAAAAGCATGTAACTGCCCACCATGGTGATTCTCTTTTTTTCCCCTCGGGCATCAATGCTTCTTTCCCTTTTTTTCTGCTTCGCCGCCAAAGCAGAAGAAGTGGGCGAGTTCCCTCCCCTCTCCCCCCTTTTGGTGGTGGTGAAAGGCGGTTCCCTTCGGAAAACTCTCTTTCGCCTCCGTTCCCTCTCGCGGTACGAGAAATGACAGAAGAGCCAGAGCGCCCTTCCTTCCCCCCTCTTTCCCCTTACGTCAACCGCAGTAAGGCTCGAACTGCCGACCAGGGGATCGGTCGCGGCCTTCTGCCTTCTTTCCCTCTTTGCATATCTTTGTTTTCTGCTCCTCTCCCTTCCTTCTTGGGAGTCACGGTCGACGCGTAAATCTCTATATTTCTCCTCCTTTTTTTCTTCTTTTTTCTCTTTTCTCGTCCATGAGCTGATAACGCCGGACTGGTGAGGTCGGCGCCGTTGACCAGCATCTCTTCCCTTCCAAGAAGACGACGTTTCTTCTCCCTTCACCCCCCCTGCGGGGAAGTAAGATTGAAGTGCGGCGGTGATGCCTTCTCTTCTCTTTTTTTTTCCTTTTTTTTTTTCTAAGCGGGACGGGGAGCCCAGACAGGGCGAGATAGCGGGCCTTATTCTCCCCCCTTTTCACCCACCGCCGCGACTGAAGAAGATGATTTGCGGGCGATAGATTATTGTGACTATCCTTCGCGAAAAATCCCCTTTTTTTTTTTGGGAGGCGAAGCCGAACCCCCCTTTTCCCTTTTATTCCCGCGGTTAGCCAGGAAACAGCGCAATAATGGTAGTGGAAGGACATTTTTTCTTTTCCCCTTTCTTCTTTTTCTTCCTTCCTGAGAGAAAGGAGATCGCTTTTGCGCCCTTCTTTGGGATGCCTCCTTTACTTCTTCCCCCTTCCTGCAGGCAGAGAAGAACGGCTTCTTTTTCCCTCCCCTCCTGCGAAAAAGGCAGGACCAGCACCTCACCTCCTCTCGGAATTTGCTCTCTTCTTCCACGCCTACCTGAACGGGATGGCGAAGAACGAGGCCTCCCTTTTTTTCTCTTTTTCTCCCCCTTCGAAAGAGAAGCTGATAGAATCATGGCGAGAAAACGCCTGCCTTCGTCCCGGCTTTTCCCTCGAGTTCTCCCCCTGTGGTCAGCCCGGGTGTAAACCTGGTCCGGGCCTCCCTTTCCCCTTCTAGTAGAAGGCTGGATGGGCGACGTGTTGTTTTTTTTTTATGCCACGTTTTCTCAAAAGCGATTTCCCTGCTTCCTCGCAGAACGGACACGATTCCCTCTTTTTTTCTTCTCTGTACGGTGAGAAGGACCTGTTTCCTTGGGTTGTGCCTCCCCTCTAGGCAGAGGAGGTCCCGGGCCCCTTTTCCTTCCTTCCCTCTCGGTTGAGAAAAGAATGGTGTAACTCTCCCTTTTTCCCAGTTATTTTCCCCCCTGGGCAGCCCGTCAGAACAGGCAGGGATCCCGCCTTTTTTTCCTTCTTTCCCCCTCAATCCTAGGGATACGGGTTTTTCTTCCCTTTCCGGTTTCTTCTCTACAGTCAAGGTAAAAGGCGTCAGTGCTTTTTCTCAGAGTGAAAATGCTTGACGCGGCTGCTTGCCCCCCCTTCTTTTCTCCCGAAGGGCTGAGACACAGGGGGCGTTCCCCCTTTTTTTCTTTTCCTTGCAGGGAGAGTGGTGTAGTGCCTGATGATGTCCTTCCTTTATGTTTTTTATTTCCTTGCGGAAGAAGGGAGTGATGCATCCGTTCCCTTTCCCCCTCCTCCCTCCCGTGAGGGGTATGAAAGAAGGGCCAGATTAATTCTTCCTTCATTCTTCGGGCCGGCCCTCTGAGATCCGCGGAGTTCTCCAGCGGGCAACCGTTCTCCTCCCCCTTGGAGGAGATAAGGGAGGTCGACCGCTTCTTGCCGTGCTTCTTAAGTGCCACAGCCCTTTTCCCCCCCTCCTCCCCTGATGGAGATGGTGGCCGCCGATCCTTTTTCCCTCCCCGGCACGGTCTATCCCTCTGCATCAAGTCAAAGAGTGAAGAGGCTGGCCGTCTTTCTCCCCCCTCTGAGAGGAAACACCCGCCTCCCTCCTTTTCGGTAGCTGTTACCAAGATATATCTTTGTAATAAGGAATAAGTTGTTTTTTCTCTAGGATGTTTTTCCATCTCTTTCTTCAGAGTTTTCGCGGGAGGGTGGTGCATTTCCTTCGGCAGATTTCTACTCCCTTCCTCTTCAAGACTTCATTTCCCCTGGTCGTACAGACAGGAAAGGTAGGAGGCAAACGGCCCTTCTCCCCCCTCCGCTGGGTAGAAATAGTCTGGGCTCCCAAGAATGGAAAGGTAATTCTCAAGCCCGCCCTACATCAAAGTCCAAAATGTTAGGTTTCCCAATTACCTTGCCGATGGAGAGTTTTTCCCTTTCCGAGTAGGATCCTGCCCTACGTCTTTTTGAGCCCTCCCGCAAGAAATTGATCTGTTCCTTTTCCTCCCCCCTTCGAAGTGCCCTCCCTACGGGATGCAGCAGAAAGTAGTCCCCCCCCCCGTCCCTCCCGATGGTATATAACAGGGGGACCTCCTCCCTTTCTTGACAGCACGCCCCTTCCCTCCTTGAAGGCGCCAGACACGCCCCCTCCCCTTTTTCCCGTCAGCCAAGATGGTCAAGAAGCGCGTCACCTCTTCTTTATTCCGTTGACCTGGGAAGGTGATATCGACATTCATCTGTTTTTTTCCTCGCGCGAGTAGCCAGAAACCCCGTCCCCTTTTTTTCCCTGGAACACTATGCTTTCCCCTTCCCTGTTCGGACGGGCTGACTGGGGACTTGGCTTTCTTCTCCTTCGATGGACAGACAATTAGGTGAGCACTCGATTTTCTCCTTCTCCTTCTTTGACCGGCCTCGATGTAGTGGAGCGCCCACAACCCCCTTACCCCTTCTTCCCCACCCAAGCTCAAAAAGCCCCGCGATCTTCCTTTCTTTTTCGCCGCCTTTTTAGAGAACGACTTCCCTTCCCTTTCCTTTTCGAGGAACAGGCCAGACAAGGTTGACACCCTTTCACAAAGGTTTTCCTTTTCCCCCCTCCTCATCGCAGTTAGAAGAGAGTCTTTTCCTGTCCTTACGAAGGAAGGAGTTTAAAGCCAGTCTTTTCCCTTTTTCCTCTCGCTTTTTCTCTCGTTGGCAATAGAGGATGAGAAAGAAGGGGCAGGTAGGCGGTCTTCTTTTTTGCCCGAGCCACGGCCTAGGATGATCTTGCGGTGAGGGTGTTTTTCTTCCTTCATAGTCCCCTTCTCCCTTGAGAGCAGAAAAGTTATTCTGCGCCGCCATTCTTTCTTTTTTCGCACGCAGGAAGACGGCGTCTTCCGGGCGCACCCCTTTTTTTCCCGGTTTAATTCCCCTTTTTTCTGGAATCTTTCCTTTTCTTTCTCGGGGGGGTCCTGGCTAACCCTCCTTCCTTTTTTGAGCTTTTTTCCCTTTTCCCCTTCTTTTCCCTCCTAAAAAGGGGGGGGGGGGTCCCTTTCGCCGATATCGGCGGAAGGAGGAGGTTTCCCGCTCCTTTCCTCTATTCGTCCAGGGAGGGAGAAGCAAGTCACCTCTTTCTCTTTTTTTTTCCTCGGCGGAACAAAGCACGCCACCGCAATTCCTTCTTTCTCGTTCGCTTCTCCCCCCCCTTCTGCGTGGGACGGGAAGCTGAATCTGATGTTCCCTTTCCTTCCCTCCCTTTCTTTTTGATCACGGTCGGGTCACAATCTCTATATTGTCCTCTCCTCCTTCCCTTCGAAGGTCATTCTCTTCTTCCTCCGGCTGGTGAGGTCGGAGAAGTTGACAAGCAGATGTTTTCCCCCTTCCCTCTCCTTTCCTACCGATCCTGGTCGGAAAGGTAGAGCCGGACGTCTTTTTCCCTCTTTTTTTCGTCAGTTCTCTTCAGGTAGAGGACGAGAGAGTGACTTCTTCTTTTTTTTCTCGTGAGAGAGTGTGACTCGCCGCGCGTTCACCCCCTTTTTTCTTTAGGAGTGGAGTCCTCCTCCTACAACCCGTCAAGATAGAAAAAATGAACAGACCCCCCTTCCTTTTTTATTTTCTTTCCCTTTTCATCATGGTAGTGGAAGGGAAAGCATGGTTCCGTCACCCCTTTTATTCTTCTTTTCGATCGATTGTGCGCCGTCAATACGCCGGGATGAATGGGGAGGGAGAATGCTTCCCCTTTTCGTTTTTCTCCCCTTTTTCTTTTTTCCCCTCCGGGATCAGCTCGGGAATATTACTTCTCTCTCTCCCTTTTCTAATCTGGCCGTGGCTCGTGGCCCTTCGGATGGATGAGGTGCCACCCTCTCCTTTTTTTTTTTCTCAGGGAAGAAAGAGAGAA
>Ga0179593_1572298_pt1 | contig 10785 bp, 14 predicted proteins | sample CZODoug2_1_08_16_FD_185931 | JGI IMG/M metagenome (GOLD analysis project Ga0179593, IMG submission 185931) | Vadose zone soil fungal communities from Angelo Coast Range Reserve, California, USA - CZODoug2_1_08_16fungal (PacBio error correction) | ecosystem: Environmental > Terrestrial > Soil >... | reverse complement strand
GGCTTTTTTCCTCCCTTCGACCAGATGATCCCGAGCCCCCCAACGAATCTTGTCGACCTGCCTCTCCTCCTTGAAGAGCCCCCTCCCCTCCCCAAAGATTTGCCTTGCACATTCCAGCTATGGTACCCGCGGCCCTCGCCTTTAATAATCCAAGACCTTCTTTTCTTGTAAGATGTTCCTCAAGGTGTAGTCCAATTCTTGATACATTACCTTGTAACATAAGTTCTTTGCTTATCCGCTCCCTTCCCGTCTGAATTTCCCCGTAACCTTCTCCCTTGCCCAAAGAGAAATGGACGGAAGCTTCCATTCCTTTAAGGTTCTCACTACCACCCCTTTTCCCTGAGCCGCAGCACGGGCGCTGGGTCGGGCCTTCCCTTTCGTAGACCGCGAGTTTTTTCAGGACCGTTCTCCTTTTTTCTGCGGTCCAGTTGCAAGCGACCTTGCCCTCCTTTTTATTCTTCAGGCTCAGAAGGATTTTTGTTTTTGATTGGCCTTGTTTTTTTTCCTCGAAGGTTTTTTTTTTTTCCAAGTTTCCCTTCCGGACAGAGTTTTTCTTCTTCTCTCTTCTTCCTTTCCCCCCCCATAATCGTGAGCAGAAATGAGCCCTTTATTCATTTTTTTTTTTTTCCTCCACTCCTTTTTTAATGCATCCCCCCCGGAGTTCCCCTATCAATCAGTCCGAGCTTGCCGTGTACTAATTTCTTTCCTACCCTTTTTTTTTCGAATTCTCTGATCAAGCCCGCAAGGCCTCCTCCCCCCCTAATGCTCTTTTTCCAAAATTTCTCCTTCCTGGAGCTCTTTCCTTGGTAGGTTCAACGAACCCTCGTTACTATCCCCCGGTATCTCTTTGAAGTACCCTTCTTTTTTTTCTGGTGGATTCTCCTTCTTTGTGGTCGTTTTTTCGGCCTCGATTTTTTTCGACTAGCCTCGCCCCTTTTTTTTTTTTCCCCTGACCCTTTTCCTAGTAAAGCGCTGCTACGCAGCTGTCTCCCCTTCGCCACCAATGCCCCTTTTCTGACTCGGTTTTCAAATTCCGAATTTCCCTCCCCTTCCAATTCCCCCCTTCCAGACCTCCTTGTTTGTGACCCAGGAAGGAGAATGGCGACCCTCCTTCAGGAGTCATCCCCCCCAATCTCATTACTTGGTCCTTCAGTTTCTGATCGGTATCTATCCCCCTTTTTCAGTTTAAGGCCCACTGAACCCTTGCTTCTTACTTCTCATTTTTGGGACCGCAGGCTCAGATGGTCTTCTCTCCAATGACAGTGTTCTCTCACTAACCCTTTTCGTTTTTCCTTTCCGTTCGCCCTCTTGGCACACTTGTGTCTCTTCTCTTACGATTGGTTTGCACCTTTATTTTACCCTTCCCCCCTTCGAATAAGGCGGACATTGCTGGTGAGGGCCACCCAAAATATTCCTCGGAGGTTCCTTTCTAGCATGAGGGTGGTTTTCCCTCGTTACCCATCTCCTTTGGTTTCAGCCAGTATCACGCTCGGAGGGAAAGTTTTTTCGCGCTTTTCTCGTGGAGGAAGGTTAATTTCCCTTGGCTGCTGCGCTCCAGACCCCTCTTTTCAATCACCCCCTCTCGAAATACAGGCCCCCTCAAAGAACTTTTCCTTTTTCCCAGCGGCCTCGATTCTTTTTCGCTCACATTGCTTCCCCTTATTTTTTTTTAGCGTGTGGCGCTAGACATCGCTATCTTTTTTTCCCCATCTTCACTACCGGTGGGGGGTTTTTTTCTCTCGTCTCAGGCCCCTCTCAAGTTTCATCTTCTTTCCCTACGAATTTTGCGATGGGAGGAAGTCCTTTCTTTAGACAGGAGCTACTCTTCGACCCCTTCCCTCTTAAGGTACGTTTTTTAGCATGGCAGCTTTCTGACTATTGCATCTGGTTTGATCCGCCCACGTCTGATTGAGAACACCTTCCTTGAATATGCCCCCTCTCCAGCGAGCGTTTTTCCCCCGTTATCAGTCCAGACCACCTGTTCGGTTCCCCCTTCTTTTTCCCTGTTCCCGAATACGAGCGTGATGAACTCCCTGTCACAGGAAACTTGGATCCTGGACAGGATCCCCCAATTCTCCCTCTTATGGGTTGCTCAGCATCTCCCCCCCAAGCTGAAACAATCTATTCTTGGCCCGTAGAAGTTTTTCCTCAGGCCTTTCTTGGAGGTTCTCGGGTTTTTCATCGGATTCCCCGAGCCCAGGCTGAGCAGGCTTTCAGTCCCTTTCCTTCTAGAGAAATTTACCGCACCCCTTCTTCTGAGATTCTCGTTTCAGAATGATTCTCAACCCTATCACTTCAGGGTAGTTTTTTCTTCCCCAGGTTTATCTCTTATCTTTTCCCTTTGTTTGTTAATCTCTGCCCTTTCCTCCCTACAAGCGTTGATCGCGCATCTTCTCTATAAATTCCTCTTCCGTAATTCCTCTACTCTCGCGTCCTTTGTCCAAGATTGTTCAGAAGGTAACTTTCCCCTCTCAGAAGCGAGTCTCCTCGGGATTTTCCTCGAGGATGATCCGATTGCATTCTTTTGTCTTCCTCTCCATTCCCCCCCGCTGCTTAGGAGGACGCCATAGTCTCTTTACCATTTCGTCTCTTTTGTGACATTAATCCTTTTCTTTCGATGCCGTGGTTTGGTGGCGTTTCATAAGCGCCTTTTTCGTGAATGATCCAACTAGTCCTTCCATGAAGTTCTACCCTTTTATTCGTCCCCCCTCTTATCTTTGCAATTATCGAAACGATAGATTAAGTTTCTCTTCTTCTGAAGGCACTTTTCTAATGGAGTGACCTTCCTCAATCTTTTATTTGGATTGCCATGTACCCCTTATGTAACAAAGGCGGTAGTATGCAACAAATATTCGTCGTACGCTACTTCTCTCCATTTTTTGCCAGAAAACATGATGACATATTTCTTTGTACTTTCTGCGGGTGAGATTTCCCTGCTCCTCCCCCTCTTCTTCCGACCATGATTACCGGTATGCCCCTTTGACCATGCTTTCTCTGATTTTTAGTCTCCCTTTATCCTCGATTTTTCGGTAGTTGGCGATCCTTCAACTGGGTAAGCGTACCCCCTCTTTCGGTGAGTTCCGTTTTAGATCATTGAATCGTTTTTCAGCCTCCTGCCCTTGATTTGCAGCAGATGGCGAAAGCCTCCTGCAGAACGGCCTTCCCTCTCCATGCGGAGGAGTCCCTTTCCAGATTTCTTTTTTTCGTTTTCCCCAGTGATTGGCTTCCTTTAGGTGCTCCCCGATTCTCCCAATTAGAATGAAAGTCCTTCTCCGACTTTTTTTTGGCCCGATGGCACTTTTAGTCCCCTTCCCCCGTGACCTCCTGGCTTTTTGACCTGAGAGCTCCATGGGCCCGGTTTTTTCCGCCCGGCTCCCCCATTTCCGTCCTTTTTTTTGACTCCCGCCAGCATGATGTTTTTTTCAAAGCCTTCCGTTGTTTCGTCTCTTTTTCGTTTTTTTTGATCCCCTGCGAGCCAATTCCTCTCCCGTACCTGAAAGTTTCGTCGTCTTTTCACGTTCCCCTCAAGTCTCGAGATGGCCCTTAAATTCCCAAATGCTTTCTTGCTTCCAGTCTTCCTGCCTAGTGGGTTGCTCCCCTTTCTTCTGCCTGCCTAACTCAACAAGCCCTGTTCCTTTCGGCCTTGTATTTTCTCGAAGGGTCCCGATCAGGGCTGTTTCTTGCTTTTCCTCTCGACAGTCGAGCTTTCCATTACTTGAGCCTTTTTCCCCCCTGGATTTCCCCCCATGTTCCGTTCGGCAGATAGGATTTTCCTCCCCATCGACTTTTCCTCCCCACTTAGCAGTTTTCCCCTTCCCGATGCGATGTTTCGTTTTTCTGCTTTGCATTTGTAAGTCGTCGTCTTGTTTCCCCCCCCCTCGCTAAGATTTCCGCGCCTTTCCACAACTCCTGCTTTTTTGATGCTGCTGGATCCCTTTCTGTCTTTATCAGCAGAATTCCCTTTCTTCCTTCCCCCCAGGGTTGGGCCTTCCCCTTTCTCAACGGCAGATTCTTTTTTTGAGTTACGATTTTTTTTTGATTCTTCATCCCCTCCCGTTTTTTTTTTCCTCTCCTCCCAGGGATCTCGCATCACAGAGGTAGAGATCGTCCTTTTCCCCATAGTCAGAGCTACCCCCCCCGTTGACTAATGCTCCCGGGTGACGTCTCCTCCCTCCTAACCATCCCCGCCCCTCCTTTCATCCTTCCCAGTGATTTTAGATTGAACTTGATCTGTGGGCAGGCCCTTCCTTTTTTTCCCTCATGTCTCATCCTCCCCAATTTCCTCTTCCATGCGGACCTTCCCGCTGACCGCGTGAAGTTTTTTTTCTATTAATTTTTTTTCGTCCGCTCCCGGAATCGATGTCTTCGCTTCCCCCCCTTCGCTAGCATCCCCCTTTCGGCAGCCTTTTTTTTTGGCCGCCCTTTGAAGGAGGAGCGCTGGCTGCTTTTCTCCCTGCGCCAATGCATCCCCAAGTTTCTGATCCGGCTTCGTTTTTCTCCCTCCCCCCCCCCCCCCCCCCCCCCCCTTGATTCCGAAAACTTGTTAGTTTTCCCCTTCTAATGGTTTGATTCACCCCTTTGAGGCGGTCCTTTTTAAGGGCCCCTTTCCTTCTTTTATGCGTTGAGCGCAACTTCTTTCCTTGCACTTCCCAACCCACGCCTTCCGATTTGCACGCAGGCTTTTTTCTGCCTCCAACAGAAAGCTTAGCGCCCCCTCCACTTGCTGTTTCACCTTTTTCTTTCTCCGTTCCCTGGCCTCTTTTGAGCAATTGCTAATCACTATTTAGCTCCGAGGAATAAAAATCGTAATTGTTTTAATTTGACCCTCACGATACTTGCAAGAGAAGCTCTTGGAATTCCCGGTTGTTACATTAAACCTCCCCATTCCTGTGTTCAAGAGAAAGTACTCTTCGTGGACATGTATATTTTTTTCTGTGTCCTTCCAAGCCTCTTCTCTCTTCAGGCCCCCGGTTTTCCCCTTCGTTTACCTTCCCAGAACCCCATTTTCAACTTTGCTTGACATCAGTCCTCCCCCCCGCTTTCGCTTTTTTTTTTTTTTTCTTTTTGCCTTCCAGCCAAAGATGTTCCCCTCGACCTGCATAAAAGGTTTTCACGCATTTCGCTCCCTTTTTCCTCCTTTTAACACTCTTCATTCTTAGGTTTTTAAGAAGCGCAGCTTCCCCCGTGAAGAACTTTTTGGTCCCTCGCTACCTTTCGTTGGCTACCAGCTATATATGGTCTTTTCTTCCCGGAAGAGTGCACTCAGAACGTCCAGACCTCCCCCACTGTCAGGTCAACTCCCTGGGCCAATCCCCCAGTATTCTTTTCCCACCACTTCTGTCCGATTCTTTTAGGGATCGCGCAAGGCCGGCTGCTTTCTCAACCCCCCTCCTTTGCATGTTTTTTTTCACGCGTGATTCGATCCCCGACAGACTTCCGATGATCGTCCCTCGAGATTCGGGCCCTTTAATTCTGCTCCGCCATGAAAAGTGTGGAGAGTCGGCTATTCCCTTTTCCCTTTTCCTTCAACTCCTTTCTTGAAGAGTCTAGTCCCCCCCTTTCAAGGGTCCTCGCCTTCGTAGACAATAGATCGAAGGCCTCTGGTGTAGTATTTTCTCTCTGTGAACCTTTGAGGAGTTACGGAGCCCCACCACCCCCCCCGTTTTTCTTTTAGCATGCGGACTTACTTCCCTTCGTGTAATCATCGGAGTTTTTTTTGCTTAGTTCTTTTCCAAGTTTGGTTTTCGGATTGTATTTCCCCCGACCTTCTCTCTAAACAGGCGTCTTCCCTGAAGTTTCTTAATTCTTAGCTCTCTTTTTTTTTTTGAGGACCCCTCTGCCAGGCCTTAATCAGAACGACCCTGCTCGCGAGGTCCCTTCTTTTCAATATTCTTACCCCCTGACGCCTCCTTCCCTGATCCTTTTCCTTTTTCGTAGGTCTGCACGAAAGAGAAGCCTTCTCCCTTTTCAGCCGAGGATTTTTTCTCCAGAGCAGATTCTCTTCCCTCCGATCGCCCTTTCTTTAAAAACCTTTCTGCTCAGTTTTTTTTTCCGATGGACGACTTGACTGATGGTTGACCTTGATGTGCTTACCGGCGATTTGATTTCCGGGTTTTTCGGATCCTCCCTTTTCTTGGATGAGTCAATCAAATCTTCCTCCTTTCCCCGTGACTTTCCCGATGCCTTTTTTTCCTTTTTCGAGTTTTCGGTTCTTTTCGAACTTCAGGCGTCTAGAAATTATGCGATCGGGTTATCAACACCTCTCCTTGTTTATACAAACCACAGCCATGTCTTTATTCTAATGTTTTTTAGCCTTCATTTTTGTGACCCCCCTATGGTTTTCGGCTGGGTAGTTCTTACCCTCTGAGATAACTTTCACTTATGTAATTTCCAGATATCTTTTTTTTTTTTTCCCTTCTGTGCTGGGAAGTCGTCCCTTTCAGCTAGGCCGTTGCCGCTCCCGTACCTATGATATTTTCGTTTGAGATATTGCGCCTTTCCGGCGTGGTACAGATGACATACTGGAGCCTCCGAATAGTTTTTCTTGTCAAATGGTTTCGATCTTGCGGTTTTTTTCTTGGGTTTTTTCCCCCCCCCCGGTCCCTTTTTTGGAATTGACTACTTTCAGATTGCTTTGAAGTCTCCTCCGATGCTCGTCGAAGTTGGCTTTTAGAACGGTCCGCTTTAGCTCTTTCTAGTGGAACCCTTTTTATTGAGGAATTTTTTCGGTAGATTACACTCTTCCACCTCCCTAGAAGAGGCTCTCTTTCATCAGGCGATGTCCCTTTTTACTGGCAATTCCCTTTTCCCTTCCAGGGTCCTTCGGCGACCGTTTACCCTCGTAACGTGAATCTTCCCCAAAGGTTTCCCAAGTTTTTTCATGGTTTTTTTTTCAGGGACCCCCCCCCGGGTTTTTCTCGATATGGATTTTCCCCCCTTGCCCATATGAGCTTTTTCCTGAGACCCTTCGATACTTCTCCCTCCTTTTGTCTTTTGATTTACGTCTGCAACCTGGGCTTTTGAGACCCCTTTTCCCCCAAAGCCTTTCACGACCTCCCACCAGACGCTCCGCCTCACACCTTCTCTTTTTGTTCTTAGGAATTCCGACAGTCTTTTCGGTTTCCCCGAACCCCCCTCTGGAAGCTTTCATTGTCCTTTCTTCGTGTCCGGGATCGACCGGATGGAACGATCATCCTCCCTTCATTCCAAATTTTTTTTATTGGCTTTTTCCTTTTTCCTCAGCGAGCCGTCTCTTTCCTTTCCCGGCACCGCGCCATGGAGGCTCCACTTTCTCTTCTCGAATTCCTTTAGATCCCTTCCTTTCACTCCCTCCCCTCGTCCTCTCCTCGGATAGCGGTCCTTGTCGTCGACACCTTCTTCTTGGTCGTTTTTTGAATAGGCCCCGATTTTTGACTGCCAGCTCCCCCTTGCCCTTCGGATTATTTCATTCTTCTGTATTATGGGTGATTGTCTTCTTCCCCCCTTTCCCCTTTCTGATACTCTTGGCATCGTCACCCTTCTGTCAAATAACCCTTTTCTCTCTGATCTTTCTTTTTTCCTTCCCAGAATGACGAAATGTGAAATTTATGCTTTTTTTTCTCTCTTCATCCTCTAAGTTTTCCTGAATGCATAAGTTTTTTACCGATTCTTTTTTCTCAATATCCTTCCCTTGAATCCTTTTCACCTTGCCTGATTCTTCATTTCAAGCCGCAAGGCATCAACCCCCCCCCCAATGACCTATCCATGAATCTTCCCCCTTTTCTGTTTGCGCTTGCACTGTTTTTGGTCCCGATTTCCCCCCCAAGACTTACGACTTACTTTTGCCAACGCTTCCGGCATTCCGGTTGGCTTTCGAGCGGCAATTGTTTCTTCGGTTGCGACCTTTCCCCCCCCCCTTTTCTGAAGATTTCCTTTCCGCCCTTTCTCTTTTTCGCAGGAATCGGTGACCTCTTTTCTTTTTGTCTCAGGTTCTTGCCCATGCAAAAGAAAACCCATTTCTTGACCAGGACATCCTTTCCCCCTTCATGCATTTTCAATTTTTTCCTTTTGCCGAAAGACTTGCTTTCCTTGCCGTTCTAGCATTTGCTGGGCTTGAAGAATAACCCCAATTCCGGCGAATTCCTCTTTCGGCAAAGCCTTTGTTTGAGTCTTTTCCCCGTATCTTTTTTCTTTCCTTTGACCCCTCCCCCCATTTCCCGTGTTTCTTTACGTCGATCTTTATAGGCCTTGCAGGACTCTCGAAGTGCTACCTCCCAACTGCTCTTACCATCCGCGTGACCCCCATCGTAGCTTTTTTGAGTCTTAATGTGTTCGTTTCACATCTTGCATATATTTCAGATCTATTAATTCCCCTGCCGGACCCCGAGTCTTGTCCCACCATTTATACTTCCTTTTCAGATTCATGAGCCTTCTAGATCTGGTGTCTCCTCCCCCCCCAGGATACCTCCCCTTCCCCCTACTTGGGCGTATTCTTTCGATACTTGCCCCCCCTCCCCCCCCCTTCCCTCCCGACGGATTGTGCGTCAGGATGCTTCTCTCTTTCGCCTTACAGTTGCGAGACTTCCTCTTCCCACCCCTTTTACTTTTGTACACCTCCCATCGTCAAGGTAGAGGACCTCCTTCCCCGACCTCTTTCCCCCGCTTCCCAGGAGCCCTTTTCCTGCTAGACCCCCTCTTTTTTTTCTTCCGCAGTTCCAATAGGACTTTATACTACGTTCCAAGTCTGAGATCTTCCTTTTTTGAATCTCCCTCTCGTCCCCAGTCGCTGCGATGGGCAGCAGTCCCTTCCGAGGATGTCCTTCTTCGACAAAAATCTTTTTGGGAATCCGACGCTCCCTTCCGTGCCTCTTTCTTATGAGATCCTTTGTTATTCCCTTGATTTTCGAGAATTGATCAACTTTTTGAATAATGAACGACATCTAGTCCAGATACCTCTCCCCCCCTTCCCTAAAGTCTTCTCCGAAGAACTTCCAAGCCGTATTCTTTTTTTATGGCTGAACTGACCTCTCGGAGGTCTCTCTCTCGGATGCCCTTCAAGAGATTTGCCAGGTGTAAGATTCCCCCCCCAACCGACCTTCGCTCCTTTGTTCCTAAGCCTTATGCGTCTTTGGTTTTTTGTTCGTTCGGGTGATAGTGCACCGGGTATCTCTTCTCTTTTCTGCTTCGAAAACCTTTTTCGCGGTTCGTCGAACACCTCCGGGCCTTTTTTTTTTTTTTTTCAGATTCGGCTCGTCCAGCCAGAGATCTCAGAAGCGCGTTTTTCCTGTGCTTTCCCCTCCCTAAGGTAGTATCTTTTCCTTTTCGTCCCCGGACCTTGCTGTTCCTTTTTTTACTGTGCCTCGCATTTCTTCGAAATCTCTCGCATTCCCCCGCTTTTCGTCCCCCCCCGATTTGTTCATTGCCTCATCGAAGACCTCCTCTCTCCGCTGGTTAGTTCGCTGATTTTTTGATCGCATCAAAAATAAATGACTTCCCTCCTCCCGATCCTCCGACGGACCCTTTAGGTAATTTGGTTGAAGCTTCTCCCCCCTCCGACTGTCGAGTTGTTTTTCTTAATGTCGCGGTCCGCTTGTTTGGCTTACTTTGTGCACGTCCCCACCGAATGTCTTCCCTCTTGGCTCTTTCAGTATTTTTTGGGCCTGATCGTTGTTCTGCGGACAGATTCCTTCCTTCTGAGCGGGGTCTCTTTCTCCCTCATGGAGTAGTCTGAAATTTTGTTTCGCCCCTTTTAGCTTGTCAGCCATGTGAACCTTTATGAGGTTGTTCTATCGGCTGAGGAGATCCCTAGCAAGACCCTTCTCCATCGCAAGATCTTTCCCCGAAGATTTTTTGCGTCCCAGCCCTCTCTTATCCTCCGAAATGCCGCGGCCCCTCACTTCCGATGATTCTGAGTTTTTTTTTTCGATGTTCCTTTCTTTTCTCTGTGCGATTTGGGCTTTCCTTCTTTGGGTGCCCGTTTTCGAGGGCATTGCCTCTCGAAATGTTTTGTTTTGAGGGGGTTTTTATTTTCTTCGGACGCCTTCGCTGATCCACTCCGTGCACTATCTTCTGAAGCATCCCCCCTTCCGGAAGGCGTTGCGAACTTTAGCGTCCCCCCTGTCCAATGTTTTCCCTAAAGGTTGGCGTCTGACCCCTCTCTGCCCAGCCGTCCTTCCCAGCGCGCTTCCTCTATCAGGCCGAGAATTGGGCTTTTCCCCATTTCCTCTTCGTGCAGAATCGTCTCGAAATTCTGCGACCTTTGATTCCCTGATCTCCCGGTTTGGTGGACGTTGATGCGGTTCCCCACGACAGCTTTCCCGCGCTTGCTTTTTCTCCCAGTTTTTGTTCAGAGCCAATTTCCTTTTTCTTAAAGCCCCGTTTTTTTTGTTGTCGATTTTTTCATCGAAATGTTGCGAGACCCGGCCCCCCCAAGTTCTCGACGAAGTTGCTTTCCTCGGAGCCGTATTTTCCCTTTTCTGCTGCTCTCCCTTGCCCTCCCCCCCACGTCGTCTCCGCTGGATGGGGCCCCTTCCCCTTTTCTGTGAAATTCCCTTTCTTGTGAACCCCTGGATTCTGGGTTCCATTCCTTTTGTGGTCGTTCCCTGAGAAGTCTCTCCTTCTGCGCGAATTTTCACCGATGGCCCCCCCACGCTCCCCTTACTGTCTTTAGCTGTAAAAGACGTTCTGTGTCCCCCTTACCCCGACCCCGTAGCTTTGATGGTTTCGTTTTTCTTCGACCGCCTCCATTTTTCCTTTTCGTTTCGTATAAGGACTTTCTCACTCCAATTCAGGAGACTGCCCTCCTGC
>Ga0179593_1465317_pt1 | contig 10785 bp, 11 predicted proteins | sample CZODoug2_1_08_16_FD_185931 | JGI IMG/M metagenome (GOLD analysis project Ga0179593, IMG submission 185931) | Vadose zone soil fungal communities from Angelo Coast Range Reserve, California, USA - CZODoug2_1_08_16fungal (PacBio error correction) | ecosystem: Environmental > Terrestrial > Soil >... | reverse complement strand
CGCCCAGTATCTTGTGGTTTTTACTTTTTTCTTTTTTGTTCTTGATAAATTTCCCTGAGTGACCGGACCGTTTCCCCCCTCTTTTTTCCCCTTCTTTTTGCATTTTTTTCCCTCAGAGCCCCCAGATCATGTCACCTCTTCACCCCTTTACCCTTCGTGGACGCCCCAATTTCCTTCCCCCCTTTTCGATAACGTCATGGCGGTTTGTTTCCCCCCCCCCCCTACTGTTTCCTTCATGGTCGACGAGTACAGTGATTAACGGAGAGCAACAAGTTTATTACTGTCTTGATCCCCCTCCTTTTACTGTGGAAGGGTCCCTTCCCGGTGCCTTCTCTCCATACGCGAATTCTCGTTGTCGTTCTGACCTTGGGCTTTTAGGGGGGCAATAGGAAGGACGAGATTCCTCCTGTTCTTCCCTCGTCCTACGGCGCTCCGGAACAATGGGCCGTGTTTGTTGATACCCAAAAGATCAGCCCCTTTTCCAGAACACTGAACCCTCACATCAGTGCAAGTAAGCAACTATCACTTCGACTCGTGTTTTTTTTTTTGTTTCCCCGGACCCGATATAGTCCACTAGTTCCTTATATTTTTTCCCCCCTGCTTCGGAAATCCATTGCTAAAACGGTGCCCCATCTTCTACGTCCTCTTTCCGATCAATTCTTCTTTTTTTCACGTTTTACAATGGTCTGTGTTCCTCCCAGGTTACACTCGACGCGCCCATCCCCCTTCTGCAGACCTAGTTTTACGCTGCATGACGTCGCGGCTCCCTTACAACTAAGACTTTCTCGCCCTAAAAACTTTGTAGCATTCCCCCTCCTAGCGCAGGCTCCCTCCCCCCCCAACCGGGAATCATGTGGGAGAATTTATTGCTCTTTTCCCTCCTCTGCCCCCGCCGGCCGTACTTTGATTTTTTTTAGAACGTGTGTCTCCTCTCACGTGTCTAAGAGTCCTGACTGCGTTCTTGCGCTCCCTGAAGCTCATTTGCTCTTTTTTTTTTTATTTTCTGCGCGCAGCGCTTTTTTCTTTTTCTCCCGGAATGCTGACCTGATTATCCGCCGTCTTTCCCAACTAGATGTTTTTCCGCACCTTCCTTGCGAGTCTGTCCTTCATACCATCTCCTTCTCCATCATGCGCTTCCTTTGAGGGCAAGGTTTGTGACTTTTTCCTTCCCTGACTACCCTTTGCATTTTTTCCCTCTTAGAGAGAGATGGGTTTTCCTGATGGTTCGGTTTTTTTTTTTCCCCCCCCTTATTCGCCCAAGGCCGTTCCCTATTAGAGGCGCCCGCGCAAGAAAGTTCCCCCTTCGAGGAGTTTAAGACCTATCAACTTGGAATTTGCTCTCTCGGTTTGATTCCGTTTTCCTTCCTTGAGTACCTCCCTCCCTTTAGTACTCCACTGCTTTTTCCAGAGACGACTTGTAGTCGAGCAGTCAGAGACCTCCCCCTCTCTTTTGAGGCGCCCACAGCATTGTTCGTATAGGTTTTTTCATTGACGCGTGCGTTCCCCCGATTCGTCCTCGAGAATTTTGGATATCTCTTCTCTTTGGTGCGGAGGTTGTTCCCCTCCTCCTCCCCCCTCTTCGACCAGATTTAAGCCCGTTTGTTCTTTTCTGTCCCCTTACTGACTCCTTGCGCGTCGAGGCTCACCAATATTTTTAAGTGCAAATGATCGGGATGGCCGGCCCTCTTCTTTTTATTTGTTTCTCCCTTGACCTTCCTGTTACAGTACGAATCAGCATTGCGTTTTCAATGAGGCCCTTTCCTGAGTTTCATTGAAGAAATGCTTTTGCGTTTCCCTTCCAAGGCCGCCGTTCTCCCCTCCCATACCCCCGGCCTCATGGATATTAATTTAGAAAGAGTAATTCCCGATGTTTTTTCCCAATAAACTTTTATGCTTTAATTCTGCCAGGAACCCCTTCCCTAAAGAGTTAATGCTATTGATAGCCGACACAGAGATAACCGTATGACCTCCCCCCTTCCCCCCCCCCCCCCACCCACTATTCCACTCTTTCAGTACAATTCAACCGCTCCGTCCTTCCCCCAGTCTCCTTTCTGGATCTCTCCTTAACCTCTTTGCATCGACATACTTTGCGACCTGATGTCTTTCAGGCTTTCTCTCAATGCTTTTTTTTTCTCCCTACTTCTCTTTTCCCCAATTGGTCCGTCGGGATACTCCTCTAAATTTTCTGATCAGCACCCTTTTTGCCCGTTTTCCCTGGGGACAAGTTTTGTCCTTTTTGTTGTAAAGGCGGGGTCATTGGTCGTTTTCCCTGTACAGAACCATTGCGAGAGGTGGGCTCCCCCTCCTTTTGAACAGGGGTGAATTCCTCCCTTTTTCAATAGCTTCTGATGGAGTGTTTCTCACCTTTTTGGAAATATTCGCCTCCCCCCCCCTTCCTATCCCATTGTTGAGATTGTTCGACTTGGTCTTTCCTTCCCCATATCCTCATCCTCCGTTTTTTTGATCTCCTTTTTTGACCCTAAATGCCCGAGAAGTCACCCTATTCCCCACTTTTCGAAGATTCTATTCAGGCTAACAACCAACAGGGCGACTCCTCCCTTTCGATGGGTTCCCCCCCACACTTTTTCGTCCCGCACAGGTGATAAATAACGTGATCCACGTAGATAAGTTCTTTTTTTCCTTTACTTATAGGATACCAATCCCCTCCTATACCCTCCCCCCCATTCTAGCCGAACACGGGTCGGCCCAAAAACCCCCTTTTTTAGTCACTCTCAGTTTTCGTAGCCACCGACAGGAATCCTCCCCCACCGCATGACCTTCCCCCTCCTTGGAGTCTTTATGGGCGCCCCCTCTCAGGTCCGGCCGACATCTCGCCCCCTTTCTTTTTGAGGCTGCCGACGAACTTGGGTCTCATATACCGCATTCCCGCAAGTTTCAAGGACTTCGCATTTGAGAGTGGCGGCTCTCCTTTCCCCCAGATTGTACCGACCCTTTGCGTTGTGAGACTTTTTCTTTAAGTGGATCGCGAGACGAAGCGAGTTTTCTCTTACCCCCCCACCCACTGGGAGTATGGTCTTTTTTCCCCTAGTGGCGAATTTCATTCTTTCTTCCTGAAATAGTTTACTCCAATATTGGCCATTAATACTCACCCCCTCTCTTTCCTTTTCTTGTCGATCTTTTTTGTGACTTTCTCCTCTTGGCTCTTTTTTTTCCCCCAATTCCCCCGCCGTGACCTCCTCTGGCCCCTTTTCTCACGGAAGAGATCATGTCCGGCAGACCTGGCCTTCGCCAACAACCCCTTCCACCACACCTTCCTCTTTCCAGCCTTTTCTCTCCTTACCCCCCCCTTGGCAGCCTGGTTTTCCTCACAGTTTTTCCCTCCCAGCCGCGATGAGAGCATGTGTCCCGATCCAGAAGTCAAGGACCTTTCCATGCATGCTGCCTCTTTTGGCTCGCAGGCTTAAAAACTCCCCCTCTCTTCCAACTACGCTTTATCCAGCCCAAGCGCAGCCGGGGACTCTTTTCATTCCCAACCCGATCGTATGCTTTCACAACCTTCCCTTGCTAGCCAATCAGCGCAATTTTCTCAGTGGCGCGACTACCATCTTTTTTTTAGGCGGCGGCGGCCGGCCCCTTGGCTGTCGACTATCCTCGTTCTAGCGGACCATGCCCAATTACACTCTGATTCCCCAGCGATCTTGAGGTGCGTTGCTATTTCGCTCCTTTCCCTCCTATGAGGGATCCGGCCCCTTTTCCCCTTTATTGAGCCAGAGACCCCTCCTCACCATTTTTTCCTTTTTAATACGCTTTCAAATGCGTTTTAGAGGTTCAGCTCCCTCCCCCCCTCCCCTTTGCTCCTCGGGCGAGCGTCTCATTTTTGGGTGTGATCGGCCCCTCCGCGACTCAACGCATTGTCTGGATACATCCGATTAAGTCGAGATCACTATTTCTGCCCTTTTCTTCTAGAAGCGCCACCAGTTTCCCCTCCCCCCTGACTACCCTCTCCCAGGTCCCTTCCTCGAACGCCGAATTTAACTTCCCTTCCCTCTGTCGATTGGATCTTTCCCCCTTTCGCCTTTTTCCTCCCCCGAGTCGTCTCCAAAGTCAGACACCACCCCTTCCATGCCCTCTTGTTTAGATCGCATGCAATTGCCGGCGGACCCGTTTCAAATTTGCCTTTTTCAGAGATTCTCTTTCCATCCCTCTTCCCCCCCAGAGATGAAATAAGAATTTTTTTTTCTTTCTTTTTCAAGGCAATGCCGCCCGCAAGGACTTCCCCCTTGGGTCCCTTCTTCTTCTCGATGTTTCCAGTGCTCCCCACCAAACGACGGCGCACTTCTCCTATTCGATCGAATGCCTCATTTTTCCCCTACTACCTCCGCCCCTCGTTAGTCTTCCTTCACCTGGCTGCTTTTGTTCAGGTTGGTCGTCCTTGATCCCAGGCCATCACGGTCGTTTCCCTTTTCGACTTGCACCGGAATTCACGTTTTCTTTCTTGAATGCATCCAGCTCCGAAATGGCCTGCGCCCGATGAGATCGAATGATTTACTCATTCACCGTCCTGTCCCGGCCACCTTTCTGACTTGCTCCAGACTAACCTTTCTTTCCCTTTCCATTCCATTGGTAATTTAGTTCGACCCCAACTGCCTCCCTGATGGCAGGGTAGCCACGGCCATGACGAGCGTCTTTGCTTCCTTTTACCCGACCGGGGATTCAAGCTATCCCCTTTTCCTCTCGCATTCGTTCCCCTTGTCATAATCCAGGAGTAACAAGATTTGAATACCGATCGGGATTATCAATCTCCCGCCCCATTCTTGACGGAGCTCGCGTTTCCCTCTTTCTTCACCTCATCCGTTGTGTGTGGAGTCTAGACTCGAGCGCATCGAGCAGATTTGTCCCTTTTTTTTTTCTGATAACGACTTCCGGACCCAGGTTTGCAGAGTCTTGCAGCTTTACCCCAGTTAACATGGACCTTTCGTAGATTGAACCCTCTAGGTTTCAACGTGTTAATCCGCTCTTTTTTTTCCCATGTCGCCTTTGGACCGGCCATCATAATTTTTTCCCCCCCCTGGAACAGCCCGGAATAGCAGACCCGTCCCTCTATGTTGCAATTTTTTTCATAATTGAAGTTCCTCCCCAACCTTAGAGTCGAGTTAAACTCCCCTTCTGGTCGTCTCCCCCCCTCGGAGGTGGGGGGAGGGTTTTGTTCCCTATTCGGGGATGATGAAGGCTCCTTAATGTTTTCCTCAACGAAGAGCCTTTTTTTCGCCGTGATGGCTTTTCTCACCCCCAAGTCCAAATGGGAAAGCCCCTTCCACCTTTCCTCCCGTGGCCTCTTACGAGAATTTTCGAAGTCGTGCTGTTTGGCTTTCCCTTTCATCGCTTTCTAGACGATGCGTCTTTTTTCTTCGTTTCCCCCGATTCCCTTTATCTCCCACACCCCAAAGGACTCCTCATAGTCTGAGACTCGGACCGGCCTTTCATGGAGGAAATTGACGTTGACCCTTCGAATTTCCCTCCAAAGTATTTGCAGTCTAAAGCCTTTTCCCAAATCTTTCCCCCCCCTTAGGGATGGCGCTTTCCCGAGTCCTGGCCATTCCTTCCGTGCAATATCGGTTTCGCAGGCCTCCTAAAACCTTTTGACCTTCTTGTTCGAAGTGTTTCTTCTTTCCTTCTTTGCCACCCCCCTCTTGTAGTTTTTGTTTTTGCACATATCCTGGCCCTCCTTCCCGTTCGAACTTTTATGCTGGATTTGCAGCTTTCCTCTTTTCCGGCAGAGTCGAGCGTAGGTGCTTATGAACGAATCACCAATGTTCCTATTTAGGGATAGCGAACCGTCAGCGACCCGGAGGGAGAGCCTGTCGATTTTTACCATTCGCTTCTACATGCTTCCTCCCTTCCTCCGCCCTGTCCCGCAAAGGTGGCCCTTTTTACAGTTGCAGAATACACCATTTGGCCTATGGGTGGTGACCCCCTGATGGTTTTTCTGTCTTCTAAACCATGATTTCTTCTAACCTTTCTATTACGCCGCAATATTTTTCGCTTCCTCATTATCCCTGAATCCTATAATTTCGGGTAAGGTTTACTGCGGTGGATTTACCTTTCGCTTTTCGAAGGCTGACCTTCCCCACCATCTCTAAGAAGGACCCGCTTTTCGACTGGTAGCCCTCTACCGAGCCTAGCAGATTCCTTTCTGTCCTTCTCAGGACTGAACCGATGATGCCTCGGTGGCCTGACAAGAGAAGTCCCTGCTGCCTCTGCGCCTTTGGCGGATTAGATGTATCCCTGGGTTCGGGGTTTTGGGCTTCTTTTTCGCCTCAATAGGTCGCCGACTCTTCTTTCTTTTCTCTTCTCGACGACCTTTGCTGCCCTTCTTCCTGGGAGGGAAGACCCAACCAGCTGTTATGAACCTTTTTTTTTTTTGGCTTGCCCCGGTTCGATTTTGGTCATGTTTCGTGTTTTAAGGTCTTCGAGCGGCGCAGGAGCTCTTCCTTTTGGCCCCGGATGTCAGAGTTTGTGGCATGGACGGCCCGAGAGCCTGTCTCCTTTCCCCTGAAGAAATCTCCTCCATCCCAGGCCTTTAACTGGTCGTATTCCCACAGCCCCTTTTCATGCCGTGAAAGACAGGGGTCCTCCTTGTCGAATTCTTTTTTTCATACCTCCTCGTTGGGACCCCTGAATCTCTCTGGTTTCTTCTTTCCTTATATCACCAAAACGAAACGCTACTTGAGCCGCGCCTCTCAAACCCTCCTAATTCATGCTTTGGTATCTCTCTTCCCATTCTCGACGTTTTTGAATGAGAGCACCCTTTTTTCCCCCCGATTTTCTGCGTCCTAATTATGGTCCAATCAAGGACCTCCCTGAAGTTATTTCCTGCTTTTTTTCTTTGCTTCGGTCCCCAGAAAGTTCTTCCCGAGCACTTGTGTTCTTCCTTTTCCGTTTTCGCGACCGATTTTTTTCCCTCCGGAGTTGAAGTGGTCGCCGGTTCAATCCTCCTCTTTTTAGTTGAGAAGAGGATGTCCGCGTGGGTTTAATTAAAATTTTTCACCCTTCCCTCTCGGGTAGTGGTCCTTGGAATAGGTTCTTTTCCTTTGATCAGCAGACCTTATTGTCAGGCATTGTCGTCGACTCCCCCTTCTCCGTTTTTGGTTGAGGATAGTGAGCGACGAATGGCGACTTTTCCCTCTAAATGTCTTTCGACTCCTCCGACCACTCGGCCCTAACCTCATTAAACTCCTATCGAAGTTTGCGATTTCCCCTATACCTCGGTTTTTTTTTTTTTTTTTTTTTTTGGTCTCACCTTGCGTTGCCCTCTGCTCCTCTCTGAGCGATAAGGCTGACCAATGCCTCTCCACTTCATCGCGAAACTTCCTGGACCCCCCTTTCCCAAGATCCCTTGTGCGCGGATCAAGAGATTTCGACCCTGCACATTGCACCCTAAATTTCTGCCGGTTGCGTTGCGGATCCCATGTCCCCTTCCGACATCGCTCTTCCCTGATGGCTCATGAATAGTAGCCTCTCTTGGGCCGAGTTCTAAGAATAAGTCAAAGTCAGTAAGGACTGCTCTTCTCTGATGGCTTTCTTCTTTCCAGTTTGACGCCGTTGCGTTTTTTTTTGTCCTTCAGGATAGTATTCGATAGCGATTTTCAACAGGCCCCCATCACCTAGGGAGTTTCTTTCTTTTGTACAAGATGGCCTTTCCCCGGGAATTGAACGAACTCGGGCTAACCCCCCCCCCCACACACCCCCCCCCCCCCCACCCACCCCCCCCCAGATTTATCTCCCCTGATGCGGTTCTTTTTTCTGACTTTTTTGTTACATCAACTCTCTCGGTTGCTTTTAACCCCCCCCCAGACGTGCCATTCTTTTTTTTCCGCTTTTCGACAAGGCACGATTGGGCGCGACGGAATTAGTTTTCACACCTCCCCACATTCGTGCAGGCCCCAGAACCTATCATTTTAAGTTTTTCCCAGGGTTTTTTTCCGCGCAAGCTGCCACGGTCGTTTCTGAAGATAAAGTATGAGAATTCGTCCATCTCTGCGCTTTCCGCTGAAGCCTCCACCTACAGCCAACCGATTGTACACCCGCCCCTCGCAGAGGCCGTTGCCCCGTCTTTTTTTTTTCACCCTGATACCTGGGCAAAAAGACGGTTGCCAGCTTTCTACGGATTATCTCCCCCCCCTGCTTGCCCTCCAACAGGTCTCGGCGTTTTTTCCCTCGAGGTTTAGCCTTAGGGTTTCCCATCACCGCGCTAGTCCCACCTTATAGGGATTCAGTCCTCATCCTGCTGCTGGCTATTGCGCTTACTTTTATTATACTTTTCCCCCTTACATATGTTAGAAGGGCCCGCAATCCTTGTTCAACCCTGTTCTCCTAACAATGTGTAGGCGGTGCGCATCCCTTCTTTTTGCTTCATCGGCAGCGGCTTCATTTTTTGACGATTTGACCTATGAAAGTTTTTCTCCGCCTTTATCCTAGGTACATATATGCTTCAGCTTTGATCCATAGGGTGTCAGCTCCGTGTAGAAGTTCCCCTAGCAGCGTCTCATCCGACCTTTCGCGGCGGCCGATGACCATTAGCTCCTCCACGCGAGTACCCTTTTTAAGAGGGAGAGTACCTTCTCTCCCCTTCGATCCATAAGCTGACATTAGTAGAAATTTCACCCCATTTATTCCCACATGTATTTTCAAGATTTTCGCTCGCTCGACCTTTTTCCTAGGAGTGCCCTTGTCCTATTCGATAGGGTGAAGTTTTCCCTATAACCAGCTATTTCCAACCTGAGTCTTTTTTCTCCTTTGCGGGTTCTTCCTGTTTCCCCCCCACTTTCACCAGAACCATTCCCGGCCCCCTGGCCAGTTATTGAAGATTTCTTTTCGTATCCGTTCTTGTCTCCGTTGAGCCTCCTCGCCGCGAGGTCACCCCTGGCGACCCTAGTTTTTGCCCCGTCTCCCTCCCTCCTGCCTTTGATCAAAAGAACGAGATCCAGCTACCTTGAAGGAAAGTCGGGGAGATTTTAGCTGAGTAATTTCGAGTTCACCAAGGTTCGGGAACTCCCGCGTTCCGTAAGCGCTGTTTCGGCCCTACACCGCCTCGCTGCACTTGCGCCGAAAAATTAATGCTATGCTTTACCTCCACCCCTCACCCTCCTAGGAAGCTTCTGTTTTTAATACTAACTGTCTGCGCTGTCTCCCCCCCCCGTAGAACCACACTGAAGACCCTTAGCTTGCCTGTTCCACGGATGAGAGAGAAGTGGCTTTTTCCCTCCCGCATTTTTTTTTTTTTTAAGCTAATCCCCCTTTTTATCTTTATGCTGGTGCCGGCAACGAGGAGGACAGGAACCGAGCTAGGGTTATCCCGCGTTCAATTGACCCTAGCGAACTCTCTATTTTAACTCACTCCCTTTTGTTTTTTCTAGCTTTTTGAGCGGCCATCTTGAAGATTTTGGCATTTGAAATCCACGATATGCAAGCCTTTCAGTTCCGCGTATATTTTTGGCTCCGAAAACCGCAGCCCCCGTTTCTTAAAAATCCCCTCTGAAACGGTGTTCAGCCTCATTCGTCATGGCCGGAATTGCCCTCATCTTTCATCCGTCCGTAAAAGGAATCTTCCGCAGAATTTCCTTTAGTAGACTCACTCAGGGTGCGTTTGCATCCTTGTTCAATGTCTGTTCATGCGTTTCTCGTTCCCCGGAGAAGGAGCCCGTCGTTCTTCTGGGGCCCTGGTCTTAAGGACCAGACGTGTAAGTTCTTTCCAAGAGTTCGGAGGACCAAGGGACCTTTGATGGCCTTTGTCTTTCACCCATTAGACTGGGACGCCTGACCCGAACCCTGTGCATTCTGATACTTTTTTTATCAAAGAGAAATTATCCGTATTTGATGGACTTATCTCGTCCTATCCCCGTCGACCAAATTTTACCGTGGTTGGCCCGACGGACATACACGCTAAACCTTGAATGAGACCGCTTTTTAAGAGCCCATTAGGACCTTGTCCTGTCCCGTTGCCTGTGATTACATTGCATTACCACAGGATAGCCCATGTTCTTTTTTGGAAGCTCCCTCCGTTGTTTACCTTTCTTGTACTTCGGAGATGTCGAGACGCAAAAAAATATAGAGCGATCCTTCCCCGCAAACTGAAGATGCCCCCATATCGTTTTCTTTCCGTCGTCCAACGTGCGACATGTTTTTAGAGCGGGGTGCTCGTAGACTCCTTGCCAGCCACTTTGGGATGAGTCATCCTTCTCTTTCTATGCCGAACTCTCACGCCTTCTTCTCCCGCAATTCAGCGCCGGAGTGGTATTTATGCGCCGCTCGGCGCTTCCCTCGCCTTCTTACGTCCGAGGTTTTTCGCTGACCGAATTCTTTCCTCTGTCACAAGTCGGGATCGCCTACCCCAAATTTCGGCGACTGACGAGGTCTCTGAGCAAGGTGCCCTTTTTCTCCTTTTCACAGCTTCAATCGATGCTCGACAATTCGTTCTCGGCGTTCTCCGTTTCTCTCACCCTTCTAAGGGTACCTCATCCTTAGAGGCACCTTCCCCCCCCCAATCGTCAGTAAAGAAATATACACGAGGTAATGTTGGATTCTTCCTTTGTAAGAGGATAGGCGGACCCCTCTCCCTCATCCTCGAATTCACCGATCCCGCCTTTTTATTTCAGCGTCTCCCTGATCCTCATTTCTTTTCGAGGGGGCACCGCCAGATACGTATCGGTTTTCATGACGCGCAGCGTCCCCGTCCCTCTCGGAATATGAGAATGGCTTGATCTTTCCATCTTTTGCGGGAGGTTGGGCTTTTCCAGCGAAGCCCAATATCCGTCTCGAATATTA
>Ga0179593_1611729_pt1 | contig 10786 bp, 12 predicted proteins | sample CZODoug2_1_08_16_FD_185931 | JGI IMG/M metagenome (GOLD analysis project Ga0179593, IMG submission 185931) | Vadose zone soil fungal communities from Angelo Coast Range Reserve, California, USA - CZODoug2_1_08_16fungal (PacBio error correction) | ecosystem: Environmental > Terrestrial > Soil >... | reverse complement strand
AGGGGGATCCATTTAACTTGTAGACTTATCAGGCGCTGAAAGCTTATTTTGCGGCACCACCCCCTCGCCTTTCCCTTGCAAACCTTCTTTCCCGAAATAGCTTTCCGGATTTCCCTCTCTGCTTTGCGGCGCAGCAAGTGGTCTCCCAAAACACACGTGGCTTTTCGTTTTCGTCAATTTTCCCTGTTGTTAAGCTTCTCTTCATCGGGGCCCGCCTTTTTTGCTCCGGCGTAATCGATGAAAAAGAGTATTCATCTTTGCCTGCTGCCTCCTGCCACCCGCCTCTTTGAGGACCCGACCTTTGAAAATGCCCCTTCCAAACCCCACCCCCCCCCCATCCTCCCTTCTTGGAGAGTGTGTATTAGACCTTTTTTCTTTCTTGACTCGTTTACGAGCCTTAGGATACCTCCTTGACGAATCTCTTTGTTTCGGTGAGGACGCACCTACCCGTGAAGATGTCCCCCATTGAATTTTCCCTTCCTTTCGTGCAGATTATCTGTGCGTGGTGGGATGGTGATCCATCAGAGACGTCTTGTACTCCCCCCCTTCCCCCCCACGCTCTTCTCGTATTAAGAAATACGCTCCTCCTCACCATCATATCCTTGTTGTTTTCTCTCTCCTTTTTCTCAGGATCGGAGTGCGCGTCCTCGCGGGATGATACCTGAAGTAGAGTTGGCGTTTTCAGGTTGGAGGCTGTGGATCACCATCCAGGTTGGCCGTTATCTCCTCGGCCCTCCCCTTTTCATGGCTCCTCTTTCTCGGTTCAGGGATGTCCAGGTCTCACCCGCACCTTCACCCGAGCTCTTCACGGGGCTGTTTTCCCGGCGCTTTCCTGTCCGAGAAGAAGGTCAATTCCTCCCCGACCCCTTTCAGTTTTTTCCCCTGTCTCTTTCCCCCTTTGAAAAGGCGTTGGCTGCTTTACCTGATTCATTGCGAAAGAGGTGCACCTAAGGGGGGACGATTTATCACTCAACCTCCCCCCCCTGAAGCCGTGCCCGGATGCTCTCTGCCCGCGAGACTCCCCCTACCTCTACCTTCCAAAAACGTGTGTTGGAAGTGCGCGCCGGCCGACACGAGACTTTGGAAGATGAATCTCCTTGGTTTTTTTAGCGAGTTCGTCCTCTCTTGTGGGGCGTGTTCTTTGTTCCAAGAAGCCAAAGATTTCACCTTCGCGGAGACCGTCTACAAGGGAATCTGAGCTGCTCCTGCTCGGGTTGACTAGGTTTTCTTGAGATGTTTCAGTATCTTTCCCTTTTTTTTAAGATTGCAGCATTTCCGAAGTCCCGGTGTCGCTCGTCGGACGCTCGCACCCTTCACCGTGTGACCCCCCCCCTCCCCCCCAACGCGTCGATGTGTGATTCTCCCAGCTTGAGGCCTGCTATCCCTTTTGCCCTTTGCGAGAAGAGGCCACGCTCTAATCCGACTAACGACTGGGGGGGACGTTGACTTTTTTAACGATATCGCTCTCTCCGACTCTATTGCGATCGGACATTCATTATTGGTCCAACTCTTTCCCTTTTTTATCTTTCCGAGTATGGACGTTGTCAACACTTTTACTGGTGGTGATAAACCCGGTATAAGGGGACCTTCCCTTGGGATTCCCTCGGCTCCCCTTGTTGATATTCCTTTTATCCGAGTAGCGTGCCGTGGTTTTTAATCCTGTCTTTCACCCTTCCACGGCACTTCCTTTTCGTCAAGGGCTCCTCTCTGCAAATTCTCTTTCTTCCTCTTTCACGCCTAGACAACACGCCCTCACTCTACACTGTCGTTGCAACTAAGCCTTTCCGTCGACCTAAGTTTCCAATCAGGGCGAGCCTCTTTTCTATCTCATCCGAAGTCCTTCCCGTCCCTCGTTTCCCTTTCCTATCTCTTTTACTACTCTAGTGTTTTGAGCCTTGTCGAGGGCGTTCCGGGGCCGCCGGACGTGCCTTCTTAAGCTCGTCCCCTTTCCAAGGGGCTTCGTAACCGCTCTTTTTCTTAACCCGGCCGACTGGAAATTTCCGCTTAAGCGGAACGCCCGTTTCGCCTCCCGGAGCCAGTCGCTTTTTTTCGGTGTCTTTTCCTCTCCCTTTCTTTGCGCCACCACGTATCCATGAGTGGCTGACGAGTGACGGGGTTACCGATTTCCTCTCTTTGAGAAAGAGAGACTTTCCCACCTTCCGTGAGGAAGAGGCTTTCGCGTACACCAGTCTATTCAGGCCCCGGAGAACGCCTTTATGCACCCCAGGCTTTTGTCCGCGACGTTGATAGAACGCGGGAGCTAGTTTTGATCTGTAGGGCCACCCTTCCATTTTTCTATTCTCGTCGGTGTAGGCGCTTTGATCGCCCTCCAACCCCCCTTCTTTTTGCTAGAGCCAGGGGCGTCTTTCTCTCGGCGACGACGCCAGTTCGAGCTTTTATTTAGTCGCCGGACCAGTCCGTCTATTCACCATCTAGACTTCTGTAACTTCTTCCTTCTCTAAGGAAGAGTCTTTCCTTCTGCGGGATGGCATCGTGGGTGTTTTTTCCCGACGTCCTCCTGGGCGTACAATGTATTCCCCTTCCTCCTCATCTTCCCTCATGTCTCCTCTTGTAATTGTTAGAAGGGCTCCTTCCTTTTGAAAGGAATATGTTTCGGTGCCCCCACCCTGAGGAACTCCTCCTCGAACCACAGTAGAGTCCGAAAATAGTCTCAAGATCGTCTTCCCGAGGTAGGAGGATGCAACGGTAGATGCACCCCCACAAGTTGGTCTTCTTCGCTGAAGTGCCGGCCTTCCATACTTTGCAGAGTCCTTCTTCCCACGGTGCTGTGAGTTTTTTTTTTTCCCTTCCGGAGTAATCGTTCAAAACCGCGTTAGAAAATTTCTTTTGTGCCTGTCTGCCAACACGCCTTTCGATTACTCCTTGAAAATGCCACTCCTCCTCCTTGACTGTGAGATTCCCTATCCTTCCCTTCCTTTAGGAGAAAACCCAAGCCGTTGCCAGGAACTCGCTAGGGTGCCGGTTCGTCTGACATACCTTTTTTTTTCCGACGACTCACCTTTTCCTTTCTATATGGAAATGGACGCTTCTTTTCCGGCAAACCGTTCTGTTGATCCCAACTCGCGGCGGCGTGTCCACTGCCCGGTCCAACGTTATTCTTCTCCGCGTATCGAGCACTCCGTCCCACTCTCTCTTTTTCCTCCTCCCTCTCTGTAGTTGCTTTCCCCTCTCCTTTCTCTTTTTTCGTACGAGAGGATGATACGGACTCTGGCGGTATGGTTTGGAACGACGCTGAGTTTTCACCCCCTTCCGGTTTCCCGTCCTGAAGCGGAAATGGCCTTCCCCTTTTCGTCGTCGTGTTCCAGGGCTTTTCCCTTTTCTTCTCCGAAACGGGGCCACCGAAGGTTTTTCAACGGCTGGTGATACTACGTGCGAGTACGAGTTGCCCTTTTGTTTCCTTCTGCCGTTTTTTTTTCAATCGAAAAGCCGTTCTCTTCCTCATTTGCAGTTCAAGGTTTCCTCCCTTGTTGTGGTCCCTCTCTTTCGGAATGGAGAAAGAGGTTTGCCTTACTCCTTTGTGTTCCTCCCAACCGCCCCGCTTCGGGGCCAGGATGCTCTCCTTGCACGCGATGAACCTTCCCCTTCCTTCTGCGCAAGAAGCCTTTCAGATCCCGTTGCCGCAGGGACCGCGACTATCCTCCTCATCGTTCACGTCGGTTGAGTTTTCTTCCTTTCTTTTTTACCTTCGTCGAGGAGTGGGTGCCAGATCGTTTCAACCCCCCCTTTTTCCCGTACTAAAAGTCCGCTTCCCTAGTGTCTGAAAGATTAGGTTTTTATCTTTATCTTTCGAAGTACATTCTCCTCGGGCCGCGCATCCTTTCCTTGTCGCTCGGCCGGATCCTTCCTCTTTACCGCGTAGCCCTAACGCCGTAGATGTGTTTACTCCTCCTCTCTTTCTTAGACCGAACCTCCTTTGGTCGTACGCCCCTGGGTTTTTTCTTTTCCTCGAAGACGAATACCGCCTTTTTTTTCCTTCCGCGACACGATATAGATCTAGCCTGGACACATCCTAGATTTAAGCTAGTACCCAGGTTGGTCCGTAGAGATCAACCTTTCCCTTTTCTAGTCCGGACGTCCCTTCCTTTTGGGTTTCTCCCCCCCTTTTTTAGTATTACAGGGGGAGGAAGTTGTTTACGAGACAAGTAACGAGGGCCTAAAAAGGCTGCTCGATCCTCTCCCTCGAGTGGACTTGGGGGCATAGGTATTTCCCCCTTCCAATCGTCCCTTTTTCTTTGAAGACGTGGGCTCCCCTAAGTGCGACGACGCGTCGTTTAGGCAGTCGAACACCGACCGCCTCTGCATCTCCTTTCTCGCGTGTCCCCCTTGTTGCCCTCAGCATTTTCTCCTTTATGTGACCCCTAGGATTTCCCGAGCTCCTCCTGCTCAGGGGAAATAAGGGAAAGATGACTCTATTTAATCAAATAAGTTGTGTTGTTGGAGAGAGCGTTCGGTGACCAGTTTTTCACGTGTCTCTGAAGGATGAGGATTTTTTTACTTTTTCTTCTGAGGGGTTTTTTTTTTCCGCGTTCTTTCACAGGGTCGAGAGAATTATTTCGAGGGAGTTGGGTGATAATTTCAACTCCAAGAAGATTTCGCGGCAGAAGTTAGATCGTTACCCACTCCCATCTGCGGTGAGAGGGAAGGTCATCCCTCTCCCAAGGCCCCCTTGTCCGTATTTCCCGCGCCGCCGGAAAGTTAGGACCCTTTTTCTGCTTAACCAGGAGCCTTTCGACAACGGCGACATCGTCTTTGATACCTTTTTCTGTAACGTCCTCTTTTACAGTTCTAGCTTCGTCCCCCCGGTGTAGATACCCATAATCGCTTGTACGGCACGAGATTTCTATTGTCGCGTACCTTTCCCCCCCGGTCTGTATTCGGCTCGAGCAAGGTTTCTATAGAGGTTTCCAGTTCGAGTGATTCGGTTCTGGGATTTCTCCTGACCCCTCGCACGACGTAAGTTCACCCTCTACCGCGTTCTACGCGGGTCAAGGATGGACTTTTTTTTCCGGCCGAGCTTTTTTGAGGGTGCTTCTTTGGCGGGGCCAGACGTCTGAGTCCATTTCACTTAAGCCATCTCCTCATTACCGATGTTCACGAGTCCTCTTTTTGGGAGCCTCCGAACTTGTATTCTTCCTCCCGGTGAACGCCTCCTTTTCTCCGAACTCCTTCTCCTCCTCCCCAAAACGTAGCTCCTCCTCGCTCCAGAAGGACGAACGAGTCGTATTACCTCGGGCGGCTCTACCTTTTTCCAAAACACACGGTTGTCTTTTTCCTTTCCTTCCTTCTGTTTTTCAGCGCGCATCCGGTTTAGCCGGGGGAGGTTTAAACACGCAGGCGTCCTCGAAACCCGCTTTGCACATTCCTCTTTTGGCCTTTCACCACGCCATTCTTTGAGGTTCTCCTTTAAAATGCCTTTTCGGCTTTTTTCTCGGCCTTGACCTTTATTATCGGACTCCTTCGTAGGGCAACAGGCGTGTCCCCGCGGTGGAGGTGTCTGTTTTTTCCCTGACATCCCTTGACCGAAGGGCTTTCGCCATGAGGTTTTTTTTTTTGCCGCTTCTCTTTCCGGCCCCTTTGGAGGGTGATCCACTCCTGCTTCTTCCAACCATGAGCCACGTCTTACTGTACCTCTTCTTCTTCTCCTTTTCTTCATGAGCAAATTATCTTTCCGTTTGTTGTTTCTTATAGGAGGCTCTCTTTTCTGCTACCGGACTAGCGTTGGTCATTTTTTTACAGACGCCGAGTGGCCCTATTTTCCGGCCCACCCCAGAGAAGCCGGAAATTGGTTTTTTCCTCTTTACACTTCCTTTCACATTCCTTTTTCTTTCTTTGATATGTCAGGGCTCCTCACCCACCTGGAACCTCTAGTTACACTATGTTGTTCTTCCTAAGTTCCTCGATCCGAGAGAAGGTCAAGCCCTTCCACGCGTACGTCTTTTTCAAGGATTCGCCCCCTTTTTCCCTCTTGGAAGGATGCGCCGGCAAAGTCGGCCCTTCTCCCCTCCTTTTTCACTCGCGTGTTCCTAACACAGCCCTCCTCGGGAAGTTCCACATGTCCCTCTCTTCACCCCTCCTTTTAAGCGAAAGAACCCGTGGTTGGGCAGCTATTCCGCGCCGCCTTACTCGAGGAAAGAAGACTACGGCTCTAGAGAGTCTTTTGGGGCGAAGTCTTTAGTTCGAGTGGTGTGCACCGTCCAAGAGGCGGTCACAACCCCCGGAGCTATCCCTCCCTATGGAGCCCGAGCTGAGAAATTTACTCGGTATATGATCTCAAATGGACTTTCTCTTAGGGACGCAGAAGATTCATTACTGAAGCCTTCCAAGGTGGTCTTCCTGACTGCCTTCCCCGTCATTCCGTGACCCGAGTAAGCGCGTAGATCTCAGAATTTGTCTGGAGAAGAAAAGCTATCCTCCCATTCGGTAGTCGTAAGAGATGATGAAGCACCAGATTGTCTCGTATCCTCTGAATTTTATTTAAGTTAAGCTTCTCTATTAATCGACCCCCCAAACAACGACGAAGTGGTCATCGAAGTGCACTGTTGGTACGCGATTCACCCCTTCCGGTTTCCCGCGTTCCCCCCGGAGTGGTGACTTTCCAGGCCGACGTGCTACCGGTGGTTCCTTTTGCGTCATGGTGGACGCGAACCTAATCCTGCCTCCCTTTCGGTGGCCGCGAGGGTCCCTTTCCTGATTGACTTTGGAAACCCCTCACTCTTTCGGATAATGGAGAAGTGTTCGCCGTTCCGTACGACAGCTTCACTCGGAGTGTTGGGCTTCCAACAGACCGCCCCCCCCCCCACATCCGCCGGGGCTTCTTTAGTTTCTTTCGCCTTTCGTCCCCGACGAGAATTGGGGTCGAGCATTCCTTCTCCCCGGGGACAATCGGGGAGGGACGATCTTCATTTCCTCCCACCCCTTTTTTTTGTTGATATTTATTCTCGGGCCAGGAGGGTCCCCTTTCTCCTTTCCTTCATTCTTATGCGGCGGGGATTTCCTTCCCTTCAGGCGTTAGGGCACCTGTTCGCGAGTCCCAGGCGAGTGGGGTTAGGTATTTTGTCGACTGCCTCCACGAAGACCTTCTGCCCGTTCCTTCCCCCCCCCCTTTTCCCCTTTTTTGCTGGTGACAGTGGACGTGGCTTCTCCCTCTTCGAACTCGGGCTCGCACAGTCAGGCCCTTTCTTCGGACGTTTTCCCCCCTGACGCCACTTTCCCCGCCCCCGGGATCTTCGTCCCCTTATCACCCCCCGGTTTCACGTCCGCGAAGGACGCGGCTCCGCGAAGATAGTTTCCCCTTGCACCTTACCCATCTCGTCGGTTGTCCTTTTCGAGATGGAGATCGTGTCGTCTTTACGTCCCACCGCGGGAGTTCAGGCTTTCTTTTTTTTTTCCGATTTTTCCTACGGTACGCCTTTTTTCTCTGCGTTCAGGTTCGAGATCTCGTTTTCCGCCTCTTCTCCTTTCCCATCGACCGCGTTCGGCGGACGTTTTCCCTTGACGATTTTTCCGGAACCGGGACCTTTCGGGGATGCGGTTAGGCTGCGTCCTATCCGGACTAAATTACTCCCTCCTCCAGTTAACTCTTCCCCTTTCATCTTGCGCAGCTTTCTCCTCGACCTTTTAGAAGGGCTACGGTTTGCGGTGGAACCGCCTTTTCGGTGCACCACACACGTTTTTCTCTTCGCACACCCTTTAAATGAACCCTCAGACCGGACGTGACCGAGTCGTATTCTCCGCGAGCGGCCGAACGGGAGCAACCCACGGTTGTTTCGTTTTCGCCGTGCCGGGCCCGGTGTTAAAGCTTGTTGACCTTTCTCCCTTCCTCCTGTTTGTTTCCGGATTAAGTGTTGCAACCGCGTTCCTTTTTTTTCCTTCGCTCTGAACAAACACGCCTTTTCTTGAGGCCGATTTGTCACCCCCCTGCCACTTTTCGTTCTTCCCCTTTTGGCGAGTTTCTCGGACCCTTACTTTTTTTACTTAGTAAGGCGCGTATTCTCCCCTCGCTCGGGTGCAGGTCCTGAGGACGCCCTGACTAACCTTAACGAAGCAGTCCACTTTACGAACGGCACCTGCGTCGATCTTTGCCATTGCAAGCTCTCCCCCCGGGATGTTTTGTCCAACCCTGACCCCTGCTAGTAGGTCGCTCTCTTCTCCTGCACTCCTCAGTATACATGAGCACTATCTTTCCGCATCCTTCCTTTTTTTTTTTTCTATCTTTTTCTCATGAGACGGATCTGCTTTCTTCCTCTTCTTTCTCCCGACTAGAGTTTTTCCAGACTCTCCTCTTTTTTTTTTGCCGGGGGGCCCCCCTCTCACGCGGCAAGGGAATTCGACGTCACATTGGTTTTTTTTTGCCCCTTCATTTCTGTTCCTCAGGGCGTCATCACAGAAACGTTTCACGGGATGTGCGCTTTTTTCTTGAATCCTCAGTTTCCCCCTTTTAGCGAAACTGCCAGCGTCTCTTTTCTCTTGGAAGTTAAAGAGATCGGCCTCCGACCCTGGTTTGTCAGAGCGCCTTCAAATTTTCGGCGAACGCGGTTGCTTTCTCCTTCGTGTTCTTCCCCCCCTCACCCTTCAGCGGGCCGGATGAGCTCTTTTTTCCTTTCACCTCTCTGAAACCTCCTGGCATTTCGCTACCCTACTCCACCCTTTTAGTTGGCAGCTCACCGTGTCCCGCCTCCTCAGGGCCTTCTTTTCCCTTGAGAGAGTTAGGGCCTCTTTTTCTAAGTCGTGGGGCGAGTGAGTTAGGTTTTTTTTGTTGGTGCACCGAAGCCAACTTTCAAACTCCCATTCTCTTTACTCCCTTTGACAAGATTGGCTCCCCTTTGAATCTTTATATGAGGGAGGAATTGGCGTAAGTACTGGGATTCTGACGTCGGGCCCGCCGCCTCTGCCGCATCCAGAAACTCGTCGATCTTCCCCTGGCGAGTAAGTCATACCGTTCCCTCTCTCCGAACGTTTCGATGGTGACGCCTGCAGTGGTAGGCGATTTTCTTATAACCCCCCTCTCGAAATGCCTTCTCCGCTCTCGATGCCCTTTGAATTCCCTCCTTTTTTTTTCACGCGACAAGATCTAGAATCCTTACACCGCCGAGATTTGGCGGATAGACCCCCAGTGCAAGGGGTTAAGATTCCACCCTCTCCTCTTCCTCTTTTTCCGCGTGGAAGTCGGTGCTTTTTCCACTTCCCTAAAGGGGGCGGAAGTTTCTTTCTCGAAAAGTACGGCAGCATTTAGCTCTTCGCTGCTGCCCGACGTACGCCGAAACCCCCCCCACCACCCCCCCAAGGCCGTTTTGGCAATCGGTATGCGAACACGTAATTTTCCACGCCTATCCTTGAGACGTTTCCCGGGGGAAGTGCGACTGCTTTTAGGCAGCTCCTCATCTCCCACCCTTTTCCTAACAGGAGTTGCCCCGCCTTTTTCCGTCCCAGGGAAAGGGACCTCCTTCACGTCCTTGGCGGGTCGCTGCTCCTGTCTGCGCCCGTGGACCTCCGGGCCCGATTTTCCTCTCTCTTTTCCTTCCTCCTAAGTTTTTTTTTTTTTTTTTCCCTTCGTGCCCGGATTTCTGGGAGGGCCGGGACGGCCTTCTTCTCGAACCCGAAAAGTTTCTTCGTCCGTCGTTGTCCCGGCGGGACGTTGAACTTAGGGAAATTAGCCAGGCGCTCTTTCCCGTTTTTTCTCCCCACGACGATTTCGCGGGCAAGTCTCGCACTCTCCCACGTCTCCTGGACGGAGTTACGAGTGAAAGTTTCTCACCCTTCCTTTTAAGTCGTTTCACCAGGAGAAGAAGATAAACGAAACTTTCTGATCGGACTCCCACCAGGACGACAATTCCGCCCTTCTCTTTTCTCTTTTATTTCCGGCGAAGGAAGAGTCGCCGTAGGATCGTTGATAGTTTACGGACCCAACCTACCCTGTTTCCTTCTCCCCTACTCTTTCGGCGAGAGCGAGATCTTCCCCCCCCCACATTTTTCTTTTCGGAGTTCTTTCCCTTCTGAGACGACCGGACTGCATTTTTGCGTATCGACCGGTCAAAGCTAGTTTTGAAGTTCAAGGTCACCCCTGAGGCGACGAGGGTCAGGATGACCTCTCGTCCTTTTCTTGGGACTTTTTTTTTCTTCTTTTGGAATAGGCGGCTTCCGACGTTTTTTCATCAGGATATGCATTAGACATTCTCCTCTACCGATTCGTAACTTTCTAAGTTTTCTTGTAGCCTTTCTCCTGTGAAAAGCAGATTTGGCCTTCACCCCCCAGCGAAATCCGCAGCCGTCCTTCGCACCGTCAGCGTTCCTCCATCGCTACCTCCCTACGTTACCTCTCTCCTAGTAGCGGTCGTCCTCTCAACGGGAGATGCACCCACACGGTTTGCTTCGTTTCGATTGCCTGCCTTTCAGCGCGTGAAGGTCCTCCTTTGCCCGGTCTCTGGAGGAACACGCAGTTCTGTGAAAAAGATGTTCGCCATTCCTTTTTTCTTTCTGCTCTTGCAAAACGCATTTGATTGAGTTCCCCTGGAACTGCCCCCCCGTCACCGAGACGCTTGGCCTTAATCTTTTCCCCCCTTCCTTTACGTCCGTCTGGAAAACAGACCGTGAACGCTCTTGGTGACGGTTCGGTGTCGGAACGCCGCCTCACTGTAACGTACTGGCAGTGCCAAGAAGGACGTTTACTTCCTCTTCAATGACCTCCTGATGTTTCTTCCCCCTCTCTCTCCAAAAATGACCGCAAACTCTTTGTCTCCTCCCTGTTATAGAGCACTGATCGGTTTAT
>Ga0179593_1482642_pt1 | contig 10786 bp, 7 predicted proteins | sample CZODoug2_1_08_16_FD_185931 | JGI IMG/M metagenome (GOLD analysis project Ga0179593, IMG submission 185931) | Vadose zone soil fungal communities from Angelo Coast Range Reserve, California, USA - CZODoug2_1_08_16fungal (PacBio error correction) | ecosystem: Environmental > Terrestrial > Soil >... | reverse complement strand
CTTTTTGTGCAGCGTCTGCGGCGTGGATTCTTGTCCTCCCTCTTTCATAAGTTTTTTCTCCTTTTTCGATACTCGCTCTCCTTTCACCCCCCTGCAGCCACGACAACGCCGTTCGCTGCCAGAGTCCCGTCTTGCGGTTCGCGGCGATGTCTATGTGTCGACGACCAAACGTCCCCATCCTTTTTTTTCTCTATGCGGTTGCCGCGGGCCTCCGCTAAGGTTTAGACCCTTTTACCCTTTTTGGCTTCAGGATCTGCAGCGGTGATTTGCAGCCGGGTTAATTCGCCTGCACCCTTTAGGGTTTATGGCCGCCGAATGGCAGGCCTTGCCCCGATGTCGCTGTTACGACGATGGGCAACCCTCTTTAAATTTTTCGTCTAGCTTACATCTCTGGTCCCCCCCGCATGGCGACTACTTCCCTTTCCGTCAAGCTGCTGCTAGTTTGTCACAGTCTTTGATACTCGGTCGCCCGAGCGATCGTCAATATGCTTCCATCCCTTGCTCCTCGCTTCCTCTGTATTTTTTTCTCAGTCGTCCCCCTTTGCGTCCGGAGCTTCCCAGCCCACGATGCCCCCTTCTCTCATGATTCACGTCGACTTCTTTAGGGGAGAGCCCATGCCAGCGTTCTTCCGGTGGAAGTTCTTCCCCCGATTCTTACTGCCGCCGCGCACTGTCGCTCTCTTCATTCCTCCTTGTCTTTTCATCGTTTATTTGGAGTGCCCAGACAAGGGCGTCGCCTCTTCTCCCTCTCTCGGGCGGAATGGACGGCGATCCGTGTCAGTTTTTCTGGTGTGAGTTTTTCGGAGTGTTAGTAGATTCCCGTCCACCCCCTTGCCGTGGGCAGTCTTCTCCTCCAGGTCCTCCGCGCAGCGCCTCTCTGTGAGGCACCTGCCACCATCTTATGCGCTAAGACATTTCCTGGGTCCGGAAAGGTGACGGCCGAGAGCATGGCCCTCTACGGTTTTCTTCCCCCCCTTCTTCTTCTCCATACTCTCGCGCCTGGCCCGGCACTCTCTGGCCTCAGGTACATGCGACTGTATAGTAATTTCTCACGGGAGAGGTGTCTTTTGAGATGTATTGCTTTGTCCCTTGGTCTCACCTTCGGCTGAATCCGACCGATTTCGTCGACTTCACAGAGGGACTCAATGAAGTTCAGGGTCGTCTTACGCTTTTTCCTCGCAAGATCGAGTCGTATAGAGAAAAGCTGTCTTCTCCGCACTTCCTCCAGCTTGCTTTTTCATAGCTTCTTCGCGAGCCCTTCACGAGCTCTTTTTCCCCCCAGTCAGCAGGATTGCTTCTACTGCTCGCCGTGCAGTCGCACATATACCTTCTCCGCGTAGCACAAGGGGTGGATGGTTTTGTGGCTCTTCGGGTTTTGGCCTCCCTTTTCCACATCCGCTCTCTCGGCTGCGGCGCGAGGCAGCCGAGACAGCCGGCGACGTCGAGACATGGTTTTTTGGTTTCTACCCTCTGCCGTCCGACCCTCGCGAGCTTGGGATTCTTCCCCACGAATCTCCCTCCTTTAGCTCCACCTTGAGACGAAGTAGTACGTCACGCAGCGCGTGCGAAGGCGCCCGGCCTCCCGAATGACGGGCGCGGTTTTTTCTCTTCTAGTTCTTTCTTCTTAACAGTTTTCCGTATCCCCTCGCCTTTCGAGCCTCCCGTCGAATATGCGCGCGTCAAATAGTCGGCAATCGTAGCCGTCTACGATGTCCCCTGAGAAGCGCAGTCTCTGCCCCACCCCTGTCCCGCGTTGATTTTTCTACGTTCCCATGCTTTTCCTCCTTGAATCAGCGGGCTCAAATCCGCATCGGTTCGCAGTTCCGGGGATGTCGGTTAGAGATGGCCGGGACTGGCACGAGGGGTTTTTATTTTTTCCGTGCCCTAGCGCGCGCAGGCCGGTCGATCTTCCCTTGTTTTGGATTTGCTGGGTGCGATCGAGGCCCCTATCCCTCTAGAAGTCTTTTCTGCAGTTTTACCTCACAACGACTGTTCCTTCTTCTCACCTTCCGTAAAGAGGTTGTTTTTTTCAATTCTGGAGTGCGACTGCTCTAAGCTTTTACAGCCTCGTCTAAGTTTCTATTCCCTTCTGTCTCGGTCTTCCATCACGCGCCAGAGCTTTGCTCTTACTTCTTCCCTCGCGATGAAGCGTGCTGCTGCTGGAAGACGGTAGAGCTGAAGGATATTTATTTTAATGCGCGTGTTCGTCCATATTCCCTTTTAGCTACCCTCTCGCACAGTGTCTTTCTCTTGCCCGGCGCGCCAACAGTTTATCGGGACTTCAATAATCTTACCTCCGAAAGTACCCCCTTTGAGGCTCGTCCATGTTCCCTATCCTCTCGTCTCTTTTTCGCCACACGCGCACGTCTCTCCGTTATGAAGCGAGCTTTGGGCGGATGCTGAGACCTCTGAAGAGGAGATGCTGCCATCTTCTGTCGGTACCCATACAACAGTTACGCCCGATCGTGCTGCGGGAGTTTTCTACTTGCTGTCGACAGACTCCCCGCCGATGACATTGCCTCTCCCCTTTCCCTTGACTTTTGACTGTTGGTATGGACTGATCTCCTCCTTGTCCTCTGTTTAAGTCCCGGAACCAAGAAGCGGGCCGTACCTCTTCCCTATATATCTCTTCTTTTCGCCTCCTTAATTTTTTTGTTGTTTCGGATCCTCTTCTCCGTTGATCGGGCCAGCTGTGCGTTAGGATGCCTACGCCACTCGGGAGGTGCCTTTTCCTCCCTCTATGCTTACTTAATTTTCAAGCGTTTCGAGGTGTCGTGAGTCGTTCATTTACGTTGAAATTACACAGTCTGAGCCATATCTCTTTCCTAGCTTTGAGTGCTGGAGTTAATAGTGCGGAGTTCCGAATTTGTTTCACCTCTTGAGGGCTCGATCTCTACTGCTTCGACGCTGTTCCTAGCTTTCTCTCCCGGTTCTGGGCGTATCATCGTCGGGTCTATCAGGACCTTTAGGCCTCATTTTGATTGCGTCGTTTCGGGTCCGTAAGAATGATGCCTTCCCGTCATAAAATCTTTTTCCGGAGCCGGGCCCCTCTTCCCACTCCGGTGATGACCGAGGTTAACTTTTGCCGCCCCTGAGCTTTAATGACTGATACTCTCATCGCTCTCCGGAAAGAAGTTGACTACGATTGGCGTTCGAACGAGCCCTCGCTGCTATTGAGTATCTCGTCCTCTGTATCTCCTCCCTTCTTCCCCCTTCGAGGCTGTCTGGATGGACATGGGCGTGACGGCAGCGATTCGACTTGCCATCTCTTAATTCCTCCCTCCCCTAGTTTCCCCTTTAGTTCGCGTCTGCCCCGTGATCGGTTTTGTACCGCGGCACCCGTTAGTCTCTCGCTTCGTGATTTTCCGTCTTCTCTTCCCTACCCCTATACATACTTAGAACTTCTGAGGCGCTCGGGGTTTGCCGACACTCGTAAGCCCAACGGTTCACAGTACCGTTGCTTCCTCGCCCTCCCTTACGCGCGCCCGCCCGGCTTCTTTTGACGCCTTTAAGTTGACCGAAGCGTTGCGTCTGATTCACTTTCGGCCGTTTCACGGCGCGCTCTTTCTTGTTCGTCATTGCGTTCTCCTGTTCCTCGCTGGTCGGACGTCGACGTCGGGCACGCTGTCGCATTCCGGTCGGGGGCTCGGACCCGGTGATTGGTGCATTCGGCAAGCTCTACACTTCCTCGAGTCTATTCTTGCTTGTTGCGGTTCTCTCCCCTCTGGTGAACTTCCCCCGACCTCGAATTCTTTTTCCCTACGCTAGCGACTGTCTAGCGTTGGGCGGCAGTAAAATCGGGGCTGTCCGCCGGAATCGAGGTAGTCCGGCCCTTTCCTTGCTGCACGTGACTCTGCGGTCTCCCCCTTCGTCTACCCGTCATCTAGGTTCCTTCTTTTTTTTCAGATTTTTCTAATCACCCGGAGAGTGCACGCTAACCCTAGCAACACCGGGGTCCATCGGGCTTTTTCTTTGAGATAAGTATGAGCGGCCTCCCTGTCGCGGCCTTTTCCGCGTCCGATATCTGATTCTGTGAATTTTAGCAGTCTCTGTTCCTCTTCGCAAGCCGCTTCAGCTTCTTGTTCTATAAGAGGGCGCTATCGGGCAAAACGGCGAGCGTTTGCGGTTTTCGTCTCAGAAGTCTTCTTTCTTTAAGAGCCATTTAGTCTTTCTCCGTTCTCCTTTTCAGCGACCGCTTCATGCTCGCGAAGTGGGGCGCCCCTTTTTTCCCCTTCTTAGTCTCCCAACCGACCTCGCCCAGTCGTTGCGCACCTAGAATACGTCGTCTCATCTCGTTTTTCTGTAGGAGTTCGGCCTTTTCCCCTTTTGTCTCTTCGCCTACTGTCCTCCCACTAAGTACACCGAGGTTTTCTTCTCGGCCGTTGCGTCCCACCGGTCCCCTGTACGCGCGCAGCTATCGTTTGGAAGGTGCTCCTTTGCCTAGCGAGTGCTTTGGTTTTTCCCCTTTTTCGCCTTCGCTCTTCCCCCCTCAATTGGGAAGTGTTGACCACGTTCCTGCAGTTCCCTCCGGAAGACCATCGGATCGCCGGTTCATTCCGTCGGCTCTCGCTCGCTCCTTTCTCTTACTTGTTTCCTCTGAGTAAGCCGCTTCTGTTGGGTAATGCGTTATCAAGGTTTTTGGTTTAGTTTTTCCTTTCTCGGACGTAAGCGCGGTCTTGGCTCTCCCCCCTGCCTTTCTCTTTTAGGTTTCCTGAGGGTCATCGTGTTGATGGCTCCGTCGCATTTAGGCGCGAGTGCCTTTAGTGCTCGAGGCGCAGGCTTTTGTTCCTCCCCTCTTGAAGAGCTTTTCGGTTCTCCCTCTTCTCATCCCCTTCCCGGATTTTGAGTGGCTTCCCCTCCTGCCGCAGCTGGCGTTTCGTGCGCGGGGCCCCTGCGATCCTAGCTGCTTTCTTGGGATTTTTTTTGAGACCAGGCTGAAAGAGCTGGTGCCCTCGTCCCGTCGATCAGCTCCATCTTTGGTTCATGTACCTGCATTCTTCTTTCCCCCGCCAACCCCTGCTTGCTTTTGTAGTCTCTTTGGGCGCTGCAGCTCACAATCTCGTTTTCCCGGCCTCCCGGTGACCGTTATCACCGTGCGCGGGGGCGAAGTACCCTGTCGTATGGCCCCAATCTTTTTAGTTTTCTTTCTAACCGTTTCTCCCTTGTCCCGCAGACGGTGGAATATTCTCCTACTCGGCTTTCGTCGGCGCCTGGATGAGTCGAGATGATCGCACTAGATCCCTATCGTTTTTTGGTGTGTCTTTCACCGGAACCCCGTTCTCCCAGACGTCTTCGCAGTTGCGTCCTGGTCCTTCGGATCTTCTTTTCTCTTTTTTTTTTGAGAGAGTGACCCGCCGTACAACGAGGGCTTTTTCACGGCCGTTCCTGTCCGCCACGCCGCAGCTTGCATCTGGCGGGATCGTGTCAGATCCCGTTTTGCTCTCCTCCAGTCTTCCCTTAAACTTCTCTCCTTTTAAGGCTTCCTTTTTTCACGTTCCTGGTGGCCCTCTTCAGATGACGACAGGTGTCGTAAACCCTCGGTTCTCGACCGCTCGGAATGCCGCGCACGGTTCGACCGTCAAAGTAGTGTGCTGCAGTCTGCAGCAGGTGACTTTCCTTCCCCCAGGAATGGCCTTCCCCGCCTCTTTGTTTGCGTTTTCTTTATCTTGTCACGTCGTGGGTCTGTCGTCGGGTCACTCCTCATGCTGTGCCGTCTGATTCTTCCCATTCCTACTTGTCGAAGCCTCTCGTGACCATCGGCTGCCCCGCCAGTTTCTGCTACGGTAGCTGCCATTCGCTCTTGCGGCTGCTTTTAGTGGTACCCGATAGTTGCTTTCATATTAGTTTCCCACCTCCTCTGCTCCTCCTCGAACTTTTTCCCCTTGTTTTCTTTCGCTCCCTGTTCTCCGGAGGGCTTTTTCCCAGCCCACGATTCTTTAGAACATGTCGTATAAGGTTTTTGGTTTGACAAAGGCGCGCTTATCCCGGTGCCCCCTCTCCCCTACACGTCTGATTTCGTCCGCCGTGCGTTTCGGCTCCTTCTTCTCTCCAATTTTATTTTTTTTTTTTCTGGATTGTCCGGGACAGGGCCGTTTTGCAGGGCGGCGTATTCGATGATGTCCGGTGAAGGCGGCAAGGCTTCGGCTTTTTTTTTTCGCAGACTCCCCCACCTTTTTGACTCGCTCCGCTAAGTGCCGCCGCGCAGGCCTTGCTTTCGTTACATCGAGCTGTGGAGGCGTCTGCCTTTTTTGCTTGTCTCCCTGGGGCCGGAAGAGCTCTTTCCCCTTCTCTTGTACTTTCAGGTCTAGGTCTTCTCCTGAAGCCGTTTTCTCTATCTTGGAATTTTGGAACGAGGACTGACGCCGTTTAGCGGATAGGTTCTCCTCCCTCTGCTCTTTCCTTTTCTGATCCCACTCCGAGCTTGGGTACTTGGCCGCCTGCATTGTTCGGAGAAGACTTGTCTATAGTAGTCTTTCCCGAGTATTCTCGAGCTAGACTTTCTCTTCGCTCCGTCCGTCGGGATAGCCCGCCCTATCTTAGAGCGATAGTCCACTCTGAATTTCCTCCAGACAGATGAAGCGGTTTCTTCCCCCGCGCCCTCTCCTTTACTGCCAGACTCTCTATCAGGCGCGCTCTCCTGCGCCATGGTCTTTTTTCGCCGTAAGCGCACGCCTGGAGAATTTATATCAACCGTGTGTGGATCTTGTTTCGTGTCTTCTAGGTTATGGAGTACCATACTTTCCGCTCCTCTCTCGGTTAGGATTTCCTATCTCGCCGCCTATCTCTTGCTCCGTCTCTCATGACTTTTTACTGATAACTCACGGGCCCGCATTTCTTGATTGCTGCGCACCCCGATAGTTATCATCTCTTCGAGCGTCGGCCAAGACCCCGCGACCAGAAGTTTCCGTTCACTCCATCTTGAACCGTCCCTCCGGCCTGCCCCGACTCTACCTGCGCGATGTTTTTTTACTGATGCCTATCTTACGCTTTTTCCGCGTCTAACCCGTTGCCGTCTTCCGAAGCCTGTATCTCTCCCCTCTGTCGTTTCACTTCTGCTTCTCGTTTCACCATCTTCACGCCGGCTCCGCGATGACCTCTCTTTTTTCTGGCCGTTTTTTAGGTCTTGCTCTTCAACGATGGAGATTTTCCCTCCGTTTCCCGTACTGATTTCGTCTCCAAGCGCAGGCCGGGCGGGTCGTCTTCGGGTGAGATTTTTTGGTTTCAGGCCAATCTTTTGGGCGTTAAGATGTTTCGAGCCCGCGCGACTTCTGGCCCAGTCGAGACGGATTGGTATAGGTCTTGGGTGTTCTGTTTCCGCTCTTGGCGGACCTCTCTCATCGACTCTCGTCCTCGGACAACCCCCTACTCGTGTGAGATATCACGACCCTCTTTTGCTCTGACAGCGGTGGTTTTGCGACGCCTTACTCCGACGCTACCGACGCGGTCCTCCCACCGCACTCTCTTTTGCATTCTTTTTCCGGTCTTAGGGTCTCGAACACGAGCAGTTTGTTGTTGAGATAGGTTGACTCAGGACTTCCGATGCGTGCTTCCTTGATCCGAGGATCTTCTGTTATAGCGAGTCCGACGCTTACGGCTTACCGGCTGCATATTACGATAGCCCGGTATTTCAGAGGACGCGGCTATGACAGCTCTCTTGCTCATTTCCCTCCCTCTCGGTCCTGACAGTCATCACCGTATTCGGCTGCCATGTTGTCCCTTCATACCATGCTTTTACATGTCACCTTTTGTCGATTCGCACAATATTCACCTTTCGCTGTCGTTTCTCGATTCCCTCACTCTAAGGTTCTGCCTCGCACCGTTGTGCCGCGCCCTGCCCCGGTAACTGCATCGATGAGTTTTTTTTTTTTTTTATGCTCCTGATCCTAGCCTTTCCCCAATCTCTCGTAACCTTCAATCGGTCCGCTTAGGCTTTGATACCGGCACCTCGCTGCACAGGCGTACTTGCCGAGGCGACTTCAAGGAACCCAGACGGGAAATATAGTCCTTCTTACCTTGATCTTTTTTTTTTTCATTTACTCCATATTTTTGTTAGTTGCGAGCTCCTCCGTTGGATTTGGCCCGCTGTGAGTACGGGCGTTCTTTAGCCTAAAAAGAGGGGTCTCTTTTCCTTTTTTCATCAACAGCTCTCTCAGCTTCTTATGGAGGGGTTCGTTTTCACTTCAGTTGAGTCTTTCGCGGATTTAACAGTTTCGCTCTTACGCTCTTTGGACCGTTTTTTCTCCTGCTCATGTGAGCGTCTGCGCATCCTTTGATTGGCGTCGCTCGCAACGCTCTTCCTATTTTTTTTTATCCTTTTCTCGATAGGGTTGGGAGCTTGATAGCTATTTTTTCTAAAGTTTTCTCCCCACCCCATGTCGCTCCCTCAATCGTTTTGATGACTTTTTCATGTCTTTTTTGATGGAATTCCGTGATCCCCAGCTTTCGTCTTTCGGCGCGCTCGCCCTCCCTGGACGATCGATCTTTTGCTGCTCTGGAAGCTGGCCGGCACGGAGGAAGTAGTTTCATTTTCTCGCTATTTCCTCACGCTCTCCGGCGGCCCCCAGCCGCATGTAATCCTCCCTTTTCTTTCTTTGCTTTATTCATAGCAGAGACCGCTATTGATCTTATGGAAGCGATTGTAGGAATCGTCTTTCTCCCCGTTAGTCTTCCCCGTTGCTGAACATTTTCTTCTTTTTTTCGGACTTGTAGCACTTTCATTATCTTCATGCCCAAACACCCCTGACTTCTTTCCGTATCTCTTTCGTTTTATGCCGCTTTAGCTAGTAGATTCGGGATCGGTTTCCGGTTTCACCCTACGTCATCCCAACGTTCTTTCTTCTATCTTCCCTTTCTCCCTCTGGGACACCGCGTCTCATTCCGCCAGCTCGAGCCTTTACATAGAGAGGATCCTTCGGCTTTTCAGAAATTGCTTACTTCTCAGCGTGAGCGTGACCTTCTCAACCGAATCTTTCTTCGACCGCTCTTGATTTGTGAGTAATCGTTCGACTCTTTAGCTTTCTCTGCCGAGCTTGGCGAGTTTTCCCCGCGTCGACTCCTGATGATCCGGCGGCTGTTACGGCGCTGGGTCGTTCTCCCTTTTGATTCTCGGACGCGTTGCATCTAGGCAAGCTCTAACAGCGCGGTCTATCGGGACGTCGGGCTAGTTTCCCTCCCTTCGTGCGTCCTCCAACCTTCCCTGTCGTGGCGCCGGTTTCCCTTCTAGTCGGCGATCTGGGTCGGTCCCCCTCTGCTCATTGCTGGGCCGGCATCCATTTCCGTCAAGGCCACGTCATGCTCGACGGCGACGGCTTCTCGTCGTTCTCCCTCCGCAGCCTGCTCGCCTTCTTTTTTTCCTTTTTCCTCATTTGTCTTCATCCACCTTTATAGCAGATAACCCGTTCCACCCGGGTTCGCCGATCTCCGGGCGATGCGGCTGTATGTCCTCCCTCCGGTTCGCAGCCTGACCGGGTATCTTCGTCGCGTTTCCTTTTCGAGATTTTTTCTCTTTTTTCGCTCCTGTGGCTGCCTGTAGGGCGCGTCTCCTTTTGCTGGGTTAGACCTCGATAGATTTTGCTGTCGGGTCTCCTTGATCTTCTCGACGAGCCCTTTCGGCGCTCTCACGTTTTTCGGCCAGATGATCATTGGATAATTGCAGGAGTAGGCCCCCCGTACACGCTGCTTTAAACTGACCTCGCCGTGTCCCCCTCCTTCGATTAGGCCGTTTCCTTTAGTTGGATTCGGAGTTCTTGCTTTTAGCGAAGTTCTCTATTGACACCCCTTTTAACCCCTAGGCCTTCTATGACGTTCCCGTGCGGGAACTAATGCCCTCTCGAATACTGTCTCGACTGGGAATTTTTGCCAAGCTTCTGCCCGCGAGGGCGCTGCTCGGCTGTCAATCTGTGATCGCGCCACCACCTGACATGTGGGAGCGGTCCTCACCCACCTGACTCTACCTTGCACCTCTGCCCGGCTCCCAGAGGCTTCCTTTTAATAAAGGACGGTCGCCTAGTCCGACCTTGTGCCTCGTCCTTGTCGCTCCTTCCCTAGAGGAACGATGGGCGCCGTCCGGCGTTTGTTTTTTTGTCGGAGGTAGTCTTCTTTGTTCGTGCTGTACTGATTTTTCGTGCTTTTCTTGGTGGTCGTATGCGCGTCCTTTTCCCCGGACTGCTGTTTCCTAGCGGGGCATTGTTTGGGAATCTCGTTTTAGACGGAGGACCCTTTATCTCCCTTCCAGCCGTTTCGTTTCGGCTCCGTTTGTGTCTGGCACGCATATTCCTCAGTGTTTTCCCTGTTTTTTTGTAGTTATCAATGCCGTACGGATGGAGGCTCCCGAAGATTGGCTTTCGCGCCGCTGGCCGATCTGGCGAGGCTTTGCTTTCTTGTAACGTCTCCGACCGTTCGACGTTCCAGAGCTTGTTTCCCCTTTTTCCGACGTTTCTTGGGCACGTACCGGCATTTTCCTGAACTCCCGCCAACTGCCTGCGGATGTTTCATCCTCTGCTTTTAGCTGCAAGCCCCGCGGCCGTTTTTTTCCTACGACCCTATTTTTGACAGGTTCTCCCAGTGCGGAGGCTACTTTCCCCTCTCACTTTTCGTTTGTCCTTAAACCGTCGTCATCTCGCGGGGCTCCCCTGGGATCTTCCGCTCCATTTTCGTTTTTTCTGTCTTCCGCGCGTCGCTTTTAATCTCACATCGACGATCCCGATCTGCGGGTAGTGGTTTAAACAGTGCCTCTTTCCCTTCCTCTTTGTGGTGGCTTAACACTATGGTCGGCTGCCTCTCCTTT
>Ga0179593_1376688_pt1 | contig 10786 bp, 15 predicted proteins | sample CZODoug2_1_08_16_FD_185931 | JGI IMG/M metagenome (GOLD analysis project Ga0179593, IMG submission 185931) | Vadose zone soil fungal communities from Angelo Coast Range Reserve, California, USA - CZODoug2_1_08_16fungal (PacBio error correction) | ecosystem: Environmental > Terrestrial > Soil >... | reverse complement strand
ACGTCCTGTGGCAGAGTTTGCTGTTTTTCCCCTTCCCAGTCTATTCGAAACTGTAACACTTAGTCATTTGAGTGATGTCAGGTCTTTCCCCCTTTCAACGCCCTTTTTCCTTTTCCTGAAACAGCTTGCAAGAGGTGAAACCTTCTTTCGGAAAGGGTACCCTCTTCCCTTTTTCTTTTGCCTCCCATTTTTTGGTGTTTTTCGAGGAGAATTCTCCCTTCACGTCCCCCTTGATTCTTTCTCAATGCCCTTCTTTTTTGTACCCCCTATTCTCGTGCGATTTTGTTCCACTACTCCTTTCAGTGAAGTTCAAATGAGTCATTGACCGGTACGTTTTTTTCCGCCCCTCTTTCCCTTCCTGTTCCCCCCTTCTCTTCGCTCACGCCATTCCCCCATCTTGATCACCATGTAATTGTCCTCTCCTCCTCCTACGTTTTTTTAGTTTTCTCGATCCACCTTTTTATAGCGTGAATTGAGGAAGTGAAGAGAGTGTTGGGTTTTCCCTCATTGACATCTGGGCCTTGCCATTCCCCTTTCCTTTCGTTTTTTGCACGTCCTTTTTTTTTCCCCGCAGTCCTTACATGGGCGTTTTCCCTTCAGGTTCCTGACCCGGTTGGTCTCTCGGATTTCTTCGAGCCAGATAAGTGACTGACGGGAGAATTTCTCTGAAACAACCCCCTCCCTCCCTTTTCGGCTCTTTCAACGGTTTTCCTTTTCTCTTAACTTTTTTGGCTCGCGGTTTTGCGGGCGCTCCCAGTTTTTTTTCCCCTTTCAGGAACATGGAACTCTCTCCCCACGTCAAAGGTTCGTCAAATTGGCGAATGGGAGCAAATATCTCTTCTTTTGCCACCCTCCCCTTCCTCCCCTTTTTGACTTTCAAGTGGGCTTGGACGTTGCATTGCGAAATCTTGTTGTCCCCGTTCCCCCACACCATCCTATCACACTTCCTCTTGGGATGATCGTCGTTTAGAGAGTTTGGCACCGAAGACACTTTCTTCCTGCCAGGCGGTCGTGCCCTTTTTTTGCGAACGGTCCTGACCTCCGTAAACTGGAACCCCGAGCTACGGTCGAAACATCATCCACTTCTTTTTTTTTCTTTTTTTATTTATCCGTTCAAGATAAAGTGTACGTGACGGGAAGAAATTACTTTTCAAAAAAACTTCACCACCCCCCTTTGTGGTTCCCCCTGCAACCTTTTTCCTAGCTTGCTGCTCGCTCCGGTATACCTTTCGCTTTTTTTAGGTCTCCTTGTGCCCGGCGTAGATCGGTTACTCTGAAGATCCCTTCCCCTGTCTTCCCCTCTGGGACCGTTGAGCGTTCACGGCTTTCCCTGGCGGGTTCGGCCGCCTTGCTCCTTGAAAAAACCTAACATTCCTTTTCCCCTTTTGACCTGTTCCCAAATAACCCTATTTCAAGTTTTCGCACATCCCTTTCTAAGGTCGAAAGTGGGAGAGGTGGCGTGATGGTCCTGTGCGTCCAGGCCCACCCTTCCCCCTAGTGTGACCTTACGGAATTTTTCTTTCCTTTCCAATCCCCACGGTTGCAGAGCCATTCGCGGTTGTCCCATCATTTCCCGGTGCTGATTTCGTTGACCCAATGGCTGCCCTTCTTCTAAATTCCCACTGACCCCCGATGATATGCACTCTCGCCAATCTTCTCTCTTTTCTCTACGTTTTTTCTTTTTCTTCGTTTTTCCATGAAGGAACCCTCCTTTCCTTTTGAATTTTTTTGCTTTGACGTTCTTCCCCCACCGCCGACTTGCACCGGAACCTGTTTAGCCCTGTTCCTTTTTCCAACCTCCGGATGTCCGTCGCCCTGCTTTTTCTCTTTGACCCAGATTTTATTTCAGGGTCCTTCCTTCCTTTTTTGCACGTTTTCCTGGCCTCCACCGGCGAAGCAAACCTCTATTCCTCCCGTGTGTGACTTATTCTTCCGCATCCGAATTGGTAGTTTTGTCTTTGTCAACTCCCCTCCCCTCCTTTTGGTCCTTGAGTTGTTTCAAGTCGAACTTAGACCGCCTTTGTACGTCACATTTTGCCGCTCCTCGATTTCTCTGTTCCCTGACCCGTTTGTATTGGTCATTCTTACCACTGCATGCCGACGAGAAACCTTTTCCCTTTCCCCTCCCTCGAAACCGGTCAATCAATCCTTTAGTTTCTCGATCTTCAACTCGCCGGCCTGACGCAGTTGGGGTCCCACCATGGGTTGAGTTTGGAGATAGAGTAATTTTTTCCCCATTAACGCCACGGTGATTTCACCTGTCTAAATTCACCGTCCCAATCCCGTTTTTTATCGCGATGGTTGAACTGAGTAGTCCTGTCCGCGTTCCCCCCCCAGGCAAAATTCCGTTTTTTGTCTATTTCTTTGCCGGAAACTACGGAGACCACTTTCTACCGGGCTTCCCCCCCGTCGTTCCCCCTTGCTTTTCCGACGCGCTTTTTTCCCGGAGCGGACTTATGTTGATATCCAACGGTCTTCTTCACCCTAGGATTTCGCTTCACTTTCCCCCCCCCCCTTTATGAGAGAAAAATTGATATTTCGGTTTCCTTCAGCGTATGCGCCCTGCCTCCCCCTGGTCCCCAGTGCCTGCAATTTTTTTCTGTTTTGTGAGATTCATGGTTCCGGCAACGCCTCACTTTTTTTTTCCCTGTTCCCTCTGTTCACCCCTTTTTCTGCAACGCGGGAACGTACGAAGTTGAGCTGACTTCGACATGGTATTGATGGTGTTTTAGTGATCACTTTCTCCCCCACCTGATTCTTTCCCCCAGTTCCCCGACGCAAAGTCACCTTCTATTCCGCCCCTGACCTTCCCCCCCCTCCGTACCCTTTCCTTTGAAGGTCTAGGTAATTCGTTGCGGCAAAGCCGCACGTTTTGACGCCCAGCTGCCTTCTTTTTTCATCGTCCCCCATTTCCGTTCCAATTTTCTTGACCTGACATGGATTGAATATATCTTCTCTCCTGTGTTTTTTTGGTGAGGAAATCCCATAAATTTCGATAGAATCCTTCGTTCGACTTCCTTTTTTTTTTTCATTTGTCACTACGTCTTTTTCGTCCAGTCCAGTGGGCCTGTTGAAGGAACCGTGGACTTTTTAGCCGTCAATTCCATGGTTTTCTCTTGCTGTTCATTTTCGCCACTCTGAGGTGTTTCACGCTTGCTGCGTAGTTTTCAATTGTGTCTTTCCAGTTCCTTAATTATCGAGATGAAACCTTCAACCCTTTCTTTTTCCCCTGTTTTCTTCCCTCTTTTCCCCGTTGTGGATAGCGTAGGTGGGCACCTAGTTCCTTCTGGCGGCAGGGCAGGTTGCGTTTTGTTGCCGTCCCCTTAGCTCACTTTGACCCCCAACTTCCACTCGATGGCGGCAACCTTTTTTTGGCTTTACCCCCTCTCTGGCCTTTCCACGTCCCTCTCCACATTGGTACTTGTCGCGTAAGAGGAGAGAAATCATGATTTGCAAGACAAACGCTCACCCTGCGGATAACTTTTGCTGTTTCGTGATTGTGTCTTCGAGAATGATGGGCACTATGGCCGCCTTTTCCCTGGGTTCGTTCCGGCGTGCGGCACTTGTTGACCGTGCTTAGAAAACCGTTTGTTTCAGGACGAGAGAGATAAGAAACATCTCCTCTGTTACACGGCGGTGGCGCTCCCCTTTTTCTTCACTCAAAAGTTTTCTTCAGCTAAATTATCGCACCAACCCCAATGGTGGTCACCTCTCCCCGGTTCGTCCTGCCGCCTAACCTCTCGTTAGAGAGGATTTTCTTAAGATTTTCTACTCGGGTATGCCTTTTTCCTTTTTTGGCACTTGGGACTTGAATAAATTTCCTGGAATTTCTATGCCGGATTCCAGGTGTAGTAATTCGTAGAGTTCGACACGTTGCACTGAAGAAAAATCGTTTCTCCCCCCCCCCCTGGTGAAGTCTTGTCGGCGCCGTACCCCTCACAAGAAGAGTGATCCCTTCTGCCGACACTTTTTTCAGCCGCTGGCGCGAGAGTTCTTCTTAGTTCGGGCGGTTGAGGGCCCCTACCCCACGTTTTTTTTTTGAGATGAAGTTTAGAGGCCACGTCCTTGCCTTGGCCTCCCCCCTCAAAGGTTGCAGCAGAAGCGCGATTTTCCACCTAGGACCAATGGTGATTCCTCGTTTCTGCCCTTCCGTCATTTTCGTGAGTGAGCACAAAACCCACCTTTCCCCCCCCTTCCTCATCTTCGCCTGACCATCTGATAGTAAGAAGTTTTGTTGTTTTTGGAGCAGATCCTTGGGTTTCCTATTGACGATCATCGTGGGTTCTGAGTTAGCCTCTTCCTGAGCATCTTTGCCTTTCCACGAACGCGTAGTCACAAGGACAGCATGTGGTTTCCCCCACTCGGCGATGTTGTTTGACCCTTGCGGCAGGAGCCTTTCCAAATTCACGTGAACCCTCCTGGGAAATTACACGTTCGGCGCCTTGCACGTTCTTTCCCCTCCACAAACCGGCCAGACGACAACCTTTTTCTCTCGACCAGGTCGTGACCTTTGATCCTTTCGACAAGTCCTTTTTTCCACTTCGCCGACAACCCCCAAAATTGGGGCACGGTTTCTTTTTTTTTTTTTCAAGGTCGTCCTTCCTGGCTGCCGACAGGTCACGACCTTTTTAGACGATTAAGCGGCCATTTCACCGGTCACATTACGCCGCTGAATTGACCGTATGCATTTACCTTCATTTCCGTCTACGCCCCGGGAAGATACGCCGAGGAGACAGGTACTCCCTCTTTGCCTCTACTCCTTAGCTTTCTTTTTTTGGTTACACCCATGGTGTTGGTTTCCGCTCTTTTTCGAAATTTCTCCCTCGTCATTTCCTTTCTTCTCAACACGGAGAAAAAGCCCAGTGTACCCTCTCCATGTTTTTCCCCGTCTTCAGGTTCTTTTTGCACGCCAAATTGCCTTTGTGAGTTTTCAGATCCCACGTGCCGGCCCCGGGCGACAGGAATGGAAGCCTGGGCTCTTCCCACCTCCTCGTCCTCGTCTTACTCAAACTGTGAATCAATCTGAGAAATGGTGTGAAGCTTTTCCTACAGCAGGATTTCTTTGTTCCCACCCGTACACCTTAATTGCTTTTTTCCCCCTCTATTTGCCCCCTTCCGGTGTCCGCGATATTGCGCTTTCTCTCACCCTTTTCCCTTCCCTTTTTCGAGTTTACGTTTGTAGGTGAGATGTTAAAGGTTAGGCAAACGCCTTCCTTTTGCCTTCGCTCTTTTCCCCCCCCTGGCGCACTGTTTGAATAGCACCGATTGAGCTTCTCCCCCTTTCTTCTTTTTTTTTTCATTTTTCCTTTTCTCCTCCTCGTGATATTGAGAGCCCATTCTAAGGAGCCCACAGACGTGTTTCCCCCCGCGTTGCGCTTTACCTTTTCCAAATTATTGCCCTGATCCAGGTCCTTCAAACGTGCCTTCCCCCCTGTGCCGTTGGGCTTCCGCCCAGGTCCTTTCCTTCTTTTTCCCACACTTCTCGCCCTCTCTCCCTTCAGAAGAATCCTCTTCGCTGATCTACAATTTTTGATCTTCTCTTTTCCTCCTTCCCCCTTTTGTTTTTATCTCTCTTCTCCCGCATCATGCATTTCTTTCGCTTATTCGCGCGGGTTTTTCGCGAATGTACGGGCCCTTGGCGGCATTTTTTCCCCCCTGTTTCTTTCCTTCCCCTTTTGAAAGGTTTACTTCCTCTCCCTTCACTGGTGTGATTTGACTGGTCCTTTTCAAATCGCGCACAGGTGACCGTTTGGCTGCTCTCTCATCCTTGATTTATCGTTTGGATTTCCCCCTTTTTTTGCTAATTCTCGAAAAAAAAAAATACTTTTCTTATCTTTCCCGTCTTTTCTTTTCTCTGTTCTGAGAGAGTTTGGAACCAGGAAGCTGGCTGTCAGGATCCTTTGCCGGGTTTCCGCGAACCTGGCAACTCTCCCGACCCCCCTTTCCCCTCTCGGAGACCCGTCCGGTGAGAAATATCGGACCCCGCCATTTTTCCCTTTTCGTCTGCCTCACGCTCCCTTTTTCGTTGCACGGCAATCCTTTTTTCAAGACGTAAACAACTGTATCACATTCGTTCTTCGCCGTTTCTTCTCCGCCTCCCCTTTGTTCCTTTCTGCCTGTGCGGCAAGGCCTGGTAGTGAAAGCGTTCCTTGCACGTTTTTCCCCTTCCTTCCCAGTCCCGTCCCCTTTTTCTTTTCTGAGACCCGACCCCTGACGACTGTCAGAACGCCTGAAGTGACCCCTTCGTTTGCGCTCCGGTGATTCCTCAATTCTCACATTTTGTTTCGCCCACTCCTCTGCTTCAAAACCAATAAACAGGACCCTTCCCTTCCTTTCTCGGCTCATTTCCTTCTTTCTATTTGCGTAGTTTAAGAATTGCTCGGGAGGTAATTGTTGTTCCGCGTCGCCCCTTGACTTGGTGCCTCCTCCCTTTTTTTCCCGTCCCTGTCCTGCTTTGAGAATAGGACTCCGCGTCTTCTTTTCACCTTTTGTGGACCTCTGTTCTTGAGCGGAGAATTGTCATACCACCTACGTTCCCCCAAGGGTGAAGTTGCTGATTTGCCCTACACCCCCCCCATGTTTACTTTTCTTTTTTCCCCCCTTCGCGTCGGTCACGACCGCGCGGATTTTGTCTCTGTCCTGGGGTCTTCCCTCCACCTGTGCGCCTTGAAGAAGCCCGGGTTTACCGCAACGGGATTCTTGCTCCAAACTCAACCATGTTAGGGCCATTCGTCGTTTTCCCCACCGGGACCAGGGGAGTCCTTTTTCTGTTCCCTGTAGAGAGATGAGGTTCAGAAACTTCACAGACAACCCTCACCCCAACGATGATCTTCTGGGCCCTGCCACTCTCTTCTCATCCGTTGTTGTGATGATTCTTATCTTTTTTCAGGCCTTGTCCTATTTCCGATTATATTGATGTTGAGTTTGATGAAATAGCAGTCTCTTTTCCTGCACCTGAACGCCTTCCTTTCCCTGTTCCTCCTTTTGGATCTTGCGTTAATCCGTGGTGAGATTGGCGTCCCTACCCTTCACGTTTTCCTTTTTCTGGAATTCCGTGCCCCTGATTTACTTTTTGGGGCTTCTTTAATTACTCTACCGGTGCTCCTCTGTCGTGAACTGATCTGCGAATGTCCTGTTCCGGATTTTTCTTTTTTCTTTTTTTTCCCTTCTCCGCCACTTTTTCACCCTTTATTCCCCAGGTGATTAGACTTAGGAGAAGGTCAGCACGACCTTGGACGATTCGAACAGATCCTCGTCCATTGACCCCCCCAGGTCCCCTCTTTTTTCCCAAATTTCGTCTCCGCGTTCCTTCTTCCTGACCGGTTTATTTCATGTTACGCCTTCGGTCGCTCCTCTAGTTTTTCTTATATTCCTTCCCAGAGTTTTCTGGCCCCCCATGGTGTGATGGGTTATTCCTCTCTTTGCCCTTTCCATTAAACGGTGCCTTTCTTTACTAGTACATCACCGCGCGCACGCAGTGGTTCATCTGCCCTTTTTTTTTTTTTACCTTTTTTTTGCGGAGCCCTATTGTTCTTTCCGGCATCTTTCCCGTCCTCCTTTCCCCCTTCCTTCTTTTTTACTTCGCGTAGAGAAAGATCTTCTACAGGCGAAGGGAAAGATTTTTCCTTCTCCCATGGTTGTTGAGTCTTTCCAACCCCCCTCATGATTGCGGCCCGTTTTTCTTTGAGCGAAACAGTAATGCTTTTCCTTTCCCCATTCCCCCTCTCCTTCGCACCCTTCTCTCCAATTTCAGGCCAGAGCCTTTTTCCTTTGAGAGATTCATTAATGCAACGCACGGCAGTTCATGCCCCGCCCAGCTTGCTCCTTTTTCCTTCACGCGTTTTGGAAACCTCAGCCTCTCCCCCTTTCTTTCTCTCCCCCTGATTCCCTGTTTTTTTTTCATCTAGTAGATTTAGTCATTAAGTATTCCCCCAGTGACTATTTTGCAAGTCGCAGTTCTTCGTTTTCCCGCTTTTATGCGAACTCTTTTTCCCCAATTCGACGTTAATGAAGTTATCGGTACCATTCCACCTGGAAACCTCCCCTTCACTTGGCTTCCCCTCCCCTTTCCAATTCCTTTTGAAGAGAACACTTCGACTTCCGACAGCAAACTCCTCTGTGATCGACCATGGTATGATCTCTTTCACCCTCTTGGTGTGGTAGATCTTACCATGTCGATCATGACCGCTTGAAGATTCTCGCGATTTTTCCCTCTTCCCCTTGCGGCCATTGCCCCCTTGCCTTTCCACTTGCCTTTCATGGGTGGAAAGGAGAACGTCACTTAATGGTGAATTTGACTTGTCCTTTTTGCATTGAACGGTCGGTTTTTTGCACTGTCTTTCACCTTCCTGTAGATTTTTCTCCTTTTCAACCCCCTAAATTTCCCCTTTTCCCTCTTCTCTAGTTTTTTTTTTTTCCCGGACTTTTTATCGAGGTGGGCACCTTGGCACTTGGTGGCAGGCAGGTGCGGGCCTTTTTTTTCCCCAAATGTTTACAAGATCTTTCCGTTCGATGGCCCCTTTTTTTTTCCCTCCCCCTTTTTTCCATCGCGTTTTGCCCCCCCCTCCCCTTTCGCCACATTGGTCCTTGTCGCTCAGACTGGAAGTCACGCTTCCTCATGCGTTGAAAGAAACGCTCATTTCCTATCACCCCTTCGTGGGCCTTTGACGCCGAGTGCTCTAAATGGGCACCGCCCTCGGAGGTTTCTTTTCTTCCCCCCCTTTCCTTCACTGTGGAATTCTCTTCCCCTTACCCCAACCGAATTGTGATGGAACGAAAACGGATACGAATTTCCCCCCTAAACATTTTTCAACACCCGGCGGTGGCGTGGTCTTTCCACGTCCCAGACACCTTTGACTCGTTTTTTCGAAATTCTCGACGCCTTTGAAAAAAACCATAAACCCGGTGGACAACTCTCCCCTCTTCGACGTTTCCTTTCCTCTCCCCTTTGAGCGCGATTTCCCCCTTTCAGACCTGGGCCCTCGGGGTCAGGTCATGTTTCTCTGTCCGGCAGTGGTGAAGCTTTTTTGACCTCTTACCGTCATCCGGCCCGGCGACCTTGTTCCGGTTGCCGGCGCGTCAATTTTTTTTTTTTCCCTCCTTTTCTCCGTCCTTCGTATTGACGCACCCGTTTCAAAGGGTTCCTTGAGCGCTGGCGAAACTCCCAACCTGATTCTGTGCTGCCCTTTTTCTTGATCGACAAGGTCTCCGAGGTTCCTTCCCTCTTGCCGTTTTTTCTGCCCTTCCCAAGTGGGCGACGCTTGCGGAAGGACCTGTACGGTTTCCCTATGACCCATCTGGCCATCTCACCCCCCTCGTTTCAAACTTTGTCACAGCGGTGAAAAGGTTATTGTGGCTTCAGGTTTCAGGCCTCTCCTCGGGATTCCTCCCTTCCCCCCCCTGAAAAACAACAAGTGATCGGAAATTGAATGCCACTTTCATCCTCCTTTCTTCTATTTTTGTCAGGAGCCGAGTTTGTTGTTTTTTTTTTTTTCCCCCTGCCACCTTCTCCCTATCTCTTTTCAATGCCAAAGAATATAATTCAACCTGGTCAATTTGTGTGGCCACGGCGATTGTCCTTCAGCACCCGATGGTGAGTCTTAATGCCCCTCCCCCATTAAGTTCCCTTTTAATTTCTAAAATTGAGTCTTCGTCCCTGCACTGGCCTGGCTCCACCCCTTACGAACCCCTCCGTTTTTCCCCTGTTTCGTGACATGTTCCTTTCTCCTTTCGAAAAGTTTTTTGTCCGTAAGTGTGGTTGCTTTTTTTGTTTCAATCGCCGCACTTCACACTGGAGTTGCAACCCCACTGTAGGTTCATGTCCTGCGACCTCCGGTCACGACATGACGATGCTTCCTTGGGTACTTTTCAAGCAGGAATTATTTTCTCCCCGGTTTACTGTCCTTCCCCTTTTTCCCTTCTTCCCGCCTGGAAAATGATCTTCCACCGAGGCTAACCTTCCTCCGACTCGGCTTACCTTTTCGACCCTAGAGGCGAACTTGAGGTTCAACCCCAATTTTTTTTTCTTTTTTTTTCCTGCTCGAGAATTTCGCCTTCCACGTTCAACCCGGTTCTGTCCACTTAAATAAACGAGCTCCACCCTGCCGTGGTACTTCTCGTTCTGACCTTCTGTCTCCCAGGTCTCTGGCCCCCTCCCGACCTTTGTCTCAGATAAGTAACGGCAAACTATTCCCCCCCCTCCTCCCTTTCCGCCCAGTCCTTCCTTCCCGGTTCCACTTCTGAGGTCACTCAAGGCCAAGGAATCCCATTTTATTCGGACCATTGTGTTTGATCTTTCCACCTCAGATCTCTCGCCCGTAAACTTGGGCGACCTGTGTCTCTTTCTTTTTTCCAAAACGCTCTTGAGAAAGCCGTTCAAATTGGCCGGCAATTCGTTGCTTGTCTTTTGTTGTCTCTTTTTCCTTTGGCACTGCCGGCCCCCCCTTCTCTCTTGTAAAGACGACATTGCCACCTCCTCTCTCCAGTCTTTTTCCCATCCAGTCCAGAGAAAAGTGTTGGAGCGGATGATCGACATGGTGATGGGGTTTTCCGCTATCTCTTCCACCCCCGGTCTTTTCTTCTCCCGACCAGTAGCGCCCGACGTGTTCCCCCCTTCTTCGATTTTTCTCCTTGACCCCTTTCCCCCACTCGAAGCTGACTAAGTTAGAGTTCCCCAATTCCAATAGCAAACCGCCATTTTTAGTTTGGCCTGGCCGACAGGCTTGTTGGTTCCCACTTCGCCGCTTTGCGTTCCCTCCGCCTCCCCCGTCTTCCTCACTTTTTTTCT
>Ga0179593_1374911_pt1 | contig 10786 bp, 10 predicted proteins | sample CZODoug2_1_08_16_FD_185931 | JGI IMG/M metagenome (GOLD analysis project Ga0179593, IMG submission 185931) | Vadose zone soil fungal communities from Angelo Coast Range Reserve, California, USA - CZODoug2_1_08_16fungal (PacBio error correction) | ecosystem: Environmental > Terrestrial > Soil >... | reverse complement strand
ATTCCGGCCTGGTCCGGCTTGGATGAGTGTACTACATAATCTTACTTTGAGTTTTTTTTTTTTCTTCTGCGACCTGGCCCCCAACAACCCCACGCCCTTTTAGGCGTCAAACCCCCCCCCCCCCCCCCCCCTGACGCCCCTTTACTTTGTGGAGTGGAGCCTTCGCTGTTTCTATGGACTCTCATTCCCCCCCTTGTTTTTAGTTACCACTTTCCCAACTCGGAAACCCAGGTCGTCGTCTTCTGTGTTTCTCTTTCTATTCCTTTCACACCAATGCGCTTCCTTCCCCCCTGTCCCTCCACGTTGCCCCCCCATCACTCCAAACTTTTCTCAGTCGTTTTCATTCCCATTTAATGAACGTTCCAGCCCCCCCCAAAAGGCCCCCTGTTTTTACTGTTAGATCACCAAGTTTCAACGCAGGGTTTGTGTCAACCCCCCCCACCCGCCATTATTCTTTTTTCTGCTATCTTCTTCACTCCAGATGCCAACGCTAATCTCTGACACTTCTCCGCCCGCTTTCCGCCTTCTCATGGAACCTTGCTTTTCCCTCCTCCGTTTTTAGACTGATATAGTCTTCCTGTGCGACCCCTGCTGTGAGTGTTTCTGTGAATTCCCCCCACATTCGCCTGGACGTCTTTTGTCCCTTTTGAAGTGACATCCCTGACCTGGATGCGCAAGAAGGATAAGTTGTTTTTCCGAGGGTTTCCACGCCCTTTTTTTGGTCACTTGGAGTTTACCACTATTCCGCCTTTTCTTGCAGTGCCTTTACTAGTTAATGCAAGCACTGGTAACCAAATTGGCCCGTGACCCCCAAACCTTTCCTTTGCCCGTCCATGTTTTTGCTCCTTACTTTTTGAGACTAGACACCAAGGGTTTGTTTCGCTAAACTTTCCGTTGGAATTTGCTTCAAAGGGGTAGATACTGTTCTTTAGTCATCTTATTTTTTGATAAGTCCTTTATTTTCCCCGTGTCCTGCATATGGGTCCCTATTGGATTTTGTTTTTGCGTCAGTTTTGTCCCTTTTTCGACCCAGTTAGCATTCCCCTTTTAACGGAGCCCCCCTCCTGGTGGCGCGAAACTTGGGTGTAGTGCTTATTGGCCCTTTTTTCGTTACTTTTTCCCCCACCCCTCCCCCCAGCCAACCACCCCCCCTTCGTTATTGTTCCCCGCCCCCCCGTCCGATATCTCGCCTTTCCTCTACATTTGACTGCCACCTTTCCCTTTCACTGTCGGTTTACTGACTCTTTGAAAGCGCCCCCCCCCCCCCCCCCCCCTGACCGGCCATTCCCTGCTTGTCCCCTCTTACTCCAGTACGACGTGTTCCCCGCCTTTTGATGTGTGAGCATACCTACTTAGAATTTTTCCAGATATGGAACCGGTTGCTCTTACACCGATCGTTTTGTTTTTGTAAGGCCCCCAGTGTTTTTATTGTTTTTTAGATTACTTCCCAGCCACCTGGACATGGGGACCCCCCACCCCGTTCCCGTGTTTTTCGCTGACCCCCTTTGCTCTAGCTGACCCTTTCTCTGCTGCCCCCTGATATTGCCACCCACCGCCGTTTGTAGCAGTTTCGATTTTTTCTCCCGTTATTGTTTTTGTTATGTACTCGTATTTCGTATCTGCCAGAATCCTCCGTTCTTGTTACCCTCCCCCAGTTCTCGGGCGGTGGCTGTTTGATACTGTGACCGTTTCGATTGTTGTGAGCCTGTATTTTCTCTCGCACGGTCCTTCCTCACTCGTTCTTTCCCTCCTTACATTTCACAGCCAGCACTCCAGTTTTCCCCCCAGCTTTGCTCTTCCCCCGTCCACACCTGCTTGCGCCACCCTGCCCATCCGTACCTAACCCCCCTGACCCCTCGGACCCCTCCCGTGTGTTTCTTTTGGACTCCCTCCCCCCATCCCCAGATTCACGACAATGAGAATGTCCCGGATCCTCGAGCCCGCATCCACAGATTTCCCCTTCTTGACTTTTTTTGGCACTGGCGATCTCTCTTTTTTCGCGCGCGCGTCTTTCCCCCGTTTCTTTCCGCTCGCCGGTGTCCGGCACTGACCTGTTTCACACTCTACCCCCCGATAACCCCCAGACTGAAAACCCCCGCCTTCAGGACCCTTCCCCGCGGAACCTTATAAGACCCCCCCCCTTCTGGTTTCCTCCCCCCGATCGCTAATCCGCCGAGCTGGATGGTGCAGAAATTTTTTCCCTTCGCGCCCGATACATTCTCCCTTCCTGGGCATCTGCCAGTGTCCTTGACACCGAGTTAGTGACTGTTGCCCCCATTACTTTTTTGGACATGTCATTTCGCACCACCCATTAAGTTTTGCAAACGTGCACCGACAAACTCGCCCCTATAGAGGGGGATCACCCCCACATAGGCCACCGAGGACCGGGTTCGCTACTGTCCCGATACGAGCTCCCATCACACCAAGCTCATACGGCAGCCGCAATTATGTGTTGCCCAACAGAAGCCCCCCTTTTGCTTTTTTTTTACCCTTTTAAAGAATTCCCCCCCCCCACCATCTCTTCCCCCCCCCTTTGCATGTCTGTCCCCGCATGTATTGTGAACAAATCAGCCTTACACTTTTCCCCCTGCCTCTGACCTTCCCATTTTGCCCCTGCTGGCGACGCTCATCGCGTTTTAAGGACGAGGTCCCAAATGCGAGTTCTCCCTTACACGCAGAGGGACCCTGCCTTCCCTCGCTACACCATCCCACTCTCTACTGCCAAGACAGAAGTTACTCTTTCTCCCGGAACTCTGGGTAGTCATCTTTTTTTTTCTTGACCTGTCATCTCTGGAGCTGAGGTTACCAGTGACGTTTAGTCCATCCCCCCGTTTGCACTGACGTGGCATAAACGGACATCCCCACCCCACCCCGCCCCCCCCCCCCCCCCCGCCGCCCCCCCTCCCACAATCGGAATGAACATGAGGTTTTTTTACCATTTTAGTACATTATCCGGAAACCGCATTCCCCATTGTCGTCTAGGCATCCCCCCCCTTCCCTCGTCCCGTAGTCTCTTTTCTTAGCGCCTGAGTAATCCCCCCGTCCCTTTACCCTTTTGTTTTCGTCTTCCTTCCAGGCACGCGCCTCCGCTCTTGCCCCGTCCTTCGCGGGATTGGCTGCACTTCTTGCATGTGACCCTCCCTCAGTCACCTTCTTGGTGTCCCGACGCTTTTGTTCATTTTTCTTCACCCTTCCCTGAGCCCCTTCCAGTGAGGTTCCATATCTTTTCGCCCCCCCCGTTTCCTCCTTGCCTAAGAAGAAAGAGTGTTGCTTCGCCCATACACGACCCAGAGTACCCGTTGGTCACGCTGGGCCCCCTTCAGCATTGTCTTCCCCCCAACCTCCGGCCTGACTTCTTCTTTCCGACTTTTCCGCAAGAACATTTCTTCGGCCTACAATCTTTCATGTTCCCGTTCCCCAAGGCATGACCTTTCACGAGCACACTTCCCCATGTTCCCCCAGAATCAGGTCCTTGCGGAGCAACCCCCTTTTTGCTCCGATTACGGCCCTTTTTCCCCCCAGCTTGACCCCGCTTCTGATTCATCGTCACTGTTTTCCCCACTTTGCCTTTCCGGTTTTCCCCCCCGTTCAGAACTGCACAGGGCAAGCCCCTTTCGTCAAGCCCCCCCCCCCCCCCCCCATCGTCCCCTTCCGGAACACATGGGTTGTTGACAGGCAGTACAGCTGTTTTCCGCTAGGAACGTCGAAACTTTGCCGCGCACCTTCCACGGCCCTCCCCCAGAACCAACGTCCTCTTTTCTTTAACGCCCCGAATTAGTCCCCGGATCGCGTCCCCTGATACCCCGCCCCTGTTTCTCCGGAAGTGACCTGCCGATTATCAGTCCGTCCCTCGAAGACTCTGCCCGGTCCCCCAAAAACGCTGTGTCGAACCGATCCCCTTTTTGCTGCCCCCCTCAAAAAATTAGTGCGGCGTCAGTTTTCACATTCACGGTTCCCCCTCTTTTCGCCCAGTGCGCGTCACTCTCGAGCCGTCTTTACACGAGCGGTTGCCAACCCCGAGTTTCTTTGTTGGCTCAACTTTGTGCTCCGGCCATACGGAACTCTCTCCCCTTCCGGACACGCGGTCTCAATTTTCTTTCACAGTCGTTTCACGGCTTACCCCGGCTCGCCTTCCACAAGACCCTCTTGGGGCTGGCAGCGGGTTTTCAGAGCTATGCATTGTGGAATTCTTCCTAGAGGTTGCTTTTTTTTTTTTTTCAGCTTCTGAATGCATGGCTATTTTTTTCCGCCCCGTTCCTTCTCACAGAAGGTATTCTCTCTCTTTTAATCTAATATTTTTGTTTCTTAGGAGATTCCTTGGCGGATGTGGTTCTACATTGGAAAGGGTCGAAGTTTCCTCTGCCTGTCTTACGTTCCTTCGAAATGATTTATGGACCTACATCCAAAGCTCCGTCTTCCCATTTCCCGGCCCAGCGCTGTTCTGCCCCCCCCCCGGGTTTTTTCTAAGGATTTGCCGTTTAACTAAATCTTTGGATCGCGTCTGTCCCTTTACCCTTCCTGTTCCATTTTTCCCCCGAGGCCCCGGTTTTTTCCGCGTCGATGGACGTTGGAGACTCCCCCGTTCTCCCGTCATTGGTTTTCCCGCTCGGTTTGGTGCGGCCGTTTTTTTTTGGGGCTCGGACCAATTCTGCGGCACTGATTGCCTGAGGCCCCTCATTTTTCAATGTTGTTTTATGCGCTTGCCCATGCTGTTGGCCGCAGCGCTACTGTTTTTTCCCCACCTCCCCTTTTGTTCGTTTTGTTTTTGACCCCCACGTGGTGAGACATCGAACCCCTGTCCCGGCCCGATCTTTGGACGGATTTGAGGCAGGCGCTTTTTTCCCGGGTGATGTGTTCAACTTGGGCAGCGATCCCCCTCTTTCATTCTGTGTTAGGTCGGCTTTTTTTTTGGCGTGGTTGGTGTTAGGCACGTTTTTTTTTACGTTTTTTTTAGCGGCACCTTGCGGTCCACGTTTTACTGTGTCGGCACCGCCGTTTTTTCGTTCTTGTCCCCCTGACCTTTTTCCCCTCTTTTAATTTTGATTTTTCAGATTGCTGTTGTTGCTGCCCTCTCGTCTCGTTCTGTTCTTGTATTTGTTCATAGTTGCCTGGAGGTCCCTCGAACCCCCGATTTGAATCATTCTCGCGAACGCTGTTGCCCTTTTTTCCTTTCGGGATCCTCCTTTTTTTCCGCACCTTACGGTCTTTTTTGATTTATGTTGTCCGGGATGGGATATTGGGTTATTCTTTTTGTCCACCCGGTCCTTGGCGGACGCCCCCATATCTTTGGTGGTTTTTTTTTTTTATTTTTTCGTCACCCGGAGATGTGTCCCGGTTCTTTCCACCGCCAAGAAAGGCCTTTCTGGAGTTGGTTTGCCTTTTTTTTCTTTGCTTGCCACGGTTGCTTCCCCTTTCCCCCCCAAACTGGCGATTTTCGCGTGGGACCGAACCTTCTTTCTCGTTTGCCCTTATTGAGAAACCGTTTTCACCGTTGTGTGAGTGGACGAATGGCTAGTCTTGACATCGGGGTGCCTCGACGGTTTTTTGTCCTGGACAAGTGCCTTCGCCCCCCCCCCGACGTGTTTCTTTAGGCACGATTTTTTCGGGTCGACTACCTGCAGTTCCCTTTTTTTCCCTCCCTTTTTTTTGGGTCGTTCGAGGGCTTTCGGTTTTTGGCCGCGATGGTTTCTTTTGCCCGGGCCGCGGGTCGTCACTGTTTTATTTCTTCAGTTTTTTTTTCCCGATATCGATTCTTATTGGTGAATTCTAAGTTGTACTCCTGACGTTCCCGTCCCTTGTGGTTTCCGGGAAGTAAGTTGAGACCCCATTTGATGACCACACACTCATCCCTTTGTTTCATTCCTGCTTTGGTTGGACCCACCTCTGTCTTGAACCTCGTTTTTCAGTCGTCCACTTTTTTTCCAATTGTCCCCCTTTTTCACAGAGTTGCACGACTTGACCCCCGAGGTGCCTTCGTCTCACCCACTTTCGGCAACCGCATGTCCCCCCTTTTGAGTCACCGGCCGCTGGATGCCGATACGGGTATTTCAGGCTTCCAGTTGGCTTCGTGAGTTGTAACCCATTTCTCCCTCGTTTTTTTTTTTTTTGTCCCTCAGAGTGTTTGTTTTTTTCTATTGTCACCCCAGGCGGTTAGTTTTTTTCCCCCCATGCCTTTTCACGGATTTCTTCCCTTTGTGCCCCTGACTCTTGGGAAGGGTTGTACCGGCCTGGTCGGTTTTGTCTGCTCAAACAGGCATCTACGTTTGCCCCCAGTTGCCGTTGCTCGGTCTAGACGTCTGATGTTTTTTTTTTTTTTTTCAGACCCTACACCCAGAGGCTCATTAAGGTTTTCTACGCCCTTCCCTTCCCATACTCGTTTGGTTGGATTATCTTTCCTTTTCACTTTTTTTCACTACAGACCGTTTTCTCGTTTTTCTTTAGTCTTTTCACGGCCCCCGTTGCGCGACGTTCGGTTCAATAGTATTCAGTTTTTTGCGTTGTGGTTATTTTTTTGAACCTTCTTTTGCATGAAAGATCTTCGCAGAGGTCCCTGCTCATGGCTTTGACCTTCGCGATTTTTGCGGAGGTCTCGTCTCCGACGTGGGGGTTGCTAATGCCAGTCTTTTTTTTTGTTGAGGTTTGGTATTTTCCGACCAACACGTGCGGTCGTGTCTTTTTTTTTTTTTTTTCCCAAGGTCCCTGGTTCCCCCCCCCCAATATATTCTTTTCCTAATCCACTTCCCTACTTTTTGGGACCTTTTTTTTGATCCGCTTTGGTTTGCTTGTTCCAATGGTAACTGTCCTTCCACCCAAGACGATTTTTTTTTCAGGTTCCCGTCAGCGAGAGCCATGCACGACCCGCGGTACTTTTTCCCAAAAGTTCTTTTGGGTAGACAAGCGCGATTGGGTTTTTACCCAAGTAGCCCGACTTGTTTTTTTTTTCCCCACAGTGACTTCCCCCATTGTGGTTTTGCTCCAGGAACCGACCTCGGATTTGTGCAAAACCCAACCAGAGGTCGAGTCACCTTCCCTCTCGTTCTGTTACACTTGTATTGCCCCTGGGAACCCCCCACGGGTTCCCCCTCCCCCCCCATAGTATTTTCTTGCCGGATTTTTTTCCACCCCAAACCCGCCGCCTCTCACAGCCTTTTTCATTCCTGATGGACCGGAAAAAGTTTCTGTGATCCTTTTTAATGTTGCCCCGACACTTCCTGTTTTCAACTTTTTCGGTCTTGACCGTTTTTCAGCTGCCCCTTTCCAGTAGTTTCCGTTTCTCTCCCCTGTAATGCCTGTGTGGTCCCACCTTCCCCGCTCCTGAGGCGTTATTCGTTGAGGGATGACGGTCTGTGGTTCCTTTTTTTTTTTTCCTCGGGGTTGGAAGGTTCACCGAACCGTTTTTTTGTCTTTCCCCCCTCACATCACGACGTTCGGCCCTGTTGGCTTGTTGCCCGTGTAAGGCCATGCCGTTTCTCGAACCCCACCCTGGCGTTTTCCCCCCCCCATAGGACTGCACCTTTCTGCCCCCGGGGACCTTCTGGGACGAATATTCTTTTACCTGGATCATACCACACCCTTTTGTTTTTAACCCACCCACGTCCCGCGCCCACGGCGTGGGTTCTTTAAGCCCAAGGGTTCTTCCCCTCTTGATCCGTATGTATTGTGAACCCACTTAACTGTTCCCGCGTCCTCGTTTTTTTTCATGCACTTGCCCCGTCACACCCCTCTTGTCCCATTACTCGGATTTTCACTTTCCTTCTCTTGTCCGTGGGAACCACCCACGCCGTTTTTCCCCCGTCGTCTGTGTTTATGTGGATTCTCCCACCCTGCTTTTCCGCTTTCAACTTCCGCCGCGCTTTCCCAGTCCTTTCCTCCTTTTTGTGTATTTTTGTCCGAAGGTAGCGCTGTTTCTGCGTCAGCGCGTGGGGTTCCATTTTTTTGTTGAGTCCGGGTTTTGCTGTGTTGTGGAATTCTTCTCCGTCTGATATTTTCCCCGTCTTCACCACCCGTCCCCCCCCCCCCCCCCCCCCCCCCCCCCCCCCCTCTCCCCCCTCAAAAAACCCTCCCCCCCCCCCCCCCACCCCCCCCCCCCCCCCCTCTTCCCCCGCCCACGCCCCCCCCACCTCCCCCCCAAACCCCCCCAGCCCCCCTCGATTCCCTCTCTTCAAGGACTTCCTTGTCATGCCCTCTGCGTTTGCCTGTGGTTTTTTTGGACCATCCAGTACTCCTCCTGCCGCGACTCTGACTGTTCCTTTTTGCTGCCCAATCTTTCCAGGACTGCTGCCTTTTCCTGACACCTTCGATAGGCTCCCGTTTTGACCCCCTTTTCTGGCTGTGGCTTTTCAAGTTTTTTTTGATAGACGTTTAGTAGATCTTATGACGGTCGGTCATCTCCCGGTCCGTCCTTTTTTTCCTATTGTTTTTTTTCGGTCCATTTTTTCCCCGTTTTATGAACACTTTCCTCACCTTGCCTACATGGCCCCCGGTACCTTCTTTTTTTCTTTTTCTTGGCATCGGTTCGTGACTCCCCCTGGTCCAACCCCACTTTTTCTCGGCTTTTTTTCGCCGTTCCAAGTCCCGTCATCCCGGTTTTTTCCCGAGAGTTGGACTTTTCACTCCCTGCTGTCACTCTCATTAGAAACCGTTTTTTTTCAACATACGTAGGCAGCTTGCCTTCGTCTCTCCCAAACAATCCGCTTCTTCGTTCCATCTCTTTTTTTTTTTTTTCACAACTTTTTTGGGCCGTTCGTGAGATCAGACTGTTTTTCCCATTCTTCTCTGTTTTGTTTTTCAGAAGTCAGTGACATTGGAGTTAGGTGCACCCATCCGTCTTCAGTGACGGACATCCCGTGAGGGGGGGGGACTTCCCCAGTGTGCCCCTTTTGTGTTTTTCCCCCTCCTGAGTTCGTCTTGGAGTCACTCCTTGGTTGACGTTGCCCCTGCCTTTCAATGTTTGTAACGCCTCGTTTTTACGGATTGGAGTTTTCCATTTTTTTCCCGGGTTGGGATGTCCCTTTTGTATCGCATTACCGGGTTCCCTTTCCGTGCATCGGTCTTGCCTTCCAGTACCATTTGGCAACCCTTCCGTCCTAACCAGTTTCCACCAATTTCTTCCGCCCCTAAATCTGAGGCCCGCCTGCATTTTTTATTTAATGATACCTACTTGGTCTTCCCCCCAATTTCCCCCGACTTCATTTGCTCACGACCTTTACTCCCGGATTCTCGACGCCTCCTTTTGTTCGATTACGCAGGCAGCCAGGGAGGCGTTTTGCTTCAGACTTTGCTTCTTTTTTTCCTCCTCCGATTTTCTGATGCCACCACGTGTGCCCCCACGTTTTTATCACATTTTTGAAAAACGTCTGTGCCGTTTTCCCCGTTGGACGTTTTTTTATCCCCCCCCTTTCTTGCACCCTTTTTCGGCTTCCCTGACGTCAATACATAGTAGGGGTTGGTGCATTTCTAACTACTTTCTGCCCGGGCCCTTCTCTCGTAACTGACCGCTGTGCTGTTTTTGCAGTCTTTGTCTCCACCTTTGGGCGTAGTTTCAATTTTTTTTTTTTTTTTTTTTTTTGTTTTTTTTTGTTTTTTTGTTTTTTTTTTTTTTTTTTTTTTTTTTTTGTTTTTTTTTTTTTTTTTTTTTTTTTTTTTTTTTTTTTTTTTTTTTTTTTTTTCCCCCTTTTTTTTTTTTTTTTTTTTTTTTTTTTTTTTTGACAATGGAACCCCTATCCCCCCTTGCTGGGCCCACCTTCATTCCGCGGCTGTTCATTCCCTTCCGCACAATTTTGATGTCACCGGTTCCTTTCTTTTTCCCTATGCTGTTTTACCTTGTACTTTTTTGCCAGAATCCGTGACGGCTGTCTCTCCCCCCAAGTTGCCGCGGGACCAGTGCATGTTTTTGACCCCCCCCCTTTGGCGTGTAGACTGACCTCCCTACTGTCTTTTTTTTCTCTGCGTTCTTTTTTGTTCGCCATTGCACGAGGGTATCATGACATCCACAAGGTGTCGCCCCCCTGAATGCATGCGTAGAACCACTCTTTCTTTTTTTCCCCCCTTTGTTAAACCTGGTGTTTCTCGGTTGCAATGTCGTGGTTCAGTCCTCGAAGTCAACGCTGTCTGATTTTTTTTCTTATCCCTATTCTTTTTTTGTCAACTTCTTTGGGCCAGGGAACGTTTCCTGCTTTCTTAATTCTTCTTTCTTGATGTTCGGCTCTCGTCCGGTCCTTTTTGCCCATTACCCCATTTTTTTTTGTTTCGCACGAATCTGTTATGACCTGCCGTCGTTCTCCCAAGGTAAGGCCTTCCCTTCCTAATCCTCCCCCCCCTTTCTTCACCCGTTTAGGTTCTCCCCCCCCTGGCACAGGTTTTTACCTTGGGTTTCGAGCCCGTCTTTTCCAGACCTACCGTTTTTCAACGCGGGACTGTGTAGCAGCAATTGGACCCCCACCCCCCCCCCCCCCCTCCCCGTTCGTCTCTTTGAGCTAGCGCTTGTTCTGGACTTTTTCACACATTTCAGGTGATCCCAACCCTAGTAGGTGGTCCGTTAGTTTCCCAACCATTGGACCCCCCCTCTCAAGGTTGTCCCTAGTCCCAACCTGCACGACAGTCCGTGGCGGGAGCAACTCGATTCCCCCTAACGACTTGCAGTTAAAGGTTTCCCGATTTTTTTCCTTTCCCCCTTTCGTGTGTCGCATTCTTTTTCCTGTCCCCCCAATTTCCCTGGTCCTTTGAGGAAAACGTCCTGAACAAAAACGTGCATCTTTTCCAGGCACTTTGCGTGAGCGTGCCCACC
>Ga0179593_1335158_pt1 | contig 10786 bp, 11 predicted proteins | sample CZODoug2_1_08_16_FD_185931 | JGI IMG/M metagenome (GOLD analysis project Ga0179593, IMG submission 185931) | Vadose zone soil fungal communities from Angelo Coast Range Reserve, California, USA - CZODoug2_1_08_16fungal (PacBio error correction) | ecosystem: Environmental > Terrestrial > Soil >... | reverse complement strand
TCCTTGCGACCCCGTCGGCTATCTTTGCCGTCCCGGACGGCTGATGGGTCACGGGCAAACGTTGGCAGGGCGCGGCGATAACTGTTACGTGTTAGGAGCTCTTTAATTTGCCAAAGTCCCTTCCCCTCTCCATTCGCAATCCTCCTCCTTAATATTGAATACCTTAGCACGTTACCGGTAGGTTTGATGGATGCCTCTGTACCTGTTTGCTACATTTTGGCGTCTCGTTTATTTGTTCAATTCTTCTCCCTGACCTCCCTGCTGTCCTCCCAGCCTACAGAGGTTTTTTTTTATTCGTCCCTGGCGCAGGTATTTGGATAGTGTGCACTCGCTCTTTGGCGCGCGCCGACACGGTATGGCCAAGCTCTAGAGCAAAAGACCGGCGAGTAATGAGAATGTCCGCATTTCTCCCTCACGGTTGACAGAAATATCCACCCCCTGCCTTTCCCCCCACACTCTTTCAAAAGGAAGTCAAACGTTCAGAACTCCGGATCCCAACCGCATATCCGGGCTTAACTCTCCTGAGCGGTACCTCCTCACCCTTTTTTCCGTACGATAGATCCTTCTCCCCGTTTTTTTCCCCATAGTGACATCACCCTTGAAGTATAAATAAACTCCTGATGCCCTGAAGTTGACCATTGCGGTGATACCCATCTCCCCGTGTATTTTATTAGAAAGGAAGATTCTCCTTTGCTCCAAGAAAGTAAAAGTGAAGCAGCATCACCCGTATTCAAAGGATCTCTTTTTTGTTCCCGCTACCTGAACTCCAAGTGATCTAGAAAATGACTTTCATTGGTTCCTTTTAGTCGCCACTCCACCCCCCCACCCCCCCATTAGGATTTTCCCCCCATCTCCTTAGGCCACAGCCGCGGGGCCCCCCGACATCACCCTTCCATCTCGAACACCGGACGAGAAAACACAAATGCAATCACTTGCAACCGATTTGTAGCGATTATTACAAACTGCCTTTGTTCCGAAGAGGTCAAAAACCTCCCAATGTGATGGTCTCCCAAAGCCACCAGAAGGTTCCAGCGTTAAAACGATGCCTGATCGCTCTGGCTATGCGAGACACCTTGCCGTCGTCACAGCTCCCACCGTTTTTGCATCTTCACTCCGAACCGTCCCTTTCCCCTCCCTTTTCCCATGCCCTTCACGTCCTTCCAACGATGCCCCCCGGGGCCCCTCTAGCCTCCCCGGCTACCCCTTCCACCCCGCCAAAGTTTGATTCATTTCCCCCCCAGACAAGCCAAGAGGCGTTCCAGGAGTTCCCATATTCCCTGGCTACTGCGCCCCCGGCGGCCCTGCTCTGAGCACCCTTGCTTCCGTCCTACAATATCGACCCTTCTCCCCTTATTTTCCGTTAACGCGTCCGACGGTACGACTCGCCAAGCCATCGGCAAAACGCCCACGGCCCACTTGTTTAATCTTATTGATTTTCCCTTCGCGGTCCTCCACCTTTCCCTCAACCGTGATTCTGCAAAAAAACCAAACGAGGTCGTTCACCTATTTGCGGCCTTTTTTCCTGATTCCCTTTCCTAGTCCCTCCCTTCATCCCCCTTTCTTCCCCCCCCCCCCCCCCGATTATTCTGATCCTCTATTTTCCCTCTTGAGAGAGAAGAGTGAGCACTCCTCGGTCATGGCGGCGCTCCCATGTCCGTTCATCTTATTCCGATTTTTAAAGTGGTCGAGACCCTCGGGTGCCACGCATGGCCATTCTTTGGTGTTTCAGTTCAGTGCCGGTAGTGCTTTCGCAGCATTCCATTTTCCGCTATTTAGTTCCTTCCCCTCCCCGTGGTGAGTACGAAGTCAACGTGAGGCCTAATTAGACGGTCGGACCGAGTGGAGCTTTTCGCTTCTTATGTACTTTGCTCTTCAAGGGTGGATTCTCCTGTTCCTTTTTTTCTCTCGCAGACGGGGGAGAGTAGAGAAGTTCAACAGGACCTTTTTTGGTTAGCTCATAACTTTTTTTTCTTTTTTTTCCCATTTTTGTCGCCTGGAAGGCACACGTTGAAAGGCTACACTGCGTTGGGTTTTCCGTCACCTTCTGCATTGTTGAAGTATTTTCCCCCCTCCCTTTCGTTTAGGATCCCTTCTCTTCTTTTGGTCGTCGATGGGGCGGCCTAGCGCTAACGGCATCGCCGCGGGCTTACGTGGTCCGGTCGACCTAGAGGTTTCGCTTTTTTTTTCTTTTGCGCCATCACCTCGTTGCTCCGCTGGCCGGCAGTCTTCTCCAACGGCATTGCCGTGGACTTGTCCTTTCATTTTTTTCGCAGTCTCCTCTTTCCTTTTTTCCCCCCTTATTTTTTCTCCCCTGGTCTCTCTTCTATAGTCTGTATCCGTGCAAGCTACTAAACGTATCTCGGGACGTTTTCTTTTTTGAGCTGTTTAACTTTGCCGACTGAAAATCCTTTGTGTCCTTTACTCCCCCCCTTTCCGTTGGTGTCGAGTCAGTAGTGGCCTGACCGAGTCTGTAGTCAGTAAAGTGCCTTGGAAGTGAAATTCGCCGTTGTCCTTTGATGAACTCTCCCCCTCCCTGTGTTTTCGAGTTCCAGATTTTTGAGTTCCCTGTCCCCTTTCCGGTGGCGGATTCAGGGGCATCATGGAGGACGAAATTTAGATGTAAGGGGTCCTTTATGGCAATTGTTTTCTTCTTTTCCTCTGATCGATCCTTTCAGCTTTCCTTTCCCCCCAGTTCCTGCCGTTGAATAACCGTTCGAGGATTATGAGGGTTGGATGCCTTATCTGCGTGATGAATTTCCGTTTTTCTTTCTTGATTTTTTTCTCTCAATCTTTTTTCTATGGATGTACACAGTTTTTCTTGATCGTACAGCTCAGTTTCGCTCGCAGGATCGGAGTTTTGGCCAGGGACTGGTGAGCGCGCCCTCGTCCCGATTTTCGTTCGACATGTTTTCTCCCCCCTTTTCGCGCCCCTCTTAGGCGTTGCGAACCGTTCCTCATTGCTGAGCCTAACCATTAAACACCGAGAACCAGAGCATGTTTTAAGACGCAAAGGTCCCCACTGCATCCATACCACGCTATTAATCAATTTCCCTCTTATAACCTTTCTTATCTTGCCTAATTCTAGCCCCCCCTTCTTTCTTCACCCCCTCCAATCGTCCTAACACCTGAGACCGCGTTATCGGTTCAGCCCACCTCCTCGTTCAGTTCCCACCTCAGCCTTTTCTTTTCTTTGACGTGTCCCAATCCACTCATCCTGTCTCCCTTTGTTCGTCTATTGCACTCGATAAACCTCTCCCCCCTTTTTTTTGTTTCTGATAGACTTTTCCCCCTGTCAATCTGGTGAATATTATTGCCCCCCCCTCTTTTTTTTTGTTTGAGCTACTAGGGCCCGTTGGAATTTCTTCGATGTTAAACTTCTATCACTTGGGGTTTGATCCCTTTTTTTTTTTTCCTCGCAAGGACTGCCCCACTCTCCCTCTTGCTGAAAAATTAGGCTCAAGCTTTTCTTGATTCCTCCCTTTCGGTTTTTCACGGCAACGTTGTCAGGGGTAAAGGCGTTCTCGCAAGAGTCAGGTTGGAGGAAGACACGTTTGGTTGCCTTTTTTTTTCACCATCGCCGCTTCCCTTATTTACCACCTTTTAGTACGTTTTACCTTCTGCCGTTCTTATCCTCCTTGTTTTTCAATGTTTGTTGACGCTATTAAAATGTGGCGTGTTTGTTTCAAATGATATGAACGGAAGTGAAGTTGGACGCAACGGCCTAACGGCTGGAGATTTTTCCTGTTCGACTGGTCTCTGGCTAGTTTTCTCTCCTTTTCCCTGTCCCTTCAAACTCCTGTTGGCCAAGCTCCTATGATGCCAAGATCCGGAGCGACACTGGCCGTCTATAAAGCATTTTTTTCCCTCCCTAAACGATGCCTCTCTCTCCCCCCCCCCCATAAAACTTTCTCCCCCGGTCCTTTCCTTTTACTTTCACCCCAATCGTATTCAGATTCAAGAGCATTTACCCCCCCCGGACCAGGCATAACTCAACTGCCGTTAGTTTTCAATCCCCCCGTTTTTTTTTCTTGAACCTCTCCCCTTAGTTTCCCTTACTTCCCTGTACCCTTGCTCTAGCCTTCCCCTCCCTTCTTAATGTTTTTTTCCGCCCACTTGCCGGCCGGCCAATCCCAAGGCGTGATCTCTGGTATTCCCGGCCGAAGGAGCCTTTTTCCCTTCCCCCTCGACCATCCAACGGTCCTTCCCTCAATTGATGTTCTCTTTAGTTCTTATACACGGGCCAGACCTGAAACCGTTCGCCTCCAACGAAGGCGAGTATCTTTTTTCCTCGGATTTTTTTATCACCTCTGACTTCTCTGCCCCCCATTTTCCGGGCATACTTTCTTCTTCAAAATCATCTCTGAACCAGACCGTGAACCAAATGCAATCTGCCCCTACCACGGGAATTGTAAGATGATTAGCTTTCCCCAACGGTTTTTTAGGCTCCCTCTTTCCCCCCAGAACACCTTTCTTTATCCCCCCCCCTCCCCCGAAGGGTCATCGTTCACCCTCGATGTCCGGCCACTTCCCAGGCCACGCGATGTGCCGTTTAGCTTCCGTTAGGAATACAATTCCCCCCCCCCCTCATATGGTCAACTCCGACCCCTCCGGTGACCCTTGAAACCTCCCCCCTCCCCGTTCCGGACCACCAGTTCCAAGGCGGAGATTGAGCAGTAAGGTCGTCGAAATTCCACCCCCCCCCCCCCACCCCTCGATTGCCCCCCCATCCCCTCATTTGTGGCGTTCACCATGAACGTCCGTGCCTGGAGGATGGATTCAATTCTCAGCCCTAGACGGTTCCATTATTTCTCTCTTTAACTTCCCCTTGGCCCCGTCCTCTTTTAATTCCAAATGCCATTCCCTTTGAAGGAACAGAACGACCAAGGGCATCAGCGAGAGCTCAACGAAGTCTCGACACTTCCAGAAATTGACGTCCCCCCCCCCCATAGCACAACTCTTCCCCACTTTTTTTTCCACCAATCGAGTATACCTTCATTTCTTCCCCTTCTTTAGTTATAAATTCTTCAAATAAGGCACTTATGAGCTCTCCACTATATTTTACCCTCTCCTCTTTTTGTAGTTAGTTTCCTTCCTAGATGCCCCTATTTCCTTCCAAGTGAAGGAGTCTCCTTTCCTTTCCCTACTAAGTTCCGACGGGGCCGCAAAGTGGGGAATTTTTGGTAGCAATAGAGGTGTTTTTCCACGAGTGGAATATTTTTTTCTTTTTGTTGCTCACGGTTTTCTTCTTTAACATTTTTCTCCTCTGTCCAAATGGTCAGATTCTCGCGACGGCTGCGTTTCACTTTTCAGTGATTTCCCTCCTGGTTCCTTATTCGATTTTGAATTTCTCTTTTTCTCGTTACTGTGAGGCCCGTCAGGTTTTGAAGTCCTCATCTCCGGCCGCGGCGTAAGTGCACCCCGTTTACTGAATTTTTATTTTCCCTGAAACGAAGTTTTTGAGTTTTTTTTCGGCCCCCCCTCCACGGTTTGCCCGGTTGGGACGTTATCATCCGTGCAGTCTCTCTGATCCTTATGGTTTCCTCTTCTTTTAAAATTTGCTTTTTTTCCATTTGCCGAAGTAGATTCTTTTTCATTAGTAAAGAGATGCTGCCCGGTGTAGAGTCCTACATCAGGACCCGGTGTGAGCCCTCCCCTTTTCCCCCGTCAATGGGCGCTTTGCCTCTCAGTGTCCCCTGACTGTCTCTTTGTGCGGTGACGCGTGACATTCTTTGGATTGCGTTAGCCATCCTCGCTTGTTTTCGCCGACTGCAATTTTTTATGAAGGTCTTTCCCGGTAGTAAAAGTTTCCTTTTTTCCCTGTCTCGCCCGCGTTTTAAGAGATTTGATTCCCTGGCTCTCTTCCTCTATTCTTCCCCAGCCTGTGTGGGCGCTCGTAATGAGTTACGTCCCGCTTTTGAAGCCCCTTTCTTTTCTCTTCCTTTTTTCCTATGACCCTTTTTCGATTTTTTTTTTCCCCCATTGCGGTGGGCTGTGTAACCTGCTATCATTCTGTTGGGAGTCGTCGACGCTTTTTGAGTCGAAGTCCTCCCCCCGTCTTAGGTTTTTCCTCTCGCTCAATCTTGCGTTCGCGTAGCTTTTTTGAGGAGTTATTCCTTTTTCCTTGACACTTAAGTGCCCCTCCCCGGCTGTCAGTTTGAAGCTATTAAATGGCTGCTCCGTCATTTTCATTTCTGGTCCTCTGTGCTCTGGTCCTCGATAGTCTCTTAGGGAAAGCTTTTTTTTTTTCTTGACTGTGATTTAAGAGCTTCCTTTCTTTGATATTCATGTTTGTCTTTCTCCGTTCTTTTCAGTCATTTATTGACTTCCGTTGTTTTTTGCGGGAGTAGCATGATCGGGGCTATGGTGTCCCCGTGCGTAGATCGACTTCGGGCATTTTTTTGCAGTGATTTCTCTAAGTTATCTTTCCTCCCCCCTATTATGTAAATTTTCCCTTAGACTGTCCTGATTCCTTTCCTCCTCTCAACCTTAAGACGTTCGGACATGTGTTCCGCTCCAGCGGCTGTGATTCTTCCCCTGCATTCTGGTTCTTTTTTCCTATATCATTCCACTTACCATTCCCCAACCGATACGCCAAAATGTTACTAGAATCCCCCCACCCCTGGCTAAACAACCCCTCTTCCTCCATCCCTCTACCTTACCTGCTAACAACTCAATTAGTCGGCGTGGGCACTGATCGAACACTTTCCATTGTCTTTTTACCACCTTGATCCACCCACTAGTTGATAGTTCCGACTTTTCTCCCCTTCCTTCCTGGTGCCACTTTTCCCCCCTTGTCCCCGTGAATCAGGTGAGGACCACCCCCTCATTCTTGTCGCCTCCGGTGTAGCCGTCGTTCTCTTTTTTCTCTTTGCCTAAAAATTTTTCTTTGATATACAAATGTCGACTCCCTCCCGGTTCCCCCCCCCCTCCCCTCATTCCCTTCCCCCCCCTGGTCCATCTCTATCTTTACCTGTCGTTGAGAGAGTCTAGTTTTGACCTGTTTTGGAATTTGATCTCTACGTCCCTTCTTTTGATGAACCCTGGGTGATCTCCCCCTTAAAACCGGTTTACTCCCCGGATTCCCACCTTCTACCTTCTCACACCTTCTCTCCGAATGAGTGATTTTCCGTCCCCTCACCCTGTGATTTTCTTTTTCCCGGTTCCCAAGTTGTCTTTAGTTGCCGACCCCCTTCAGTTACTCCCCTTGTTAGTCAGATTTTTTTTGCCACACCAATAGTGACACGGCGCCCGCAGCCTTGCATTATTCATCCATTTTTTCGAAGTTCTCCTTAGGAGGATGGATGACCCCTATTGTTTCCCTTGTTTTTTTTAATACCTTTTGGTCTTGCATCTGTTTCGTTGATTTTTCAATGCTATCGCACGGACTTGCCTCCCGGGCGCCCAACTGCTCATCTTCGGTCTCTGCTAAAAACCATGACCCCCCGCCCTACCTTTCTATTTATGATTCTCCGTCTCATGCTATTATATTCTGGCAGCTCCAGCGCCAAGAAAGGCTCGCCACCATCTTTTCCTGACCAGAAAGGGGACATCCCCCTCCATATGCCTCTCTATACCACACTTCCCCCCTTTTCCTTACCAAGTTCCGTCCAACTTAAAAATACGCTATTCTACAGAGTCAATCCTTTACACCCCCCCCGTAATATCCCCAGGTTTTCCCCCATGTATAAACTCATCCCAATGAGACTCCCGGTCACTCCCCCCTTCCTTTTCGATATATCCTCCCATTCACACAAGGCCATCCGTCGTCTCCACCTCTTCTTCTTAAGTCCTATTATCCTACTTTTCCCCTCAAAATGCGGAATTCCCCCCCCCCTTTTTTCGCAGAGTTTTCACCCCGTTTTGCCTCTTGGCGTCCGCTCGGCGCGGCAGATCACCGGACGGCGCCCGACACCCCACCGTTTACGGAAATCAGTGATCTATTTGATATCCCCCCTTGGAACTATCCACCTTTTCTCTCCTACCAATGATTTCCTCCCCCCCTTAGTTTCAGTTCCGACTTCCGGCCCTCCCCGGCGGCGGCTATAGTCTTAACTTTCTCGCCCCCCCTAAGGAGTTAATCCCTATTAGAATATACAATTATCATCTCTTTCACACAAAGTCCCTCCTTGCCCTTGGAAAACAATGACTACTCGGCAACCGCCCACGGCCCGTGGTTCTCGCCTTTCCCACTTCCTCAAGGATGAATAGTCCCCCCCCCCAAAAGTGAACCCCAGTTTTCCCCCCCCTACCACCCACTAGGTTAAACCCTATCTGGCCACTGCGCCCCGTCGGCCCCGGCGAGCCCAGTGATGAAGTTTCTCTTCCCCCTTCTTTTCTGGAATCCCACCAACCTCCCCTTCCTACACCCCCCCGGTCATCTCTGGTCCATATTTTCCCGTCCCTTTCTTCTTGCCCACTGCCCTTGAGGCACAATAAAACTTCCCTTCCTTTCCCTCTCGTTACCTCCAAAATACCGTATTTCCCCCCCTTCCCCCAAGGCAACCGTTCTCGCGAAAAAGCCCGAGGGTCAGGTTTCTGAAGTCTCAGGTACTTGCTTCCCCCTTTCTTCCGTCTCGGATCTGACTCCTCCGACCCCCTTTTTTCCTACTTTCTCCATCCGTTCATACGCATTGTACATCAGACCCTCCTGAGTTCTGTGAACCTTCAATCAATGTGCGGACACCGACTCCCACTGCCAAGGCCTCTAGATCATCGTTTTCGGCGACACGGCACGATAGCAAACTATTAAAACCCACTCTCCCTTTCTTTAATCACCCTCCCCCTCGGCTGTTTATTCACTTCTCTCCCCGGAGGTCCGTGTCCCTATTCGCCACGACGGGGTATTTTTTAGACCCCTCCTATTTAGTTCTCTATTTATTTTTTCCTACCCCAAGTGTTTTTTAGATAGCGCATCCGATCACTACAGCGGCATTGTCTTCATTCTCCTTTTCCTTTATAGAACTCAGATTTCAGCACCAGTGTCCGGAGACCATAGGAACGCCCCCGTTGATTTGTTTTGGGCTAAAGGGTTTGCCTTTTGGTTTTCTGGAAGTTTTTTTCTCTTCGTGCAAGTTTTTAAGCTCGCGACCTTGCCGTTGCGTCTTGCGTCACATGATGGAATTGTTTCCCTAATCTTTACTAGGCTTTCTTCTTCCCGATGATGCGGATTGAGCTTAGTGGCGCCGTGTGCCCTTTTACTATACTGTAATTCAATCCCTAAGGTCGCTGGGCCGCAAAAGTAGACGGCGCAGGATTGAAATCCTGACCATGCAGTTTTTTATGACCACTTTGATTTTTGCCCGGTTCTCAAGAAGGTCAATTGAGCTCTCAGCTACGGCCTTCGGGGCATCGTTGCCGTACCGTTGATGGCGGTTTGCAGAGTCGAGTTGTCATTCTGTTCCCCTCTCTGATGATTTGTGAGGTGTTGAGGCCCGACGTCAATTGTTCCTCTAATTCCTTTTTTCCTCTCCGAGTTTGGTCTCCTTTGCCTCCCCAGCTTTTCATCGATGGTGAACTGCTGCCTTCCTTGCACTTCACGGGCGGTGGGCCGCTGTAGGCCGAAGGCACTGGATCTCGCGGACTTACCCCTTTCTTTGTCCTCTTTGAATGGAACCCCTGCTTTTCCTTTTTTAAGACAGTAGATTTCTTTCGGGTTCCACGAGATGCATGGCCGGTGAGAGAGTCGATTCCCGCGGCAAGGTGGGCGATAGTCAGCGTCGAGAAGGCCTGTTTTCAGAACTTGTTCCGGCGACGGGAAGGTGAACGCCTGCCCCTATTTTGCGCTCTGCGCGACCGGTTGCTGGCGGGCCGGTGTCGAGTAAAAAGATAGAAGATGTGACTGACCGTGGGCCGTATGTCGCACGGTTGATCGGTGCCGCCGAAGCCGTTTACTGGCCGGTAGTTCTCCCCCATGATATGACTGATTTTTTTTCTCTTCTCGTGTTCGGACTTCCTGTCCAAGGGCTGACAACGTCAGGTGCAGGGGTACGATGGGGAGAAGTGTCAGTGAAACTTGTCCCCCCTCCCCCATTGTTTTCTTTTTTTTGCCGGAGTAGTTTCCTCCATGGGGTCGGGCCCGCTGCCATGGCAGTTGGAGCTGATACCGCGACCCGGATTGTACGTGGATTCCGGAGGGATCCACTACTTCTTCTCCCGGTCAGCTTTTTCCTAAGTGTTGAAGCCCTTCTTTTGGTGAGCAGACTGATCGGTTTATGGCTGTACCACGTGCGTGAATCAGGTCCCGGCTAGTTTTGCGCGCCGGATCTTTCGAGTAATCTGGCAAGACTATTGCTTTAAAGTTCCTCCTCCTAAAATATACCCTGTGTCTTCACTAGCCCAGATCCCGTATCTACATGGTTCCGTGCTCTATCCGCTTAGGCGTTGCGCCCGGAGCCCTTTCTGTCCGTTCGATAGCACTTGCATAAATCAACGCGTCCCTACAACGCCAAATTTTAATTCTACCCACCCCTTTCCCCACCTTTATGGATCCCGCCTCCCTTCATAAATCAACAACTTTATTGCAAATATCACGTCGGTGGCGCGCCGAACATGTTGCTATCAAATCGCTACATACCACGGGCGACACGTTTTTATCCAGGAACTACTTCCAAAAGGTGCCCGGAAAACCCATCAGCCTTACGGTTGACGGCATCCCTCATTCGTGAGCCGATTGGTCGCGGAGTTTCTTTTGCCTCCTTTTGAGATACAATGGCATTGGAGCTTCCCTGTCTGACTTGAAGGTGCTCTTTCTACCTTTTCAATTTAAAACCAAATTTTGGCTTATTGT
>Ga0179593_1244853_pt1 | contig 10786 bp, 14 predicted proteins | sample CZODoug2_1_08_16_FD_185931 | JGI IMG/M metagenome (GOLD analysis project Ga0179593, IMG submission 185931) | Vadose zone soil fungal communities from Angelo Coast Range Reserve, California, USA - CZODoug2_1_08_16fungal (PacBio error correction) | ecosystem: Environmental > Terrestrial > Soil >... | reverse complement strand
CTTTTATTAAAATGATATTTCTCTTGTCCGGAGATCGAGACCCCTCTGAAGGCCCAATTTCACCCCCCCAGTAATGAGTTATTCTTTTCCTACTCGCAAACTTCTCCTTCTGGAAGATATCTTTTTTTTGAAGGAGAAATCGCGTCTGTCCTTTACCTTCCTTCGATTTCCCAACTCTATTTTTTGTTGGTGATTCAACTTTCCCTTGATGGTTTAGGACGGAGACCGCCGAAACCTCCCTCTCTTGTTTCCCCTCTTTTTCCGACCGAGCACTACCGACTGCCCTCTGTGATTCCTTTTGGTACCCTCCTCGCAAAACCTGGCTCGTTCCATTACCGATCCATCCATCTTTCCTCCGAGATTAGTTCCTTTTGACAGCTTTCAGCCGTGTTCTCCTGTGACGTGGCAATTGATCCCCGAGCACGAACCTGTTTTTCATTTCACGGGAGAACCCTCCTTCTCTTTTTATATGACTCCCTTGGGTCCTAAATTCTTTTCCTTCCGCCCTGCCTTTTAAGGGCTTTCCCTTCCCCTCTGTTAGGGCGGTCCTCTGGCTTTTTATCGATTTTCCAGATCCCTTTTCCTTTGGCCCTTCATTAGAGTCCAAATACCCAAGTTGATTCATCCCCTCTCCACCCGGTCTGGCCTTTCTCTTCCTCGCGCACGCGCCAGCTTGCCCTCTTCGTCTCGTTCGTCCCGAAAGTCGCCCTCCTCCTCGCGTTATTACCTAAGATAGTTAGAGAATGGCTTGCTATCAACGACATCCCCTCCTTTCTCTATCCTTTCCCTTCCCCTTGTCGCCCCTCTTTTTTTTTCATTCTAGAGCGGTTTGACGATTAGAGCTACTCCGATGAGACGTTACCTTTGCGGTGGATTATTTCCAAGAGAATATTATTAGTTCTCCTTTCAATCCAGTAAACAGTTTTTACTTTCTCTTCCCCTGACTTAAAACCCAGTTTCTCCTTTTTTTTTTTTCCTTTTCGCTAATGTCATTTTCGGCTTTGCGATAGAGCGCTTCTCAGTTGACAGCGCTTCGTTTTTTCGAAAAAAGCGCGCTCCTTGTTCTTTTAGCAATAACTTTTCTTCCAGAAGAAGAACATACCAGTTGTCTAATCTGCTAGAACTCCCTCTTTTTCCTACCTCGTGATTTTCTGTCCACTTAATTATTGTATGGAAGTTTCTCTAGCCCCCCCACCACCCCCCCCCCCCCCCACCCCCCCCCCCCCCCCAAACCCCCACCACCCCCCCCAAACCCCCACCCCCACCCCCCACCCCCCCCCCCCCCCCCCACCCCCACCCCCCCCCCCCCCCCCCCCCCCCCCCCCCCACCCCCCCCCCCCCCCCCCACCCCCCCCCCCCCCCCCCCCCCCCCCCCCCCCCCCCCCCCCTGGCCCGGACCCCCTCAGTAAGGTCTTGAAGAGTTTTAACCTAGACCCTTTCCCCTTCCTTTACGGTCAAACGTTCCCCTGCCCTCCCTGCTGATGACTCCTACGCCAGTTTTGTTGAAAAGCCGTCTCTTTTCTTTTTTCTCTCCAACCCCGCACGTACACCCCTTTCTCTCTTCGGTTTCTTCCCGTCCCTTCTATTTGCTAATTTCGGGTCTCGGTCTCGCTAAGCCGTTTTTCTGTCCCCATATACCTTCTTTTTCACGATTGATAAGTCTGTCAGGAAACCTTCCCCCCCCCCTCGGCCCCCCCCCTTCTGAGCTTGCTCTGAGTCCCCCTTCCTTCCCCAAGCTTTGTCTTTTTTAGCGATATTCGCCGGGTGTGTTTTTTTCTCCTACGCTTTTCTAGGAGAGGTTGGCTCCTTTCAGTTTTCCTCACCAGGAGGTTCTTACCCGATCTTTCTCAATTTTGCCCCTCCTCCCATACGTAGAGAGTTCCCTTCCCCGTCCGTTCCTCCTTTCCAGCGCATCTCTTTTTTCCCTCTTATAACCTCCTTCCCTCAACAGTTAGAACAGCTCCATGGGCGGGACCCGAAAGATCTAACTTCGATAAAGTCCCCTCTCTGCAATCTTTCCTTTTCCCACTTTCTTCCTCTTCCTCCAGCACGCGATATTTCCTGATTTTTTCCCGTTTCTCTCCCTCCTTATAAATCCCTTCGACGACATTTTAATCTAGCGCCCCCAATTTTCTTTTTTCTCTCTCCATCAGGGCCCTTTATTTTGTACGATTTGTTTTCAGAGCCGACCGTGACGTCCTCCACTTTCTCACCTTTGTCGCGTGCTCCTCTTTTCCGACGTTGATACCCATTTTGATGACCGCTTTTCCCCTTTTTCTCTTTCAGTCTTTTCAAATATTCCCCCTCCCCTTGAGATCTCTCTTTTTCCCTTAAAACTCCGGTTTCCCGCGAGATAGAAGATGTCCACTATTTTCCTTCCCCATAGCTTCCTCATAGTTTTTTTTTCTTATTCAGCTTGTCCGTTCTCTGCGCCATCTCCTCACTCTCTTTTTCCTCAAACACGGGCGACCTTCTTTGTCTATCTCTTCCGGCAAGTTCATGGTCTCTAGTGACCGGGCTCTATACTCTCTCCCTCAAGGCAACTGACCCTGTTTTCCTGCTCTGCCGATGAGCGGCGGCGCATTTTCCCCGCCACAAGTCTTCCTCTCCGTGCAAACCAGGAACTTTCCCTCTCCCTGGTCAAAAAGGAGCTTTCGGTTGTACTCTTTTTAGATTTTACCCCCTCATCCGTTGTTTTTTTTGAGACTTCTCTTTCCCCCCTCACCTTTTTCTTTCCGAAGCGCAGGTCCCCTGTTTTTTACCCATTTTCTTTGTTTTTTTGGCGGACGACCTCCTCCTCAGATATAGGAATGAGTCCTGTTTCTTCCCTTGATATTCAGGGAATTTACTTTTGTATGGCGCTGCGGAGAGTCTCATCTTTCCTCCCCCTCCTTCCCTCTTTCCTCACCATGAATTGAATTCTACTAAGGTAGCCATTTTTTTCCTCAGTCTTATTCGTCTGTTTCCTGCAAGTCTCTCTTTCCATTTTCAACCTTTGAAACCTACTCCTTCGTTCTCTTTCTCTACTCACAGTTTATCGTCGTCCTTTCCCATCTTCTTATTCCACGGAGTTCAAGTTACCCCTTTCCGGTGTCTTTTTCCCTCATTTTCTACGAGTTTAGAAGCCTCCCTTTCCTCAGTCCCGCTTTTGCGCTGTCACACCTGATGAAGTCTTTTTCCCGTTTTTTCCAACAGGGCGTTACAGCCTCCCCCCCCCCCCTGTGAATTCCCTTTTTTAGAGTTTCCAGTCGCTGAATTCAACCCCTCCATTTCGGAAAAATTTACCCCTCACATCGATTTCGATCTATCTTTGCTTCCCCTCCCTATTTGTAGTCCTGCGATCTTTTTCCCCTTCGTATGTGAGTAGCCCACTCTTCAATTCATAGTAGATCATATTCTCTCTTATTTCTCTCTGGAATAGTTTTGAAGAGAGGAGATTTCTCCTTTCTCTGTATTGATCGCCCGTCTTGGGGTGTGTATCCGCTTTTCGTCCAAGAAAAGGATTAGATGTGTTAGAAATGTTCTCGTTTAACGGCGGTGTGCGCGTGAAAGGTCTTGCGCTTTCTCCCCTTTTCTTCTCTTTATTTTGACGCTGTCTCGACTGGATGGCGGGCTTTAAAAGGGTAAGGTTTTCTCGTCGCATCCCTCAGCTTTGGCCTTGTTTTTCGTCTCTTGCACTTTTTTCCACATATCGTCCGTCGTCTTTGCACCCCCCTCCACCCTTCTATAAGAATAACCTTTTCCAGAGTGAGGTAAGTCGGATGCCCAGAGAAATCTACCTTCTTTGGACCCTCGTTCAGGTTACTTGCATACCGTCTCAATCCGGTTGACCACATGAAGGTCAACGTGCCGAAAGCCCCCGGATTCCTTTCCTTTCCCCAGTGCCCCTCCCCGTTCTATTTTAATACTCGTTCCTTTAACCCGGCATGCGCCTTTCCACGTGCGTTTCTGATCGCTCAATTGCGACCGTTGCTGCCCTGACGGTTCGTTCTTCCGTATCCTCTTTCTCCTTCTTCTTTTTCTTTTTATTCGATGGATTGTGTTTTGCCTCGTATTCCCCATCCCCTCTCCCTCGCCAGAGGTGCCTGAGGGGACCTGGTCCGCGACGGCCGACAAACCGGACCGCCTTCTTTGAGGTCCGTGTCCTGGAATTGTGTTTCCTGGATATCGACCCCGCCTCCCACTTTTATGACTTCGGCCGAGCAATCTTATGCGAACGATTCGAACGCGCGTTGTTCGACATCGTAGCTTTCCCCTTCTCCCGCTAGATATCCCCCCTATTGTTGTGACCTACCCATCCCTTAGGTCGTTTCAGCTGGCTTATAGACCGTGTTAAAAGTCTTACGAACATTCTCGTCGGTCCCCCTAAGACTCCTTTTCAGTTCTGTCACCCTTGTTGAGGTTGAGCCCTAGTATTTCAGTAGATATTTCAAGACAGATTTAAGCCGGCCGCCAGTATATCCATTGCTTTTCCAAATGGGGGGCGTGTTTTATTCATTGAACCGATCGGATTCAAGTTTTCTGTCTTTTATTTCTCTTTACTTTCCCTTTACCTCACCCTCTCCTCCCGTTTTTTTCTGTGACTGGATCTTTTTCTTCTCTCAGCACATCACTTTCTTCCGTTGTCTGGTCCACTTTTTTAGGCGCTCCCTTGTACCTCCTTCAATTTCCTTTACAAATATATTAACCCCTGAGCGCTTAAGTGACTCAAACGCTTTTTAAACGGATTCCAAATTCGATGCCGGCTTCCCAACGCCTTGTGACCGCGTGTATTCTCAACGCGTTTTTTTTTTCTCCCTCTTCATTCAACTGTGTGGTGCGACCCTGATCACCTTGACATCACGAGACCAAGGATCCTCTGCACCTTCGCACTACGCTCTTTCTGGTCTGCATCGTGCACACGAGCCCCGTGCGACACCCAGTTCCGTCTTCTGTAGGTGACTCCCTTCGCCCCTCTTTCCCCATCGGACAACTTTCCTTTTCGCCGTTTTTTGAAACCTTTTGTGAATTTTTCCCCCGTCACCAGATTGGGATGACTGCATTGATTCCCCGAAGCGATCGCCTTCGCGGTACAGATCGTCATTCGCAGGCGACGTTCGCCCTTTCCCGATCTTTTTTTCCTTTTTCAGGAGATTTCGCGATAGCATGGAAGATTTTGCCTTTTCTTCCTCCAAATACTATATATCTCCTCCTTTTGTTGGAGAGATGTTGCTACCCGCTTTGACAGGCGCTGCGACAGCGGCCTCCACAATGTACTTACCCTTCTCTTTCTTATTTCCCCCTCCGATCGACGGAGATTTACTTTATGAACTTTCCTGTTTTGGGTCGCTTCTTTCTTACAAGGAACGTTTCCAATCTGATTTTAGTCGGGCTCGCCCAATTCCCGGCTGGTCATGCCGGCCGAAGTCGCCTGCCGATGTTTTTGCCGAGATGTTTCGATCCTCCTCCCTAATCCCAGACGGACATTTTTTTCGCTTTAACTTGCCCGGTCTTTTCCCGGATGCAGCCTCTTTTGAAGCGCGTAGTGCGAATTGCAGATGGCGCCTGTCTCGGTGGGCTCATATGCGCACCGACCTGTGTGATTCGGTTTTGTTCCTCCTTCCTCTTTTGACTTCGGACGAGGTTTTTCCCAATGTTGACGGAATCCGATCCGAAGTGGAGACGTTTACGACGCGGTTTTCAGTGCGGCGCCGCTCGCAGGGGGTTTAATATTCAGATCCTTTGCTCTCTTTCCCGGAGCGCCCCTTCTTTCCTCCCCCCCTCTTCCTCCAAAGGATGGATGAGACATCGCTAAATTTTATAGACTAGCCCTTATGCCGTCTTCCCCCCCCCCCCCCCCCCCCCCCCCCCCCCCGCCCCCCCCCCCCCCCCCCCCCCCCCCCCCCCCCCCCCCCTCGATCGGTTCGTCCCGCCCCTTCGAAAGTTAGAAAAAGAGGAGGCGGGTTTCCGCCCATGTTCGCGCATGATGATCTCACGCCCCCCCTTTCCCGCAATGGAATATTGTTTTTTTTTTTTTGAACTTTTGTGCTGACCCTCTCTCGCGGCTTCCTCTCATCCTTTCTGAAGACTTCACTTCTATGCGGCTGAGTGACTGATTATTATTCGTTCCCGAACTTGAACTTTTTAACCGTTCAGGTTTCGTTGATGAAACCGGCCTTCTTTTTTACCGTTCTCCTCCGCATTTGACTGTTTCTTTTGGACGTCGTTCTTCTCTCGCTTCATCTCTAAGATGAGGCCACCCCCGCGCGTTACGACGCTTCGCCTCGTCTTGCGTTTTCTAGAATAAAAGTGTCGCCTTCTTCGCTCCCGCCGTTACCGCTGCCCCCCCCCCCACCAAAAACCCCACATCCCGTTCCGACCTTCGGTCGTTCCTGTACCGAGTCCTTGTCCTCCCTTCATCCCTATACTTTTCAGCTCAACCGCTTCCTCGGTCCTCGGTTTTCATTTTCTTAATCAATCTGGAACCAAAGAAACTTTCAGATGCATGCTGATGACCCTACTGACCTTCTTTCAGGTTCACTTTTCGCCTTGCTTTTTCGTATGACAAAACGCCCTTAAAGGCGCTGCCGGTGCGACTATTCCGGGATCGGAACTTTCTTGGTCATTGACGGCCAGCTTCGAAGCAGTTGGCTTCTTCTGCTTCCCCTAGGACCTTCATTTGTTTCACACGGATTGATCGTTCTGAACGTGTCCAATTTTTCCACTCCGCCCAGGCGCTTGCGTGAAGACAGACCGTTCAGCGAGGCAACTGTTTCCCCTATCCCGTCTGACCTGGTGGGCTGTGTGTTCGGAGATTGAATAGAGGAGCGGTTGTGCAGCGCCCGCGCTTCAGCACAAAGGATTCGGGATTCTGTTCGGAGAAGTTCTCAATTCTTTTTTGACCCCGCCGCCATCACGTCAGCGTCGTCAGTCTCGTCCCGACGATACTCACACTTTGCCCCTAGCCAGTTTCTTTCTCCACTTGGCCCTCCCAGCTTAATGCCGTCTCCCCGTTCGCACCCGCGAATACGGGGCGGTTGCGAAGTTTTCGTCCTAAATTACCTCGCTCCCCCTTATTTCTCAAAGAGTGTCCAAAATGCCGATCTCTAGCACTCCTGTCTTTCCTGATATCTGAGGTTTCCCTTCCTTTTTTTTAAACGACTCCTAATTATGACGAACCATTGAGCCGCAATCTGATTACCGAACTCTCGTTTCCTCGTCTTTTCGTATCCTGGTTTTCCTCTAGACGCGTGCCTCTCCTTTTCAGGTCCTTTTTTTCTTCCTGACCGGTTGTGCGTCGAGCTGTTGAGACCAGCCGACCCCAATCGGGGACTTCCGAACTGCATGCGATATACCCAACTTTCGTTCACAATTTGTTTTTCCTTCCCTGAGCTTTTTTTCTCCATCCTGTGACTACTCTTTGCGGGAGTGCTCTTCTCTTCTCCTCACCTCCCGATCCCTCCCTTCTCCCGTTTCAGGTTCTGACTCCGAAATCTGCTGCGCCATCGAAGATTGCGAATGCAACGGGTTTGACTGACAGCAGCTTCATTCCGGTCTGAACTCCGGTAAGTGTTGTTATTTTTCCGTTGATCCCCATCCCTTCGCTGAAATAAAAGGACCTGTCCTCTCTACGACGTCTTTCTCTTCCCAGAGCGTCCGGCGCATTTTTCCTCCGACAAGAGCACGGCCACCGAAGACGTGAAGTTAGTTCGTGTCAAACGTCGTGCTTTTGTAAGATATTTCCTTTATTCCTCCCCCCTAAGTTGTTTGTTTTCGTCTCTCTTTCCAAAAGTCCTCTTTCCCCTCCTCTAATTTCGTTTTGAAACTTCTTATGCCGGGATTGTCGGGGAAAAATGCGTCCGCCGCTTGGCCTTCCGAAGTGTTCTTCGTGATTTTTCCTGGCCTTAAGGTGGATGGAGCTCCGGATCGTCTAAGTTGGTCCAACTCCTCCTCTGTTTCCCTTTTTTGAATGAAGCTCGCCGAGGTCTGCTTGCGTCGCCTGATGAGGGCTTCTATTCTCTTTCTAGTATTGAGTCCCATGATTGCCCCCCTTTGCAACGCTCCTTCCCGATCTTCCCTAGGCAGCGCTTTGCTCCCCTGCGGTGCTGTAATTGCAACCTTTTTTTATGCTCAAGGCGTAGAACTTTTTGGCTTTCAATCCTCCTTCCCATCTTTCCTGGTCCCTCTCGTTGCGCAGTTTTCTTCCCAGTCCCTCAGTATTTCCTGCTTCTTTTTTGTAAGCCTCCCCCCCCGCTTAAACGTTCGCGTCACGCGGCTTCCCCAAAAAGTCCCTTTCTTTTTTTTTTTTCTTTTTTTTCCCCCCAACATCCCCCTTTTTTCACATCGATTTCCTCTCTAATCGTGTCCCCCCCCCGGCCCGCTCCGTCCTTCTGTGTTCGGTTTGGCTTCTGCCACTAGCCGGGACTAGACATTGATTTTCTCGGCGTTCATTCGCATTTTCCCTATTTTATCTTCCTAAGTTGTCTCTCGTTTCTTCTTTCAGCCAGATGTTTCTTTTTTTCCCGTCCAACGGTTAGATGTTAGAACTGTTCTCATCCCTGACGTTTCTCCCTCTTGCCCCCAGAGCTTCTCTTCTACGGGTCTGGATCCCTTAGGTGAAGATGATTTGACCTCGAAGTGATTTCCTGAGTTTTCCAAAAATTTCGACTTCGATTTAAGGAATACCTAAGCCTTTGTCTCTTTGATCTCGTTCCCCCCCTCTCTCCTCCGATATTTTTCGTTTAGCACAACCCCCACACCCAGGTCGATGATTCTCCCTTGGGACATCATCTTTCCTTGAAGTTAGCTTTCGCGACAAGAGAATCTTCCTTTCTCTCCGTCACTGGAATCACTTTCTCCACTCCGGGGGGGAAAAAATTCCGTTCTTTTCTCCAGCCCTTCTTTCGCGCTCTGACCCTCAAGTTCTCATATGAGCTTTTGCCGGTTCCCCCCCTTTCTTCCCCCTTGAAGTTCAGTATTTTTTTTTTTTCCCCTACGCCATTTCCTTTTTAACCCGGAAAGACTTTTTTTTCTGGTCATCCGGTTTGAATATTCTTTTTCTTACGATGAGTTGACTCGATGACCACGAGGCTAATTTTTTACTTCTGTCGCTGGCCGTGGTAGTAGATCTTAGACCCCTCCACTCTTTCTGTACAGACGCATGTCGCGACGGTTGGCCCGCGCGAATTGTTTTCGGCGAGGTTGCCCCTTCTTTTCGAAGCAGATTCTTCCCTCCTCACCTGAATGACCCCTTTCGTTTCTCCCTCGTAGCTGCCCGGCGCGCGTCTCGATTGTAAGCGTCGCGGAACTGAAAATCAGGCCGGTTTTTCCTCGATTTCAACGGTTATTTTTCATCGAAAGACTATATATGTTCCTCCCCCCCCTCCTCTCCTTGTAGGATCCATCGTATCATATCCGCCAGCGTCGCCTATTTACTCAGTCTTTTTCAAGCCGCAGCAAGATATATCACTTGCGGGTTAAGGCGTTGGAGATCAGCCCTTCCCTCTTAGCTGAGAAGCAATCCCCTTCTCTTCTTTTGCGATTGGGAGTCACCCCTTTCGTTTCTGCCTCGGTGCGCACGGCTGCTCGCGCTGATCGACGCTTATTCCCCGTTGTTCTTACCTCCGTTTTTCTTTCTTTTAATAGCGCCACCTATAGGGGACAATCTATGAGCGAGGACGCCGCCGCAAAACCTTTTCTCGACACCCTATGTCCTTCTTCCTTCACCCTGTCGGAAACCGGCGATCTCCCAAAGAGTCAATGGGCTTTTATGACTTCACCAGTGTCGTGCGCCTTTTTTTTCCTGTTCACGGAACCCGGCCATCTCTGTTGCTACGCGCTCGCACCATTTGTTTTTCCCCTTGAATACCTCTCCTGTTTTGGTCGCGGCCCCCCCGTGCGTCTGTAGGCGCGGTCCGGAACACTCTTTTTTTTTCCGGCTGGCTCCGAACCGCCTTCCTTCTGCCACGCCCCTCCAGCTTTTTTTCTTCCCTCTTTCTGATGCCTCCTCGCCTCTTTTCATTAGAGGTATTTTATTTCGTTCGACCGCCTGCGCCTTCCTTTTACTGTGCCGGCCTCTTTGCATTTCGCTCCCTCTCCCTTTTAATTCCCCCCTTTTCTTTTTCTTCACCAATCTTTTTTCTCTGATGTTGATTACGATCGGCGATTTGCAGGCGCTCGCGACTTTTTCAACCTGGTCACCCACGTCAAGGTTTTTTTTCCAGACGAGCCTGCGTTTCCGACGAGACTTCTTTTTATTTTTCATACCTGTCAGTCCCCCCTCTCCCCTCTCTTTCTTTTTTAGCAACTTCTTTTTGTCTTCTTCCCTACTCCTCCCCTTCCGATTTTCTGAGGTGTTTCGCAGACTTTTCTCTACGGGCACTTTGGTGTTTTTAAAAATTCCGGATTCTTTCTAGTGATTCCCCCCTCCTTTTCTTTCGTCCCTGTCCTCTTTTTGATACGTGTTCTTGTAATTTTCCTTTGTTCAATCTTCTTTCCCGACTGTGTGTGCATTCACGGCGACACTTTACTTTTTCGAGGTTGATCCTTATTTGAGGCTTTGTAGCATTCTTTCCTGACTTTGAATCGACTTTTTTATCCCTCCCTGGTTTCTCCTGGGGAGTTTTCTCTCTCCTTTTCATCTTTTTTCCCCGACCCTTCAGATTTTTCTAATAGCTCCACATTTTATGACCCTCCACTAGCCGAAAATTATGCTTGTATCTCCCTTCCCTTCCCTCGACCAAGAGAGCCAGCTTCTTTCCGTCCCCTTTCTATTGTTCTTCTTACCTAAATTTAACCTTGATGAATA
>Ga0179593_1773746_pt1 | contig 10787 bp, 11 predicted proteins | sample CZODoug2_1_08_16_FD_185931 | JGI IMG/M metagenome (GOLD analysis project Ga0179593, IMG submission 185931) | Vadose zone soil fungal communities from Angelo Coast Range Reserve, California, USA - CZODoug2_1_08_16fungal (PacBio error correction) | ecosystem: Environmental > Terrestrial > Soil >... | reverse complement strand
AGGTTGTGTCTCGACGACGGGTCGAATCCGAAGGCGACTGCGGTTCGCGGCTGCACCAAGTTGTTGCGCCGGTCCTGGCGGGGCAAGCCGAAAGCTCCCGCGACCCGCAGCGCCTCTCGCTCCTCGGCGCGTTCGGATGGCGATGGGGGGGCGGACTGTTCTCATAGCGATGGCCAGCCTGAACCTCCGACCGACGCGGCTCCGAGAGCGCCGCTCCTGCTCAGGGGAGGATGCGCAGGGCTCGACAGCTCCGTGGCAGAGGTGCCGGCTCATCGCCCGCAGTGTGAGTCACGGATCCCATCGTGGTGCTGTTTGCTGAGAAGGAGCGAGAGCGGCCTCGAGACGCCGGATGACGGAAATCCGCTCGAAGGACTGGAGGGCGGCGGCCGGCCCCTCTGGAGCGGCATGCGCCAGGTCTCGCCCTGCGGTTCCGCGGAGCAGCGGCTCGATCAGGCGGCGGACAAATCCGGTGGCGCTGGTCGCGGTGACGTGAACGGTCGGTACCGGTCAACTTACCGGCGGAAGCGGAGGGTCGCGGGCTACGTCCCTCGGACGGCCCGTGTGGAGCAGGGCGTTAGCCGCAGGTTACTCAGAAAAGCCACACGCCACCGGAGGCGTGATGGTGGCCGCCCGCGGACGAGACACGATGTCGCCGCACTGATGAGACGCGACCCGGATCGCCTATGGGGGGCGTATCGGCAGAGACGCTGGCGGAGGTGGATTCGGCCCCGGGCTGATCGAACTGGTCGCCGGCCCGCACCTGCGAGTCCGTCTCGTGCCCGGGTCGGCGTCCCGATTTCCAGGCAGTCCACCGCCAACCTCAATCCCACTGGACAGAGGCAAGGCGACACGACGAACCCCGAGCGGGCGGCCGCTCCTGATATTTCAGGGAGAGAAGGACCCCCACACCCCCCCCCCCCCCCCCCCCCCCCAAACGGTACCGTGGGCATCGCACGGATCTACCGCAAGAAAACTCCGCAAGACGCCGTGACGAGATCGTCGAAATCCGGTCGGGGGATTCCTCACTATCGACACGGATGGGGGGAGTCGCGACACGCCCTCGGCTTCGTGCAACCGGTTCGCCGCCCCTGAAGGAAGCTCCTCACTGAGCTCGCCGCGAAATGGTGCGTCTCACCCACTCATCCATCGGATTCGACCGGGAGGAATGGCCGCCTGCATCGCACCTGCTTCGACTGGTCCAGTCCTGGTAACCGACCTGTGCCGACGGCTGCCTCGGCGAAGACGACGTGAGCCGTCCTGCGCCGCTGTCATCACCACCAAACCGACCGCGCCGACGTCTGCCCGTCGACGGGGGGATCCTGGTCCCGCCAGTTCGAGTACGACCCGCCACCATCACCCCGGGCCATGCTGGAGGCCGCGCCTGGCCTGCCGGCAGTGCGCCGGGAGTGCGAAGCCAGCCCAACACCACGAACCATGTCGCGTCTAGCCGAGGCATAGCAGGCGCGCGCAGCGGCTGCGACGCCGATCCTGGCCGCCTGAAGCCAGGCGCTCGTTGACGCGCACCGTGGCGGCCCGGCCGCGCCGGGGAGGAATACAGCCGCAGCCGCGACCAGGGGTAGGACCCCTTAGACGTCGGGCGACCCCTATCCGAGCCGCGGGCAAGCCATGCGTACGCAGACCTTGCTGGATGAGCGCCGCGAGCCGCTTGGTGCGACACATAGATTGGCGTGGCTGCCGCGATTAGACCGGGGTTGCCACGGCGCGCTCCGGACATGGCGCGCTGAGACGGCGGGGGAAATCATCCGGGTCTCGGTGGGACGAGGTACAGCTCAGGCTCACTCGCCAGGAGGGTTCCGAAACAGGAACCATCAGTGCGGCGATGCCCCACGGGACCTGGGGAGCGGCCATTGAACGCGGCCAGTTTCGGCGCTGGTCCGCGGCGAACAGCGCGAACTTATCCGGTCGGAACAGGAAGCCGGTCCTGCGGAGCGGACCAGGATCGCGGACACCGGGCGGCCGGGGGGGGGTCGGCGATGGCGTGTGACGACTCGCCTTGTCCGGTGCGAAGGGGCGATGTAGACGGCGCAGCGACATTGGGTGTGTGGGTGCGCCTCGTGCTGACGGTCCGCGTAGGGTGGTGCCGACGAGATCACCGGTCGTCGTGGGCATCGATGACTGTTCTGCGGCGACGTCGCCCTCAAGCGAAAGAGTCGGGTTCTGGACGACGACGACGTTGAAGCCGTCCTTCCGCAGGACGGTTTGACCTCTTGCCAACGGAACCGTCGACGAACCCGCCGGGACCAGGACGACGTGGCGGCTGCTTTTTTCCTTCGGGTCTCTTGTGTTCAAAGCGATGTCTGTTCTATGAGATGCGTGAGTCAGGCACAGACAGTTAAGCCCCGCCGCGGCCTGTTGCCCCGGGGTGGTAGAGCTGCTTAGATTGTTTGATGTGAAACACATGATCTTCAGCGGGGCCGCGAAGGCGTCGTACGGCGGAACACCGAAGAGTGCAAGAGCAAGGGAACTTCGAGCTGTTCGAGGGAGCTTGCTGGCCATCGGAATGAAATACGCGAGGGAAGGTGCCTGATCACTTCCGGTGATCACGTCTACGCTACGGACGCGATTTCGCAGAATCACATGGATGCCCACCGATGGGCCATCTGCGCCAATCGGTGATGGACTCTTCCACAGTATTGATCCACCATCACAAATCCGCCAAACCCAGATGATGTCAACAGGTAGGGAAAGCGGCTTGTGCTTCAGTATCCCACCTTTTCAAAAAGCGATAACGCCTGAGTCTTTTGGAACGGCGGTTACTGCTCATGTTCGCACGCCCTTTTGCACAGCAGCTCAGACGGTTTTCACTTTCCGGGTGGCATTGCGCAGCACGTTCGAAGCGATTTTTGGATTGGTCACCCCGGTGGATTAGAGCGGAATTCTTAGTACAACATTCAATGCCAGACGCTTAGATCGACAGTACAGATTCTTTACGTGTCCGGCGTCGCTTTATACAAGATAGACATCAAAGGGTTGATGAAAACGCTCATTACCGGGACGGTCGAGCCCAGCATCAGGCAGTCGGCATGCTGCGCCAAATCGGTCACGCGATATCCGGTCCGTGCAAATCGCGGCCATCGCCAGCGTCATTTGCGGGCGAGGCCGATAAATTCTGCGCCTCAACTGGTTTTCGTGTAGCGCAATAGGTTTGCCGATTTACTTTCGGACTTCACAATGCCGAGGCCCTGCGCTCCTTCCGGAATCCGTTCAATAAAATTGTTCGCCTGCAAGCGCCAGGAACAAATTTCGTCAATGCCGATAACTCGGATGTACTTTGATTCCGCTTCCGTTTGAACTCAAAGGTGGTCCCTACGGCCGCGATGATATGAGTCACGCGCCCTTGTACATCGGAACTCCAGGCAATGTTCTTCTGCCCGAGCACGTCGTCAGTTCAGTTCGTCCAGCTTGCGAACGTTCCCACCCCCAGCCTTCCGGGCGAGCAAATGGACGGCAGGCAATTTGTAATTGTAGTGGTCTTGGCGATTTTTAGCGGTCGGAAAGATTTCTTCGCGGTTTTCCGCTTTCTCTGATTCAGAAAAGGAGGGCGCTTGGACGTGCGCCTTTTCTTCGTCTTCCTCATCTATCTGGATTTGCCACGGAAAAACTATCGCTGTCATCCGGCACATGGATGGTTTGCTGCGCTTCGTTGACTGTCGCAGATTGCACGGCAGTCTGCCTTCCAGCTTTGTGATGGCCTCTACTCGCCAGCGACATCCGTTCATGTCGCGACCGGTTGCCAGTCAGCCAGCTGGCCTGTGCCTTTTGCAGGATTCCCCGTTCACTACCGCTCCCACGGACCGCGCGGCCAGTCACCCATGCGGTGAGCTGACGAACGAAACGCCATTGTCAAGGCAAGGAAAGTTGCCGTCACCCGCAAGGCCATGGAACTATGTACGCCCCATCTTGTTGAAAGACAGCCAGCAGAGAGCGCTCAGCGAGTAGGGCCCGAGCATTCCGCCTGCGGGCAGCGCGCCGCGCACAGACGTCCTGGGAAGGAACCAGCGCCAAAGCGGGGACGCGACAGCTGAACAATCCATATCCGACAAGCACTGGCTTTTGCGGACTCCATTGTTTTGCGGCGCAACCCATTTTAGCCCGAAGCCAGAACACGGCCAGTGGTAACGAAAATGCGAGTATTCCAATGCCTGGCACATGAAGCCCGCATGATAGGCGCCACGGGTCCAAATTAGATTGTGTGGAGGTGCCTCATTCGCGCTATGGCTGACCACGCTGAATGATTGCGTCGGCGGGCCGATGTGAATAGCGCGGCGGCCAGCAAAATCGCCAGCGTAAGGGACACAAGAATCCAATCAGCTCATTGAGCCGCTTGTTGCCGGTAGGGTCAGAAAAACGCACACGATCTCATAGCTTTTGGGGAAGGTGAGTGCGCCAGCGGCTTGGCGCTATCCACCGCTATGCATGGGGAAAGGCCGGACAGCTAGTGATACCAAAACAAAGTCACTTGCTGACAAGGCTTGTTCCAATCGTTTTGTCCATCCGTGCAGGAGCCTCTTCACCTCTCGCATGATGTGTGGCGTGGAATTGCCTTTCTGCTTTAGTGGGCCGCGTCTTACGACCGGTTCTTTTGACTCTTGCAAGCGATGGTTTATAATCGGCGTTGAGCGGACGAAACACGGGATCTACTTCAGATATCCCAGCGCCACGCCAGCACTGCCCTTCCCCACAATAATTCGGGTAGATCGACGAACGCCGCAAAACCAGGCTTACTTACCCCCACGCCAGGAACCAGGACACGCAGCATAACGCCACGATGAACGACATCACAAATCCGATCGCCAGAATAGATCCATTCGTGCGCGTCGATGTGTGAAACTCCAATCGCGTTTCCCCTGCCTCGCAGCGACTTAACAAAATCGTAGCAAGTGCACAACCATCGTCGGACTTGAAGAAAAAACGGAAAACGCAAAGCGCCCGATGCTCGCGACATCCCCGCCCAAATGCCCGGCCGCAATGGTGGACAATGCGATCAGCCGACGTTCCGGGAAGCACAGCGAAAGGAAATTGGCAGGCCGTCCAATCTCAATCGCGGGCCCAGGCTCTCGCCTCCAGTAGCCAGGTACTGGATCAAAGAGTCCGAGGCACCTTCGCCGGCGGCCTCGGACTTTCGCGTTTCTGCATCCACCAGGACACATTACGATTCCGCCGATCACCAGCTCGCTTCCCATTAATGACCAGGCTCTCCAGATGTTTCCGATGGTTTTGTCAGGAGGAGAACGCGGAAGTCGCTGGCACCCGAAAGCCACGATCGTCAGGCTCAAGGATGCGTGAGGGCCGTCGGTCCCCGCGCTATCGCCTTGCGGAACAACGATCGAGGGAGAAAACCTTGGAGAGCCTGGTCATTATGGGAAGCGCGCTGGTGATCGGCGAGTACGGGAATCAGTAATGTGGTGGTGGATGACGAGAAAACGCGAGTCGAAGGCCGCCGGCGAGGTTGCCTCGGACTTTTGATCCATACCTGGAACCATGGAGGCGATGGCCTGGGACAACTCGATTTGCGATTGGAGCATGACCAGATCTCTTTCGGTGTCTTCCCGGAAACCGTCGGATCGATGTCCCACCATGCGCGGGCAGAGCGTTGGCGGATGTCAGCGAGGCCTCGGCGCTTGAGGTTTCGTTTTTCCTGCAATTCCGACGATGGTGAGGACGTGGTGGCGATGTACGATTTGTTGGATTGTGTGAGCGCGGCGGAGGCCAGGGTGAGAACGCCGATGGAGTTTCACACATCGCCGCGAACCGGATGGCATTACTTTCTGGCGTCGGATTTGTGCTGTCGTTTCATCGTGGGCCGTAGGCGGCTCGGTGGCCTGGTTCCTGGCAGTGGGTATAAGGAAGACGGGTGGAGGGAGTTCGCGTTCTCCGAATTATTGTGGGCAGTTGTGCGGTGCTGGGCGTGGCGCTGGGATATCTGCACAGTAGCATCCCGCGGTTCGTCCGCAATCGGACGCCGTGGAGAATTTTAAAATCATCGCCTGCAGATCAAAAGAACAGTTGAAGAAAGCTGGCCCACACAAAGCAGAACAGGGCACTCACTCGCAAAATCAGCCGAGGAGGTGAGAGCTCCTGCACGGAATGGCAAACGCTTGGAACAGAAGCCTGGGTCAGAGGGACTTGTTGTATCATCTAGCTGGCCTGCGAGTTCCTCAAAGGCAAGCGGTGGACTAGCGCCAAGCCGCTTGTCGCCACTTCAGCACAACTTCCCCAAAAAGCTGGAGACAGATCTTGTGCGTTTTCTGACAACCACCAGGCAACAAGCGGATCAATGAGCTGATTGGATTCTTGTGCCTTACGGCTGGCGATTTTTGCGGGACCGCCGGCGCTTTCACATACTGTGCACCGCCGAGAAGCATCATTCAGCGTTCAGCCCGTAGCGCGAATGAGGCACCTCCACACAATATAATTGCCCGTTGGCGCCTACAGTGCGGACTCTGATTGTTCCAGGAATTGGCTAACGTTGGCTTCTGGTACCAATTGGCAGTGTGGCTCGGGCTAAATATGGTTTCGCAGCAAACAAGTGGAGTCGCAAAAGCATGCTTTTTAGGATAGGATGTTGTGCTGTGTTCATCACGCATTGGCGCTGGTTTCCCTCCCGGCGTGCGCGGCGCGCGCTTGCCGCAGGCAGGGAATGATGGGGAAGCTACTGCGAGCGCTCTTTGGAGGGCTCAACGAGCTGGGGAGCGTACCGTACATAGTTTCCAGGGCCTTGATCGGTGACCGGCACGTTCTTGACCAGACAGCTCTTCGTTCGCGAGCTCACAGCATGGGTGACGGGCCCCGCCGCGGTCAGGTGGCGAGCGGTAGGGAAGCTCGGGAATCGCAAAAAGGCAACAGGCCCATGGCAGGACTGGCAAAAGCCGGTTTTCGGCGACAGGAACGGATGGCGGCGCGCGAAGGAGAGGCCAATCGTCTGGAACGGCAGGAATCCAGCTAGGCCAAAGTGCGACCATTCAACGAAGGCGCCGCACGGCAAACCATCCCCGTTGCCGGCCTGGTGAACTCTGCTGACGCTATATTTCAGATGGCAAATCCGAGCTCGAATGAGGAAAGACGAAGCAAAAAGGACGCGCCGCAACGTACAAGCGCCCAATCCTGTTTTCTGAATAAGGAGAAAGACAGCGGAAAAACCCCGCGAAGAAATCTTCCGACGCGAAATATGCCCTAAGACCCCATACAAATTACAATATTGCCGCTGCTCAATTTGCTGAGCGAGGGCGGAACGTTCGCAAAAGCTGGAAGAAGGAGAAATGAAAGAACCGTGGCGGGCGCGATGAAGAAGAGTGCCTGAATACGATGGGTACCAAGGGCGCGTGCCGCGATCAATCAAGGCCCGGTAGTGACCACCTGTTCAAACCGGACGCGGGGAATCAAGTACAGCCGGTATTATCGGATTGACGGACTCTTGTGCCTTGGCGCGCTGCAGGCGGAATTGCAATGAGTTTAGATTGAACGGATTCCGGAAAAATCCACGATCGGCATTGAACGTACCGACCGTAAAGCGGCAAACGATTGCGTACGCGAAAATCATGAGGCGCAGGAATTTATCGTCCGGCCAGCAAATTGACGATGGCGATGGCCGCGATTGCACGGTAGTGCTACGCGTGAGCGAGTGGCCGAGATGACACACCTGCTGATGCGGGCTCGACCGGCAAGGTTGAAGAGCGTTTTATCAACTCGATGTTGAGTCTATTCTTGTCTAAAGCGACGCCGGACGACGTAATAAATCGTACTGGTCGATCCTAAGCGTCTGGACTTGCATTTGTACGAAGGAATTCCGCATTATAATCGACATCGGTGGTGACCGATCAAAAATCGCTTCGAACCGGCTGCGCAATGCCACCCGCGCGAAAGGAAAACGTCTGCAGCTGCGGCGCAAAAGGGCGTGCGAAACATTGAGCAGTACCAACCGGACGTCCAAGGACGAAGCGTTATCGAGTTTTGAAAATGTGGAAGAGAGCTGAGACAAGCCGCTTCCCTACCTGTGCTACATCTCGATGAAGTTGGCGGATTGATGATGGTGGATACAAATAATGTGGAAGATGAGAGTCCATCACACGCTTGGCGACAGATGGCCGAGCGGTGGGCAACCATGATTCTGGAGACCGCAGAGTCGGCGCGAGACGTGATCCCCCGGATTGATCAAGGCGAACTTCCTGCGCTGATTTCTTCCGATTGGCGCAAGCTCCGCGAACAGCTGAATTCCTTTTGCTCTGCACCTCTCGGTGTTCCGCCGCGACGGCTTCGACGGCCTCTCGCTGAGGTCATTTGTTGTCACATCAACAAAATCTAGCCAGCTTCGACACCCGGCGGCAGACAGGGCTGCGGCACGGGGCGTGCGTAATGTTCAGGGCCCCGGACTCACGCAACTTCTCCGGGAGAACGGAGTATCACTTTGAACACAAGCTCGAGAAAGCCGCAAGCGTCGTCCTGAGTCCACGGCGGGGTGTCGACAGGTTCCGGTTTGGCCAAGCGGTCTAAACCTCCCACATGCGGAAGCGACGGCTTCAAGTCGGCGTTCGGTCAAGAAACGCCTCTGTCGCTTGAGGGCGACGTTCGCCGCCACGAAGCAGGTCATCGATGTCCACCGACGACACCGGGTGATCCTCGTCGGCCACTCACTCCTAGGCGGAGCCGTCCTCACCGCGGCCGGCAACCCACCCCAAGGTGCGGCGCTCGTCTACCGCCGCCTTCGCAACGGACAGGCGCGAGTCGGGTCAACACGCTCATCGCAGAACCCCCATCCCGGCGCCCCGGTGGCCGCCGATCCTGCCGCCGCAAACAGGACGAGGCTTGTTCCGACGGGAGACGTTCGGCAGGCCTCGTTCAGCCGCGGACGTCAGCGCGAACTGGGCCGCGTCATGGCCGATGCCCAGCGGTCGTGGGGTTTCGCCGCACTGAGTGGTTCCGTTTCGGAAACCCGGCCGGCGCGCGTGAGAGCGAGCGGTTACCTCGTCACCACGAGGAAACGGATGATTCCCCCGCGGTTCAGCGCGCCATGTCGGCCGCGCGCCAGGTGAAACCCAGGTCGAAAGTAGGCGGCAGCCACGACATTCTAGTGCGCAACGCACAAGCGGTCGCGGCGCTCATCACGCAGGTCGGCCGGACGCGATGGTTACCGGGCGGCTCGATAGGGTCGCCACGAGCGGTATCAGGTTCCTATCCCGGGTCGCGGCTGCGGCGTATTCGACCGGCCCCGCGCGCCGGGAAGCCACCGGTGAGCGTACAAGAGGCGCTGCGTCAGGCGGCCAGGAGGCCGCTGTCGCAGGCCGCTTCGCCGGCGCGGCAGGCTGGGAGAACGCGGACAGAATTTTAGCTGTGTTGGGGGTGGGTTGCGCACTCATCGGCGCACTGACGGAGGCCAGGCGGGCAGGCCAGTCCAGCATGGCCAGTGTGAGGGTGCGTCGTACTCGAATGAGGAAGGATCCGCCCCGTCGACGTGCAGAAGTCGGACGCAGGTCAGGTGGTGGTTGATTACAGCCGTTCCGCAGGGACGGGCAACGTCGTCTTCGCCGAGGCAGAGCGTCGGCACAGGGGCTACAGGACTGGACGCAGCGACGCAGGCTCGATGAAGGCGCCAGTTCCTCCCGGTCGAATCGTGGGGGAGGGGGTGAGACGCGCGCATTTCGGCGGCGAGCGTCATGAGGATGCTCCTTTCAGGGGGCGGCGAAACCGTGCACGAAGCCCGAAGGGCGGTAGTTGTCGGCGACATCCATGCCATCGTGGTCGATGGTGAGGAAGCCTCGACCGGGCATTTCGACGATCTCGGTCACGGCCGTCGTTGCGGAGTGCTTTGCGGTAGGAGGCCTTGGCGATGGACCACGGTACCGGTGTGGGTCATTCTCCCGGAAATATCAGGAGCGGCCCCCGACTCGGGGGTTCTTAGTGGCGACATGGCCTCGGTTCCAGGATTGAGTTGGCGGCTGGCCGCATGAAGTGCGGAACGCCGACCCGGCACGAGACGGAACAGCAGGTGCGGGCCGTCGACACACAGCCCGGGCCGAGATCCCTCCGCAAGCGTCTATTCGATACGGCCTCCCCCCCCATAGGCGATCGGGTACGCGACAGAAGTGCGGCGACATAGGGTGCGATCGTCGGGCGGGCGGCCACCAGTAACGCGTCAGGGTGCGCTCATTACGGTGTGGCCAGTCGGAGAACCGGGCGGCGAACGCCTGCTCCAAGAGGGCGTCAGAGGGGAAGTGCCGGAACCCTCCGTTCCCCGGTAAGTTGACCGGGACCGAACCGTCAACGGAAACTCGACCAGCGCCAGGGATTCCCCGCCGCATGATCGACCAGCCTGACTCCCGACCGGCCAGGGCGAGACTGGGCATTGCCGCTCGAAGAAGGAGCGCAGCCGCCCGTCCAGTCCTTCGAGGCGATTTCGGCAGCCCGGCGTCATCGAGGCCGCTCTCGCATCCTTTCTACAGGCAGAAAATCAGACAGCACCACTGATGTGATCCGTACTACCACGGCGGGCGATCGCGAGGCCAGGACCTCCGCCACTGGCGCCGTCGAGCCATGCGACAGATCCACGATGAGCAGGAGGCGCAGACTCGAGCGCGTCGGTCAGGAGGTAGGCTGGACCAGCGCGATGAAACCAGTCCGGCGCCCACATCGGCCATCCCGAGCGCGCCGGGTAGGCGAGGCGCTGCGGGTCGGGCCGCTCGCTGCAACGCCGGACGGGCGCAAAAAACGGGTGCAGCCGGCGAACGCAGAGTCGCCTTCGGATTAGACCCCGGTTCGTCGAGAGCACAGGT
>Ga0179593_1475173_pt1 | contig 10787 bp, 6 predicted proteins | sample CZODoug2_1_08_16_FD_185931 | JGI IMG/M metagenome (GOLD analysis project Ga0179593, IMG submission 185931) | Vadose zone soil fungal communities from Angelo Coast Range Reserve, California, USA - CZODoug2_1_08_16fungal (PacBio error correction) | ecosystem: Environmental > Terrestrial > Soil >... | reverse complement strand
CTCTCCTTGGCTTCGTTTGTTTCTTACTTGACATTTTGGAGGCGATGAATTCCCGTGGTCCTTCCTTTTTCTCTCCTCGCGGGGCACGGGAAACTATTCCTTGCCGCTCGTTCGGTTTGACATTTGACATTCCCCCCCCCTCGCGCCATGAGAGTTTCCTTTTTTTCTTTTTCCCTTTTTACGCTTTTCTCTCTGTTCCTTTTTCGCTTTTTTCTTTGGAAGTGGCAAGGAGTCCTGGCTTATTAGGGTACGGTTCCACGAATTTTTTGCCCTTTCTTGGTTGTAGTCCTAAGAGTTGTAAACAACATTTCCATCATGAGACTAATTTCACAAAGTATAATGGGTTTTTTTTCACTTCGCCGCAATTTTCTCTCATTCTCTCGTTGGAAGTGTGTGTGTTTAATGCGACGCGGCTCTTGTCATGGTGTGTTTGCGATGACTGTCCGTCTTGAGACTTTCCGTCCCGCTTTGTGCGTTGTAGTCTGGGTTGTAGGATGGGGCGAACCTTGCTTTTGAGTTTTGCCGATTTTTCTTCTCCTTCCTCCGATCTCGATGTTTTCTCCTCCCCTGCAGGATTTCCATTACCTTTCCCCCTTGCTTATTTAGGCTTGTTGGATTCCCTTCAAGTATTTGCGGTGTCTAGACAATTCCTGTGTGGTTTCCCTCCTTTGTCCCCATTGTGTATGGTTTAGTTCCTGGGTTCTATCCTTTCGATGCGACTTCGTTTTTCTCCTGGCTCGGGGTTCCTCACCGAACGATGTTTTCCCTCCTCTCCCCAGTAACCGTCCAATTTTTTCTCATTCGTCCCCCGCAGACCCGGCACCGGCCCTTGGTTGCTCTCCCTCTGGATGATGGACTTCCTTAAAACGTGTCCGTCTGTAGCGAGGTGTTATAAGTTGGTGCCTCCCCTATCGATTTCAACCGTCCTGTCTGCACACGCCTTCCCCAGCCCTCTTCACGCAGAGCCTCTGCGCCGTCGTCTCGTCGAGAGACTCCCTTAACATCTTGAAGCTTGATTCCCACTTTCCCTCTCCTCTCCGTTTTCTCCCTTTGTTCTTTTTTTCCCACCGTTCTTCCGCTCCTTTCAGTTTATTGCCCAACCATTGTCAGCTCGAAGCACGTGGCGGCCTTCCGATTGGACCGAGCGTCTACACTGAATGGTCTTTGCTAGGTGCCAGGCGCTAGATTTCTTTTTTTTCACCCATTGGCACTTCCTCTCCCCCCATATCTTCGTGACTAGGACAATGTTCTCCTGTGTTCCCGCCCCTGTCATAGTTATGACATCCTCTTTTTTCGCCCATATTTTTCAGTTATTGATTATTGTCTAAGAGCCTTTCTTCCCGGTCTCGGTGTCATCGTGATTCTTTCTTTTTTTAGGTGCGGTCGTTTTTACGCAGCACGGCCCCGCAAGGTGCGCGGACCTCCCGGCGACGACCAAGGCTCTGAAGTACTTTGCGCCCGGTTAATTCTTTTTATGTTTCCCGGAACTATTCTTCTGCGTATCGTTCCTTTGTTTTTTGCGTTGGGCGCCCTTGGACTTCGCGCCGGGTTCAACGATTCGCTAAATGATAATATATCGAGTCCGCCCGTAAAGTTTTGACCCTTGCTGGATTCAGACTCCTATTATTCTGTGCAGTGCCGGGTTTCACTCAGAGTACTCTGGTCACCTTCCCTTCTCGTCTCCCACGAATGTTTAGTTCCCCCTTCCCCCCTCGTTCGTGTAAAGTCGAGTGCAATCCTGAGAGATTTGCGTAGTGATGTTCTCGTTTGCCCAGCTTCTCCTACTACAAGCCCTTCAAGTTTAACCTTACATTTTCGCTTCCCCGCGTTTCTAGGTGTAAATTTCGGTGCCTGAGTACCCTAGCTACTTCCGGCGCTATGTTCGCCCTTTTTTAGCGCGTTGAACTGTTCGCATACCTCCCCCTCAGACGAATTTTGCCTAAGCTTGAAGATAAAGCTCTGATGTCACGTCACCTTCCTCAGCTGCTTTAACGCTCTTGCAACTGCGCTCCCAATTGCGATTCTTTTCCGTTACCTAGATACCGCAAAGTGTGTTTTCTAGTCCCGCCCATTGCGTACGGTTCCTCACACACTCTCTTTAGATCCTGAGGTTCATCGTCACCTTATCTCTCCCTCCGTTTTTTTTCTAGATCTACTTTATTTTGATCCGCGAGATCCCCTCTCAGTTCTCCTCTTTTTTTAAGTCGGCTTTCCCGCAACGACTCTGTCCGTCTGCGCCGCATTCTTTATATGGCAACCGCCGAGAACTCCTTTGCCCTTTTCTATCTTTCCCTCGCTTGGTTTGCTCCTTTGGTAAGTGAAAAGTCCGCTCCGCTTTTTGCCGCGTCATTTATACAATGATGCGTGTCTGAATTCGTGATTATCCCCGAAAACCTTTCCCTATCGGCATTTCATCGCGCGACATGCCCGCCCTCTCTCAAACTCTCTAACATGTTTAAACCCATTTATGCATTCCACCACCCCTAGCAGCTTTCCAGTTGACAGCTCGTTCCACCTGTAAGGAGTTTGTTAGTGGTTCTTTATATCAATTTTCTGTCACAACTGCGAAGCACTTACAAGAAATATCATTCGTGACATTTACGTATGGTCTCTCTTTCCTCCTCCGACCCCCCCCGACTCGCATGTGCTGACATTAGCAGCGTTTCTCCGTCTCTGTTTTCAAGAGCCTCCTTGCAGTCTGTCCCCCGGAAACGCATATTACATAAGCAACCCTGTAGAGAAGACCGCTTGTCGCGCCTCCTTACCTCTTTGAAGTCGTGACTCCCTTTCTGCCCCAGCACCCGTCTCTGGGTACTCGTTGCCTTCAAAATTTCGGTATCCGAAAAATGAGCTCTTTTACCATTTCCTTTTCTCCCGTTCTCCCTCGGGAGCTGTCCAAATTTGTCTTCCGCCACGGATTCCGCTTGCATGCTCAACTTGCCTCCTCATACCGATCCGAGTCGACGTCCCCCCCTTCGTTCCCCTCCCTCCCCTCTGCATATTTCTGGGTGACTTCCTTTTTTTACTGATGATTGTCCCTTCCTCTTTTTCTCTGTTGGTCTGCTCCATATAGACATCGTATCATAGAAATTGGGTTTGGGAGACTTGTGACATTTCCTCTTTGCACTATCGACGCAACTTTTTGTCCACGGCTACTACCCGCTTTTCTTAATCCTGACCGCCGGCTTCCTTCCCTCCGTTTTAATTCCTCCCTTCTGTGCGACGTCTGGCTGAACAATGTTCCAACCCCACTGCCGGCCGCTAGCCTTTGTCCTTTTGCCAACATCCGACGCTCGCCCTATCTTTTGTCTTATTTTCTCCCCTCCTAGAGTTGGCGATCGTTCCCGATGTTCCCGCAGGTGAGTTTGCTACTTTTCCGATGCTAAAACTTTTTCCTCCAGAGCGCTAAGAAGCAGTTGCCAATGCTGGCTTTGCTTTGTGCAGCCGTCCGTGACAATTTTTTCCACCACTTTCCTCACCTTTACGCCACACTGAGACACGTTTTACAATACCATTTCCCTCCTCATATGTCTGCGACCTGTATCCCCCCCCAGAGCGGTTCCGTTTTCAGTGCTGTTTTATTTTTTTGTTTCATGTGCTAGACGGTTTTGGACATGCATCCCTGCACCAACTTTTCCCCTTTTTCATTCTCACGCCCTTGCACCTTTTTTCAAAGGAATTTTCCCTCTGATAGCCCTCGGGAGGTGCTCCATACCTTCATCCTTACCTTTCGGTCCCCCTCTTGTCTGGCCCGTCCGACACGCAGACATTATTCGGCCCCTCCCCCTTCCCCCCATTCCGAAACCTCCTAATTTCCTCTCCCTCAACTCTGGTGTTTTTTGCCAGCAAATCGATCTCTACTCTGAATGCTCATCGACTCCCCGTTACCCTAAAGCCCCCCCGCAGTCATATACCCTGCGCGAATACTCCCTTTTTACGGCAAGTTTCTTCCGCCAATCCGTTATTCCACACGACCATCCCCCTCGCCATTCTTCCACTCAGGACTAACCAAACCACGCCCCGCCTTTCTTTCTTCATCGGTGCCGGGTGAGCCGTCCACCCTTGACTATGTCTGTTGTTTGCCCATTAGACGCAATCCTGCACTTTCTTTGGAAGCGCAGCCGACCACGTCTCAGAAGTACAGCGCCAAGTCACTTCCTTTATAAAGCGCACAGGTCCCCTGCGTAATCAAATTGTAGACCCAAGACCCCCCTTTTACCCATTCTCGACTTGATGATGTCCCTTGCATTCTATCAAGCCCGTTTTTTTTTCGTCCTCTTCCTTTTTGTTCTGAGCGCAAACTCCTTACTCCGCCTATTATTCCGCCCCATGTCAAGTCCTACAAGCAACGAACGTCCATCTCTTCTCCTTCTTTTGGTTGTTGTTGAAGGGATCTGAGTTAGTGACGTCGAGCGCCGAATGAATAGCGGGCCTTGTTTCGCTCGCAGGGGCCCGGGCAAACTCTTCCCGCGCTCGTTCGGGCGAGTCTCATGAATGTACATCACCTTTATCGCTTTCTCTTTTTTTCACGGCGGGGGCTGGTCTAATCCTTCCGATTCACCGTCCTGTGAGCTTTTTTCATGAGGCTGCCCCTTGAACCCGTTTTCAGGCGTAGTCGTCGTGTTTTCTTTTTTTCCACGAAGTGCGCCTTTTGGGATTTGTCCGTTTTGTCCACATAGCCATCATGCAGATCCTCCTGACAAATAGATCCGGGTTTTCCTGGCGCCCCTTGTACGTTGATCCAATGCTCTCTTCTAGTCGTGGTTTTCTCCTGTAGACGCTGTTCTCTTGTATGGTGTGGCGAAATAAGTTTTTATTGGATCAGTTGTCCCCCCCCGTGTTGTTGGCTATTCTTGCGCCTTGAGTAGATGCTTCGGGTAGGGTTTGGCGACAGTGTTTTTTTTTTTTCACCGCTTTCCGCCCATCGCCGCTCCGTCACGATGATCCCTCCCCCTTGGTTCTTGAATAACCGGCTTCCGGCATTGCTTGTTTACGTTGGCCGGGAGTCCCTCTTTCCTTGTTCGTGCCTCGCCTCGCTGGGGGACTGTCAGTATGGAGCTTGGAAGCCGGTGCTCCGTTTCTTCTTCTGTTCCAGCGTATGTTATGCGGGCTCCCGGATTCAAACTTGTGTTGTAAGACGCAAGTCACCTTCGGCCCACTTTTTTCGCGCTTTCCCTTCCCCCCTGCACCGCTCTCTTTTTTGGGCTCGACAGGTCCTCGCTTGCTTCCCTTTCACGTGTCTTTTTCGAATGATGGACTTGATGTTTCGTTTTATCGACTGCTGCACTTTTTCACCTTTTTATCTACTGATCTTGGAGCTTTGCGTTTGATCTTTTTATCCTGAACCTTGACCCCTCTTGAGCGGTCCCACTTTATACGGACGATCCAAACCTTACACAGATTTCTTCTGCGATCTTCTTGTACTCTTGGGATGCAACCTTTTCTCAGGCGGGCTTGTCCCTTTTTCAGCACGATCCTTCGCGCACTTTTTTTCGTTTTGCTTAAGAACTCCTCTTCGTGCTGAACTTTATGACGTAGCCGTGGCTATTTTCCTCTTTCGTGGCCAGTTTTTTTCCCCAAATGCATCCTCGCCCCTCTTGATTCAGGAAAGCGATTTCCTCCCCAAAGAGAGTAGGACCCTTTGATCACGACATATTCAGCGTAGTTATTTCCATGCTGAACGGTTACATTTCTTCCTTCTAGGAGGACTTTCTCTGTTTCTTGAGCAAGTTTCCTGCCAGTTTCTTTTATTCGTCAAAGGTGGGCCGTGTGGCGAGGCGACGATGTTTCGTGATTTCTCTTTCCGCCTTCATTGTTTCTGTAGCCCTACCGTTTTCGCACCCGATTCTTCCCTCGTGACGCCCGTCTCTTTTCTTGGGAGCAGCGTTGTCAATCTTTGCGCAGGTGGTTCTACCTTGTTCTGCCTCCCCATTGTAGTGCTGATTGACTTCTTTCCGTGATCCCTGCTGCCAGGCGCTCGTTTCTCAACAAGAGACTGCTAGCTTCAAACCTTTTTCCGCCCAATAGTTTCTGACCCCATTTCTTTTTTACATAGCGCCCTCGTCGATTGGCCGTGTGTTCTCGTTCAATTCTGGGGTTCTAATGAATATACCAAGACACCTCAATCCCCACCATTGTGATCTTATGGACCCAGGTCCCCCCTCTCATGGTTTGTCCTCCTTACAATCTTTGAGGCGTCTCTGTCGTTATGCCCGGTTCTCGATATGATTGACGTTTAGTTCCTTCCACAACGCCAAAGCACGCTATGTACTTACACTCTTCTGGCTAAAAGCAGGTCCTTTTCAACCCCCGCTCCATCTGAAGGGTTGAAATCTCACTGCCTCCAATGCGATTCTTCTGGGACATAGATACGCCAGAGTTTCTTTCTAGTTACCGCCCTAGTTTCTTTGAACGTACACTCAAGACTACCTTAGTGCTCCTTCTGATCTCCCCTCTTCATGTATACCCATTTTCTCTTTTACTAGAAGCCCCGGTTGGTTTTTTAGCGTAAGTTCGACGTGGCGCTATCCTTTTCATGATATCCTCCTTCGTTCGTCTTTTCGTGTTCTATTACCCCTACTTCTCTCCCGGGACAGCGTCAAACCTTTATATATTGTACGTTCATCCTAGATTGTGACGCGAAGCTTTCTAGATTTCTTCTGTTTGCGGGTCCCCAGTGAAGCACTCTCCGCTGGACTCTCCTGCCGTAAGTGCGAAACCATTCCTTTTCTGAATCTCTTGTCGTGGATTTTCTCCGACCAACGTCCCACTTCTCTCCAGGCCCCAGCGGCACGTCCATGTTAAGCAGTCATACGACTTGAGTCCCCTTTTGGCAACTGATCTTCAACTATTCCGCTGCCCATTTCTTCCCATGTCAGATGTAGTTATTCTTGGCCGCAGCCTCTCCTCTCACCCTTCCCCCCACCCACGTCCCAATAGACTCAGCCCCGAATTCCGACAGCTACAGTTTACGTGGCGAATCGAATTTTCCGTGCTTTTCTGGGATCCGGGCCCTCCTTGAAGTCATGGTTCCACTGACGTTCCTAATAATATGATCAGAAGTTTGGGAAGATACAGGTCCTCTGCCCTAGACTGCGCAAAACCAGTTTGACCAGTCCCCGTGTCTCCTTGCCGCCCAACCCCGACCCCCGATCCCTACATTCCATCGGCTTTAAGAGACTCCTTAAGGTTTCCCCTGATCGGCGCCTCCTCCCCCGGGGCGTCCTTCCCCCCTTGAGGATTGCGCGTCCTTCCTTTGTCCCCTCATCTATATCGCTCCCCCCGTTGACCGACCGCCACTCTTTGTTAAGAATTTCGACTTGCTTCTTTTTGGTTCTTTCCAGTTAATGAGGAGGTCTCCTCCTCTGTGAATGACTCAGCCTCCGACACATTTCTGACACTAAATGGGTGTATAGAGAGTTTGCAGACAATGCAGCTCTCTTTTCCAATGTCTTTTTTTGCTTAAGCTTTCCCGCCCTACCCTCGTTCTTCGGCCTCCTTAAGTCGCCGGCGGCCTTTCAACGTCTCTTTGTCACTGTCCACCCCTTTTGCCTCATTGCCATCCATCCCTTTCCCGCTGCCTAAGGCATCGTATTTATTCCCAGGAGGTTGGCTTCGCTTGATCTTGTAAGTTGTCTTTCCCCCGGCCCGGCCTCGGCTCCACCCCGCACATTTTGGCCATTGTGCTTGTTGGCCCTTTTTACCAATCGGTTCCCCCCAATCAAGTCAATACTTTAAGCAGCGGCCACCGACATGTTCCAGGCCTCTCGGACTGTTTCGAGCCCCAACCCCTCTATTCCGTTGTTTCCGTCGTTTACCGGCTCGAACCCCTTGGAGACGTTTCTCTGTGGAGTCGCCACCGAACCCCAATCCGATAAAGAGGTCATATTCCACATACGGTAGACCTTAAGACGTGTTACGTTGTCCCCCCTTAACTCGTGAACTCGGAGAATCAGACCCCGGCTCCTCTCCTTACCCGTCCGTGTACATCTCGGTCTGCGACGGCCTGCCCAATAATACTGCCCTTTCCCCCTTCCCACCCAAGCCGATTGATAAGCTAGTGTTGCAAGATCTCCAATCTCACCTGCTCCCAACCTCGCGATCCGGGTGGCGACATGCTCCCTCTTCCTAGGTAGACCCTCATCTGCTTTCGCAGCCTACCGCCCTTTCATATACCTCCAGGCTACGAATAGCCCCGAGGTGGGGGACAGTCTTCATTCTCCAGCTTTCATTCGCCACACTAAACCAGCGCCTGCTGCTAGCCGGAACCCCCTAACACCACGGCCTCGAACTGCGTAGACTTTGTCTGCTCGGTGTGGTTTTGCGCCAGTCCACCCATCCTTCTGTCCAGAGTAGTTCATTGTTTTCCCCCTTAGTTTTTTCACACCCCAGCTGCGCATCGTTGGAAGCCCAAGCTTACCACAGACCGAACCACTCATGTTCCTTTTTTTTGTTTTTTTCCCCCCCCACCTACCAAGCGCTTCCCCTCTTCAGGTTTTTACCAGTCCAAATGAGACCCCGTTTTTTCCGCACCCTATCTTCCCTCTCTCCGCGATCTGTCCCCCTTTCATTCTCCTAGCCGAACTGTGCGTTTAAGTAGTTCCTAGTTTCCCGGGGCTGATTGAGTGAACTTTCCGGCCCTTATACTTTTCCTTTAGAACCCGACACGACGCTTCTTCCTCTTTGTTGGAGAGCGATAGAGGCGCTTCGTTGCGGGTTTTCTGACGGACTGATGAGGCCCCTTCTGATAAGGGCCGTCCCGGTTTTTTGGACGTTGCAACTAGAAAAAGCCTCGTTGTCGAGGAGTATTTTCCCATCGATCGCGTATTTCTGTTTATTGGGTTTTCGGTGTTGTTGGTATGTTCTTTTTAATTTTGGCCCGATTCCCGCCCTGTTCCTGTGCGCTTATGAGGGTTCCTGAGAAATTCGGTGGCTAAGTTTTTTTTTCCGTTGCTTCAAACTAATTTTTTCTCCGCGGTTTTTTAGGGGTTTTTCTTGCTTCCCTCCCTCTTTTGTCAACAAGCACTCCCTTAAGACTACTCAGGACAATAGAGGAATGGGTTGGACTGGCCCGTAACCCTTTCCCTGGACTGCTAGAATCTATTTTTTGTTTGGTGGTTGCTTCTTCATGTTATTTTTTTCTTTCATGTTGTTTTCGCTTTACTACGCTTTTCCTTCTTTTTCTCACTTTCCGTGTCCCCCTTTTTGGCTATAGTGCGACTTGAGTTCTTCTTTTGGTGGTCCCGAAAGTCTGTTTTGAGTTGCCGAGGCAGTCAGGGAGCATTCGTCGTCTCCGGGATCTTTGTTGGCGAAGGACCCCGGAGGATTGATGCAATGTCAAAAGCTTAATCTGCTGGTTGTCTTACGGGAGTTCCGGTTTACTTCCTTCCTTGTCGGGCCTTACCCCATCCTTAGTTGGATGAAGCAGGAGCAGTCATTTCTGGGTCGACATTTCTTGGGACAGCGTCTCTTTTTATTGCATGGATCGGTTTGCGCTCTCAACGACCCCACTTGCGTTTGCCGAAGACGCCCAGCCGGGGTCCAGCCGTAAGACGGCCCTTTCTCTTGGTTGGACCGGAAGTCTAGTCTGCTGGCCCACCAGGGTCATTGAACCTGTTCTTGACCGGAGTGACTTTGATGTGCCCCCTATTTTCACGGAGGCTGCCCAAAGCCCGGAAATGGCACTGCTCTTGGAGCGCTCTTGCCGTTTGTTTCATTCTAGCCTCTAACCTCCCATTGCCCTTTTCTTCTCCAACTGCTCACAACTACCATTGCCGTCGAGCGTCTGCCGTGGGGATTTCATTCTTCCGGCGGTGCTTTTGACATTTTCTTTTCACCCGGCGGACTTCTCTTGCGAAGAATCGCTTGGTCGTGGCCTGCTATGACGTATCGCGGGCATTTATTTTTTCCGTCGTAGTGGTTGTTATGCATTTCACTCGCTCGTCTTCCTTTATAGGGATTCAGACCCAGAGTCCCTCAGTCCTGTCCTCCCTCAGCGTTAGGGATTTTATGTGAAGCGTTAAGGTCGTTCTGGTCTCGGAATATTATTTGAGGATGCCAGTGCGGCCATACCCGTTTCATCTTTGCTGTTTTTTTCTTTTTCACTCCCGTGTGGAGGTTTCGATTGGATTCGCTGAAGGTAAATCCCCCTCATGTTTCTTTTCAACTCCCTTTTTTTGCGTCCGTATTGACGGGTGCTTTTTCTTATTGGTTTAAGTCAAACTTTTGCAGGATTGGCTGTCCATTTTTTTTGCCTCCAAGGGGGTCCTTTTGCTTTTCAGATTATTCCTGTCGTCCTTTGATACCTGATGAAATGCTCAGGACTTACACAGAGACCCGCCTAGCCAATCCTTCCCCCTATGTAGCAATGTTTTGAGTCTGCGTCCACTTCTTTCGTAAATAGCGCCCTCCGAGCGCTTTTTCCTTCATTTAGTTTCTCGTTATATGGCTTTTATGATAGACACTAATCACTACCGGTGTACGTACTCCCTTCTGCTAGTTGTCTATGGGGCGGACCTTAAGTCGAAGGCGTGCGGTTCATGTCGAACTGGTAGCCGAAGTCAAGTTTGTAGCATCCACGAACTTCAGATATTCCTTGTTGCTCCCCGCTGCCTCCCTAAAGTGCTTTTGACCCCCCGCAAGCACAGCCCAGAAGAGTGAAATCTCTTCAAACACGTTGCGCGCCCCTTCCTCTTCTTCAGGTTGCCTCACTCAAATGTTGCGCCCTCTTAGTTCCTTTTTCCCGACACGCTCCAGACTCCTTAGGAGATCCTGATTACCTCTTCAGC
>Ga0179593_1467441_pt1 | contig 10787 bp, 9 predicted proteins | sample CZODoug2_1_08_16_FD_185931 | JGI IMG/M metagenome (GOLD analysis project Ga0179593, IMG submission 185931) | Vadose zone soil fungal communities from Angelo Coast Range Reserve, California, USA - CZODoug2_1_08_16fungal (PacBio error correction) | ecosystem: Environmental > Terrestrial > Soil >... | reverse complement strand
GCCGCTCCCCCCCTGACGTTCGACCCCTACCCATTTTCCCCCCCATTAAAATGCATGAGATCTAGACAATTATTCCCCTCCCCCATTCCCTGGAGGTTTCAACGTAAAGTTTCGTGACCAACCGAGCCACTGTTTTCCGCTTTGCGTAGCTTTTCTATTCACACAGTTACTCCCTGAACGAATCTCGTACGTCTCGGTATACATCTTTCCACACGCCCTTCCCACCCCCACTTTTCCTCTTTCCCCTAGCGTGCCGAGCTAACTACGAGATTCAGGGCCGTTTTCGTTTTTTTTTCTCGCCGCTATTATTCTTTGGGTGCCGTGGAATAAATATATCGGTTTTTTTTAGCACCGCTGACCTCTATTTTCTCTACGAGGCCCCATTGGCTTTGCCCCATTATTTTCTCTCTCTTCTCGAAGCTCTCGTCGATTTATATCTGAAACACCGGGCATTTTTTTTTTCTATGTCCTCGTTCTAGGTGTAATTTCTTCTATAGCCCTTATAAAGGTGTTCCCACTGCCTGTCTTTCCTCTCCCCTACCTTTATTTGAACCTATTGATCTCTCACTCTGTTTGTCAATAATGCTTCTATGTGGTTTCCTCCTTCCGTTTACGCTCCTCTTGACCTTCGCCCTGCCAGGTTTTCTTCGTTGGTCGTTTGTCGGTTTTTCTACGCCCGCTAGATGGAAATTTTTCGTGACTTTGATCTTTTCCCTGGTACCCCCTTTCTTCCCCGGCAAAGCCAACAAATAGTTAGTGAAGGCGGATCGTGCCCTAACTCCACCGACTTCGAATTTCAGCCACCGATCCCCTTGATGCGGTACTTTCGGATTGAACTCCTTAGCGTTCTAAACCCACCAATTTCCTTTCCTCCCCCTTTCCGAGATCCTATTTTTTTTAGAAAATTTCCCTCCACTTTACTTTCTCCAATCTAACTTCCTTCTACCTGTCTGATGGCACCCCCTCCCTGGGGGATTCTGTGTATTCCTTGTGACGGAGTTGCTTCCTTTTTTTCCCTTCTGAGAGGAGCCCCCCCTTCGATAAGGCGGTACCACCTCGAACCCCTTAATATTGTACTCCCTGTCCTGTGTGTTTGTGATGATAATTACACCAGCTTAACATTGCCTGTCCTGATGGTGAGTGACTCCTTTGAAAAATTATCTCATAAGCTTTTTTTTTTTGCAATTTGCTTTCATCTTTTATTACCCCGCCCCACCCCCCTTCTTCTGGCTTCTCCAATCATGGTCCATGAAGTTTCCTATTTAACCCTTGTTTTACTCTCTTTGCCGAGTGACCCCCCTCCCAAAAAATTTCGTGGCCGTGGATATCCATCGGGTGATTCTGAGCGTTCTACTGGTAGGGTTGTTAACTCGCGGGAGTTTGCCATATTTTCCTCCGTTTTTACACGATTTTTTCACGGACGGCTTTACCCCCTATCCCTGTCGGACCCCCCCCCCCCCCTCCATTTCCAATCAACCATTCCAAATGAACACCTTTCGCCTGGTTCCTTTTGCGTCAAGTGTCTTTCCAACTCTCCTTTGAATTACGTCCCCCACTCGGCGACACCCCCCCTCCTTTGCTGGCCGCGAGGGCGCCTTAACGCAGTTTTGAGTCCCCACACCCTTACACGTTAGTTGTCCGACCCGTCGCGCGATCCCCTTCAATGTCAGTAGACTCGGTTCTTTAGTTTCTCGTCGATTATGAGACGGTCCCCTCCCGAAAATTACACTCTCTTTTCTCCCCTCCTTATGGTTTTTGTTGTTGTATTTTAACGAGTCTTCCCGAAGCCTTTTCCCCACTAACACAACCCTCCCTATATACTTTACTATGTCTGGCATGTTTACTTTTCCGACGTATTGGGCACCTTCCGTCTTAGAATTCTTTGTGGGTGTTCCCTTCCCACCTTTTTCTACGACAAGACAAGATAAGTCCTCCGTAGAGTTCTTTGAAGCCATACCCCTCAGTGATAACTAAGTTATTCTCCTCCTTTGACCCTTCTTTCCTTCAATTTTCTTGAACTGGAGTATGAGACCTTTCCAGGGTTATGATTAAGACTCATATTTTAACTTGATTCCAAAAAAGTACGTAGAGAGCCTATGATTGTTCCAACCCCCCACCTTTAAAGCTCAGTAATCATCCTCCTTCACAACTCTTATATAAGAGAGAACCACATCAGTTTTGTAGAGCAACCTGCCCCCCACACTTTTCACCGTTTTTCTTTTTATTTCCCCAAAAACTAATAACCTGTAATGCATGTTTTCCATGATCCTGTTTTGGTCTGTCAGAGTTCCCCCCGAAACAGTACCCCTTTTGCCTAGTGTCTTTAACGAGAATCTGAAAGTGACGGCTTGCCGCGGCCCCCCTCTTCCATGCTCCCCCTTTCCTTCTTTATCCATGCTGACCCCAACAAAAAGCACCTTCTCCAATCAAAGTTTACGACGTATTTTTCCCCCCTTCGTATAATGTGTTTTGGGGTTTACCCCCCTAGGGCACTTCTTAATTTCTCCCTCCTGACCCTCCCCTCCAACCCCTTCGCATTGCGGAGTGCATGTGTGTTCTCCCCCTTAAAGGTAAATAAGGTCATACGCCAAGTGATTATCCCGCGTTCCTTTCTCCTGTTTCCCTCTTTCTAATGACATATCTCTCCCACTTTTGCCACCTATGAGCACTTCTTTCTTCCCCAACTACTGGGGAAAATCCGATTCCCCCCCCTTCTTTTGGAGTTTCAGGGGTAGGTTGACCGTAAACAGCTTTTTTTTTTTGTTTAGGCCCTCCTCCCCTTCGTAACAACTTTTTTCGGATTAGAATCTTCCTTTTGACCCCTGAGGAGTCTGGGATTTTGCAGAATCTTTTTTATCACACCTTCCCCTGCGCAAGTTTGTCATTTATTTAGTTTCTAGACCCCCCAGGTAAAGTTTTTTTTTTTTTTTGCCTGGGGGGCGTCCTATTTCTATCCCCCTCAGTTTCCCTACAAGACAGTGTCCAAGAGCAATGCCTTGACAACCTTTTAAAAGTTGTTTTTGATCTTCGGATCGATTTATGCCCTCCACGCTTAGTTTCTGGTCCCTGTCCTTAACTTACTTGTTGGGTTGCGCCCCGTCCCCACACTAGTTTTCTATCCTCCCCGACTTTCCCTAGCCATTTTTTTCTGCTTTTTTTTCATGACCCCAATCTTGTACGAATCAACTTTCTTCCACCTACGTCCGAGCCCTTACATTTTCTCCCTTTCGTCAACTCCCCCCCCAATTTTACTTGTTTTTTTGCCTGGTATCCGCTTCACCCGAAAGTGCGGGGGCACCCTCCCACCAATGCTTTCCCCTCCACGCCCCAAGAATCGCCCAGATGAAACCCCACCCCTCACCAAAAAACAATTGGACGGAGCGCTGCAGTTTGTTTCATATTTTTTTTTGCTCCGTGGGGCATGACCAGGCAGTTAGGTAGCCTCCCAAAGACGTTGTGTTTGCCCGGTTTTAGGGTTGGTTCCGATATTGGAAGCCCGACTCCTTCCTGGATCCGTTCTATGGGCCTCATAATTCCCGATACCTTTCATTTCAAATCCCCCGACTCACGGTGTTTTCCTTTTAACCGTTTTTTTCGTACGGGCCCCTTCTTTCCAACCGTTACCAGTCTGTGCCCCCTTCCCCCTGGGGTGTCTCATTAAAGCTTTTATAGCAAGTTTGCTCTTTAGTTTTTCTTATTCCTGTATACAACCCTCTTTATGTATCTTTCCCGTTTTGTCGAACCACGGGGCACTCCACAATCTCGGTACCACGCCACGGATCCCTATGAGGTCCACTTTTTTCCCCCGTTTCCCCTCGCCTTTTGCCCTCTGTTGTTCTTCCTTTCCCTTTGCTAGTTGATCCTATTTCTGCAAAAACGGATCTTTTCACAACACTTCGCGACCCGTCGTGGTTTTTACCTTAACTTTTTTTTTTTTTCCGTAGTTCGCCCCACGTCGTTTGATGCCCGCCGTTGTCCCAATTTAATAGCCAAATTACCCCCTCCCCTGTCACCACGTTGTTTTCCCCCACTTTTGATTCGCGGGTTCTGTTGCTTTTTCTTTAAATTGTTCCTTGTCTCCAGCATCCTATCGCAAATGAATGTAACTGTCCTTTCAAATCCGTGATCTTTCTGCTTATTTCTAAGAAGGCGGCGTTTTTCCCTCATTTTGGGCAACAAGTCTTTGGTTTCGACTCGCTCTACCACTTTTTTTTGTTTTAACAAGGGCGCATCCGTTTTAAAGTTTTTCCGTTAATCCTTTGCAACGTTTGTCTTAACATCGTACAAATAACCCAGATTAGCCTGTCCCGTTTTTTCTTGTGTTTCCTGCCCGGGCCGCCTTCCTTTATGAGCGGCTTTTTTTTAGACTTTGGCCCGCACCCATTTGATGCCGCATTGTATCGCTTCAGGACATTGTTTTGGGGCACTTTTACAAACGGCTTGACTTCATGAACGGACAAAAAACTTTTGAAATGTCCGGCCTATCCCTATTATCTTTCGTTTTTAACAACGGAGGTCCCCTTTCTTCTGCAGTTCTAGGCAGAATGTTTTTTCTTAGCGGCCCCTTGTAGCGCTGACCCCGCGTTTCACTCTTCGCTGCATGTTCCCCCCCCCCTTACTTTCTGGATGCATCGGCCAACTTTTTGTTTTTTTTCCAACTAAACTAAACCTTTTCTTATTCTCTCTGTCCCAATCCTAATTGCATAGCCCCACCCACCACGAGATACTTTTTATTGCATTTAATCGAGAATTTTCATCAGCCACCTCTTGTGATTGGCCGTATATCAGATTTGAATATCCGTTAAGTGTTTTTTTTACGCTTAGGCTACGTTTGACCTAGACCCAGTATTGATAGTCTAAGACGTTTCTGATCACATTTTTTTACGCTGCTGAATGCTTACATTAAATCATTTTCCCCCCTTCCTTCTTCTTTATTTTTGAGATTGTATTTTTTTGAAGCGATCCTAATAGTTTTTAACCCCCCCTTTTGCCTTTTATTTCCCCCAGTGCATTCGGTCGGCTATTTTTCTAGCACCGTTTTGAGCGATAGTAATTTTTATTTTAGTTGGGTTTGCCAACATGAGGTCACTTATTGGGACTTTCTTGATTTATATATTTTCCTTTCCATATCAGACGGTCATGGATGGGCGGTTTCTAGTTTGATTTTTTTGCCAGGCTTAGCTATTTTATTTACTTTCGCTGGCACTGTGAAATTAAAATTATCGCGTTTTTTTGTATTACTGCTAAAAAAGAGTGCTGACACAACCATCCCCTTTTGACAATTTTACCCTATTTTTTATCTGGTGATCACTTTCAGATTGGGACTGCTGGGGGTTTCACACCCTTTCGCGTTTGCTTTTTTGAAATAAAATATTCTGGTGGACTGAAATTTAACGAACTTCATTCCCTCCGCTTACAGGTCGTCCCGGTCCTTACGTTTGTTACTTTGGGAGCCCCAAAGTACGCGGACCCTGCATTTTCGAAAATGAACCTTTATCCCGGAGGGTTGTCTTCTTCCCCGTATAATACGACTTTGCTAACTGCGCAGGTCGGCACTTCCTGTGGATTAGAACACCCCCAGTTCGAACCTTATTGTGCATAGATTCTCCCTTGTGTGCTTTCATTATCAAGGGAGTTCCCCCTTTTTAAATTGTTGTTTCCCCATTTATATTTTTAGACCCCCCCTCTGCTCTACCAAGATGCGGTTCCCCTGGATGGAGGCCTTCCCCCCCAAGACAACCAAAAACCCTTCCTTTTTTCAGATCTCAGTTTCGTGTTCTTCTCTTGCCACTCGATTTATCAACTGCCTCCAATGGTGGAGCCCCCCGTTTCCCCCCCTTCACCCCTTTTTCGCGAGAGATCTCCAATGCACCTCCCCCCCCATCGACACGCAGCTTTTTACCGACTAGATCACCCCTCCAGGTACCCTCTTTTTTACATCGAATTCCCCCCCCCTATGCGTTCCTAACCTTCGTCTCTTCCCTTTTGACTGAGGATCTCCCCCAATATGTTTTCAGCCGCAAATTTTTTTCTATTTGTTTGGGTTGCCTCACGCGGCCTGCGTTTTCTCTCCTGACTACGAACCGACGGGAACCACCCTTACTGTACAACGCCGGTCAGCTGATGTGAAATTCTTCCCCCTGAACCGTTTCTTAACAATTATCTCTTAACCCATCGTCTTTTTTTTTTTTTTCAACTTTGGCCTTCTTTTGCCCCTATCCGCTTTTTATTCGAGCCCCTTCTTTGGTAGTGCCCTGCCTGTAAAAACTTCCCCCCCTCGCTGATGCTCGCAATTAATAATGCCTTGCCTCTATACCCACTAATTTATACTCGATGGACACCTCCGGCGGGGTTCTCTTTCCTTCCCCGTCCTTCCCCCTTGGGATGGATAGTGTAAAGTCTGTTCTGTTTCTTTGAATTAATAGTCAGGTAGTTTTGCCAGTTCTTTCTTTCTTTTTTTGGTGGGTGAGTAGTTTGCCGATTCCCAGACCGTCATCTTTTATAACTGCTTCTCGAATTGAACCGGATGTCATTTTCCCCCAGTCCTGCCAAACACAGGAGGAAAACCTCCCTTATCCCCTCGTCTTTCAGTGCATTTCTCTCGTTTTTTTTTCTTTTTTTTACTCTTTTGTATTTTCTTGGAGGCGCCTTTTTTTGACATCCTTATTTGTTTTTGTATGTCATGCACTTCGTTCTCGGGGATACCGCGCTAAATGAGTAGTCCGACGCTATCAGTCGCGAATTTTTTCCTATATGTCGATCTTGCAGTACTAGCAACCAAGGATGTGCGTATATAAGGCTCTTTTCTGACTTATTCTCCCTCTTCTTGGTTCCTCTCCCCGCATGATGAGCGTACTTTTTATGTCGTGTCTGCTTCTTACGATCCGACTTCACCTTCCATGTCGCCGTCTTCTTTTTTTCTTAGAAGGCCTTTTCGTTCTCTTTCCTCCTGCTAGGCTCCTTCCCCTCCCCTTTCGTAGTACGGGTTTATTGAGCAGATGATTCTTCATTTCGTCTAGTGAGCTCTTCCCAGAAACCCTCTCCCCCTAGCTCTTTATACTTCACCACGTTAATTTATTACTCTCCGGACAGCCCCAACGACAGCCCACGACATTACCTTTCTTTCTGTTTTGGATTATAATTCGAGTTAACCCCCATTCCGCGTATTCCTTCCCCCAGACCTCCGTTCCTTTTTGAACGCAATTTTTCCTAGATCATCTCCTCAATCCCCCAGATTTCGCGAGCCATACCATACAGCGATACCCCTGTCTTGTTTCGTTTACACTCAACTTCAGCCTGGAGTTTGGATGTTCTTTTCGTCGTTGCCGTGATGTTTTTTTTTATTTTTTGCGAGGAGGAAGGCGCTTCAGTCCCTCCTTCCTTTACCGAATCGGTCATCCTCCCCTCTTTTTACGATAACCTGGCGGTGTTTGCGCGACAACCGCTACACCCCCCCCCCTTCCCCTCGCTTTGAATTTGCTTTGTGCGCGGCATAGTTTTCAATCCGAATTCGACTGTTCAATGGCTGTACTCATTTCCCCCCCCTCCAACACATTTTCTGACCTGAGATCATAAATTTCCTTTTGTATTGTTCCTTTTTTTTTGATTACGATCTTTAATGAATTTGCGAGGTGGCTACCTCCCAAAAAATCTCTTGGCCCGATCACTGGGCGAAGCTACATTCTCCTTTCTTGTGTTTAATCAGAGGTTTTGACTTAGGAGACACCGTTTTCACTCCTCCCTAGGACCAATACGTATAAACCCTTTCGCCCATCCCCCCCTCATCTTGTGCAAACCTTTTCCAATTCCCACCAGATAGCAGCCTTTATCCCCCTTTCAGATGTTATTTGCTCGACCCTCTTCTCATCTTGTTCTTAGAGGGGTCAGTTTCTTAGTCCGATTTGGCCCCCCCCCCCCCTTCTGTTAGTTAGTATGCTCTCCTTCTTTGCTATATACATTCAGACCCTTTTCTGTCCCCTCTGGTGTGAGTTTGTCTCTATAACTTTCTGACACAATCTTTCTCCTAACGATCGGTTCCAGAGAATACACTGATTGTGGTTTTTTTTTTTTTTTGTCTCTTTGCGCGTGAGTCTCAGAATACCTTCCAATACGATACCCATCTCCAAACCTCTTTTGGTTTGACCCCTTCCTTGCTGGAAGGTATATTTTCCTCAAAGTGTAGTGACCGTTAAGTAGTGCTTTTGTTAGCTCACTGTCTTACCTTTCCCCCCCCTTCCCCCTACAAAGCATTTCTTAGTCTTGTAGCGAAATAACAGATCTCTTTGACGTGTAAAGCGGTATGATCTTTCCTATCTTTGCCCCAAGTGTGCTTTTTCCACTTTGATCTTTCTCTTTCTTGCCTGATTCTCCCCAAACCCTTTCTTTACGATTTCCCCCCTGGACAAACACGAATTCGCATAATGTAGCTCTCTCCCAATTATTATCAGTCCCAAGCATTTTTAGCTCCCCAAGCGACCCCTCCCTGGTTATATCTTTAAAAATTCCAGTTCACAAAATGCTTAATGATCGAATTGGACGTCCTTGTTTGGAGAGGTTTGTCCAATAGACCTTCCCCGATTTGCCAGATGTCCTTTCCTATATTGAGGCAAGAACGCAATAGCTGGCCTCACCCATCCTTCCTTTGAACTGGTGTAAGCACATCCCGTCCCACCACCCAACCGCCAGGTGCTCCAATCTTTTTTTCTGGGAGGGATTTCCTCGTATAATTTGTCCTAAAGACGAATATACTCCTGCACCCCCTACCACTCCCCGAAGGTTTCGGATTTCTTTTCCCCCTTCCCTGTAGCTGAGTGTCTTTTATTCTAGAGCGCTTGTTTTTCCCTCGATTGATATACTTCCCCTTGATTTTGACCTTATGAAATGCTTGTTCGGAAAGCTATCTGATATGCCCTTCCCCGAGTCAGCCAGCTCCTTGCGTGGTGGGATACTTTGAAAAAACTGAGGGGGCTCGCTCTGATTACAAACTTCTTGGATCGTCTCTCCTGACATGGATAAGTTTTTGTAGTTTTGAATACCCCTGGAGAGCACACTCCTCGCACGTAAGTTCCTTTCTCTGGCTCGACACGGGAGATATCTCAGGTATGTTCTGGTCCCAGTTAAGGTTCGCCCCGCGCTGTCTTTCCCCCCTAATGTTTGAGTCAAGCGACAATGTCCCCTGATCGTTTTTTAAGTGATCACGCCAACCCCCCCCCCCCCTTATCATGCAGGCCTTTTTATACATGCGGTCTACAAACTTGAGATCATATCCCGCCTCCTGCCCCTTCCTCATTCTGCAGAATTTCCCCACCATTTCCTGGTTCATTGAATCAATTCTTGAACCCCTTTGCTACCTTGCGACGCCGTTGTCGCCCCTTGAGCCAAATCCCTTTTTACGTTAACGTGCATCCTCTGCCCTATGACGCCCTCCCCAACATATCTTAATCCCAGACCTCCAGGGCATACCGCTCTCTCCACCCTTTCAAGCTTTTTTGCAGGTGCGGAATGCTCTCGTGTCCTGGAGCTTCAGGTATTATTGCCGGCAATGATTTTGTAACCTCCGAGACGGGTCCTCTAGACCACGAAAACTCCTTTTCAGTCAGCCTCTTTTCAGTCCCCCTCCACCGAGGGCTATCAACACATAACCCCTTGTGCTGGCGGGGTCGGACCCTGCTGTAACCTTTCGCCTTGTGACTCGCGCTTTTTCAGCTTGTTGTTTAGAGGGATCGATTTCTATCCCCCCCCCCCCCCCCCCCCCCCCCCCCCCCCCCCCCCCCCCCCCCCTCGCAGGGGATGACATAATTTTTCCGGATTGATACGCCTCCCTTTTTTTTTCCGGGGATTCCTTTGGTCAGACATGCCGTTTTTTCGCGCCGAATTTCTAGGCAAACTATTCTTGACCTTTTTTCTCTGAACCTTCCTTCCCTTCCTCCCCCTACACCTATTACTTCTTTTTCATTCGTCGTCGAGTAAAAATCCGATTCAATAGTAGCCCTCCATTAAATCTCACGACCGGTTCTATGAACTTTCCCACCTTAATATTTTCGCGACTGCCCCCTTCTTCAGTGACCCCATTTTAGCCAAAGCGTGCCTTCGCTTTCCATGTCCTTCAGTGTTAATTTATACCTCTCTTTTTTCTCCAGTGAGTCGATGTTATCCTGCCTGCTCTACGACTAAGGCCCCTTTTTTCTTGAAATATCGTTTTTTTTTTTTTTTTCTGGTATTAATTTCCCCTTCCATTAGAAGATCTCGCGACTCTTTTCTGTTATTTCTTCGGCTTTACGTCAGCCTCTTCCTTTGTATTGTTTTTGTGGCGACTGCGTCCCTTCGAAACGCCTGCTGTTCATTCTTTTGGTACTCAGTCCCTTTGACTTGTGGTGTTTTTTTTTTATGCTGGCCCTCTCCTCCTTTTGCCCTGTTTTGATAAGGACAGCCGGACATCTCTTGTCTTCCGTCTCTCTTGCACTTGTTGGCTTTCGACTGACTTTTCTCTTTTATCTGGCTGTACCCCCTCATGTAGGCGTCCCTCAGGTTTGAGCTCCAACAGGCTTCTAAGGTTAGAAACCCCCGTCTGTCCTTTCTCCGATAATAACAGCCCCTTCCCTGTCGCTTGATCCAGCCCCCCTCCTTCCCCGCATCGCTATTGTTTTGACAGCGTTTAATAAGCCCGACTCCACCCGCTTTCGGGCCCTCCTAACTTCTTCACTTTCGTAGATGTCCTGATTTCTTATTTTACGGGACTACTCCCCATCTTAGAGGCCCGTACTGTTCCTTTACGCGTCGACCCGCTA
>Ga0179593_1466968_pt1 | contig 10787 bp, 11 predicted proteins | sample CZODoug2_1_08_16_FD_185931 | JGI IMG/M metagenome (GOLD analysis project Ga0179593, IMG submission 185931) | Vadose zone soil fungal communities from Angelo Coast Range Reserve, California, USA - CZODoug2_1_08_16fungal (PacBio error correction) | ecosystem: Environmental > Terrestrial > Soil >... | reverse complement strand
CGTGAGTCCGCCAGCACGTCGGGTAAGATCAGAGCCGACTCTATCATCTTCCTCTTCTTTCTCTCTAAACTGATGTTCCTCCCCTTTTCTCATTTTCCCAGCCCCTCGCTCGTTTTGTAGCCGAGTTAATGACCAGATTTCTTCCAGTCTCTGCGATGTTCACCGTTACGACCCCTGCCCAGGGTGACCATACATGTGTCTTTTTTTTTACCATAGCGCCGCACAGCCCCCTCTCCGCCGCGTGTTCTTCCCTGTAGAAAAACCCTCTGATTTCGACCTTTTTGCCCCCCCGGCGTCCTGGAGGCCTCCTTTCCGCATTTGCAATTTTTTCTGCTCCGAACATAGGCGATCCCGGATCAGCTTCTTCAGGGAACTAGACTCGCCTCCAGCTGATGCAAAGGTGCTCTTTTCGGGACATTGCGAGAGCCAAAGGGTTTCCCCCTCTTGACCTTTTTTGGGAATTCCATGAGATCATTCCGCACTGTCTTTTCAACTTTTTTTAATCCTTCCGATTTGTATGCGCCCACGTCCTTTGCGGAACCCAGGCTCTTTCACCTGCCTGTTGAACCTCTATGCTTTACTTTATCCCTGTTATCGAGCCCAGTTTTTTTCGCTGGCTTTCTCTGCCTTTTGACTCCCCCTCGTCCTTTTGGGAGAGAGTTGAGCTCCCTCCAGTTCAATTGTTGCCGTTAGGGCGTTTGGGAAGATTTAGGATCCCCATTTCTTTTTGTAGCGTTGCTTTTTTTTTTCACGCTTAACCTCCTTGGGCTTTGAAATTACCCTTAAGAACAGCTCTGGTTACGCATCCAGAGGCTGCCCCTACTTCTCCCACTGAAGTTTTCCCGTTATCTCATTCCGCCCCATTCCCTCTCCCACTCGCCCATAGAAAAAAATTAAGATGGTTTTAGTGTTTCCCTCTACTCCTTGATAGGAGTTGATATTCTCGTCTTTTTCTTTTACCCCCCCTCTGAGCCCCCTTCACCCGACGGCGGTGTTTATGTAGCCCGTGCCGTATGCCCTTGGGGTGGGATCTCCTCTTTAAACCCTCCACTTCCAATGACTCTAACGATCTCTCAGTGAGCGGGTCAAGTTTAGGAGACAAAATCCGCACGGCAGTAACGTGTAAGCTGATCAAGTCTTTTTTCTTTTTTATATTGCGTAGTTTTGATTATGCACGTTATACCTTCCTCCTTGCCGGGATTGCTCTGAAGGCGAGATCGCAGCCTCAAAAGGTTCGTTTTCGTCTTCTTGCACTGATTACCGTTTTTTTCCCCTTTCTGCAGATTTTCTTTTATATTGTTAGAGGTTTTACTGGCTCTTCCTCTAGCTTTCCCTAAACATGAAAACCCTTCCAGTTTCTGTTGGGAGCGGGGAGTATTTCCTTGAGAGATCCTTGTCGCCGCGACTCTTGCCTCTCGATGTCATCTCTCGACTCTGATCCGTACCATCTCGGCGTTTCAGACCGAGCACGATTTTTTTTGATGACTGAAGAGCCAGTCTTTTTCTATCGTTCGGTTTTGTTCATTCCTATTAGGGGTCCACTTTTAGGTTCCTTCCTAGTGGTCCCTCGTCAGAAAGCTTTGTCGCGGCGATCTACGGTTTTCCGATGGTTTCGTGACGCGTCTAATCTGGGAGTTCCTTTCTTCCCTCTTCCTAAGCGTTTGCATCTGCATTTGCTCGAGCCGTTTTCGAGTGCTCCCCTTATTTTCTCCGGCCTCTTTTAGAGGGAGTAAGCTCGGTTAGTGTTGCAGCCGAAGTTGTAATGTCGTCGCTCCTTGAGGATTTCTGTCCTTTTTCTATATGGGGAAGTGACCTTTTCCTTGTTTAAGTACTAAAGAGTTCTTGTATTTAAGTCTTCCCCAACACGCTCCCTTAGTAAAGACGAGGTTACCGCTCACCCCTTACTTGTTGTTGTGGGGAATCTTCCGACGGTCCCTCGCGGACCAAAGCTGCTAGTTTTGCTCCACCGACCCGTTTATATTTGACCCCCAATGTTCCCCCAAGTCGCTCTTCCCTACGCCTACTCCTTCTCTCTCGAAGGAAACGCGCTCGCCCCTTTACGATTATGAGTCAGTTGGAGCTGCCGAGCGTGCGCCAAAGAACAGACCTCTCTTTCTGTCAACCGCCTTCATCGTTACGATGACTCCCCTTTTACTCCCCCCAGAACTTCGCCTGTCCATTTCTAGGAAGAAAGCGTACCTGTACGATCGCAGAGGATGCTGTGCCTGGGAACTCGCCCCTTTATGGTAGAAGGCGATTACCTGACCTCTCAGGTCAGTCCGAGCACATTATTTCTATTTTTCCCCTTCCCCTATTCCTTTCCGGCTTATCCAGTATCTGGGAGAGCATTGCCAGCGCGCGAGATGCATTTTCCAGGTTTCGCTGATGGAGGAGAGAGCCCCCTTTTCAAATATTCCCCCTTGTTGTGGTAGTTGAAATGTTTCTTCGAGCTTTTTTCTTCCTTCCGTCTCAAATCGAGACCACCTTAGATCCCGCGTAGTACGGAAGAGATTTAACCTCTTCTTGAGCGCCGAGCTTTGTTTTTTAAATTTTCCTTTGAGATGACGATGAGCGCGCCCCCTTCTCCTCAATCCTCGGGCTCGTGTTTGTGGCGTCCTAGCAAATCAAATGAGCTACCGAGATGCGCCCAACCCGGGAATTAGAGTCTGTTTTCCTCCTTTTTCTTGAGCTTTTTGTGGTTTCAATTGGCCCGAGTGCTTACGGCGAGGTCTCTGCCTTGAAGTGGATCTTTCCCTTTTGACAAATAGCCACAACCCTGTTTCCTTTCAAGAGCACAGGTGACTGGACGAGGGGAGAAGTCTCTTTTCAGAGCAAGTTGCACGAACGCCGAGCGAGGATGGAACCAGGACCACCACGCAACCACCCCCCACCCAATCCCTACCACACCCCACTCCCCACAAACACACAAACAACCCACAAACCCCCCACACATATAAGGTTGATTCGTTTTGATGAGAACCAGCTCCCTCTTCGCCTTTGGAGGAGATGTGCCCCACACGACGGTAAAGCTTGACGGCGTTTCGTCGCCTCGAAAGCTAGAGATGATGATCCCTCCTCGTTTCTTTTCCTCTAAGTCCCTGGAGATTTTTTCCTGCCAGATTGCTTTTTTGGCTTTTCACCCCGTATATCTTTTCTTCTCCGCGTCCACCCCCATAGGGACCTGCCCTCGGCCCTCCCCTTTCCTGGAGATTGGGCTCACACATTCGCCACCCCTTCTTCTTTAGAGATATCAATTCCGGCCCTCCTTTTTTTCGCGATTTTCCATAGCCTTCTCATTTCGCGTCACTCCCCCTCCACCTTGTTGCTCCCTTTTTTCCTCCCTCCTTAATGGGCGAACGCAGTCTTGCTTCTGAATAGAAGAACGCTTCCTCTGGCCGCAATCGTTTCTCAAAGATCTTTCCTCTTTTTAAGGTTTTCTCCCGGACCCCCCCAAAACCGATCACCTTACAGATGTTTTTTCTATTTAAAAGCGCAGCTGCTTAGGTTTTTGGCATGTAGTCGCCGATACTTTGTCTTCTTCCGCCTCGTAGAGACAGACTCGACGTTTCCCCCCTCCGACGGTGAGCCTTTATTCATTTGGTCTCTTTTTACCACTCTGGCGAATTGCTTCTTTACTGATTCGTAATTACCACTCTTCCCCTGTCCCTTTTCTTTCCTTAAATAGCAGTGTTCTTTCCTTTCTGCATTTCACTTTAAAGCGAGACCCGTAACCCCTTGATTTTCGGCCTCCCTTCTTCACTAACGTTGAGATAAGCTCTCGACGCCGCGGGATGCAATGGATCTGAATCAGTTCTTGAGATCATGAGAATAGATTCTCTCCCCCCTTTGTTGTGTTTGAGTTGAGCCAGCGTCTTCCTCTCACTCATAATCCTCATATCCCGATGAGGATATTCCTTTGAGTCCAGAAGTAGGGTTTTCCAATGAATGAAGGGGTTCTGAGAGCCCCTCTACTGAAGGATTTTAGAATGTAGATACCCTCTTAAGACACTTCCCCCCCAGGACCATCACCCTATTTTCCCTGGACGAAGAGGACGCACAATCTCTCCATTCGGCACTCTTCCCTGACTCGCTCGAAAGGCGTTTTCATTCTCTCCTGTCGCGCCTTTCCTAATGCCGACCGGCCGAGAGGTCGAAACACCAGCCGGACCGAAGCAATGCAGTTCTGAAATCCCCCTCCGTTAGCTATGCCGTGCCTGATTCAGAGAGATTGCTCTTGTCTCAAAGAAGATGATTGTTCGCGGTTTTTTTTAAGTTTCTTTTTCCCTTTTTGAAAAACCCTTTTCTCTACAAGGCTATTGGTTCCGTTTAGAGACAATATTCTTTATCTGCTCTTTCTCCTAGTCCAGTTTCTAAGGTGAGTAGTGGCCTCGGTTTTGTATGATATAGAACACAGGGCTTTGTTAGCAGGTCCCGTCTTCTCCCTGTTCAAGGGTTCGCACCCTTACGAGGGATGTTTTCTTGTATTCCTGAAATCTAGCCCGTTTTCCCAGAGAAGAGACTTTTCGATAAAAATAATTTGGGTTTCTCCCTAGACTATTTCCTCGATCGCCCGTTTTTTCCCTAGTTTGTTTTCCGGACTCTCCTCGCACGAGGTTTCCCTGTCACAGCAGGTCCCGCCCCATCGATTCGTAGTGGCCCCCATCTGTCAAAAAATTGCCGGGTAGGTAATTTTTATTTTTGCTCGGCTTTCCTTTCAGTGATTCGGCTTTGCCTGTCTTTCTGAGCCCTTTCCTTCCGCTCCCCCCTTGGTGTGGATTTCTCTTATTTCCCTTTTTTTTGGTTCGATGTAGTATCTACCCTAAAATGAATATACGGCAATTTGTTTTCACTTCTAACGAGCGAGACACCCGTTCTTTCCAATACCCCCCGAGAAACGAGTTCTAGTCCTCCCCCTTTGCTCAGGCATCTTCTTGTGAATCCATCTTCTTCTGCTCGATTAGGAAGATTGAACCCGTCCGATGATTTCTTTATGGACCGCGATCCAGATAAGCGCCCCTTCTCCTTTTTTTAGCGCTTCAGAGGACTCTTTGAGACGGTTTTTCTCCCCTGACTTTCATCGTGCTGCTAGACGTTATGAGTTCTTAAATTCACTCCAAAAAGACATTTTTTGTGTTTCTCTCGTAGATGGCTCTTGAGAGACCTTTTCTCGTTTTTGCAGGTCTTATTTTTTGCCGCTCTCCCAGATAATAGCGAGTTCCCTGCTTCCCCAGGAGGGGAACCCCCATGATTTCCCTTTCCCCTTACTTTCGCCCGTTCAGGACGCCCCTTCTAAAAGGAAAGGGGAGTTCTCTTTCCAAGGCTTCAGTGCAGATGAGATCGTCTCGTTCTCTTTCTTTGACGTTGCTACTTTGAATGGTGAACCTTTTTTTTCCTCCTCTCTAGCAGCGCTTGCCGAGTTTCTTCTCGGGAAACAATTCGTTTTTTGCTTTTTTCTGCCATCTTCAGGTGATCGTCTTTTCCTCGTCAGAGACTTTTTTTCTGGCCTCTTAGTGGGAGGGAAACAGTGCCGTCCCATTTTACTTTTCTTTTTCTCTGCTCCTGCGCGGAGAGTGTCGCGTCTTTCTCTATTAAAGATATTTCTCTTCCTCCTCCTTTTTTTGTGAGACTCGTTCTCTCCTTTAATCTCTTCTGACCTCTTTTCTCCCTTCCTATATTAGTGCCCTTCCCCTTGGACCGTTTCTTTTCTTTTTCTTCCCATCATTCCGCACTCTCTTCGCTCCCTCTCCGGAAAAACCGGCCTCCTTGCGACTCCTCTTAGCTGACAGGAGCATGTGGGGCGCCCCCTCCTCCCTCTCTAGCGCACAAGCGATGACCTTCTAACAGTCTCCGCCTATCAGTTTTCTTTGCATCGTTCTTTTTACTCCACGTTCCTGATCTTCCTAGCGATCTTCGGCCTGTTTAACCTCGGACTGAATTCGTTTTTTTTTTTTCTTAAACGCGTAAGGACCCCGCTCTCCCCTCTTTTTCTCGGTCGTCAGTCCCCCATCGCCTTTGCTGCGCGGCTTTTTTCTTCCCCTTTACTGCCACCTCAGGACGTCGTAGCATAGAGGGCGGCTTTTCCATTTCCGCGCCCATCGCCACTCCTTTTCTTTCCGTTTACCCGATGTATATCCCTTCCCTCCCCTTTCCGCACTCTCTTTCGCCGAAGCGAAAAGATCTTCTCGTCCCGCCGAGAGCATCGATACCTGTGCTTCTTTTTGCGCTCCTAATGCGAGACTCCTTGAATCGTCTCTTTCTACCTTTTTCTACATCTAACTAATCACCGCAATTATGACATTCCCGCACTTTTTTTCCTACAGCCTTTCCGTGAGAAGAAGGTTTTTTTCTCCTCGGGTAAGCGTGCCCCTTTTTTTTGGTATTCTTCAAGGTAAGTGTATTTATCTCCGTTCTGTGCGCCAAAACTTCAACGGCTACCCTCCCACCACACGTTATCCCTTTAGGCGCTCTATTTTTACCTAACGATTCCCTCCCTTTTTTTTCTCGGTCTAGCGGACACATGGAATCACTTTTTTTGCGAATCCCCTCTCACGAGTCGAATTTGTCTTCCTCTTTTTTTTATGCCCCGAACAGTTGCCCCCCTTAGAAGATGTCGTTCCCCGCTACTCTGTTTTTTGTCTGGGGATGCGTACCGAGCTTTCTCCCCGCCCGCGTTCTGACTTGCTCGCCCATTTCTTTTTTCCCCTACGTTTTGGCTTACACCTCTACCCGCTCCCCCCCCCCTTCCTCCCCGCTGACCGCGGCGCCCGTGACCGGCGTCCACCTCCGGCCGCCAACGTTTTTTTTCGACCTTTCCATTCACTACGACCCCAGATTTCTCTCCCGAGAAGGTATAAATAAATTGTTCCCCCCGTCGCGCCTTTTGTTACGCACAGCAGTTCTTGTCCCCCCTCCTCTTTTTTCCTCATCTCTCCCCCTAGACTGGAGCAGTCTCTTCTAAAAGAAGCCGCCATGAATTTCGTTTCATCCACGTCCCGCTCCCCCTGCATCCTGCTTCTTTTCTTCGCAACTTACCTTCAGCTGCCTGCCTTTCTCTTTCTTATCCTCCAGTCCTTTCGAGAGTTGCTTTCGTCTTTTGCGCCCCTAGGCGCAGTGGACTCTCCCTGTCGAAAGTCTGTGCTTCCCCCTATTTCTCTAGTTCTCTGTCTTTCCCGAAAAGATACGTTTTCTTTATCGGTTTCGCATTTCCCCCCTCAGAGTTGAGATCCTTTCCTTTCCCTTCGCAGCTCCGCCCTTCTAAAGGTCGATTGGTTTTCAGCCTCTTTTGGTCTCAAAGATGCGAGAGATCCCTTCCTGAATAGGCTCCAGGAGGCTGATGCCTTTTTGCCGTTTCTGTGTGCTCGAACTTTCTTCCTCTTTTCTTCTCTCCGTGTTTTTGTTCCCTCATCTCGAGCTCCCTTATTTTTACATTTTTTTCAGATTCATCATCTTAGCTCATAGCTTTTTGTTTTGAGTCACCGCCGTCGGGTTTTTCGTGAAGTTCCTTTTAATGGAGCGAGTCTCTCAACCTTACCCCCTTTCCGATTGGAACCTTGCCCCTTTTTCCCCCCCCTTGATTTTTTGAGAAATTTTCACCTGAAGGCTCCTCGTGGTATTGAGACCCTTATCACTCCCCCCCCCCTTTAGAAAGCTCTTCGGACGCTTTCGAGTTACTCCAGCATCCACCTCCTGATACCCATCAGTCCGAATTGCATTCTTAACGACCTCATAAAGAGTCTATTCCTGGGATACTGGTATTTGTTTGTTTTTCCTTAGTTCTTTGATGGTTCTCAGCCCCCGATGTTCCTCTCTGAGTTTCCGGCGATTCATGCCTTTTGTAGACCCCCATCCTTCGTCCCTGCAGCGTTGAGGGAAGAAAGTTCTCCTTTTTTAGAGCCAGTCCCGAGATACCTGTCTTTCTTTTCCCGTGTTTTTGTGGGGTGTTCTTCTTTTCCTGACCCCCCTCGCCCCAGACTCTTTTAAGATTCCGTTTCACTGCGTTTGACCCCTTCTTTTGGAATGTTCTACGAGTTTCGAAGCCTCGCTTTCCAAGTCTTCCCTAGCAGTTTGTTTCTCACGTCATAGGTACAGGACTTCCTCCAGATCTAGAGCATTTAGAGGTGTGTCTTCTTCAGGACCTCTCCCTTGATAAATGCCTGTCACTCACTTCGTTGTCGTGGAAGACCCCACCCCTTTTGAGGTACAGTTTCAGCTTGTTTTTTTTTTATCGTGCATCTGATCTTCTTCCACCGAACGAGGAACCCCTCGGCGGGGTGATGTCTTTCTGGTGTTTCCGATGCTCCTAACTCATGAGAAATATACCATACCTTGGGAAGACTCTTTTTTCTCGCAATCGTTTGTCTGACGACCCACTCTTCTTCCACGTTATTTCTACTCCAATGATGGTGATTTCAAGTTCCTTATTGCTTTCTATTTTTCCGGACGCCCTAGGGCTGATGCCCTTCTCTCTGCAGAGAGCCTCTCTAGGCAAAAGGTGTTCGCGTCCCGATTATTTTTTTTCGCTTGTTGAGAGAGGATTCCCCCTCCCCGGCGAGTGGCTTTCTTCTCTCTTTATCTTACTTTTAGATAATAGAGCATTTCCCTTCCACGCCCCTTCTTTTTCTGAGGGCGCGATTTTTTTTCTTCCCAGTGCTTCCTCTTCGCAGAGGGTCACTTTTTCTGCGTGGAGCCTGCTACCATTATCAGGCAGAGTCCGCACCATTCTCGGTTGTCCTTGACGAAGAGAGAAGTTTCCTGTCATTTCTTTGTCAAGAGTGTTATTCCGAGCTCCCTGCGAACTTCAAGGGAAGTCATCGGGTTCTTCCTTCGGCATCCTCTCTTTTTCCTGACGATGAAGTTCTCTTTTTGAGTTTTATTTTTTTTTCTTACTGTGTCATCCATTCAGAGCTTCATCTCGTGCGATCTTCTTTTGGGCCTCCACCGATCCCTTCCGCTCTCGGTCGCCACGTTTGTCCTCTCTCTTTTGGAAAGACGTCGCTTTTTTTTTTTTTTTCTCTTTATCTGGGGCGGGCCACAGATTTTTCAACGTAGCCTGAGCTGAGTGCTCCCGCTTCCAGCTTACGTCTTTCCCGTTTGTGTGTTTTCTTTCGTATGATAGACTTCCTACGCCTTTTTCTCTTTTGACTAGAGACGAATTCCTCCTTTGGTTTCCCCAGTAACCATTTTCCCGCCCAGATCAGTCCGAGGCCACTGTCCTCCTCCTCCCTTCTTAGAGCAGGTTTGCTCCTGTTCGGAATTCTAGTCCCTTTTTCCCCTTCCCGAAAGAATACCTGTCGCTCACTCGATGACTAGAAGACCCGCTTCGGTAAGACCCCCCCTCACTCCTTTCCTTCTTCTTCTCAAAAGCAGAACTTATGTGAAGGGAAACATCTTTTCCGGCTTTTCCCCGGCGTGATGAAACCTGGCCGACAGATGAGAAAGATTCTGAATAGACGCGTCCCCGCGACCGCTTTGGTTGCTTTCGGTTTCTATGGAGCGAGTCTCGCTGATCCCCCCCCCTCTCTTTCGGTCCCAGACTCTATCTTCTTTCCTCTTTGGAGGCGGGCCCATTCCTCCCATCGCAACAGTGGGAGTGTGTCAGTCCACGTTATCTCTAGTATTAGCCAGGAACGCCAACTTCACGTTTACGCCGTTTCGCGCCGCGCCCCCTCAGTTCTCCCTTCCCTCTAATAATCGCTTTCCCGATTCGTCCTGCGCGCCTCAGGATCCTCTTTTTTTTTTTTCTCCAGCACCTACAAGAAATATAAGCCATTGCACAATCCTTAGGCAGATGCGTTCTTTCGTGGTGTTCGCCCCCTTTCCCGGTGATACCCGCGCGTCTAGTTCTCCCCCGGAGTCTTGCCAGTTTAGTTATGCCTTTCCACCCCTTCCCCAAGGGCCAATTCTTACAGATAAACACCTAAGTGTCTAGGGCCTCCTTTCTCATTCGACTTCAGATGCAGCGCCGATCCCGGAGACTCCTCGATGATGTCACACTTCTACAGGAAGGTGGTTTTTCTTTCTCGCACTCGCTCAAGCTGAATGGGTAGGAGACTGCTTATGCACCCCGAAGGTAAAAAGGCGTCGTCCCGAGTTTTCCCGACATTGAGGGATTGAGTAAACGACCTTCTCCTTTTTTTTACCTCGTATCCTCCCAGGGAGATCCTTTCTTGCAGAGAGGTTCCACCTCTAGATTCTCCTTCCCCCCACCCCCTAGTTTGTTGCCCCCGTAGATTCTTCCTTTCTCTAAGCCCCCTGGTGGTTTTTTATCCCCCTTCACGACGCCCACCGAGTGCTTGCTCCTTGCTAACCGAGAAGGACCCTTTCTTCCTTCCCCAAGCAAAGGAGCCGCTTTTCAAGCGGAAGTGGGCGCCGACAGCTTCCGCCTCTCCTTCTCTCTTGGCTGCCTTCTTATCCCTTTTAGCACTACAAGACACTCTTCCACTCCCTCTTCACTGCATAGTTCGGGGTCTCTTTCCCAGAGTAAGAAGTGATGATTCGTTTTTTGTTGCGTTCATAGTCGTTGTCCAGCTCTTTCCGGCGAACCTGTCCTTCTGAGTAGATCTTTTTCTTGGGCGACTTTTTTTTCCCACTTGCTTTGCAGCTCCTTTTTTTTCCTCCCAAGATCAACGTTCCAACCTGGGCCTGTTTGTACGTCGCAGACGACTGGACTCTTCCTTCCGCTCTAATCGTGCCCGGTAGAAGCCCCCGTTATTTTTCCCTTCAATTTTGAGCTATCACAGCCTTTTAGGATTTTCCCCCCTTTTCTACCGACGTGCTGGCGCTCGAGA
>Ga0179593_1348726_pt1 | contig 10787 bp, 14 predicted proteins | sample CZODoug2_1_08_16_FD_185931 | JGI IMG/M metagenome (GOLD analysis project Ga0179593, IMG submission 185931) | Vadose zone soil fungal communities from Angelo Coast Range Reserve, California, USA - CZODoug2_1_08_16fungal (PacBio error correction) | ecosystem: Environmental > Terrestrial > Soil >... | reverse complement strand
CTCTGATTGTAACCGTTCCCAGATTTGGTCCCCACCTCTAACTCCCCCTGATTCTCACATTCTCGCCATCCCCCCCCCCCATCTGAAGTTCGAACAGATCCCCCCGCTGTTCTTCTTTTTTTTCTTTCTTTTTTTTTGGGTCTTTTTTCCTTTTTAGGAACTCTGAATGCCCTCTCCTGGCCGCTCGACTCCACTAGCACCCCCCGCAGCTACCGCGTGTGCAATATTTTCCTGGAGTCTCCTTTCCGAATGACAGGCTGCAGGACACTATCGTCTCTCAGGCACTCTACCCGACTGACCAGAAAGGCCCCATACTAGCACCCAGAGAATATAAATTCCCCAAGGCCCTGCCGCCGTTGAGCAGGTTGTGATTGAGTGCTGAGTTAAGTTTGAGACGATCCTTCTTCCTTCTAGTGAGTTGACGTCTTTTTAGGTAGGCAAATTTTGGAAAAAGGACGCGACACGGAGGCCTTTATGATTTGTGATGTTCTCCATTGCTAACTGTAACCCCCCTTTTCGGTTACAGTCCCTGAGGAGAAGGCAGATGCCGCATGCTCATCCAGCCGACTTTCCCCAAAAGGACAAAGAGGTCAAACCCGCATCAAAACACCAAAAACCAACAAACCCTTCCAACCCTTAACTATTCACCTTTCTTGCTCTTCGTACCTTTTCTGGACCACTGGGAGTACCTCCTCCATTTGTCCCGGCACTCCTTTTTTGTGTTCGACGCCCCCCTATTGCGCGACCTGACGAAGAGCTTCCCGCTCTCCAGCTGAGCGCCCAATATTCGAGCTACCCAACCTAGCTTGGCCAAGTCCTAGCCCCCGCTGAGCCGCATGTTGTTTCACAGAAATCCCACCCAAAGTATAAGTTCGACAATCGTACCTCCTCCCATGAATTTTTGACCGCAATGATTATCAACTAACCGCCCCTCCCTCTGACTATTGTCGGCGTCCATCCGCAGAGGCGGAGGCATTAAGCGAAGACGCATCCGTACATCAGTGTTGACTTCTCCAGCCCTGCTTCAAGAACCAAGCTCCTTCCGAGACGTGGAGTAGTGGGTAGTTTCAAGCCCACCTCTTTCTTTTGACCAGAGAGCACCCCTTGGGTGTCACTTCTTCCATAGATAGTTTCCCTTACGCCCCTCCGATTACCGTATTGTTTCTAAATGCTTCGTACCCCCCATCGGAAACGTCGAGTTCAAGCCTTTTTACTTTGATCCCTTTTCCCTCTACCGAGTGCCGCCCCCAATACAACTAATTTTCTTCGCCCGGGCAGTCGTCTTTAGTTCACCCTTCTGATTTCTTCTTCTGGCTCTCGCCCTTTTTTCTGGCTCCGAAATTCTCTTCTCTCAGTTTCCTTCAGTCGCGCGTGACTGATGCAAGCAGCAACTAAATCGCCCTTTTCTCCCCCCCATTATCCCTGACACTGCTCAAGAAAAGAGGACCCAATATAGTAACGGTTCCGAGTTGCCCCGGCGTTTTTTTTCTTCACCACCCCTTTCCTTTAGTCCTTTTTTTTTTTTTTGGGCCTACTTTCTTGGAGCTATACTAAACCCAGTTCGATCCTTCTCCAAGTTCCCCCATCATTAGCTATCAATTTAAGGGGATCATATCCTTTTCTGCTTTCCCTTTGTTGTGCCTCTGAGATCCCCATTCCACTTCGCCTCTCCCTTATTGACGCGTTGAGCGGCTTCTACTTGTGGGTGCTTTTAACTCCCCTCCAGTCGACTCCCCTCTTTCTGAATTTGGGCGTACACGCCTCCCCCCCCGCCCGGCGTAGTCTGCAGCATCTCCCCCTTTCGTGGAGACGTTTCGTTTCCGAGTCTGGGTCCGACGAGAGAGGCGTTTTCCTAGCCTTGCACCTCAGCGGACCTGACCCATCTCGATAGCTTCAGTTAATTGCCTCTGAACTGTTTTAGATCCTAGCGTAGACTGATATCCTAGGTCACTCATTTTTTCAACGCGGTCCCCATAAGATTCTTTTATTTAGGTACGCGCGCAGTGTTCACCCCGAAGCCGAGATAGATGGATTTCTATTCCCAGCCATTCCGTCTCTGGTCCCTTCCTCTCTTTGTAACAGTAATGTAATTTCCACCCTCCCTCGTTTCGGCCCTTTCCTGACGCAATCCCCTCCCGTCCACGCCCCCCTCTCTAGGAGACTATGATGGATTTGGGCGCCGTCTCCCATGATCGAACCAACCGACTAAACTTCCCCTAGAGTGCTTCTTGTTTTATCTCTTCCCCGTGACTTTCCCAGGCAGGCGCCGGATTATTAGCCCCTTTCACTCCTCGCGCCGCTATTGCCTTCGACAGACACATCATAGCGTGCGGTCTAGGAATCCTGCCCATGCGGGGCGCCTCCCCGCCGCGCGATTCCTGAGCGCTGCGTCTTTTTAATCGTTTTTTTTTTTTGTTCTCTTTTTGTTATTCGGTTGACCGCGCCCAATATCCCCCTTTTCACTCTTTTCTATTAGGGAAACATGCGAGGGCCCCGAGATGTCGTCGTTGTAAAGTAACCGGTTTAGACTACACGTTAGGATACTGTTGCTATGTTAGGAAATGTTCAGAACCAACCAAACTAGGGCCAGTAGCCTTACACCCAATTCCAGCTGGATTCATTTCCTACATCTTTATCCAGACTGTGGAATAAGGACCCCCCGCTCCATATGATTATTCCTCAGAGGATCCTGGCCTGCGGTTTCTTGGATGAGCAGGAAGGGGATTTTAAGTCCTGGTCTGGACTAAGGGGGCCAACTAAGACGGCTCCTCATCAAAAAACAGAGCAAGGCACCCGAACCGGCGCCCCAATGGAGACACCCCCCATTCCTGACGTCCATCAAGTAGGACCAGCCTTCCCATCCTTTCCAGATTAGGAACCCCCCCCGAAGTAAAACGCGCATCGGAACCAAACCCGTGAACACAATTCCCCCAGAAGAGAAACCCCCTATCAAATCTTAATAACAGCACGGATGTACCCTATTTTTCTATGTCTTCTTGCAGTCTGATTTTTTAATACGTAGCACTACTGCTTTATCCCTCGTTTTTCTTCCTCTGGCATCCGCCTCCCCCCCTGACCTCTCCTTCCAATTACACTCTGACATGATGGTAGATTCTACGCGCCTCTTAATGACTTGAACATCCCCAGCCCTCCGCCCAGTGCCTTCAGTCCGAGTTCCCCCCCCTCAAGCTTTGGGGTCCTGTCCCCCTCGAACCTTTTATAGATAGGGTTTCTCGTGCAACTCACGGCGGACTTCCCCACTCCCCTCATGGCTTTTACGCTCTCTCACCATTAGGCTTCCCCCCCCAACCCGTCCCATTACGCACGCGGCGGTTGGGAGTGCGCGGCCATTTTTTCTGACTCCTCCGGGCGTGATCCGTTGCAGGAAACTTCCTCACGTCTACGTTCATCCCTATTTCCCGCTCACGGTTGAGACCACGGCCGGACCTCGATGAGTGTCCCTACATGTTCATCCACTCTTCGTAAATGGAGCTGTTTTGTCTGTTCCCTTCTTGCTGTAGAAATCTTTTTGTACATGTCTCCCCTTCTCTCAAGGAATCATGTTCGCCGATTTAGTCAATGGAATGGTGGTCTTTTCCGGCAACGGGGGGGTTTTTATTAGACTCGAAGGACGCGCCCTTTGCTATGTAGAGGACGATATCCTCCCCCATTCTGCATCTCTCTTATAAGGGTGTTAGACCACGGACCGTAACTCTCCCCCCCCACTCACACCAAGCCCTTCCCGACTTCTTATTGAGTGCCCAAATCTTTCTGTTTCCTGACTCGCGTGACCGGACACTCCTGACTCCTCGTCCTTCTTGATGTGATAATCACTGCTTCAACCCCGGATCTCCATCCACCTATGCCTTCCAGTGCTACCCTGGTCAGCAGAGATGAAACCTTCCTCTGACAGCGCTGCTCCCCGTAAAAACTTAGTCAAATTATCGCACCCCGTCCTTTCCCTCCTTTCCTTTCTGAAAATAACCTCGTCCCACGAACCCTCTTCGGAATCTCCCCGACGCCCCCCCCCCTCCCCTGCCATAGGTTTGCCAGGAAATGAGACACGCAAATACCTTCCTACCTCTCACCCCCCCAGAGTATCTTTCAGCCATGAGAACCCCCCCTTTTGCTTTTTCTCTTTGTTTCAACTTAGGTTTTTCCCGGTCCAGCTTTTTTCGTCCCAAGAGAGGTGGTCTTTTACATAAGGCCTTCGCCTGCGTAAGCCTCTGCGTTCTTTCCCGGCAAGTCCACATTTCCGATTTTTTCCTCCCCGGCTCTCGGCTGATAGCAAGACAAGCATTTCGTGCCCTTCTGATTCTCTCGACTCCCCCCCAGTCCTCTTCCCAGTCCCGAAGTACGCGACCCTGCCTATTGAGTGGTCCTCCCTTTTCAAATAATGCCGACACTCAGTTGAAGACCTTAGTCTGAACATAAGCCCCTTTTCTTAGCGAGCTCTTTTATCCCCCTCTTTCGTTTTTATGATGCGCGCGTTTATTTGGTTCCCCCCTTTATAGAAGGATCATTTTCCCTGGCGAGCCCTATGTTACGTTATACCTCCTATCCAGGCTTTCCGGTTATTCTGCGATTCTTATTGCCCTTACCTTCTTCTTGGTTTGATTGCTACCACCCCCCCTATTTCTTTCTCCATAAGTTAGACCTCCTCCCCCCTTATTCAATCTTAGCCCTGAGTTAAACACGAAGCCCTGGTTTTGAGCTCTTTCTTTCTCCTCGTATATTTTTCTGAACGCCCAACCTGGTCCGAGAAGAAGCCGACGTCACCCCTTTAGATCTATTTTCCCTCCCCCTAAGTTGGTTGTTGATTCTTTTTTCCCGTTCTTTTACTTAGTAGAAGCCGAACAGTTTTGCGCGCATACACAGATGTAGACGCGCGTCATACCCACCAGACTGCTTTTTACCCACGCCGTGCCCTATCTGTCCCGGTAGTCGTCGAGACCAGTTCTCGACACTCCACTCCTTGGTGGGAAAACCCTCCCCCCAAAATTCCTCGGAGGTAAACCTCCTCATACGTCACCAGGCCTTCTTTTCTCTACCAAATGTCCCCTCTGCTCCCCCACTCGGTATCGTGTCCACCATCACTCAGAACCCTTCCTCTCTCCCTAGTAAAAACAGAGGGCCTTCTCCCTCCCCTGGTTTTTTTAGTCTCTTTAAATGCACGAATGGGACAATTCGCTTTGGAGGTAGGAGTGTGAACTTCCCCCAGATCCCCAGGCTCGTTTTCCTCTTTGCTTCGGACTTTCCCCCCATGCCCCAGTTCCTCAACGACACCCTCCTTCTCTTTCGCGCGATCCTCCCCCTCTCTCAATTCCTCCCTTTTTGGACCTCGACCGCGAGCCTTCTCCGGGCCGGCTGGCCCGACCCCCTCCTCCAACTTGTAAACGCTGCCTCTTGAGACCCCCCGTTTCCCCCCCCCTCACCCGATAGGGGTTCGATTGCCTTCCCCCTCCCCCATGCGGTAAGATGTAGTATGTATTGCTGGTCCCACTTTTCCGTCACCCCCCTCTTTCCTTGTGACTGAGGCGGGGTCGTATTTTCTCCTGAATCCTTTTCTTTTGTTCCTTCTTTTTGCCCCCAAAGCATGATTCGGCTTTTTTTCAACCTCTGATTCGAGTCTCTAGATGGGAAGAAGTGATTTCCCACCGAGTGGTTCACCCTCTAGTTCCTCGTTGACGTTTCTGATTTTTCTTGCCGGAAGAACACCCCCGTTTTTGACCATGCGAATGTACTAGCCGGTACGCGACCGCTCCCAGACCTCACTTGCTTCGGAGAGCCTTTTTCCTTTTTCCGCTTTACTTCCCAATGAGTTCAAGAATCCTCCAACTCATAAGACGGCTGACTCTTAGTGTCGCCTGGGACTCTCTCCAACAAAGTCGAGCGTATCCTCTGAATTTTTCCCTCCTTGACTCGACCCATCAGCAGGTTGCCCCGCGTTCGCTCTGACATCCACACACAGTTGCCCCCGAACTCCCCCCTTGAGGGGTGCCCCTTGTTTCATTCGAGCCACTCATTATTTTCCACGCTCTCCCACTCTGTCCCTCTGCTTCTCATAGCCTCCTTTCTTGCCCCCCCCAGATCCTTGTTAAGACGCTGAGTAAATAGCCGCGCCCCCTCATCTCGCTGGCCGTTGTTCTCCACCCTAGCTCTACTATAATACTTCTCATCTTATATTTCCCTCCTACTTCCACTTTTTCAAGAGAGAAGTGTCAATTGCCTCTCTAACGACGCCCACCCCTCCTTCACGTCTTTTTGATTTTTTCTTCTTGACGCTTTCTTGCGAACCTAGAGTACATAAGATCGTGCGCCTTCCGCCTGTCAGAATCTCCCTCTCCGATCCATCCCTGTTTCTGAACCCCCCCCCCTGCTGTCTTCCCTACCGATCCCCGCTTGTGGATCCTGCAATCGACGCGGCCGCCCCCGACTTCTATTCCGACCCAAGAATTGAGGACCTCGTGTCAGTTTGCTTCCTCTTTCTGACTGACAGCTGAGTTGCACACCGCGGTTTGCTCTCTGGCCAGGCAGAAATAGGACCCTTAACCCAGGCAACTACTGATCCCCCCCGAGGACTCTGCCGGGACCAATTCTCCTGTCTGTCGCCGTTGTTCTCCTTTGGGAGTTGGAGAAGTGTGGGCCTTCGCGGGGAATGATGGTGCTCATTTGTACCCCGGCGGGAACCATGATTCAACTGAGTCTCAGTGAGTGTGGTGGCGTCAACTGAGAAGGACCAGCCCTGCGCGTTTCCTGGCGGCTCTCCCTTAGCAGGTGTCCCTTCATTCCAGTAAAGTTCTTCCCCCCCAAGGCCAACCCTTTCACAACGCCCCCCCCGGCCCCACCCTGCTAAAACTTACCTTTTTACTTTCTCTCCCCCCTTTCCAGTGCTTCCCGCCGACAATGTCAACTGCGACCTTAGGTTTTTGTTTCTGCGGATTGAGACCCCCGTTCTGACCTCAGCTCGTCTATGTTCGCTCCACTTATTCAACCAACACCTTCTGCTTTTCCCCTTCCCTCCTCAGAAGCTACTCGACGCTAGGGACAGACAATCCCGGGAATTACCGCACCTGCGCCCCCTAGACCTCGCCCGCTGGACTTCGACCAGTCCTCGATTCCCGCACACCGCCCCCCGGCATCGTCATGTCCCGTAGGAGATGAGAGAGGAGCTGGGCTTGATGGGACTCTACCGAATCGTCACCGGACTTTTCTTTCCCATAATATCCCTCCCAATCTCGTGAGCTTATGGAGTGTGTGTTCATGGTAAAGAAACTCATCTTCCGCCCCCTATCTCCCTTCGGAGCGCTGCCGTTTCTGCATACGTGTCGGTAAAAGATCGTTTTTCTGCCCCCCTTCCGTCCCTTCCCCCTGCCCCACTCCTCCTTACTCCGGTGACTTCCCTTAATAGGATTCTTCAATCATTGGACAGATTCGCCGACCACAATCAACACTTCTTTCGCCCCTTGCCTTCCTCTGAGGTTGACGTCTCTCTGCTTGCTGAAGACTAAAATTGCTATTATCCTTAGCTCCGCCTGCTGCCGACACTCGCGGTGAACATTCCCAGAATGCAACGCATTCTTCAACTTTCCCTCTCCTCCCCGGCTCCATGCATGGAAATTTCTAGGTCTAAGATCACCCCTCTCTGATCCAAACCAGTCCGCCGCAGTCGTTAGCTTTCTCTGTCGTCGGCGAGTCACCTCACTTCGACTCCCCATTTTCTCCCCCGCCGCCTCACTTTCTCGCGACAACGTTAATTTTCTTATATTCCTCATCCTTTGTTTTGTGATTCCCTATTTCCCCTTTCAGTAGCCGTCACGGAGGTCTTCATACGTTTTTTTTCTCCCTTGGTTCTTCTTGCTTTGGGTATATCGCATTTCAAGTCCTCCCGAGCACTCCGGATTCTCTTGGTTGGGATCACAGAATGTAACCCCTTTCCCTGCGTCCTCCCTCTGTCCATCGCCGCCTAGCCGTTTGTCGTGGACAGGCTTGGTTCAGTTATAGCGAGTTCATCGCATCTCTAAGACGATCTCATGCATCTCCCGCGATTTCAAGTTACCTCAGGCAACATGCCCTCTCCTAGCTATCTCCTACGGGTTCACTATCGTCTATTTTTCGACCCTCCTTCCAGAATTTTTCCTGGTATTTTTAGGCGCCGCGGTCCCATTGATGTCCGACGATCGTGATTCCTTTTCAGCTCGTCCTTCTGGCGTGTTCAGCTTCCGAACTTTTCCAACAAGATCCGTGTTCAACCTACATCGTTCTTGATTTCTGACATGCGAGCTCCCTCCCGCGCTTCTAATAGTTGTCCGGGAATATCGACAACCCCCCTCCCCTCATCAAGTAAAGCCGTGTCTGGTTTATCGGTATTCGCCGGTACCCAAAGGAACCGCCTGACGGATTCTTGCCGCCCCATTCACAGTCCGCTCTGTCATGCTGCCCCCTAGACTCGTCTCTTCCTGTGCTTTTTGCTGGGCCTAGAAGCACCATCTAGGCTTGTACTGAATTACTCATTTCAGCCCCGCAGCAGAGGTCGCTTTGCTGACACACTTGTCTGTCTGGACGGTTACCTATCAGGCTTAGAGGTATCTTCTCTCCGAGAATTTGGCAAAAGCTCTTTTGTTGCATAGAAGTGTTCGACGAACGTTACCGGCTCGCTTTTCGCCTTGTTTTTTCTACTATTGATCCACCCCCCCCCCCCTACATGTCCGGCTACAGTGGCGTTCAAAGAAATGAGATTGCAATAATCTTTCTATAACTTTCCCTATTTTCCTGTTGGATTTAAGGTTTGGAAGGTTTACGGTTTTTGCCAAGTGCCGGCCCTTTGGTCTTTTCACAAGGTTCTGTCCTAGTTTCCCAACGTTCCGGTCCAGCTCCCCAAGGGACAAAAAGATCCGGTTATTTGAACCCGAAGGATATTCGCCCCCCCCATTCCTCAGTTTCTCCGAAGGGTGACTCCTGAAAGACTTTTTGCCCCCTCGAGCCCGCCTCACAGGAAACCCCCCGGTTTGACCCAAGGAGCAATGAAAAGAATTGTCCCCAGCTCCGCCCAGCTTTCACCTCATTTGGCCGGATTATCCTTGCCTATGTCGTTTCAGTTGCTGGTCTTCATAGTTTCTGCGAGTACCCGAAGAGTTTTTTCAACAACTGTCATCAATTAATCCTTTTACGGACACTCTGTCCACAGAGGGTAATGCGGTTTTGATTATCTAGCTTCCTACTTTTTAGTCCCTTTCATTGCACATGCCAGGAGCGTCTTTTGAAGTAGATGACCCGGCGTGTCTGTCTGTGCGAGACCCTGTTCGATGATATTTTTTTAGTTAGGGTCCCCCTTTTTACTTTTTTCCCAAGCTCGCGTGTTCAGCGGATCGCAACGCTTCTTCCCACTCAACCTCGGCACCGGGTGCTTTGAGAATACGTAACCTACAGCGCCGTCGTGCGTTCGTCAAGTTAGAAATCGACTCTAAAGGTTTTCAGACTAGGGCCTAGTGACGAGTTTTTTCGACCCCGCAGGCTAGTCTTCCCGTCTCCCTCATGTCATCCACGCCCTGCCTAAAAGGGAAGCTTGGGTTCCTCTTCTTGTGATATCACATCACGCGGTGGCTTGTTACACCCTTGATCAATCTTGACGTTGAGCTATCTTTTCCCTTTGGACTTGTGGCAGGAAACTGGGTTGTGGATTCCATTCTGAAATCTTTTCTGATGTTTTTGAGGACGGTCGGCAGCGGATCTTGGATTCTTGTTTTCGCCTTCACTTTTTCTACGCTTGGCGACCCCTTTCTTCAGTTTTCTCGGTTTCGGGCTTAGGTCGGTTCCGGAGGCAATTCGTTTCCATGAATCTCTTTTTTCTTGGCTGTGTTGATCGCGAGCTTTCCCTTTTCGCAAGTCCGCCCTTTCCCCGTGCTGTACACCGGGTTCGCAAGATCCAAAGGTCTGAACGCGCGATTTTCCACCCCCCACGCCCTTCTTCATCCCCGATATCCTTTCCATTGTTAACATCTTTCCTCGTCGTGTTTTGCCCAACTGAATAACGGACCCCTTCCGCTTTCTCTACAATTCCTAAAGATTACATAGTTACCCTCCCCCCCTAGGTGGAGTTTCCCCTTTTTTTTTTTACCGAAAACACATACGACGAGCGTACCCTATGGGTTTTCATACTATAACCCCATGATGGTTTTCTTTTTTTTATTCCCGCTTTGTGGTTCCCATGGAGAGTTGTACGTTGGCCCAGCTCGTCTCGCCAGTTGATTTTGCTCGCGTTCTACTTTTCCCCTTTTTCACCCCCATTGACGATTCCCCCCCGGCTCTCGTCTCGCGCCCCTTTATTTTGTTCCCTCTGCGGATTCTCGCCGACTATCCAGTGCCAGCGTCACCAGCTTCGATCTGTTGGCAGCCAGTTCCCACACTCACGCCGACCCCTTCCCGGTGCACTTCATTGTAACGCTTTCTCACCCGGTGCGGTCGCCGAGCCTTTTTTTTTCCTTTGTTCGTTCTGATGTCCGCTGCGAGGCTTTGTTTCCCCGGGAAATCGTGTTGGTTCTTCATTTACTCCATTGATAAACTCTGGCCGGTTGTGACGCTTTTGGTTATTCTGGCGTTGTGAGTTTTTCCCTTAGGTCATTTGTTGCGGTTTTTGGCCCCACACCCCCTGTGTTCGCGGTCGCCCGTCCCGAGAAAAACTGGGACCCGAGTCTTTCGTGGCTCACCCTGCCCTGATGGTTTAGGTTTAGGATTTTTATACATGCGGTATCGATCGCCCTTCGCGACGCCCCAGCTCAGCCTTTATT
>Ga0179593_1344600_pt1 | contig 10787 bp, 19 predicted proteins | sample CZODoug2_1_08_16_FD_185931 | JGI IMG/M metagenome (GOLD analysis project Ga0179593, IMG submission 185931) | Vadose zone soil fungal communities from Angelo Coast Range Reserve, California, USA - CZODoug2_1_08_16fungal (PacBio error correction) | ecosystem: Environmental > Terrestrial > Soil >... | reverse complement strand
TTTTTTTTCACCACACCCCCCTGAATTCTACGCTCCGGCCCCTCCCTCTGGTTACAATAGAGGGATGTTTTTTTCATTATTTCAAACAGTCTCTTCCAGCCCTTCGGAGGGCTTCCAGTTTTCCCTCTCTTCAAGTCCATTGAAATCTAACCCCGGATATTCAAATTCATAAGGAGTTTTGGTCTTGTTCACTCTGATGTTTGTATAAGATCCCCCATAATAGGCATGACCCCTTTCTGCTATTACTTTGCCCTTTTCCATATACCTTTTCCCTTCCCCTCCCCCCTCTTTCCCTGAGGCTCTGCTTATTCGTTTTCTTTGAGATGCCGATTTCTTACTATAGTGACCTTTTTCCTTCTTTTTTCCTCCCAATCACTTGTTTTCCCGGTCAATCTCAAAATACAACTCGTCTGCCTACCAGAAATTTGCAAGCCCTCCACCCGGCCCCCCCCCCCTTCATTATCATGCAAAGGACCCTCCCTTTTTTTTTTTTTTTTTTTTTTTTTTTTTTTTTTTTGTTTTTTTTTTACCTCTAAACCCCCTCAAAAGACCTGCCCATTTCCAAAATCCTTTTATCCTCGTCCCTTACTCAGGGTCAATCTTTTCCCCCCCCCCCCCCTCCAGAAGTGAGACGCCGCCCGTTTTTTTTGCTTTTCTCCCCTAGCTTTCCTCCTCCCCTCCCCCAGCGCCTTTTGCCCCCCCCTTCATTTTGCTTGTGCATCTCTTTTCCCCCCCTTTCTCCCCGAATGTCCATAGCCACATTCTTTCCCTTTTCGATTCCGCCTGGTCCCTTCCCCCAATTTTCCTTCGGGTAACATGCTCCCTTTTTCTCTTTTTCCCCTATATCTTCCCTCCCCCCCCAATCTTCCCTTGAGCGTTTTGCCTGGCTATCTTAAAAGTCCGATCCCGAGTATTCGCGGCCAGAATGAGTTTTCCATAAGTGGGACGGAATTTTGCCCTTGTTCTCTTTTCTCCCCCCACAATTAATTATCGTTTTTCACCTTTCTCCAGCTTTTTCTTATAACGTTATCTGCTTCCACCACTACCGGTTGCATATGATTTATTCCCTCCTACCCTGCTTATCCCATCGCGATCTTCGTCTCCCTTTTCCTCCGATTTGTCCCACCCCTTATCGGACTCGGTTAGTGACCGCCAAGGCCTTCGTTCTACTTACATACCCTTTTTAAGGATCCCCTTCCCTTCTCCCCCCCCCCCCCCTCTGACATCATGTGCCCTTGTGCGCACTCGCCCGATTCCCCCTCACCCTTTCCCCTTTTCCTCCCCTTTTTCGTTTTAGAATTCGAGTCCTTCCTCTTCCTTACGCGATCTCCCTTACCTCCCCTTCTCGTCTTTGTAGTAGATGGCGCCCCTCTTGCTTGTTCCCCCACATTATTTAAAAAGCTGCCCCTGTGAAGTAATTTCCAGTCTGTAAGAACCTTTTCCCCGGAAAACCGTCGTCCTGGCCTGGCCTTCCCCCCTTCTTGCCGCCCTACCTCTTCCCCCCTCCGCCGCTCCGGTGCTTGAGAGTTGGTATTGCTCTTTTTCTTGGGTATTCGTCCCCCTTTTCTAAGTTGTGTAAGTTAGTCCTTTCTCTTTCCTCCCCCCTGCTGACTTAACTCAATCTCTAGGTCTACATCAACGCGACATCGTTTCCCCCAATCTCCCATACCCCCGCTGGTTTGTTCTGATATCACCCTTCCGGATCTGTACAGTGCCTTTGAGACCCACATTCGTTTCCTCCCCTAGCGTTTTCAACGCTTCGTAGCTCCGAAGCGACGTCCTTTCCGGTCTCTGACAACTAACCGGCGATTTCCGTTTTTCCCTCTGCTTTTCCAGGCTTCTTGGTTTTTTTTGTGTTTCTTCCTTCTTTTTCAAAACCTGGCATTGCTTGCTTTTTCTTCCCTGAGTATGAACGCGACACCGTCGAAGTCCTTCTTCTTCAGGGAGAACGACCGATAGCACGTTTTCCCGTCCCCTTCTCCCGGTATAATATGTTTTCGCCCCTGAGTTTTTTACGTGACATCTTTCTCCCTTACTGCTCTCGCCTTCATTCTACCTTCCTCCCGTTGTCATCCCTCAACTCACTTTTTGAGACCTTAATCATCGGCGGATTTCGTCGTGCAAGATGCTTGCCCTCTCTGATCTAGTCCTCCTTCTTATTCCCCTGCTCCCTTTCTTTTGTTTAGATCTCCCATTCCCTAAACTATTCAAAGATTTCAATGCCCCTCTGCACGCCCCTCTTGAGCCTATGACATCCTGCCCCTTTTTTTTTCCTACGTTGTTTTCAACTTCCGCTCATTCGTCCACGTCCTCTCTTCTATCCCCGCCTAAAGACTACTCCGTGCAATCCCCCCTGGCTTCGCTTAAAATAGCTTCCCCTCCCTTCTGATGACCTTCGATATCCCTGACCCTCCCCCTGGCCAAGCTCAGACAGGCCTCTCTCGTTTGACTTCTTCTTTCAGATCCACTGACAGGTAACCAGACCCTTCCCACCAAAGACACTTTTCCTGCCCTCCTCAAGGCCTTCCCTTCCTGTTCACTGACGTTTCTTTTGTTTCGGATCCTCTAGTCTTCTTACGCTAGTTTTGGTAATGTTCTCCAGTTCCTTATTTTCTCCAACGATGAGAAGGAATAACCCTTTTTTCCCAAGCTTTTTTGTCCTGAATGGTCCAGTCCTTTGTTCTCTTCCAAATTCTGGCTGTTCAGTCTGCCCTTTCCCCCCCCTCCCCCCCTCGACGATATGAAGTTTTAAATCTCCTCTCCTTTTTCTGCTTTTTCAATTGCCGGTACACAATCTCTTACCAATCTTTCTTTCTGATACCGAATCCATTCATCCTCCCAACTATCAGAAGAAATGTCCCCGCTTTTTTCTGTCTCGGCCTTTCCTTTTTGGATGTCCCAATTTCTTCTTCCTTTGAAGTTTCCTTTTCCTTTTTTCTAGCTACCGATTTCTCCAATTAAGACCCTCTTCCCCCCGTCTTTTCCCCGATGTTTGGGCGGCTATCCTCCCCACTACGTTTGACATCTCTCCCAAGTTTCTTCCGCCTTTCTTCTGATCCTCTGAGCCTTCCAAGTTCCCTGGAGGAAATTCCCCATATTCCCCCTAACCTTTTTCTTCCCTATATCTTTCCCCGCTTATTCTCCATATGTCCCAGCAAATGTTCGATTTGAGCATTTTTCCGCTCCTTTCTCCGGTATGTACCTGCAGACCGCACTGTCTTTCACTCCTCTCCGCGTCTTCAGTTTTCCCGCCATTATCTTAGTTCCCCCGACTCGGCCTCTCCGCTGTTCTAAGCCCGTTGCAGATGCCATCATGATAGTTTGGACTGGCATATATTCCGAGTCAGGACTGGTTCACTCCCCTTCTCTGAAGGAGAAATTATTCACGACTTTCCGGTCCGTGTCCGGCAATTCGGTCAACCCCTTTCACTACCGTTCTCGCTGATTCCCCGCTTTATTCCCATACCAGACCAGTCACGTAACCTTACCCTCGTTTAGTTTCATGGATATAGGTCAAGATTACATTCTCCATTTTCCCTCTCTTATTTTTAAAAAAATTTGTTTTTTTTGGGCTCTTCGCCCTACCTTGTATTGACATTAGAGATTGCAAAAAGCCCCTTCTTTTCCCCCTTACCTTCTACCCTCCCTTGTGCCCGTTGAGGCGTTAGTTAGCGTTTGCTTAGCTCCAAGCCTCTTTTGCTTCAATCTGAGCCATTTCCCCCTGTCCTTCTCCCGTATGAGTTTTGTTTCGCCCCTCTTTCCCTTGAGTATCCATTCCCCCTATTAACACTGATTCGTCAGGATGTTTGTTTTTATCTTGTTCCCCTCTTTATTCAGGCATTTGGCTCCCACGTTACCCTTTTTGAATTCCCTTTGTTTTTTGGATCCCCTTTTTTTCTTCTCCTTTTTTGCGCTTGGCGAGTTGTGCATTTTCCTCTTTTTTTTCCCCCTTTCAAAATGATTTTTCTTTTTTCTCCCCCCATCCTCCTCTCATTAATCGGCATAACTCACTACCCCCCTTTCAGCCATTCCTTTCGGAGTCGTTTTCATTGACCCGCCATTCCACTCCGCTTCCCTTTCATTTTTTCGTCCCCCCGATTTTTAAATAATATCGGAGTATCCTCCTGCTTTTTTTCCCCCATTCCAAAAATCCTCTACAACCGGTCATTTTAAATGCTCTCCTTTTCCCAGTATCGACTTCCTCTTTTTTCTTCCTTTCCAGTCTACTTTTTTTCCCGCATAGCCTCTGCCCCTTTAATTCTGCAATTTAGCTCCTGCCTTCTCCCCTGTTTCTCTTCCTCCTCGCCCCTGTTGTTGTTGTTCCTCTCCTATTCCGTGCAACACTGCCAAGGCCTGATTCTTGCCTCACGTCGTGTTCTGCGCTTTGCGGAAAAAGATATCTCCAAACTTTCTCCGGTCACCTCCTCGTCAGCGTAATTTCTTTAGTTGCTGCATTGCCTTACCCTGATTTCAACTCTCTAAGGATTTGTTTGCCCCCACTCTCTACCACCGCTTAGATACTAAGATATTACTTTCATTTTTCATCGGCCGCCATTATAAGGCTTTTGCTTCCTTTATATACCCCGCGCTCTGACCCAGTCTCCTTCTCTTTTTGTGAGTTGAGATGATTCTTACCTTCCTCTTTCTAGTCCCCGCGGGTCTGATTTTTTGTCCTGACCTCCCCTTTAACCAGGACCTCCCAAGGCTGCACAACTAGCCCACTTCCCTTTCATTTCCCCCCCCTTTTTACTTCCCTTTCTTCTCCTTTTGTCCATAAGAAGATCTAATAAACAAGTCCCCCACTCCCCTCTGAAATACTTTAAACAAAGAATTTTCCCTTTTTCACGGCTCTACTTCAATTTACAATACCAAAACTCCCCCCTCATTTCTCAGCCAGGACTGTGAGCCATGTGTCCCATCTTATCGCCGCTCTTCTTTATCAGTCCCACCCTACGCGTTCTTATCGCTTCTTTCCATCCTTTGTTCCTGAATAACTGAGCCATTCTTCCTTTCCTCCTAAGACGGCCCCCCAATTTGTGCATTTCTCGTTACCATTTCACTTTGTATTCTCTTCCCATATCCATTCCCCTCTTTTTTATTTGCTTTTTTCTGGGGAAATCTTAAACTCCCGCTAACTTTCTTCGACTTCCTCTTTTTTCCGGCCCTGGCCATGAGATCTTTTCCCCCCCCATATTTATCGTTGATTCTATATACCGTCCTTACCTTCTATTTCCCCCTCACACCGATAAGATGTTTCTCCTTTTCTCACTCACTCTATTATCTTCCCGCTTCTCTTTTGCATTTGTCCCCCGGTTCCAAACCGGAAGACGTTTTTTTTGTCGTTTTCAGGAAATTCCCGGTCTCCCTTTCTTTCTCATACCTGCCAGCCCTTTTATTGCATTCAGAACATAGCCCCTAACTCCTGACGCGTGCCCTTCTTTTTTTATCTCCGCCCTCGTTCAATATCCTTTTCTCGGTGGTCCCACCCACTATCGTATCCTGGCTCATGCAATACTTCCTGACCCGAGCAGATTTATCCTCACTACTTCCCCCCCTCCTTCTCGAGATTCCTCTTTCCTATGCTTTCTTCTCCACTTTCCGGTCCCCTCAAACGCTCTCTCCGTCTGACTTTTTTATTTCCTTCATCTTCGCAGGTGCAAGGTTCAATCCTGGATGAAGGGCTTCCTGGACCCCCCCCAATGTCTTGGCAGAATTTTACTGCTCCTTTTTCTTCGCCCCCGTGCCTTCTCTGTATATGCATTAGTGGTATCCTTTCCAATTATAGGGGAGGTTTTCCTTTCCCCCTTTCATTACTCTCGCAAAATCCCCCTCTAGAAACTTTTTTTTCCTGACCCTTGCATTTCCCAACTCTCTTTTTCAAGATACCCACGCCTCCTTACAAGCCGAATACTTTCCCCTTCGTTTCTCCCCCCGATTATTTCTGAAGACTTTCCCCTCCATTACCCTCGGCATTTCTCGGCTTCCCTCGGTTATATGAAACCTACCCTTTTGTGCCCTTTCCGATGCCCCATTTTAACGCTTTCCTAACTTCTTCTTTTTTCACTCTTTGTAAAAAGGGGCTTCTATATCTGTTATGCTCCCCCTTCACTTTCTCGTGAGTAGGACCCATGAGTGTCCAGTCCGAGTTCCCTTATTCTTTCATCGACTCCCGCTATCCGGTGCCGCGTTTCGTCCTTCTGCCTCACTATGATGTTTCGTTTTTTTTTTTTTCCTGAGGACTCATCGGAAGAGCCATATGAGTTCGTGTCCTGAATGTTTCATTCCTTATTAAACCCCACCCCCGTTCCCTCCTTTTTAGTCCCTTTACATGCTTCGTCCTAGGCGTAACCGTTATGATCTTTACCTAAATCAAGATTAGTAATCCTCCTCCTCCTGTGTTTTGTAGATCTTTAATATTATTAAGACAGGATCCCCAGACGTTTTCCATGCACTTTCACGTTAAATCTTAGCACAGATTACCCTTCCCATTTCTTATTTGGGGGTTTAAGTACTCCACCCTTTTTCCTTCTACCGCACGGATCAGAACGCATTGCCCTACCTCTAAGCCGGTTCCCGACTCTTCCAATATCACCCTTCCTACTTCACACTGAGTGTGCAACGTTTCGTTTCGATTATAACTGTCACAGGCCATCTCCCCCCGCCATTACGTATTTTCCTAATCATCTATGGCCCCCCCTAAAAGATCTCCATTCCCTTGAACCCCAAAAAAACCTCAAGTAGTATCCGCATTTCATTTGACTTCACCTTCTGAACACGGTGTCCCCCCCTTCTCCCCGTTATTTTTTTTTTAAACTCTATAAGATCTTTCCTCTTCCCGATATTGTCCTGCTACAGCCTGACCCCTTTAGATCGCAGGACGATGATATGTATAACCGACTTTTGTTCCCCTTTTCCGTCTTCTCATGGGGTTCCCTTGCCTTTGTCCGATCTTTTAACCCCCACAGGATGGTTTTGTCCGGAATTTACGACATCTCTATATTTTTCCTCCTGCTAACTTCATTTTTTTTCTGCTCGGATGCCTTTCTTACCCCCCAAAAGCCCCCCCACTTATTTACGCTCCTCTGCCTCCCCCCCCCACCACCCAATCTCGAAGCCCTTTACTTTTTTTCGATGGTATGATTCTCGTATTTGTTTCCCTTCCCTTCTTCCCCTCTTCGTGAATCCCTTCCCGGTTTCCTTACCCATTGACTTCCCTCAGACGTCCTCCCTAATGTGGTGGTTTTGATGCAATAGGTAATTTGTTTTACCTCTCCCAAGCTGCTTATGGCTCCTCTGCGCTTTCAATCCTTTTTTTAAGGCGTCCCATCATACAAAGTTCCCTGATTCCCTTTGCCGATCTATTTTTCAACGTGCTTTCTTTGCTCCCCTTCCCTTTCGAGGAGGGGATACTTTCCCTTTTTTCCTTCCCTCTAGGTGCCTGTTTATAAGAAAGACGATTTTTTACTTGGAGGTATGCACTGCCCCCTGCGTCTCCCCCTTGCATTATCGAGACTCTCTCTCCGATGCGCTGTCCTCTTTCCTTGATCACCGCGGTGGTCCCATTTTTTTTCTCTCTAAGGACTGGCTTATTTTCTTAATATTGACCCCCATTCTTTCCATCTGGCTTCTTCCATGCGCCGGCATCCCCGGTAACCCCTTCTTGCCTTCGGCTCACCTTTATCCAGTTTCCTTTCTTTTTTTTCCCTACCAGGACAGTCCTCAAAATTATCCCGTTTGGCCTTGTGTTTCTCCCCCTCCCGCTTTACCGATCTTATCGTCCCCCTTCCCCCCCCCCTTTTTTGGACGGGTCCGCTGGTTTTTTCCAATTGCCGATTTTGCTCCCCTCTCACAAAGCGTCTTTCCCCCAAGCAACAGATCTCGTTCAAGACCTTTCGCGGCTATAGCGTAGCTTTCCTTTCTCCAAAGAGTAGTGTGGCTTTATAAGTCTGTCTCCCCCGTTTCCCCGCCCTTTTGGAGTTTGTGTCCTTTTCCCTTCTTGGGAGTCGCCGGTGAACCTTTCTTTCCACCTTTTTTTTTCTTTCGTCCTTGTTGCGGTTTTTTTCTTGTTTTGTTTACTCTTCTTTCTTTGGCTTTGTGCTCCAAAAGTTTTCATCTCCTTCCTTTGTGTCTGTGTGATTCCCGGTAATTCCGCTTTTGGCATTGGTCAAGATCAGTCGGGCCCTAATTCAACCGGGAATGGATTTTTCCCCCCCCCCCGCTCCACGCCGCTTTCCACAGTTCTCGTTTGTAATACGTGCCTCACTATCCTCCCATTCAGATCGCCTCCTTCCCTTTCCTGAGCTCGGCTCTGTTCCCTTTCCCCCTCCTCCCCCCTATGACCCATTTGCGTATCCTACCCACTTCTCTGACGCTCCTCCTTTTCTGATTCCCTCCTAAAATCTCTCAAATCCATCCGCTGCCCCTTTTCCACCTGCAGCTTTACAATTATTCCCCACTTTCTCCCTCAAGGCTGTCCCTGATAATGTCTCGCTGTTTTTCCGCCTCTTTATAACCCCCTCCCCCCCCGGCTCTCATTTCCTGTAGTTTTCCCTCCTCTCCCCTCTCTTTCCTCTTTTTTTTTTTCAGAGATGCCTGAACACCTTCTTCCCTTCAGGCCTCTTTCCCTCTCTTCGTCAATCTAGTTCGATGAGAAAACACTTTACCAACTATTCGTGACCGTTCTCTTAATCTTCGGAGCTTATCTCCAGTGGCCCCGCTTTTAAAGCTTATTCAAATTTTCATGAAACGTTTACAAGTTCATTTATATTTCTTATGAAGTCGTCCCAAATCGATAACCCCTCTTAGTTATACTCCTTACTTTTAAAGCCTTTCCGGCCCAGAAATTTCTCTTCGCTTTTCTTCAGGTTTTTTCCCCCCCCTAGCTCCCCTAACCTCTCTGTCTTTTCTTTCGCTTCGCTCTTGTGATTGTGTTTGTATGATTACCAGAGCTGTCTTCTTCCCAGCCGGCGTGCCTATTTGTAAAAAAATTCGGTGGAACTTAATTCACTCCTGGTAACTGTGCACCCCCTCTGCCCAAAGCCCAACCTGTTCGACCCAATCTTTCTTCGTCCATTTGGTCTCCACCCTCCCCCCCCCTGATACGACTCTTGGAAAAATACCCGCGACACAAGCCCCCCACCATCCTTGACACCATCTTACAAATCCCCTTTTTTTTCACCTTTTTTCACGGCTCTACTCGTTAACTCTCTTTTCCACCCCTCCAAAAAACCACGACGCTCCGCTCCATGATCATCTTATCAGCAAATTCTTTGCTAATTTTCTACTGCCCCATTCCTCCTAAGCCGTCCCCTTGCCGACGTTGAACCTCCCGTCCTTTGTTCATTTTGAATTCTTTTGCTGACCTGTTGAAGTTTCCGAGCACCCCCCTCTTTTTCACCCCTCCCCTCCCTCTTACCAAATTTTGGCTTTCCTTCTCCTGCTCGTCCAGGTTTCCTTTACTTCCCTCCATTCCATCCATTCTGGCCTCCCATTGAATTGTCCTTTCCGTCTGGTTAATGTCCCTCCTTCTAACTAACGTACTTTAAGGCCTTCACATGAGTTTTTTTTGCAATTGATTCCTAAGAGAAGTTCTCACCTCTTTCTCCTTTTTTCCTTTCTTCCTGCTTTGCCTTCTCTCTTTTTATAAAATTTTTTTTCCCCACCCTCCCCGACCGGCTCTTGCTTTATCATCAGTCTCTGTATCCATCGCCTCTATCTTTGCTTTCCTCGCCCTTTTCCCCCTTACGCCGCTTCTTCACAGCGGTTTCTCATTTCTTCTTTACCTACCTCCGCTTTTTATCGGACTTCCAAGGCGTTTATCCTCATCTACTCCCCCCCTTGTTGCCCCCTGTATCTCTTTCGAAATAATCTTTCCATTCGGCATGGTCCCAAATTTTCTTTGATGAACCGGTAATTGACCCCTTCCTTTTGAAAGCGCTCTTCGTTTTTCCCCTCCCTTCCGACTTCTTTTACTGCATCCCTCCTATTTCCACAAATTTTACTTTTTCTTCGGTTTGATGACCACGTCTAGCTGAAGTAACTCGTCTGTTCTCCGGTGCACTTCACTTCTTCTCAGGTTCATCCCTTTTCCTTCCCAATCTATCCCCTTTTCCCTCTTTTCTCCAGTGCTCGTCTATTTGTGATTTGATTATTTTTTTCTTAATGGTAATTTCGTTTTTTTTTTTTTCCTCGGCCCCATCTCCGCAACACTCGCTTTTCGATTTAACTTCTATCGGATTTGGATTTTTAATTCCTTCCCGCCGACATTTTTCCCCCCCAGATCTTACCCCGCTTCCCTTCATTAGAGTCATCCAATATACAACGTTTATTCTCTCGTTTCCTTCTCCTCCTCCTCTGCCCTGTTCTTCATTTCCCCCTCGGTGTTCCCCCTCTTGATCAGGTATATGCCAACCCTTCTTTTTCCAGTTTCACCCGCCTGCTCTTAAATGCGATTCACCTATTTCTTGGGGCTTTTTCCCCCCCATTTCCCGTTCTCTACTTTGCTTTCCTCTTCTGAGTTTTCTTTTTCTCGAAAGTTTGTCTTTTCCTTTTTTCCTGGATAAACCATAGCACGTTCCTGTGGTTTTTTCCTTAAGTTCTCATCATATTTCTGCTGTCTGCAGCTTTTTCTATTTTCCGGTCCTCTAGAGAAATTCTATTCTTGTACTGACTTACCAAATTTTTCATTCCGTATTCAAACCACCCTACTCCTTTAACTTTAATCAGTCTTGAGCCGTCGATCCCTCTGACCATTTGACCAGATCTCGGATAGTGTATAATATTACCTT
>Ga0179593_1647086_pt1 | contig 10788 bp, 17 predicted proteins | sample CZODoug2_1_08_16_FD_185931 | JGI IMG/M metagenome (GOLD analysis project Ga0179593, IMG submission 185931) | Vadose zone soil fungal communities from Angelo Coast Range Reserve, California, USA - CZODoug2_1_08_16fungal (PacBio error correction) | ecosystem: Environmental > Terrestrial > Soil >... | reverse complement strand
TACTGCTTTTTCTTTTTTTTTTTTGAACCACACCGATATTGCTGGGGCTTGAAAACTCCGGAATCCTTAGTACTGTCCCCCTCTATAGTTTTTTCCCGTTCGATTTGCTGCGGCCCGGCAGTCTGATCTCCTCGTCCCCTTGGTGTTTGGTTCATCATTTTGTCGCTCGTCCCTTTTGTGCTCTTTTCCTTTCTCTACGCTTCAACCGCGGACGACACTTTCTGATTTCCCTTTTTCCATTTTTTTGGAAGGTTTTTCCCTCCGTCATTCGCCATGGTTCCCTTGCTGGTTGCGAAAAACCTTCGTCCTGTGTTGCCCTTGCACAACCTTCCCCCCTTTGACTTTCCGTCACCCGACGCTTGTTCGCTTACCGTGAAACGTTTTTTGACCCACCCCCTTAATCTTGGATTGGGTGGCGGGCATCTTTTACCATTCGTGTTGAGAGGACTTTTTCTATCTTGAATGCGGAAGCGATGTACGGAACGACTGGTTGCCACCCCCCAAAAGTGACAAATCTATTCCTTTCCAGCCCCCCCTTACACAATTTATCAGAGTTTCCGTGAGGAATCTTAGTTCCATGATTGGGTGACGTTTCCCGATTTGAGTCTTGGCGGAATTCCCTTTTGAGGAGAGTCCCAGTATTCCCATTCAAGCCTTTTCCAAGGATCCGAACGAGACCTTGGTTTCCAACTGATAAGTTAAACGTCAACAATGGTTCCCCCAAAAAAAAAGTGTCAAGTTTTTTGAAAGCTGATCTTAAAACCCAATTATTTTTTCATTCTTTGTTTTTTCTCTCAAGTTTAAGGTTTGGCTTAGTCAGTGCGGACCGTAAGAGATGGCCTTTCTTCTTGTTTTCGTAAATGGTCTCCCATAATCGTCTTGAGGCTTCCATTGTTTCTTGTGTGTCCCGATGCTACCCGCCCATTTTGCTCCCCCTTTTCCTCTATTTTTGTTTCCAGTTTAATTCTTGTCTTTTTTGTTATCGGGGAACAACCCGTCCTGGTTGTCAAGAAGTGCCCCCTTTCTTTTTTTCTGTAGAATGTTAGTTTTTAACGACTTGCTGGGCTCTCTCTTGCAGGTGGTTCCCCCCCCCCATTCTTTGCCTTGGTAGCTTTTAGAGGTTTTTTTTGTTTCTTTGCCGAGCGTTCTTTTTTTCTCCCTTTTCGAAAAATTCCCCCACGGCGTTTATAGTGCGTGTCCCCTTTCTGTCGATACCATTTGAACCCCCGCATCATTTCGGCTTTCCTTCTCTTTATTGCGGTATCCGCGGAACCGCTTTTTCCCTCGGTGCTTTCCGTGATGCCTTTTTATGTTGAGAGGCAATGGGCCCCGAGATCAGACCTCTGATTGGCCCCCGTTCGATGCCCCCTTTTTTTTAGTCTTTTTTTGTGGTACGGTTCTCCCATTTTTTGGTGTTGAAGATGTGCCTTTTGACGCACCGTTTCCCCCTTCTTCCCCCCTGCACCCCTGGGGCACCACCCCCCCCCCCCTTTCACCCAATCATTCCGTTCATGTGTCTTGGAACCCCCTTCTTTTCCCCGTTTTTTTGACCAAGTTCTGATGGGCTGCTTTTTCAATGACTTAGGGCATTTTTTTGACCCAATGAAATTGGGACCCCTTTCTTCCCCCATTTCCTGTTGAAGTACGTCCTCCATGTTTTTTTTTTTTCTTTTGCTGTTTTTGCATGCAAGTGTGAACCCTTCCCCGTCTTTTCTTACGAGAATCTCACACCTCAGTTTTTATTCGGCAGGAAACTGGGGATTTTCCCAGTCCACGTTTTCACCTAACCTGTTCCCCCAAGCGTGTCTTTGGAAGGGCGCTTTGCACCTACCCCCCCCGTTTGTAGGACCTCGTTTCCACGACGTTTTTTTCCTTCTTTATTTTTGTGATACTCGCCGAGGGACCTTTATTTTTCCAGTATGTCACTTCAGGGGTTCACCCTTTTCTTTTCCTTTCCTATCGTCTCACGCTTTGCCAGATCATCTCGGAGGTTGGAAACCCCACCCTTTCCTTTTCTTTCCGCTTTGCTTTGTTCGGCGTTTGGGTTCCCCCCCTTGCTCTCTGGGTTCCCTACGTTCATTCGGCCGCACACTTCGCTACCGATTGCCATTTGCTTTTTACCTGCCTCGTGCGGCACGGGGAATTTACACCGCACCCTGCGTTGTCTTGATGGGACCCCCTTTCAGGTTTGATCGTCAAGGGTCTTTTTCTTCGGTTGTGGCGTGTTCGACTTTTTTTTTCAATAAGGGTGGCATTACCGTTTTAATACCGTCTCTACTTCTATGGTTTGAGAAAGGCGCTCCTCACTTTTCAAAGCTGTTCATGCGGTTGTTTTCCCTGGCCCTCCCTTTTGGTGGTCCTTCCATATTTTGCGTGTTTCCACCTTTGCCGGGCTTTTCCTTATGGATTGCGGGCAGCTTTTCCGCCACGATTCCCTTAAGTTTGCAATTTCCTTTTTTTTGTGTGTTTTTTTTTTTTTTCTTTTTTTTGTCCCTTGAGGTTTTATCCCAGCCGCCATTCCAACCTGCTTTTGTTTCTTGTATTGATTACAGCCCCTCAATAACGTGCCGAGATTTGTCCTTTCATCCCGATTTGCGTGATTTTACGCCCGCCAATCCGTTTTTCGCTCCCCCAAATTGGATTGGCACACGCATTTTGCTTTTTTTTTTCTTTTCCCCCCATCCCCCTTCCCTTTTCTTTTTTCCTACTCCCCTTTTTTTTTTGTTTTTTTGAGACGTTCTCGCTTTTTTCCTTTGGGACCCAACAATCGTGTTTGCCATTTCCATTTTTTTTACAGTTTGCCCTCGTTGGCTCTTCTCTGCCTTCCAATCACAAAACGTTTGGTGCAGTAAACCCGCCTTCTTTTTTTTTTTTGTTGCCACGTTTTCATTTTGTCCCCTTTTTTCCAGCCTTTTTTTCCAAAGTTTCTCCCCCACCCCCCCTGGTTTCCCAGGGAGTTTCTTGTGATAAGCTTTTGACCCCCTCGATGGCCTGTCTTTTTCTCTCCCCAACACCTTGAGAAACTTTCTTACGAAAAACGTCTAAGTACTTTGTGATGTGCAATCAGCAAACCTCCTTTTTAAGTTCGACGCTCCTTTTTTCCAAGCATCTTTTATTCTGCCCTGAGACTCCTCTTCCCTTTTATTACGTCTTCCAAAGGCCTTATCAACACCTCCCAAGTAAAGTCTTCCCCAACCGCGAAACCTCCCTCATGTGGTTTGCCGCCCCCTCCCGCTCACATGGTTCTCAAAACTGGTGTTTTTTTTCATATTCCCTCCAAACCTTGCATGTCCACCGGCTCGCGGGAGTTTTTTTCCCAAATCCCCCCCCCGGTATCGCAGGTTTTTACCCATTAGGTTGACTTCGACCACTTTTATTGACCCGTTCTCAAAATCCCGCGTCAGTTCCCACCCCCTTGCAAACTGTCCCCCTTTTTTTTCAAGTCCTGATCGATTCGTGGTTTCGCCTGCACAGAGGCCTTTGCCCACCCTGATTTTCTCTTTTGGGCCCTCCCTCTAATATGTTACTTAATCCTTTTTGTCTTTTCAGTGTGTTAGGAACCGCCGTTAGTGCCCCGCCCACGAAATCACCGCTTCGTGCCTGTGGTTTTTACTCCCTTTGGCTCTATGTTATTTTATACGGTTGAGCTACTTCCCTTTTGGTGTTTTGATGCTGATCGTAGACTTTTTTTCTTTTCCTCTGAGTGTTTATCTTTTTTGTTTTTATTTCTTCCTCCCCTTCTTTTTCTTTATCTTTTTTTTTTTTTTTTTCCACACGGCCTCATTCCTATCGAAAATTATTAACGACTTCCAACCCCCGTTGGTACATTTTCCCCTTGTGAATTTCCTTTCTGGAGGCGCTTCCACCGTTTTATTTCTTCTTCCTTTCAGGCATGAACTTTCCCCCTGCTCCATACATGTATTTTGGTGCTTGCCGAGGCTCTTTCTGTGCAGTCCAGTCTCCAAAGAGTTTTCCCACTTCCCCGGACTGGTTTTTCCCCTTTCGCTTGCGATGCATCATTCTTTACGATGTTATTGCCCATTTTTCCTGCGCAAACCCTGTTATTTTTGAATCCCCCGCCCTTCTCCATTTTTCCCTGGATAGGCTTGTTTATTTTTTTTATACGAATTTTAGTCCATTTCCACGAGAAAGTTTCCATTTTTCCCCCCCCTATCGGGGACAATGCTCCTTTTCCCTATCGCCTTCCTTTGTAGTGTAGCCTTTCTTTCCTAACTTCATGGAACCCTACCCACCTCCCGAAATTCTCTTCCCCCTTTCTTTTTGTCCCCCCCCCCCGGCGACGATCCCTTTTCCGTTTTTCCTTTTTTTAACCCCTTTGCGTTTCCGTGCTCCAGACCTTGTCTCCGGTCCCAAAATTATCAAAAAACCTTTAGATTGTTTACCCTTCCCACTCACATTTAGAAATACTCAGCTCTTACCTCCCCTGTTCGCAATTTTCTCAATTTCTTTCCTCGTTCGCTGGCACGGTTTGACAGCCCCTCCAGTAAGATCCCCTCGATCACTCACACACCCACCCCCAGTCCTCCCCGCGGTTTCCCCACTGAGTCCCGAAAGGCCTTCTCCCGGGGTATGGGCTTTTTTTGTCCTTCTTGCGAGGTTTCAAACCCCCCCACCTCCAGTGGTTTTTGTTCCCTTGAAGTTGTTTTTGGTCTTAGATAGCGTCCCTTCCCCGCAGTTTTCCCCAAGGTTTTTTTTTTTTTCTTTTCCCTTGATCATTTTGGTAAGTCCTTTGGCTTGATTGTCGAAGCTTTTTTTGTTTGACCCCCCCCACTTCCGCTCTCTCTACCTTGCCCTTTTTTAATCATTAAGAAAAAACCGCAGTCTTCAACGGCAAGTCCCCCCCCCCACCCCCCCCCCCTCTTCCCTATCTGGACATACTTACCTTCGGTTTTTTGTCTTCTTTTCCTTCACGGTAATCCCCCGCCTTTCGGCCCCGCTTTATTCTCCCCTCTTGCAACGAGATTTCCGCTCCTTTCCTCTTTTGGTGCGGGCCCATCCCGAGTTTTCTTATGTTTAGTTTTCGTGATTCAATACGAGCGGTTGCACCTTTTGTCTTCACCCAACTTTTGCTCGTCCCCCCCCATCCTTTCTAGTGAAAGGCGCCAGCCCCCTTATTTTTTTAGGCCTCCGTGTAATCATTCCTTTGCTCTTGTTACCAACCCGATTCGAAAACTCTTCAATTCCTTCTTTTTTGAAGCCTTAGATGAACGGTTGTGTTTCAACCTCCAAGTCGATAGCATGAGTCCTTTTGCACCCCTTATTTCGTTTCTTCCCTCCGCTTGCATTCGCCAAAGCATTCCACGAAAATACCGGCCCCTTTCAGTTGCTTTGTTTTTCCTGTTGTTTCCCACGCCAGCAGCCCTCTCCTCCTCCGTTGTTGTTGTTTTTTGTTCAGTTTTTCCTCTGGTTGGTTGGGGTTTTTTTTTTTCCCCCCCCCCAGAAAAGACCTTTACCTGGGACTCCGAAGGCGGGAGCGTGAAATATGTTTCCTGAGTGTTGTCCCTTCCTTTGCCTGTTTTTCTTTATCACCCCTTTGTATTATGTGGTGCTATTCCCAATCGGGTTGGGAGTCATTTCTACTGTGCCGCGGTTCACTGTTTTCCCCCAACTCCTCTTTTTCGAATTGTTGGTCTCTTTATGGATTTCCCGTTTTTTGCTTTCCTATTTGTTCCTTTTTTTCGACACCATCCGGAGGAGTTTTTTCGGTCCCCAAGAGTCGACAATTGAACTTATTTATGCGTAATTTCGCTTTAATCCTCCTTCCCACCGCCCCCTCCTTAACTTCTCATATTTCGCTGCATTTTCCCACCATTCTAACATACGGCGGAAGACTCAGAGTTTATTTTTCCTGTTAGCATCCGGTGTCCGACGATGCCCGTGTTCTTTTTTTTTTCCTTAAAATCCTCCCCCTGGAACTATTTCTATTCAGCTACTTCACCCCCTCCTTCTTTCCGTGCCGGTCGCCCTCATTTTTTTCCCTTTTTGGGCGGATTCATTCTTTTCTCCCGGTGTTTCCCCCACCCAGTGCGCTATGCTGCGATGTCAAGCAATCTGTTCCCCCCAGGCAATGGCCGGTGGCAGGGCCCCATGTCACCTTCACTCCTGCGCCCCCTACCTTGTGGATGGAGCATTTCCTCTTCCTGGACAACAAAGACTGTATCTTCCCCCACAATCAATTTTCCCCCTTGTCTGGCCGCGACGGTTTTTTGCAGTTTTAGTAGCGGGTACCTTCTCTCCTCTGTTTTTTTTCCCGAGTGTGTTTTCATGTTTCTCTCTCGAATTCCCCTTTTTCTTCGCTTGTGTCCTTTTTCTGGTCGAGTTATTACCCCCCCACATTTCATGCGTGCTGCCCCATTCTGCTTGGTGTCAGTCTTTTTTTCTGGGTGGATTTGTCTTCGGGACACTCGGTTTGGGCGGTCCATTACGTGTTTTTTCTTGACATTTGCGTTTGTGGTCTTTTGTCGGCAATTTGACTTTCGTCGCCGGTTGTCTTTATTTTGGGCGATCTCCTTCCTTTTTCTCTTTTTTTTTTGCTCATTTGCCTTGTTCTCTGTGGGGCGCCGTTCTCTCCCCTCACCAAACTCTATTGTTTCATCCCTTGACCTTTGAGTTTCTGGTTGGTGTCGGGTGATTTAGTTAGGGACAACCCCACAATAGTTTGAACCCCTGTTTTCCTCCGCCCTTTCGATAGGCATTTTTTTATTTTTCCAGAGCGCAGTCCTTTATCCCACCGGCAGTGGTTGCCGAAGCCCTTCCATGGTCTTCTTTCTTTTTTGTCTCATATTGTTCCAAGTAATCCTTTCGGCCCCTCGCTTCTTTTACTTTCACCACCTCGGTGCATTTTTATTTTGGTTTTTAACTTTTATATTTTCCCCCTAAAACGCCCTGCCGGAAATTGCAACTACATGGCCCTCGACCTACCCAAGATTTCTCTCGAGGTGCTGCCCCCTGGCCGGGTCAAGTGCAAATGTTACGTATGCACCCCCCCCCCCCAAAAATAGCTTTCCCTTTTCTTCAAGGCATGGACACACTGTCCATGATTTGTCCTGAAAACCTTCTTTTATGTCTGGCACTTCTTCACGTCCGTTCCCTTTCCCCCCCCGCCGAACACGGGGCCCCAACTTTATTCGCTTCAAGAGTCCTCCATGTTTTTCAGCGTGTTTTTACTGGTGTCCATGCAAGTTGACTCTTCTACGAGACTCCTCTTTCGCCCCTGGAAGTCGGACAGTTGATCTTTTTTTTTTTTTTTTTTTTTTTTTTTTTTTTTTTTTTTTTTTTTATCGAGGGAACTGGCCACCTTTTCCCCTCCCCTACGCCGGGCACCTAGTTTAAGATTTTAGTGGTGGGGTTTGTCCTGTTTCCAACCCGGCTTGGGAAAAATCCCTTGCCCCCCACACTCTGGGGGATTATTGAAGGCGCGTGGGAAAATTGATCATTTTTCCCTTCCCCCAAGAGATGGTGCGTGGCGCGAGCGATGCTACTTAAGTCGATATCCAACGTTTTGACCCCAAAAAGATGGCAACGTGACGCAGCAGGTAACGGTTCATGAAGTTGTTTCTGTAGAAGGATTCGGTCCCCTGTGAGATACCCTTTTAACGGCGCCGTTCTCCTCCGTCCCATTCCCTTGCAAACCCAGGTATTTGTTAGATGGAACCGCGCCGGGATGTATTAACGGACTGTTGTTTCCGCGGGGCCCGAGCACAGATTTGGGTCATTTCATGATTTATTTTATTCCCTCGGTCTTGTACTTCCCTTGTGTCGGAGATTGTTTCGAGATCGCGCATTGTGAAGTCTTTGCCTTAGGTGCAGTTGGTTTTCCCAGAAATCTTTGTACTTTTGTTTTATGTTCCACCTTTTTTTCGCCTCTTTTTTTGTATTTCCACCCATTTAACTTTTTCTAAGGCCGACACTCACCCCTTATTGGAATCCGTAAAGTAAAAGGCGTCCGCTTTCCTAGCCTTTCACAACATTGCAGCACCGGTGATGGTCGTGACACTGTTCACGGATCGTTTTTGAATCAACAACACGTGTCCAACTTCAACCTCAGCTCGGTTTTCCCCCCTTTCTTGAGATTTTTTAATGTTCGCCCTCGTCCCCCGTTACACAATCGACGGACCCCTGACCCACTTTACTGCCCTCGCTTGGGTTTCCAGGGGCCCTCCACTTCTTCTCTTTTCCCCCCTAATTTCCTCGTTGTGAGCTTTTCTAGTATTCTTTTTCATTGGGTGACCCCACAGAAAAGTCACTCGTCGCCATTTTTTCTTTTTCGGGCCGATTCCCTTCAGTTGGCGTTCCTGCTTCGCTCCTCCCACATGCAAAAAAATCGCAGGACACCCCCCCCCCTCCCTCTCACGTTTTTCACCCCCTGTTACTTGATGATTCGTGTGCAGCCGTACCCGTTCCCCCTCGTGTGAGTTTTTGATTGATCCGGTCTGATATCCTCCTTTATTAGATGTCGTGGTATTCTCTCGCCGCATTCATAGTCCTTGTTTTGTACCCTAATGACCTAGAATCCCCACCAATTCCGCCACTCAAATCTTATAAACAATGTGCAGCACCTTTTCTAGAGCAATCCTCTTCCCCTAAAGTACCGTACTTCCCCCCCTATACAAATCCCTCAAAATGATTGTTTCTGCCCCCCCATAGTTTTGACCCCTTATTCCCGATCAACTGGGTGCCTTCTCATACAATTCTCTTACGTGGAACTGTTAGTTTTCATGCTTTTCCTTTCCTGCACCGGTTTATTTTCCTGTAGTTTTTTACCCCACTCCTTTCCGCAGTCCTTTCGAATCATTCCCACGAAAGCCCCATTCACCCTTTTGTTTGACCCCCTACCAAGCCGAGCAACGTCCCCCGCAGAATGATATTGTCAAACCTCTCTATTTTTCTGTTCCCCTCAGACGGCCCCTGCCTTCTCCTTCGCGATAGCAATTATTCTCTTTTTAAACTATTGAAATTCCTACCCCAATCTTTTTTTTGTCTTAATGTTCCGTTTGCGTGCACAACAGCTACCCTCATACCCCCTGTCCTTTTTTTTGTTAGGTAGAAATTGTCCTTTAAATCTATAATTTCGGTCAATTAAGGTTTTTGAGATTCTCAGTAGGAACAATTTCCCTGTCATGTTTTGTCCGGAGCCAACTTGGAACGTTGTCTAAATATGTCCTCTCATTTCTTCCCCTAAGCATCAAACTTTTTACACTTCCCTTGTGCTGATTTTCCCCCCCGGCTCTCTTTCTGGGGACCAACCCCCGTTTGGAAGGCCTTCAAGGCCGTTCAGTCGTGGAGCAACATTTTTTTTAGTGTCCCCTAGTGGTCGATTGTCCCCCTTTCTTTACCTTATGCAGGCATCCCGAGACACTTTCTTTTCTTTTCCCGTACCCGGGTATAACACCCCACTCCCCTCTATCTTTTTCAATCAAGAATCGTTCTATTTTTTCCCCTATATCGTTCCTGTTTTCCAGCCAGACCATAGGCTCCCACCGCACCCCGGAGTGCCCCTTCTTTCACCATTCTGAAGTTATCCACAAGTCTGACCTGTCCACCCCAATTACGCCAATCCCCGTTTCCTATGACATCTTGGTTCTGCCAGCGGCTGCCAGACCTTCTGTGTTTTCCCCTTTCCAAATCCACGCTGGCACCCATCCCCCATTGTTACAAACGTTACTTAATAGCGCAGCCATTGCGCCCGTCTCCCCCCCCACTTCCCCCCCCCCTTTTTTCCACAGCGGTCCCTTTCTACCCAACACCCCCTTTTTATCTTTTCCGATCTCTAAAATACAATGACTACACCTTAACCTTCGCCTCATTGTGCCCAGGTTTTTTCTTCTCTGCAACATTTTGGTTTTTTTTATCGGATCCCTTTTTTAATTAACCAGCCAAGAGAGGTTCCTTTTGCCTCGGACTGTACCACCCCCCCCCCACCCCACCCCAAGCTTTCCCTCGGCCTCGACCCAGTGCTTCCACGGAAACGCCCCGCCCGAGCCTGTGGTGGGCTTTTTCTCCCTCTTCCAGTGAAAACCTATTCCAGTGTTCATAAGGGTCTCCTCCCGTCTTCATTCCCGGGTTTTCTTTACTTTACCTTTCTATGGTTACGAACTGTGGCCTGACGAATTTTCTTTAGAACGTATTTGCGCTATCGTGTCATCCTTTTTCACCAAAGCTGACTCCTTGCTACCGCCCCCCCCCAGTGCAAGTCAGATATTGTGATCCAACTTGGCCACGTTTTTTCAAACTACCTAGTGTTTGGCCGTCTTCTTTTTTTCTTTTGTTTCTGTCTTCCTTTCAGCCTCAAGCTTTCTTCGAACCCCCCCTCTCATGTTCACCGCGTCTCTAAATGGTACGATTTTCTTTCTTTTCTCCAGTTATGTCGTATTTTATTTTTTGTCCTTCTTTTTTTTCGTTTCGGCACTACTCCCCCCACAGGACGGCATAATCTTCCCCCCCGCAAAAACCCAGGCTGTATCCTTCTTTCCCCCTGCCCCTCGGGCATTTTTACGTATGTGGCCCTTTCCCCCCATTCCCTTCAGTGAAAAGAGGGTTCCCCACGCTGCGCAACACCCCCCCGAATAGATCTTCACTTCCATCTTTTTGTCGTTCCCTTTCCTGTGCTCCCCTCACTTCTGAAAAGCACACGGCGACGCCCCAGGTCCTCTTGGAGTCCACACACCAAGATTGTTATCCCCCTTCCACCTGCCACTGGTCCTTTTACCCAACGACCGTTTTTTTGGCCGCTTCGGACTTTACCAGCCCTACCCCCCCCCCCCACCC
>Ga0179593_1556785_pt1 | contig 10788 bp, 14 predicted proteins | sample CZODoug2_1_08_16_FD_185931 | JGI IMG/M metagenome (GOLD analysis project Ga0179593, IMG submission 185931) | Vadose zone soil fungal communities from Angelo Coast Range Reserve, California, USA - CZODoug2_1_08_16fungal (PacBio error correction) | ecosystem: Environmental > Terrestrial > Soil >... | reverse complement strand
TGGACTATCACCCGCATTCCTGAGAGGACTCTACCTCGACTTCCTTTACTTTTCCACCCTAACTCCTCCCCGCCATCCAAATCCCAACCGCGGAGGGGAATTTCCTTTCTTGTCTTTTACTGCCTTTCCCTGGCCCCTTTTCCTCAATCTTTTTTTTTTCTGATCGATGATTTCCGATCTTCTCCGGATCGTGCGGTCACGCCGCCATGTTCTTTTACAGGCTTGTCTGTTGTCCCTGGTTCCGTCTTTCTCAATAGTTCCTCTTCCTTCTTTGTATCTCTCAACCTCTCCGGCATTCTCCGTCTTTTTTGATGAGCGATAGGAGCTCTCTATTCGCTAGACTTTTTTCGTTCCAGGTCCTTTCCCGAGCTTTCTCCCGCTACCGCTCCCTCCCCTTTGGTCGGTGATTGCTCCCACGCTATGCGCTCCTGCCCGCAGAGATCTTCAAACCGTAATTGAAGTCCCGGTTTTTTCCGTGGCTCGCCTTCCCCCGCGCACCTCCCTTGATCTTTTTCTCCAACCTCTGTATGTTCCTTCTTCTAGGTTACCTGGTTCTTCTGTTTCCCCTAGTTAGGCAGGCTTTCATCCCCCTTCCTTCAATGCCGCTTTTCCACTTTTTTCTACGATTTACTTCCCTCAGACTTTCCCTCTTTACTGAAACCCGGTGACCATATTTGGAAGGGAGTAAACCGCCTTTCTCTCCGTCCTCACTTTTCCTCACTTCCTAGAGGTCTGTCCGTCCTCGCCAGCGTTCCCATGCGTGAAAAGCAGATGCGAGCCCACGGCAAAAGGTCCTTGTCGCGATGGCCCAGTCTCCCAAACCCCTTTCTTCATCTTCCTTGGGCACTTCGGTTGAATCCTTTCAAGACTTTGGGTCGTAAATTTTCATCCCTTTCTATGTACCCCCCCTTTCTACTTCGGCGGTTCGCAATTCCCCCCGGCCCCCCCTGTCTGGGTGAGCGACTCCTCCTCTTCTGGGCCCTGTTGGCTGTTGACAGGTGAAGGTCTTTTTCTAGCGTATGATTTTCTTTCACTCTTTTTTGAACCCTTTCAAACACGTCCCCATTTTCTGATAAGTGTGCCCTAGCAAGTCGAACCCTGTCCCCAAGGCTTTTCTTGACAGAGTAGAGATTTTCTTAATCAATCCCCTTTTCCCTTTAGCACACCTCCAAGACATTTGCCAGGTATACTCTGTTGCAGATCGACGTCGATTTTCTAACTTTCCACGGTGTTCTCTAGGCTCATGCAATCCCTGGTTTACAATAATTGACCGCCCCCGTATGGACTCGGAACCAAGCTGGAAATTGATAAGGACCTTTTGTAGTCTCATACCAGCCCCCCAGTTTCTTATTTCCCCCCCTAACAGCATCTCCCCTGATTTCTATCTCTTTTTTATGGCTCTACGGTGCGGCCCAATATGCTCTAACCGTCTCGACCTCTCTTTTCAGGGCAGCTCTTTTCCCTCAGACCATCCCTCCCCGAGCTGAACCCATTCCTCATAAGAGCCCGTCTAATCGATACCCTCCCCAAGTGCTGTTTTTTTTTCAAAAGTAAGCGAGCGGAGATGGACTCCTTTCTTTACACTCTCCCTCTCCGCCACTCCCCTCCGTTGTTCAGGGAATCCCCTCTTCCCTCTCTTCTTCGGTGCAGGCCTTCTCTTTTAGAGGACACTTCTTTCGCTGGCAGGTCCCTTCTTCCGGAGATTAAGCGAGTTCCCATATGTTCTTGAGACTTTTTCCCTCTGGACAAACCCTCCCTTTTCGGAGGCCAGGACCCCCGTCTGAAATCGTAGGTATTTTTGCTGCCCTGCTATCGCGCCCCCTCGTTCATGTTTTTTTCTCGAAGCCAGTCCTTTTCTTGTAGTCCACATGTCCGGTTTCCTTTTTTGAAGGCCATACAGCTGCACTCACGCTTTTTTTTTTCCATCTTGGACCTCCCTATGTATATGTTCTTTTTCTAGTCGAAGTAGCGCGGGCAAATTTTGGCCGTCCCCGACTCCCATTCTTTGCAGAACGTGCCGATCTGTCCTGATTCCTCCCTCACTCTATAAGCTGTCTCCGCCCAAGATCTCCTTTTACGTTCCCTTTCCCCAAGTTTCCTTTCAGGAAAAAACTATTCTGTTACCCCCCCCAACAAGTATGGATGACGATCTTTTTCTCCCCCTTTTAAAAAATTCTCTACTAATTCAGACCAAAGGGCCTCCCCAATTCCTCTCTCGACTTTCCGTTGCCTTTCTTGAAAAATCCAGAAGAAAGGAGGGTTTCGTTTTTTTTTTTCAATTTTCTTCGACCACAGCCCCGGGACCCCCCCCAATCCCCCATCAGGAGTTATTGAAGTAACCAGAATGTCGACTGAAGAATTCTTTTAGTTTTGTCTTTTGGCACCCTTCCTTTTGGACTTTCCCTCCACCGCAAACCACCTGTTTAAGGTGCGAGGGATTCATGGTCTCCTTCGCTCATTTTTCGCGATGAGGAACACCTGATATGGAGGTTCATTCCACGTTAGGCTAAGGCGTCCCCCCGGCTTTCCCTTGCCAGACTTTTACGCAGCGTACCTATGAGCCCCCTTCCTACGTGTTTTTTATTTGTTCCCCTTTTTCTTCCTGGCGGGGTTTTTTCCCGTGCAAGCGATGCGCCAGGCAATGTCCACACTCCTGCACATATGTGAACCGTCCCCCAAGAGCCACTTTCCCAATGATTTTCTCGATCTTTTCCCTAGATCCCCACTTTCTAGTTCTTCCATGAGCCGTCCGGAAGACACGCTTTTTGCCCCCCCGCGCTTTTTTTTGCAGAGTTTTTTTGGTGCGGTCGAGCGTTTGTAAGTAATTTCCCTTGACCCTCGGGCTCTGGCGGTAGCAGGATGTAGAAAACTTTTCGGTAGATACTTTTCCTACGGTTTTTCCTTTGTCCTCCAACCAAATGAGCTTATTGGAGTTCTTTCCTTCCTCCTGCTCGATCACACCCTCGCGATTGAGAATTGATCGAGGTGGGTAAAGCCTTTTCCGGCTCGTCTTATCGGAACCCCCCCCGGAAATCCACCCTGAAAACCCTTTTTTCCACCTTATGCATGGCTTGTTCCGACACGAGAACGGTTGACGAAACGATATTGGGCCTTTTCTCATCTCCGTGTCTCTCTTGATGTTCCCTTTTCCCCCTTTTGGTCAAGCCGATCAGATTTTCCTAAGACCGTGGGTATGTGGAGGGTTTTCTTTCTTTCGGGTTTTTCCCTGAACATTTCCCCCCCTTCGCTCGACTTTCTCCTTTTTCTTCTTCCAATTCCCTTTGCCCGATGATTTTTGCCGGCTCTCCGTCTGCCGAGCTCCTTCTTGCGGCGATTGTTTCGAGAGTTACAGTAAGGATAACCGTTTTTTTCCCGTTTCTGATACTTTCCCCTTTGTAAGTTTTTTAGTTTTGCTCTCGCCCGACCCCTGCCCCGCCAGTCCCCGGTTTCAACACGTAAATTTCTAAGGAGGGGAAGCCTCCTTTCTTTTAGATACCAGGATCCCAGCTTCTACTTATTTATCGCATGATTAGGCTAACAGCAATACCGTCTTTCCCGTTGGAGACCCCCTGTGGGCCGTTCTATTATTTTTACATTCCCTTCGGAATTTTTTTCTTCACTGTCACCCCACGAATGATCCCCTCTGCTTTCCCCCCCCCCCTCTAACCCGCTTTTCTCTGCAGCCCATTATATTAGTGGCCGGAGAAAATTCTGTCCCCCTTTTTTCAGCGCTATTTCCGAGCTTTCTAAATTTCAATATAGTTTTCTATTTGGATCGCGACGAGTACGAGTGAGGAACCTTCCTTTCGTTGTTTGTGCGGTTTTCCACCTTCTCCGGTTCCGCCCAAGAACCCCACTTCACTTAACTTCGCAGGCCGGGGAAATTAGGGTGATTTCCCAGCATGAGGGTCAACTTTTACGTTCATGCCCCCCCTAACACATTTACTCCCTTTCCGGAGGCTCAATTGATTTTTCATTCCCCCTTCACCCTTTTTTCTTTTCTTTGTCCTTTTGAAATTTTTTCCCCTATAGAGAGGGCTCTCTCCTCACTTAATAAAGACTATTCCTTTTTTTTTTTTGAACATGATTTTCGGAAAAAAGGTACCCTTTCCTAATGCTATCAATCTACTTTTCCTTTCGAGAGCCTTTTTTCCCCTCCTCAACTCTTTCATCGACCCGTCTTGTGTGGTGGTGACCATTGTGACGAAAGCTTCCTTTTTTTTTTCTTGGGTTTTCTTATTTTTCCGTCCCCCTCCCCCACCCCCCTCTCCCAGACTTTCAGCATCGTTGCCTCTGGCGAGAGGCGGCTCCCCCCTGCTTGCACAATTTCCCCCCCAAATACCCCTTTCATTCTTCCCAGCCGACTTTTACCAGTGCCCGGCAGACTGCTGGCGTTATATTAATTCTTTCTTCGGACTTCCATGGTTTCCCTTCCCTCTACCTGCTTTCCTAGCCCTTTGTTTTTTTGCCTGATCCTTGCCAATTATTGTTGACAGAGCGTCAATTAAACCGCTCCTTATATTCCGTACAATTTTTACAGCGCTGAACCTCCTCGGAGTCATTTTTTTCCCCCCCCCTGCTTTCTGACTTTATCCTTCTTACCAATTTTCCCTTTTCCAATTCTTCCCGCGCGGCTGGCGGGCTCTACTCATAGGTTGTTCGATGCGCTTTCTTTTTTTCCCGCGCTTCTTTCCCCAACTCCTTTTCTTGATCCGTTTTTTGTACTCGGGCCGGAACAGAATTGTTTCGAGAGTCGGTAATGGCCCCCCTCTCTCTCGCTTCCTTTTATTTTCCTTGAGAGAGGTGCACGCCTATGGGCCACAAACGGTCTTTTTCAAGAAACCCCGTCCTTTCCCCTTTTGATTCGCCTGTTCCTGGCCTCGATTTTAATGCGTTGAATGCGGATCACGACAGACCTTTTTTTGATTCTTTTTTGGTTCTTTTCCCTCCGCTTCCATTATTTCGTACCGTTTTATTTTTTTCAAGTCACCCGCCTTCACCCGATTTATTGTCTTTTTTTTTTTCCCTACTTAGTCTCCCTCGGCCATCGAGCCATTTTTTACCCTCCTTTCGGCTGGGCACAAGGGTATTTTCCTTTAACTTTAACTCCGGCTTTTTTTTTTTTTCCTGCTTCCCCTTCTATATCCTTTCCCCCCAGATTTTCTCCCTTGATTCAGTGATATTCATTATCCGACGTTTTAGATCACCCCAAGACTCCCTTTTTCCTCTCCCCCCTCCTAAAATTCCCTTCCCTCTCTATAGAACTCTCAACTTTCATTCCCCCCTTTAAGCGGCGTTCTTTTCTTTCCTCCCCCCTTTCCCGTTGCCCCCCAATGCAGCTTCGGAGGGTGCGTTCGAAATGGTTATAGACTGAGACTCCACCTTTCCATTTATCCAGCCTGTTCTCACCCCCATGCGTTCCACGTGCTTTTTAGGAAGTTTCTTTTTTCTTGGTGCGGACTTCCTTCTGTCGCCGAAAACCCACACCGTTTCGGGTTCCCTCTTCCCCTTTTTTTTTACGCCTTCCTGCCAAAGATGCCTTTCATCACCGGCTTTCGCATTTCTTTTTTTTTCCTGCCCCTCCTTTTCCCTCAAGCTTCACCGTTGCCGCACTTTTCCCGGCGTCGTGAATTTTCCCCCTTGCGCCAGTATCCATCTTCTCCCTTTGTGTTTTTTTTTCCCGTATCCTCTTGTACACCTCCTTCCCCCCTTGGGAAACCCTCACCCGCGACAACTTTACGACCCGATGGCGGTTCTCCTCTCTTTGCGACCCTCCCTTTTCCCCCTGCTTACTTTTTTCTGCGCTTTCTTTTTCCCGTGTCTTTTTTTTTTTCGTCACCCGGTTTCAATGTAACGTTTTTCCGAGATAGGCGGGCTTTTTTCGAGAGGGTTTTCCTTCCCATCGGGTCTTTTTCCTCCCTCCCCCAAAGGATCTTTCCTTCCTGAAGGTGGTTCCCTCTCCACCAAACGCCTCTTCCCCTCTTTGTGGCGCAGATGCTTTCCCCCTCCTCCGGTAGGAGAATGCGTCCCTCGGTGTAACAATCTTTCCTTCACCTTTCTGTCGAATGTTTTCCCTCCCACCTCCCCTCCTCTTTACCAACCGCGCGGGATAACTCCTGGCTGCGGAGTTCTGCACGAGCCACTGTTTCCCTCCTTATCTCCCTCTTTTTATTTTTGTTTTCTCTTGACGTTTCTTCTTTTTCCCGCCGCAGGTCCTCTTTCCCCCCTTTTTCTTTTTTGATGTTCTCTTTTTCCCCCCGTGCCGGTCCCTGTTCGTTTCCGCAGGTTGAGCTGATTTCTTGCTCTACTCGTCTGATTTTTCTCTCCTTCCGCTTTTAGAACTCTTTCCCTGTAAGGACTTTTCCTTCTATCCTTTTTTCCTCAGCAGCCCTTGTTCGGTTCCAATGACCCCCGCTATCGCCGAGTTCTCCTCTCTTCCCAACCGTCTTCCGGCCCCGGTTTTTTCCTTTGCTTCTTTCTTTTCCCTCGTGGGTTCCCCCCGCCGCAAGTTTTTCTATGACTTCTCTGCATATTCGCGCCCCCCCTCCCCTCTTTCGTTAACACGCTTTTTTTTTCGTTTTCCCCCCCCCCTAGTTCTTTTTGTATCTCTTCGGAGAGAGTTCCTGGACGCCCACCCCGATGGCCGCTGATGAGTGTCCCTGACCTTCCCTTTCCCCTTCTCCTCCTGGCCTGCAACTTTTTTTTTATATTTCGTTTTCCCTTTCCTTGTGGAAGCTCCTTTAATGTCTCGGTGCCGTGGATGACGTCACGGTTGTCCTCTTTGGGGCGCTCCACTCTTCCCCTCCTTCCGATCTTCCTTTTTTTCTTGTCGTTTTTTTCCCCCTTAGTATTTTCCTGAAAAATGACTTCATCCCTCTTCACGTGAAAGTCCTGGTTCCTTCTTAAAGCTTTCTTTTTACGTCATGACAAATTTCTGCTAATTTCTTTCCCCAATTAAGAAAAGCGGATGACAATTATTTTGAAGGACACTCCCAAGTCACGGTTCTTTTTCCCCTTCCAGCGCTTGCCACTGTTTTTGAAAGTTTTTTTTTTTTATGAGCTTTCTTTTCTTTTTTCTTCCTCCAACGCCCCTTTTCCTCTTGGGAATTCTTTTCAGGAAAACACCGTTAACAATTTTATTCTTTTCTCACTAGCCTCTTCTCCCTAAAAGTTTCTTCGATTATAGATTTTTTTTCTCTTTTCAGGTAACCCTCTCCACTCCTTCCTTCGCCAGTATTTCCTTCCGACAGAGAGCTTCCCGTTGTCCTCTTTCTTGCGTCAGTTTTAAGTTGATATTCCTGAGAGGAGTTTTGAATGAATTCCCCTTCGGTTTTTTCCCCCAATATCCGGTTCCTCAGAGGAATCTTCGGCCTTCGGCTTTTGCGTAGCCAGGACACTCAATGCAAGCCTTTCTCCTACCCACCCCTTCTCTCAATGGAGTCCACTTTCTTTTTCCTTGGTTTTCCTTGGGACCTTTTCCCTTTTGAGACCATTGTTCACACATAGGGAATAGTCCCCCTCTCCCTCTACGGCGCATTTTTTCTCTTTACCAGCGTCCCTCCCCCCCTTCTCATACTCTTTCTTCTCTTTCCGCCTTCTTTTGGCAAACCTCCCCCCTCCCCCTTCCTCGGACGTTAATTCCTTCTTTTCCTTTCGGGGTTTTTGATTCTTTTTAGCCAATAGTTCCCTAAGTTTGGCCACCGTTTCTGGATAGTCTCCTTTCTTTGCCCTCCGATTTTTCGATACCTTCCCCCCTCTGGCTTCTGGCGTTAATGTCTTTTTGCTTTATCTTTTGCTTCCTTGCTTTTATTCCTTTATGTTTCCTGTGCCATGGGATTGGAAGGTTTCAAAAGATCTTTTTCCCACACCTGGTACTTTCCCTTCCCAAGATATTCTTTGATTTTTTTTGGTACATGGCCGTTCTTCGGAGGTTTTCAGGAGAAGCGGCCTCTCTTAAGGACTTTTCTTCTCCCGAAGATCTTTTTCTTGGCCTTTCTAGCTCGTATTTCCATCCCTCTCAATTTACTTCTTCACCCTTCCTGGTGAAACTTACGTAGGAATGTCAGCAGCCAACCTCTAAGACTCCTCCTTCCCAGTTCCTTTTAGATTAGACCTGCGGCCACACAGAGACTCTAAATGGAAAAAGTTGCGCCGCTTAGGAACCCTCTTACTCTTGAGAAATAATTGGCGCGGAGGTCCGATTTCGCATACCCCTTTCGGCCTACTGTTTTTCTTGGACTGTCGCATCTTAGGGAATTTCTCCGGGGACTTGTTTTCCTTTTAGCTTTTCTTTTAAACCCTCCTTTTTTGGGAGAAGATATTTTTTTTCTAATCCCTTTTATCCCCCTAAAACTCCCCCTTAACTTTCCTCCGATGATCCCCCCCCTTCGTAGGCCTAGAAAGGGGCCTTGTGCCTTTCTTTCCCAATAGTCTTTCAGTTTTTATTTTCGACAATGTTTCTCGAATGGGCCTCCAACTTGTAAACGTTCACCCCCTCCTATTTCCCCCTTCTGGAAAGAAGTCCAAATTTCCTCTTTCGAAATGAATTTTTTGCCGGATTCCCCGTTTTTCCTTTTCTTTCACCCCACCCCCCGGTTCGGGTCCCAGTCCCAATCCCCCCTTTTTCCCCCCCAATCCTCGAGGCCCCTCTTGCAGCACCTTTCCCTTTCAGTGGGTAATCAAGTTTGTTATAGCTTCCCCCTTTCTTCTGCCCCTCCCTTTTACGCCCTTTCAAGCACACCCCTTTTGGCACGTTGCCACTCGGGCCCGCTCCTTTGCTGTGTCCTCTAAATATTTTCGCATTTCTTTCTATCCTCAGGGGTTGCCAGGGAAGGGCTGCCGCCAGGGCTTACAAATTTCGTACCCTTTTCCAAGCCCCCAAGCCTTCTGATGTTGCTGAACTTCTATTCATAATATCAATCCTTTTCGGGTTCTTCCCCCGATGAGAGCTCCAGCCCTTTACCGACTTTCCCTTCCTTTTTGATCCTCCTCCTCTGTGCTTTTTTTCTCGAGTTAGAGAGGATAAGTAAGGCCTTGTTCCCTTTTTTTTCTTTTGGTTAGGATCTTCTTTGGGGATCTGACTTCCTCCTCGACCCCCTCTCCTGCATACTTGTCCCTTAGCTCGGCGCCGATCGGCGTCATTCCTCGAGGCCTCTTGCTGAAGATCACTCTTTTTTCTCGCCTTCTTCCTTTGCGGACTTTTTCCCCCTCAATTCCCTTCCCATGCCCCCGCGGCGGGAAAACTGAATTTCCGTTTCCGCAAGAGAGGTTTTTCCGGATTGGCCATCCTTTTTTTCTAATACGTTTTTTTGAGATAGATTTTTTTTTCTTTTCCGTAACCCTTTTTTTAGCCTCCTTCCCTCTCCTGCACGCTGTGTTTTTCTTTTTCTTGGCTGAGGGGCGGTGGCTTCCGTGCGTTGCTTCCCCATACCGTCTCTTCTTTTTTTCTTCTTTACTTTTCTTTTGATCGTACTTTCCCGATAGCTTCTCTCGCTTGCGCTTTCTCAGGATAACAGGGTCTATAGAGCTTCGACAGTCCCCCCTTTTGGTACGGTCCCTCTCTCGATCTCCCCCCCCCCCCCCCCTTAAATTCCTTCCTGTGACGACAAGAGTGTTTTCTTTACGCGTCGTCACTTCTCCCCGGCCCCTCTCCTTCTTTCCCTCTATCGTACTTCCCCCCGCCCCTTCTTCCCCCAGTTGTTTTCCGGTTGACCGTCGGGTTTCCAGAGTGAATGTCGTCGGTACATGCCCTTTTTTCACTGGTTTTCATTTATTTTTTTTTTTCGGTTTCCACATTCCTCCGCCCCTCCGGCCCGCTTTCAAAGGTTTCCATAGAGGCGGTGGTCTTTTCTTCACCATTCTTTTTTCCTTTCAATTCCTTTTTTTTTCCAGTCAGATCCTTTCCTAAGCTCTCTCGAGTCTTCGGACAAGTCTCCGAGAGATCCAAAGGTGTGGTGTTTTCGGTTAAATCTGGCTCCCAGACCCCCCGCGCCTTTTTTTCTTCTTCAGGAATGCGACATTCCCTTGACTTAGTAACTCGTTGTACTTTTTCTTTTCTCCCCCTGTGTTTCCCATGCGACACCATGATAACTTCCCTAAGGGCTGCTCTTTTACTGCCTTTGACCTTTTACTCCTTCGGTTTTCCTCTTCGGGGCTTGCAGGTTTGCAAGTTGAAGGTCTGCTGATAGAGTTTTTTATTTTCTTCCCGTCCTTTCTTTTTTTGTTCTTTTTACCTTTTTTTTTAGCCCAAGTACACACCTCCGTGATTCATTGCCCCCTTCCCCATACGTTTTCTCCAGTTCCTTAAGACTCTCTTTTCCTTTCTCTCCTAGGAATCCGCGCCCGAGCTATCCGAAAGCCCCCGAAGCCCCCCGTTCTCAATCTCTCCCCTTTTGGGGAGTACTTTTCTACATATATCACGATATTTAAGAGCTCTTCTTTTATCCTTTTTTTGGAGACGAATTCCCTCGGTCCCTCCTTTCCCTCCCCAGGTATTCCATCGGCAAATCCGAATTTTTAGTGATCCTTTCCCCAGCGGATTGGTCCCGGATTTTCGAAGTCTCGCGATCCTTCCCTTTCTAAACCCACCCTGAAGACAACCTGGATTGCACTCTTCGGTGCTTGTTAATCTTCTACCAACCCGTTTCTTTAGACTATTCTCTTTTCCAGCTTTTCTCTGTATAGGGTCCCGCACGAGACATTAAGACCAGCGTGCCTTGAGGCGCCCCCCCCTTCCTTTTTCCCGATCTTTTTCCCATAACCTTTTCTTTCAAGCCCCCTCTTGTCCTG